>MDTG01086564.1_pt1 | contig 79542 bp, 77 predicted proteins | sample 811421 | NCBI WGS metagenome assembly MDTG01 (sample SAMN05326645, study PRJNA326480) | marine metagenome | isolation source: seawater | place: Pacific Ocean: South East | collected 2011
AAGGATCTGCAGCAGGTTCAACAGCGCATCAACACCGGCCTGGCGATCAGCTCGGCCAAGGACAATGGCGGCGTGTTCGCCATCGCCCAGTCGATGCGTGCAGACGTGGCGGGCTACAAGGCCGTCAACCAGTCGCTGGATCTGGCCCAGTCCACCACGGACGTGGCGCTGGCCGCCGGCGAAGCCATCTCCGACCTGCTGGTCGAAATGAAAGAGAAGGCGCTGGCGTCTGCAGACACCTCGCTGGACACCGCGTCCCGCAATGCCCTGAACGAAGACTTCACCGCGCTGCGTGACCAGATCGGCACCATCGTGGCGAACGCGGAGTTCAACGGCACCAACCTCATCCAGAATGGCGCGACCGACATCACGGCGCTGGCCAATGCGGACGGCTCCAACACCATCACCATTGGTGCGGAAGACCTCAGCCTGACCGGCACCACGATCACTCTGTCCGCTGCGAGCGTCATCAACACGACGACCACCGCGAATGCTGCGGTGTCTGCGATCGAGACCTCTCTGGACAATCTGAACTCCGCGCTGGCCCGCCTCGGCACCGGCTCGAAGTCTCTGGAGATCCACTCCACGTTCGTCAACAAACTGTCTGACGCACTGGAGCGCGGTATCGGCAACCTGGTCGACGCAGACCTGGCGAAAGAATCCGCCCGTCTTCAGTCGCTGCAGGTCAAGCAGCAGCTGGGCACGCAGGCGCTCTCGATCGCGAACTCTGCGCCGAGCTCGATCCTGGGTTACTTCCGGTAATCCCTAAGGCTTCGGAGGCGGGCTCATAGAAAATGGCCCGCCTTCGGAAGTGTCGCACAAAAAGTGCGTCGTACCCGTAGAAACGGAAATTTTGAAGGAGCCAAGAAATGGCGACGATCAATACCAACCCGGGGGCCATGGTCGCCCTCCAGAACCTGAACCAGACCAACAAGGATCTGCAGCAGGTTCAACAGCGCATCAACACCGGCCTGGCGATCAGCTCGGCCAAGGACAATGGCGGCGTGTTCGCCATCGCCCAGTCGATGCGCGCCGACGTGGCGGGCTACAAGGCGGTGGGTCAGTCTCTCGACTTGGCGCAGTCCACTGTGGACGTGGCTCTGGCTGCAGGTGAAGCGATCTCCGATCTTCTGGTGGAAATGAAGGAAAAGGCGCTGGCTGGCGCGGACTCCTCTCTGGACACCGCATCGCGCAATGCCCTGAACGAAGACTTCAAGGCGCTGCGTGACCAGATCGGCACCATCGTGGCGAATGCCGAATTCAATGGCACCAACCTGATCAACGGCACGCAAACCGGCGGCATCTCGGCTCTGGCCAATGCTGACGGCTCCAACACCCTCAATGTGGGTCAGGAAATCATGTCGCTGGGCGGCACCAACGTGACTGTGGCGGCGACGGCGTCGTTCACCACGGCCGCCGCGGCCTCCGGTCTGGTTGCCACCATTGAAACCTCGCTGGACAACCTCAACACGGCTCTGGCCAAGTTGGGCACCGGCTCGAAGGCTCTGGAAGTCCACAAGACCTTCGTGGGCAAACTGTCTGACTCTCTGGAAAAAGGCATCGGCAACCTGGTCGACGCAGACTTGGCGAAAGAATCCGCCCGTCTCCAGTCGCTGCAGGTCAAGCAGCAGCTGGGTACCCAGGCGCTCTCGATCGCGAACTCTGCGCCGAGCAACATCCTGGGTTACTTCCGGTAATCCATAGTGAAATCGGCCGGGGTGTAACGTGGGGTTCCGCCCCGGCCGACTTTCCCAGGTGACATGTCAGAGAGCATAGGGAGAAAGTAGGAGGCGCCGACGCCGCCAAAGCGTCGACGAGAAGAACATGAATATCGGCAACATCTTACCGGTTACCAACGCCCAGGGCGTCGCCCCTGAACCTGATCCGTCAGAGAAGGCTGTCGCCTCGCTGTCGAAACGGGGCCAGATCGGCGGAGAAGAGACCGACAAGTCGGTCGCCGAGCAGGGCTCGGCCGTGGTTCAGAAATCCGCAGACCTCGAACGCATCGAGTCGCTGCGCGATCGTGTGAATGCGAGCCTTCGGACCCGTTTGCAGATCGATCGCGAAGAAGAGAGCGGTAAATTCATCTACCGCCTGTTCGATCCGGAGACCGGCGAGGTCATGCGGCGCTGGCCGCCAGAGAAGTATCTCGACCTGATCGCCTTCCTGAAGGACCAGCAGGGCGGCGTGGTGGATGAGCGGGTCTGACCTGTCGGCAGATTTGAACCGGCGCATCGGCAAAAATTAACCATGCAGGTCGTCGGCTGCGGATCGCAGCTCGACGAGATTTTGATTCAAAGCATTGTTTTAATTGCGACTTGAGCGCTCTGGCCGAACTGGCCCATGGATTGCTCCTAACTGTGATGAGCGGCCGTCGAATGCGGCGCAGAATTGCAATCGGGAGAAGACCAATGGCGCTCAGCGTCCACACCAACACCTCGGCGATGATCGCCCTGCAGAACCTCAACAAGACCAATGAGGACATCCAGGGCGTTCAGAACAAGATCAACACCGGCCTGCGCGTTGCGGGCGCGAAGGACAATTCCTCGGTGTACGCTGTGGCGCAGGGCATGCGCTCGGATATCGGCGCACTGGGCTCGGTGAAGTCCTCGCTCGACCGGGCGGTCTCGATCGGCGACGTGGCCATCGCGGCCGGGGAGTCCATCTCAGACCTTCTCATCCAGATGCGGGAGAAGGCGACCGCGGCGCTGGACCCTTCAATCGACACCTTCTCCCGTCAGGCCTATGACAGCGACTTCAAGGAGCTGCTGGATCAGGTGCAGGTCATCCTGACCAACGCCGAATTCGACGGCGCCAACCTGCTCAATGGCTCCCTGACGAACGGCATTGCCTTCCTCGCCGATGCGGACGCGACGCGGTCCGTGACGCTTGAAGGCCAGAACCTGTCCATCTCCGGAGCCATCATCACCCTGGCCAATAACGCCAGCCTCGGGACCGTAACGCTTGCGGGCAATGTGGTCAGCGCCATCCAGACCAGCCTCGACAATGTGAACCAGGCGCTGGCCAATCTGGGCTCAGACCTCAAGAAGATGGAAGCCCACCGCACCTTTGTGGGCAAGCTGACTGACAGTCTGACCGAAGGCGTGGGCAATCTGGTGGACGCCGATCTCGCCAAGGAATCCGCACGCTTGCAGGCCCTTCAGGTCAAGCAGCAGCTGGGCGTTCAGGCGCTGTCGATCGCCAACTCCGAGCCTCAGATCATCCTCAATCTTTTCGGCGGCTAATCGCCTTTCTGACATCACCACCACGGCGAACCGTCCGACTTCTCCCGATGTCGGGCGGTTTGTTGTTTTCAGGGCGGGGCGGACTCAGCACACTCTGATGCGAAGCCTCAGGGAGCGGATGGAATGAGCGACGGCTTTCTGCCTTACGGACGCCAGTGGATTGACGACGCGGATATCGAAGCCGTCACGACCTGCCTCAAGTCGGACTATCTGACGACGGGACCTGCCGTCTCCGCTTTCGAGCGCGCGTTCGCGACTGTCGTTCAGGCGCCCCACGCCGTGAGCTGTCACTCGGCCACGGCCGGTTTGCACCTGGCTTATGACGCGCTGGGGCTGGGGCCGGGCCAGTGCGCCATCGTGCCCGCGATCACCTTTGTCGCCACCGCCAACGCCGCACGGTATTGCGGTGCGGATGTCATCGTGTGCGACGTGGATCCCGATAACGGACTGATGACGCCGGACACGCTGTCTGAGGCGCTGCAGCAACTGGTGGGCCGTCCGGGCCTGGTCGCGCCGGTCCATCTGGCCGGCGTTCCCTGTGACATGCCCGCACTTGCTGAGCTGGCGCGGGCGCACGGCCTGTCGGTCGTCGAGGACGCCTCCCACGCGGTCGGCAGTCTGGATGAGGCCGGCTCGCCCACGGGCGCATGCCCGCATTCTGACGCTGCCGTGTTCTCCTTCCACCCGGTCAAGACGCTGGCCTGCGGGGAGGGGGGTATGGTGACGACACGGGATGCGGCGCTGGCCGAGCGCATGGCGCTGACACGCTCTCACGGCGTCGTGCGCGAGGCTGACCGGTTCGAACGGTCCGCAGGCGCGGACGAGCCCTGGTGGTATGAGATGCAGGCGCTGGGCTGGAACTACCGCATGCCCGACATCAATGCGGCGCTCGGACTGTCCCAGCTCAACAAGCTGGAGCTGTTCGCGTCCCGCCGACGCCAGCTGGCGCGCGCCTATGACGATTTGCTGGAGGGGCAGGGGTCGCTCCTGGCGCCGTCTGCCGGGCGCGCTGGCGTTGATCCCTGCCGGCATCTCTACAATATCCGGATCGATTTTCAGGCCCTCGGCAAGCCGCGCGCCCAGGTGATGACCGAGCTGCGCGAGCAGGGTATCGGGACCCAGGTTCACTACATCCCTGTGCACCAGCACCCCTATTATGTGCGGCTGAACGGGGAGCGGACATTGCCGGGAGCCGAGCATCATTACGCGCGCACGCTGTCTTTGCCGCTCTATCCGATGATGGCGGACGAAGACCCGGAGCGGGTGGTTTCAGCGCTGAAGGTCGTTCTGGGGCTTTAGGCGGGACGCTTTTCCATCAGCGCCCAGGTGGGGTTGTCCAGACCGCTGGTGCGTTTCCAGGCAAAGCCGTCAGCCACCACTTCAAGGTCCTTGAACCGGTCCAGGAAGAAGCCTGCAAAGTCGCGCTTCCACAAATGGTCGGTCATGCCGCGATAGACGAGCTCGACGGGATCCGGATTGAAGTATTCCGACACCAGGATGAAACGCCTGGAGACGCGATACATCTCGTCGGCGACCTGACCGAGATTGTCAGGATGGACGTGGATCAGCACGCCATTGGTGAAGACCAGATCCATGCTCGCGTCGTCAAAGGGCAGATCCTCGCCGCGGCCAGCGCGGATATGGCTCTCGGGCAGCACGCCATCCTTGATCACGGTTTCGCGGGCGCTGTCATTGGGCTCGATCGCGAACAGCTCGGCGTCGCACAGGCGCTGGAGGGCGCGTTGATTGAGCCCCAGATTGCAACCGACTTCGCAAATCGTCTGCGGTTCACGCGTGCCAAAGGCGTCCAGCCAGCGCGACCACAGACGGGTGCGCGCCCGGATGCGGAATTCCTCCGGGCTGCAGCGCTGGGTGTATTCGTCGCCGAATTCGCCCGACCAGGTGTTCACGGGATCATGGGACATGGATCAGGCCTTCAGGGCGAGTTTTTCGTTGAGGATGCTTTGCAGCGCCCGCGCATCGAGGCGCTCGGGGTTGGAATCGGACTGGTATTCAAAACCTTCGGGCACCGGCACGGCGCCGTCAGCGAACCATTCCGCCCGCAGGCGTTCTGAATTGTGCGGCAGGATCACATAGCGATCCTCCAGCTCCACCGTGGCGCGGGAATCGTCCGCCGGCACCATGACCTCGTGCAGCTTCTCGCCGGGGCGGATGCCAACCATCTTGTGCGGCAGGTTCGGCGCGATGGAGCGAGCCAGATCCACCGTGCTCATGGACGGGATCTTGGGCACGAAGACCTCGCCGCCCTTGGCCATTTCCAGCGCGGACAGCACGAAGTTCACGCCCTGCTCGAGCGTGATCCAGAAGCGCGTCATGCGCGGATCGGTGATGGGCAGATGGTCTGCGCCTTCGGCTACCAGCTTCTTGAAGAAGGGCACGACCGACCCGCGTGAGCCGACCACATTGCCATAGCGCACGACCGAGAAGGTCGGGCCGTCTTCCCCGCCCATATGCTGGGCCGCGGTGAAGATCTTGTCAGACGCCAGCTTGGACGCGCCATACAGATTGATCGGGCTCGCCGCCTTGTCGGTGGACAGGGCGCACACATGCTTCACGCCGCGCTTGATCGCCGCGCGGACGACATTCTCGGCGCCGAACACATTGGTGCGCATGCATTCAAACGGATTGTACTCCGCGATCGGCACGTGTTTCAGCGCAGCCGCGTGAACCACGACATCCACGCCGCGCATGGCCATGTCGAGCCGGCCCTCATCGCGCACATCGCCGATGAAATAGCGCATGAAGCGGTGCTCTTCGGGATTGAAGCGCTGGGCCATCTCGTACTGCTTGAGCTCGTCGCGCGAGAACACGATCAGCTTTTTCGGCTTGTACTCGTTGATGACGGTCTGGACGAAATGATGCCCGAAAGAACCCGTGCCCCCCGTGATGAGGATGGTCTTGCCATTCAGGTCGATGCGGGGGCTGCGAAAGTCGCGCCCGAGAAACAGGCGATCCACGTCATCAGACGCGCGTTTCGGGCTATTCGGCGGCTGGCTCATCGAGACGACTTTCCATCATTCATGGATCAAGTATTCAGGCCACGATCAGTGGTGTCGGTTAACGGCCCGTTAGGCGGGTAAAACTGATACTGGGATTCGAAGGAAGCGACAGCTTTCCAGCCTCGGGGGACATGATGGGCGCGACAGTGATCGTACAGGCGGGGGGCGGCCTTAACGCCTTGCCCGACCGCGAGCTTGTCTTCCTGGGCGACCGCTCTGCACTGGCCTGCACGCTGGAGCGCGCTCGCCGCATTCCCGGCGTAGACCTTGTCGTCTGTGCGGCGCCGGATGATCGGGACCATGATCTTGTCGCTGAAGAGGCCGCAGATTGCGCCGTCATGGTCGTGCGCGGCCCTGCGGCTGACCCTCTGGGACTGATGGCTCAGGCGGCGCGGGAGGCGGAAGCGCAAACCGTGGTGCGCATCACCAGCCAGTGCCCGCTGATCGATCCGGTGATCGCTGGAGGCGTTCTGGCGCTTCTGACTGACGCCAGCGCGGATTACGCCTCCAACACCATGCCGGCGCGTTTTCCTCATGGGCTTGATTGTGAAGCGTTTTCAGCGATTCTCCTGGCGGAAGCCGATCGCAGGGCCGATACGCTGGCCGAACGCCGCTCGGTGACCGGCTGGATCCGCCGCCATCACGGATTGACCCGCGCCAACCTGACCGGGCCGGGCGGCGGGCTGGAGCATTTGCGCTGGATGCTTGAGACGCCGGAGGACGCCGCCTTCCTGCAGGCGCTGTTCGCCGAGCTGGGAGGCAAGGCCCTGATGGCGAGCGCAGCGGAAATCGCGGCGCTCTGCCTGCGGCGCCCTGATCTGAGCGAGCTTAATGCCGACCGGGTGGATTATGCACGCCTGGTGTCCTCTGAGCGCGCCAGCGTTGAAACCCGCCCCATGCGGTTTCCCTTCGCCGCATAAAGGCTTGCCGGGGCGTTTACTCTAAATCCTAACGATTTGTTTGCTCGTCGGGGCGTAATCTGCCTTTCGATGCAAAAGGTGCGTCGTTCGTTCGGGATTCAGGCTGTAGACGATGGTCATTTCGTCCAACCTTCTCAGCGCCTGGTATGGCGCGCAGAGTGCAGTGGCGCTGTCGCGGACGACAGCGTTCTCCTCCTCTGCGTCCAATGCCCAGAACGCCAGCCAGTCCCGGTCGAGCGAGGTGTTGCCGCCCTGGGATGCCCGCGGCGAGATCGAGGCGCTGGATGTGCTCAAGCGCAGCGCCCTCGCAAACGGCGTCTTCTTTGACAAGAAGCTGGGTGATTTCGCCAAGCTCGATGTGGGCGAGGACGAAAAACAGCTCTTCGCCATGTATCAGGGCCTGCGTCGTTTGCAGGCGCTCGGGGCGGAAGCGACCGAGAAGACGACCACCGACACGCGCCGTGATTTCCTGAACCGCCGGTTCCAGGAAGGGCTTGAGCAGCTCAACAGTTTCTTTGGCGAACTCGATCTTGAAGGCGTGACCGTCCTCAAGGGTGAGGAATTGTCCAAGGCGGAGAGCACGCTCGCCATTTCCCGCGGCGTTTCCGAATACACGACCGGTATTGTCCACTCGGGCGCATTTGATGCGGAAGTGGACAATTTCCAGGGCGATGTCTCCTTCACCATCAATGTGAAGAAGTCCGGCGTCAGCACCCCTGTCGCCATTGATCTGGCGAATATGGGCGCGACCCCGCGCACGCTCGACAATGTCGCCGATTACATCAATACCGAGCTTGAAGCCGCCGGCATGCTGAGCCGGATCGAGCGGGTGAAGATTGGCGAGAAGGACGAGAACGGAATCATTCCTGGCAATGATTTCGGCTTCAAGATCAAGGGCATTCTGACGGAGACCCTGAGTTTTGAGCCCGCCAGCGGCAATCCGGCGGTCTATATGGTCGGGGTGTCCGGCGACCGCGAGGGCGCGGGCGGACAGCTGACCAAGTATGTCGATATCGCCAATGGCGGCGAGGCGGCGTTCATGCGTCGCATCGAGGCCGAAGGCAGCGTCACGACGAAAGATGTGGCGGTGCCGGGCGGCGAAGAGGGCGAAACCGAGACCCGCACCAAGACCGAATCCAATCCGTTGCGCATCCTTGATTCCGTGCAGGGCGCAGATGGCGGCCTGTATGTGGTGGGCTATGCCTCCAATGGCGTGGCCGGTCAGACGATCAAGGGCGAACAGGATCTGATCCTGATGCGCTATGACACGACCGGCAAGCAGGTCTGGGCCCGGACGCTGGGCGCTGCGGGCAGCGCGGAAGGCGCGTCCATTGCACTGGACGCCAATGGCAATGTCGTCGTCGCCGGGTCCATCGAGGGCGAGCTGGGCGACACGACCCAGCTGGGCGGTTCGGACTCGCTGGTGTCCAAATTCTCCGCCGATGGCGTCGAGCAATGGACCAAGCGTTTTGGCGGCAATCAGGATGACAGCGCGACGGCGGTCAGCGTCGGCGCAGACGGGACCATCTATGTCGCGGGTCAGACCGACGCCCCCCTGGGCGGCGTGGTCAATGCGGGCAAGTCCGACGGCTATCTGCGCGCCATCGATGGCGACGGCAATGTCATCTATACGCGTGCGGCAGGCGCCAGCGCGGGGGAAGACAGCGCCCAGTCCATCGCCCAGGCGGCCGATGGCGGCCTTATCATCGCCAGCGAGGTTGAAGGCCGCGCTGTCCTGACAAAGTATGCCGCTGGCGATGACGGAACGGGCGCTGCGGTGTGGTCCATGGACCTGGGCGATCTGGATGGCGGTCGCATTGGCGAAGTCACCGTGGGCGATGATAGCGCGATCTATCTGGCGGGCGCCGCGGGCGCGGGCTTTGCGCCTTCGGCTCCCCTGACGGCCAATGCCGGCGGACGCGACGCCTTCCTGATGAAGATTTCCGACGGCCCGAGCGCCAGCGTGGATTTCACCACCTTCCTGGGCTCGGCCGAAGACAATTCCGCCAGCTCTGTCACTGTCAGCAATGGCGTCGCCTATGTGTCGGGCAAGACCTCAGGCGCATTGCCGGGGCAGACCCAGACCGGGGACCGGAACGCCTTTGTGGCCGGGTTCGACACCACCAGCGGCGCGGTGACCTTCACCCAGCAGCTGTCAGGCCGCGGCGGTCTGGCCGAGGCGAATGCGGTTGTGGTGGATCCCACCGGCGATAACGCGCTCGACAAGCTGGGCTTCCCGACGGGCGAAGTGCGCTATGCCGACAGTCGCGTGATCACGGCGCGCTCCAGCGTGCGCGAAGGCGACCATTTCTATATTTCCGTGGATGGCGGCCGGAAGAAGAAGATCACCATTGATGCGGATGAGACCATGCGGTCTCTGACCTTCAAGCTGAATGCGGTTCTGGTGCTCGACGGCACGTCTGACGTGCGCCGTTCGGCCAATGGCGACATGCTGCGCATCAAGCCGCGTGAGGGCGTGAAGATCGAACTCTTCGCAGGCGATCAGGGCCGTGACGCGCTGTCCGGTCTGGGCCTGCCTGAGGGGGCGATCATTGGCAAGGGCTCGCTTCTGGACAAGGATGACAGCACGTCTGACGCCCCCGAGATCTTCGCCATGGAGCTGCCGACCTCGATGTCCATCTCCAGCAAGGACGCCGCGACCAAGGCGCTCGAGGCCCTCACCAAGGCGCAATCGGTCATCCAGCGCGCCTATCGCGACCTGACGACGGACCCGGCCCTGAAAGCGCTTCTGGACGGGCCGCAAGCGGGCAAGCGCGGCGGAGCCGTGCCCTCCTATCTGACGGCGCAGGTCCAGAACTATCAGGCGGGTCTGGACCGTCTGCTGGGCGGCGGCGGCGGATCCACGCTCGGCCTGTTCTGATCCGAAGACGTCTGCAGACATGAAAAAGCCCCGGAGCCAGGCTCCGGGGCTTTTGTCTGTCCGGTCTCTGGGTCAGACAGTCTGGTTGTAGGCGAGGGCCGAAACGCCAGCGCTCTTTGCGCCCGGGCCGTACCCGGCGGCTGTTTGCTGCTGGCGCGCAGCTTCATCCGCGATGGCCTTCACCAGGCCTTCGGTCAGCGTTTTGAGCGCTTCCACCGCATCGCCATTGCGGGCGAGAGCGGCTTCAAAAGTCTGGGTGGAGGCTTTCAGGCGCGCCTTCAGCTCGGGGGCAAGGCCGGACAGCCGCGAACGGTCCTTGCTCGCAAGCTTGGTCTCGGTGCGATAGAGCGTGGCGAGCTTGGTCTTCTCGGCCTGAAACTCCACCGCCTTGTGGGGCATGTGGGCTTCAAACAGTTCGGTTTCCTGCTCGAGCAGTTCGGTCAGGCGTCCCGTCAGCTGGATCAGCGCCTGGGCGCGTTCGGTCGGGTTGGCGGCCGCGAGTTCGGTCATTCTGCGCCTCCTTCTTGCAGGGCCAGCATTTCACGCATGACGGAGTCAGCCAGGCCGATGCCGCCAGCCTTGGCCATCACCTTGGCGTATTCTTCATTGAGCATGGATTTGAAGGCGCTCTCGCCGGGGCCGCCGCCAAAAGTGGACTCTGTCGTCTCGCCCAGCATGTGCTCCATCATCTGCGCGAGGAAGACCGCTTCAAAGTCCTCGGCGGTCTTGCGCATCTGTTCGGGTGATTGCGCACCGTTCGGGCGGGAAGTGGACGCCGTGCCGCGCGCGGCGAGCATGGCGTTCTGCATCTGGGCGTCGAGAAGTCCGTCCATTACAGCACCTCGATTTCAGCTTGCAGCGCGCCCGCCGCCTTGATGCTTTGCAGGATGGTGATCATGTCGCGCGGGCTGACCCCGAGCGCATTCAGACCATCCACAAGCTCGCGCAGGCTGACCGTGCCGTTGAGCACGCCGAACTCGCGCAGCTCTTCCTCGGCGGTGACATTGGTGCGGGGCACCTCGATCGTCTGACCGCCATCTGCGAAGGGCAGGGCCTGACTGACCTCCGGGCTTTCCGTCACCGTGATGGTCAGACCGCCCTGGGCAATGGCCACTGTGGAGACGCGGACATCCTCGCCCATCACGATGGTGCCGGTGGATTCATCGATGACGACGCGGGCGCGCATGTCGGTCTCGACGCGCAGCTGCTCGACTTCGGCGAGGAGGGCGACCATGTCGCCGTCAAAATAGAGCGGGCGGGTCAGCGCGACGGTGGAAGGGTTCTGCGCCGCCGCGGCGTCCGCGCCCAGATAGGCGTTGATGGTCTGCGCCATGCGACGCGCCGTGGTGAAATCAGGATTGCGCAGGGCCAGGCGGATTTGCGCCTGGCCGGCCAGATCCCATTCGAGCTCGCGTTCGATCACGCCGCCATTGGCGATGCGGCCATTGGTGGGCACGCCGCGGGTAATGGAGGCGCCGTCACCCTCTGCAGAGAAGCCGCCGACAGCAAGGGACCCCTGGGCGACCGCATAGACATCGCCATTGGCCGCCATCAGCGGGGTGGCGATCAGCACGCCGCCCTGCAGGCTGTCCGCATCGCCCAGGGCGGAGACCGTGACGTCCACGCGAGAGCCCTGCATGGCGAAAGGCGGCAGCTCGGCGGTGACGATCACCGCCGCCACATTGCCCGTGCGCAGGTCGGCTTCACGCACATTGATGTTGAAACGCTCCAGCATGGAGTTCAGCGCCTGACGGGTGAAGACCGCATTGCGCAGCGTATCGCCGGAGCCGTCGAGGCCCACCACCAGGCCGTAACCCACCAGCTGGTTGTCCCGAACCCCTTCCACATCCGCGATATCCTTGATTCGCGGATTCGCCTCGGCGACCGGGGCGGCGAGGCAAAAGAGCAGGGCAAGCGTTACGAAAAGCCGGGTCATGCTGGCGGAGTTCTCCGACAAGAAAATTTCTACATCGATCCTGTTGCTAGAAACATGCCAGTTTGGGCGCCCGTAAGTATTTGATCTTTAATGACCAGGAGTGGGAAAACCTTGCCGCCCAGCCTTCAGCTTGTCCGGGGTGGGCAATACCTGCCCATGGCTCGGTTTAAGCAGTCATTAAGTTTGATTAAGCACACTGTCCGCATGCTTTGAGAGGACTCGAAGGGCATCATGAAGGTCAATTCCTCCCGACCCCTGCAGGGCGCATCCAGCGCGAAGCGGAAGGATTCCGCGTCCAGCGCCAGCGCATTTGCGCCCGAAGGCGCAGCCTCTTCTGGCGGGCCGGTCTCTACGACCGCGCTCAGCAGCGCTTCGGCCATCGGCTCGGTTGACGCCTTGCTCGCGCTTCAGGGCGCAGGCGACGCCCTGTCCGGCAAGCGCCAGGCCACGGAGCGGGCCTTTTCTTTGCTGGATATTCTTGATGATCTCAAGCTGGCCTTGCTCGACGGCGTCCTGCCGCGCGAGACCCTGGTCAAGCTGATGGAGACCCTGCAATCGCGCCGCGATGCGACTCATGACCCGCGTCTGGAAGCGGCGCTCGATGAGGTGGAGATCCGTGCAGCGGTCGAGCTGGCCAAGCTAAGCTCCTGATCCCCTTGTGACAAAGGTCAATACGTCTGTCACAGCTTGTTCATGACGCTGCTGAATTAACGTTGCAACCGTATGAGCAGATTGACTTGACCTTGACGGTCGATATTCTCCGCCGCGCTCAGGCCGGCGGGGGCTGCATACGGAGACGGTCTCATGAGTGTTATGGATTCAAGCATTGAGCTGCCGACGGGCTACCGTCCCAGCGAGTCCGAACCCTTCATGAATGAACGCCAGAAAGAATATTTCCGGCGTAAGCTTCTGGCTTGGAAGGAGGAGATCCTCCGCGAAAGCCGTTCGACCTTATCAAACCTTCAGGAAGATATCGGCGCTCTGCCCGATCTTGCGGATCGCGCCTCGACCGAGACCGATCGCGCTCTGGAGCTGCGGGCCCGGGACCGTCAGCGCAAGCTGATCTCGAAGATCGAAGCAGCCCTGCGCCGTATTGAGGAAGACGAGTACGGCTATTGCGAGGAGACGGGTGAGCCGATCTCCCTGGCGCGTCTGGATGCGCGTCCGGTAGCAACGCTGAGCCTTGAAGCCCAGGAACGTCACGAGCGTTCAGAGCGCGTCCATCGCGACGACTAGGGCTGTCAGGCCCGTCTGACCCAGTTTTCCGTCGACACGAGATAGTCCAGCGCATCCTTGGCGTTCGGGAAGGCTTGCGCCTGTATGCCGGAGCTTGAGAGCAGCTTGGACGCCCGCGCCGAGACGACGAAGGTCTGCGGATTGAAGACGTAGGCGATTTTGACGCGTCGCGGAAAATGCTTGATCGCGTAGTCCACGCGCTCGCTGAATTCTGCGAGCGTGTAACTGATCTGGGACTGGCTGTGGTCGAACAGGACGCCCGTCCATTGAGGTTCCGCTTCCAGGCGACGGCAGATATTGACCAGTCCGGGTTCGGTCTCGGCGTTGGTTTCCAGCCCGGTGATATTGTACCGCAATACTCCGATCTCCGGCATTTCAATGCGTTCGAGGCCGTAAGGTGTCATGCTTGGAATTGCCTGTCTGATGACTGGGACGCTATGGAATTTCTAACGCATACGTCCTTGATAAAGCCTTACAGTGAATGGGATTAGCGAGGGTCGACCAGGGCTTGCACAAAAAAAGCGTGACCGGGGAGGGTCACGCCTTGTGCGGGGTCTTGAGCGCTTCTGGCCGGCTCAGGGAAGCAGGTTGGGCTTGGTCGGGCCTTGAGCCTTCACGGTCTGGGACGTGTCATCCGCCTCCCCGGATGCGAAGGCCAGCGCATCTTCAAAGCCGCCAAGCGCCCTGGCGTTCAGGCCGGCTGATTTCATCAGCCGGGTGATGTAGGCGGCATGCATCAGGTTCGTCTCGTCATAGACATAGGCGATGCGCAGGGCGGGCGGCATGCCTGCGCTCAGTATCTCGGCGACCTTGGCGAACTGGCTGACGGTGTGATCAAACCGGCAGCCCTGATAGTTCATGATCAGGCCTTCATACCCATGGGTCCTGACGCGTTCGCACAGTTTTGGCGCGTTGATGAGGCTGTGTTCGGCCTTGTTCAGGCCTTGCATGTGGATGCCCAGCACGCGGCCTTCAGCATATTCGGTCCGTTCAACTGACAGGCTCATCAGCGCACCTAGAAAGGCCAGAGGAGATTGTAGAGCTCCTGGCCCACCGGCGGACGCTGCATTTCGGAAATATGTCCCCGGCCGCCATAGGAGATCCGCGCTTCGGCGATCTGCTGATGGTCGATGGTATTGTCCGCGGCAATGTCCTGGGGACGCACGATGCCGGAGATCAGGAGTTCGCGCACCTCGTTGTTGATGCGCACTTCCTGGCGGCCATGGATGACCAGATTGCCGTTCCACAGGACGTCGACCACGATGGCCGCAGCGGTCAGCGTGATGCTCTCGGAGCGGTTGATATTGCCCGCGCCCTGGGTGGAGGAGGCCGAACCGAAGCTGGCGAGGCTCGCCGGGTCGACCGCGTCATTGAAGAACTGGTCGAGCGCTGCTTCTCCGCCGAAGAAACTCGTCAGGTTCGAATCCTCGGATGTTGTGCGCGAACGGGTCGTCTGGTTGGAGACCTGGGCGCTGTCCGAGATGTCGATGTTCACCGTCAGGATGTCGCCCACATGCGCGGCGCGCGGATCCCCGAAGAAGGTGGTGGAATTGGCGGCGCGCCAGAGCGAATTGGGATTGTTGCTCTGGGCGCGGGCTTCTGCGATTGCGCGGGCGCGCGCGAGGCGGGCGGCTTCCGCCTGACCCGCGGTCGGGCCATTGGCCCCTGCTTGTCCTGTCAGCGCCGCCGCATTGTCGATATCGTGCATCGGCGGTGTCTGGCCCACATAGGAGAGCCGGTCGGTTGTGGCGCAGGCGGTCAGTGAAAACGCGCCCAGAATGACGGCGCCGCCGAGAAGAATGCGTTTGAAGGTCATGGCTCAGGACTCCACGGATGACGCGCCGGACCGGCCGCCGAGAACGCTCGCGCGGCCCGGGCCTTCGACCCAGGCTTCGACCGTGCGGTTCGATTGAAGGTTCACGAAACGGATGAACTGGCCTTCGCCGCCATTCTCCAAGGCGCGCGCCTGCGCGCTCAGGGTCAGCGGGCCGACCCGATAGACCAGCGAGACCAGCTCGCCGCGCTCCACCACGACGGGAGGCTCCACATCGTAGCTGCGCACCGGACGATCAGCCGTCAGCGCGCGTCGCGCCGTCATGCCCACAAGGCCGGTTTCCGCCAGGATGATTTCACCGCGGACCTGATTCTCAGGCAGGCGAACCCAGTCCACATCGGCGGCGGTGATGGTGTCGCCGCGGGCGATCGTCCGGTTCAGCACCGGCACATCGGCCACACGCTGCGCCCGGCCTGAAACCGTCAGCGGATCACCGCCGGGATAGGGCGCGATCTGGGCGCGGAACAGGTTGGAGCCGGCGTCATGGTCAAAGCTGACCAGTTCCGGTCCGCCAAGCGTGTCCACGGGCGCAAACAGATCCTGCCTCAGACTGGACAGATTGACCGCATGCACATGCCCGGTCTCCACAAAGAGGGCTTCTTCGATCATCGCGGTGATTTCCGAAACGCTGACCGTCCTGGCCTCCCGTTCCACGGTGACGCGCAGCACGCCGCCCGCATTCGCCCATTGCAGCCCCTGACGGGCGGCGACATCGCGCACGAAATTGGGGTCCAGAGAAATCGACCGGCCCGGCGCCGGGGCGCGGGCGAGCAGCACGTCGCCGGCGACGCCGGCATTGTCGAAAAGGTCGGACAGGGTGATGACGCCGTCGGCGCTGACCAGGCGCTCCTTGAGCACCACGGGCGTTGCGACCTCCTGCGCCTGCGCGGCGCCCGCCGAGAGCGCCAGAATAAGGGTGAGTGTGCGGAGCATGACCTATCGCGTCCTCAGCGCAGGTTGGAGGAGGTGGCGAGCATCTCGTCCGCCGCCGTGATCACGCGGGCATTCATCTCATAGGCGCGTTGCGCCTGGATGAGAGAGGTGATCTCGGTCACCGCATCCACGTTGGAGACTTCCACGAAGCGCTGGCGCAAGGAGCCAAACCCCGGATCGGTCGGGGCGCCAAGATTGGGCGCGCCCGAGGCCGCGCTTTCCAGAAGCAGGTTGTCGCCGATCTGCTCCAGGCCCGCCTCGTTGGGGAAGGTGGCGAGCTCGAACTGGCCCACGACCTGAGGCTGGGGCTGGCCGTCCAGAAGGACCTGGACCTGCCCTTGATTGTTGATCACCACCTGCCGCGCCTCGGCGGGAATGACGATGCCGGGCATGACCGCATAGCCGTCTGCGGTGACGATTTCGCCATTGGGGCTGAGGGAGAAATTGCCGGCGCGGGTATAGGCGTCATTGCCGTCCGGCAGCTGAACCCGAAAATACCCCTGGCCGGAAATCGCAACGTCATAGGGGTTGTTGGTTTCGCTCATCCCGCCCTGTTCGGTAATACGGTAGACCGAACCGGCGTTCACCCCGAGGCCGACCTGAACGCCCGTGGGCACGATGGTGCCGGCGTTCGAGGAGTTGGCGCCCGGTTGGGAGATCGTCTGATAGAGCAGATCCTCGAACTCGGCGCGCTGCCGTTTGAACGCGATCGTGTTCATGTTGGCCAGGTTGTGGGAAATCACCTCGACGGCCAGTGACTGGGCTTCCATCCCGGTGGCGGCGGTAGACAGTGCGCGCATGTGAGCGCCCTCCTTCAGAACAGAAAATTATGGCCGGCCGAGGCGATCGATCGCCTTGCGGCTAAGCTCGTCGGTGTCTTTGATCATGCGGCTGACCGAAGCGTAGGCCCGGCTCACTTCCATCATGGACGTGATTTCGAGCATCGGTCGCACATTGGAGCTTTCCAGAAAGCCCTGCTTGACCTGCGGAAGGTCCTCGATCACGCGTTCGGCGTCTTCAGGGGCGACATAGCGATTGTCGCCGGTCTTGTTCAGAACGCCCTGATCGGCGAAGCGGACGACGCCCACCTGGGCGATCTGCTGGCCGTTCTGGGTGACGATCCCGGTTTCGCCGATTGAAATCTGACCGGCCGCCGGATCCAGAATGATCGGCGCGCCGCCTGCATCCAGAACGCGGGCGCCATCGCCTGCGACGAGTTCGCCCTGCGGGCTCAGCGTGAAGGCGCCGTCGCGGGTGAAGCGTTCGCCCGCATCCGTTTCCAGCATGAAGAAGCCGTCGCCCTGCAGCGCCAGGTCAAGCGGGCGGCTGGTATGGGTGGGGGCGCCCTGGCTGAAATCGCGGCCCATCGCCCATTCATCGACGAACCGGGCGCGGTTGGGGCCATCCTGGTGACGGGCGCGCATGGAGGTGTCGGGCTCGAGCATCATGCGCTCGGCCTTGAAGCCCTGGGTGTTGGCGTTGGCGATATTGTTGGCGACCACATCCATCTGCCGACGCAGGGTCAGCTGGCGGGTCAGTCCGATCAGCATGGTGTTGTCCATCGCCTGTAGTCCTTCTGAACGCGATTGCTGCGGCTTCTGGCAGCGACACCAGACTCATGGCAAACACCGTGCCATGGTTAACGCATTGAAAAATATAAATGTGATTGGGAGATCAGGCGCTTTGGGCGGCGAGCCTTGCCTGTCTGACTGCAGGGCGTGGGAAAAATCTGCCCAGCGAAGCCGTTTCCAAACGGATCGTTAACCGCAGCACTGATTAATCGTTGGCGGAACAGTGCAAATCCGCAAGCCAAGGGAATCAGCTTCATGGCTGAAGACACCGAAGACGAGACCCGCGAAGACGGCGTCGAAGGCGAAGAAGGTGAAGAGGGCGCCAAGAAAGGCGGCCTCAAGAAAATGATCCTTTTCATCGGCTTGCCGGTGATCCTCGTCATCCTGGCCGGGGTGGCGGGCGCGTTGTTCTTCCTGGGCGGCGGCGATGAGGAAGCCGCGGCCGAGGGCGAGCATGGCGAGGCGCATGGCGAGGCCTCCGCTGACGGTCATGGCGATGGCCATGGCGGCGGCGACGGTCATGAGGCCCCGCATCTGGCGGAGCTTTTCCAGTTTGAAGAGCCGCTGATCGTGGACATGTCCGGTCCGGACAATCGTTCGGTTCTACTGGAAGTGCGCATCGCGCTGGCCTTTTCCGATCCGGAAGTGGGCGAGATGCTGCACCGCGAGGACGTCCAGATGCTCCTGCGCGACGAATATGTGGAATTCTTCCGGGCCTTGCGGGTGGAAGACATTGACGGATCGACCGGATCACACCGCATTCGGATGGAGTTGATCCGCCGCACCAATCTGGTGCTGGCCCCGAAAACTGTGGACGGCGTGCTGCTGCCCAGTTTCGTGATGCAGCAATAATCGGAGACCGGAATTGAGCGACGAAATCGATCAGGATGCGATGGCGGCTGAATGGGAGGCCGCTGCTGCGGGCGAACAGCCTGACTTCGACTCCTTGGGCGATGACGGCGATGATCTGGCGTCCGAATGGGAGGCCATGGTCGACGGGGACGGCGAGACCTTCCTGCCCCAGCACCAGTCTTCCGGCCCCGAGCGCATCCTCAATCAGGAAGAGATCGACTCCCTTCTGGGCTTCTCGGTTTCTGATGACGACGCCAATGAGCGCTCGGGCATCCGGGCGATCATCAACTCCGCGCTGGTCTCCTATGAGCGCCTGCCGATGCTGGAGATCGTCTTTGACCGCCTTGTGCGGTTGATGACGACCAGCTTGCGAAACTTCACGTCCGACAACGTGGAGGTGAGTCTGGACAACATCTCCTCCATCCGGTTCGGGGATTATCTGAACTCCATTCCGCTGCCGGCCATTCTGGCGGTGTTCCGCGCCAAGCAGCTGGACAATTATGGCCTGCTGACGGTGGACTCCAACCTGATCTACTCGATCGTGGACGTGCTGCTGGGCGGTCGCCGCGGCACCTCGGCCATGCGGGTTGAAGGCCGTCCCTACACCACGATCGAACGCACGCTTGTGCAGCGGATGATCGAGGTGGTGCTGGCCGATGCGCGCCAGGCGTTCGCGCCGCTGACGGAAGTGGATTTCGACCTCGACCGCGTCGAGACCAATCCGCGCTTCGCCGCCATTGCACGCCCGGCGAACGCCGCGATCCTGGTGAAGCTGCGCATCGACATGGAGGATCGTGGCGGGCGCATCGAATTGCTGCTGCCCTACGCCACGCTCGAACCCATCCGGAAAATGCTGCTGCAGCAGTTCATGGGTGAGAAGTTCGGCCGCGACAATATCTGGGAGAGCCACCTCGCGACCGAGCTCTGGTCCACCAAGATGGAAGTCAGCGCGGTGCTCGACGAGATGCAGAAGCCCCTGGGCGAAGTGATGCAGCTCAAGGTCGGGGATACGCTGATGCTGGACGCCGGTCCGGACGGCCTGATCGAGCTGCGCTGCGGCACGGTTCCCCTGGCGCACGGCCATATGGGCCGAATCGGGCACAACATAGGCGTTCGCCTCGACCGTCCGCTCAGCGCGACGGCGAAGAAAAGTTTGATGGGGTTCTCATGACGCTCGCCGGTCTCGCCTTTGAAGCGCTTGTCTGTGTTCTACTCTTGATGGCCGTCATCATGTGCTGGCGCGTGGACCGGCGCCTGCGCGCCCTGCGCAGCGGTCAGGACGGGCTGGTTGGCACGATCACGGGTCTCAATGATGCGGTTGAGCGCGCCCGCGCCACGCTGAGCGCGCTGGATCGCGCCACGCGGGACGGCGGCGAGAGTCTGCGCGAGGAGGTCGATCGGGCGCGCAAGCTGGCTGATGAGCTGCGCTTCCTGTCCGGCGAGGCGGAACTCAGCGCGGAACGGCTGACGCAGCGTCCTCGGCGTGAGGCGCCGCAGCCCCAGGACGATGACCCGGAAGCCACTCGGTCCCGCCGTCGGCTGAATGCGTTGAAGGCGCTGCGCTGATCATGACCGCTGTTCGTCCCCTCATGTTGCTGACCGTCGTTCTGGGCGGATTGCTGGGCCTGAAGGCCCTGTCGCTGGCGGATGAGGCGGCGACGCTGATTTCCGAACGCGCCGAAGCGGCGAGCGCGCCGCCGGCCGATGACGGCCATGGCGGCGGCGGGGATGACGCACATGGCGCGGATGAGCCTGCTGAAGAGGTTGATGAAGGCCCGGCGCCGCCTGCTGCGCCGCCGCCCTCGGCCAATCCGGCCTTGCGCGCCGCGCCGACCACGGCCCAGCTGGGCCTTGAGCGTCGTCTGGCGGAGCGTCGCCGGTCTCTGGACCAGCGCGAGGCCGAGCTTGATACCCGTGAGCAGTTGCTGACCGTGGCCGAGCAGCGCGTGGATGACCGGGTGAGCGAACTTGAAGCGCTGCGCGACGAGGTCCGCGGCCTGCTGGGCATGCTGGACGAGCGTCGCCAGGAACAGATCGACGCGATCGTGGCGGTGTATTCCCAGCTCGAACCGCCTGCTGCTGCCGACATCCTCACCTCCATGCGGGAAACCGATCAGACCACCTTGTTGCTGGTCGCCGAGCAGCTTCAGAACACCAATGCGCGGAAATTCGCAGCCATCATGGCGGAGATGCAGCCCAGCTTCGCCGCCGAGCTGACCTACATGCTGCGCATGCGCGCCGAACCGCCAGAAACCACCGCGGAAGCGGAGGCCCGCCTTGATGCGGCGGCGGGATAACCGGCTCCAGCTGCTTGCCGGAGCGGCGCTGGGCGTCGTGATGTCCGCGTCTGCGCTGGCTCAGGCGCCGGCGCGCATCGACGTGTCGCGTCAGGGGCCGACCGCGCGCGTTCAGATAAGTCTGCCCGAAAGCGAGGGCGAAGGCCTGACCGCCAATGCCGAGGTCGCCGCCGGCGCGGTGCTCGTGGCGCGTCTGTCCGAGGCCATTGAGGCGGACACGGCCGAGATCACGAGCGCCTTGCCGGATTATGTCGCCATGGCGCGGCTTGATCCCGATGGCCGGACCCTGCGTCTGGCGCTGAACCGCACGCTGGAAGGCCGGGTCTCGGTGTCACACAACATCATCGCCATCGATATCGCCCCGCCTGGCGCGACCCCCCTGCCGGATGTCGTCAGCCCCTATGAGCTGGCCCAGAGGGAGCGCGAACGGCAGGCGCAGGCGCGCGCCGCCGCGGCTGCGGCCGCCGCTGCGGCTCCGCCGCCGGCCTTGCCGGTCGATCTGCGGGTCGGGGAGGCGACGGAGTACACGAGACTGGTCTTCCAGTGGCCGCAAGAGGTCACCTATTCGCTCGAACAGGGCGATGACCGGGCCGTGCTGACCTTTTCACGCGCCGCCGAGATCAATCTGTCTGAGCTCACGGCGTCTCCGCCGCGTTTCATTGATGCGGTCACTCAAAGGGATGCGGAATCCCTGTCACTGTCCTTCCTGCTGTCTCCGGGCGCAGAGGCGCGGGTCTGGTCTGATGAGCCGGGCCGCGTGGTGTTTGACGTGTCTGTGGGCGCGGCAGGCGGTGCGGAATCCGTTCTTGCCGCCCTGTCGGACTATGCAGACCAGATGGAGGCGCAGTCGACTCAGGCGTCTCAGAGCGAGAGCGAGGACGATCCGTCCATCGCGGAAGACCCTGCAGAGGGACTGGGCGATGAGGGCGCGCCCGTCATCGAGGATCGCGTTGACCCGGTTCCAGCCTCGGGCGTCGTGCCGCTTGAGGCGCGGCGCAACGGAACCGATGTCGTGCTCAGCGTCCCCTGGGAGTCGCTTCCCGGCGCGGCGGTGTTCCGGCGCGGCGCGGCGATCTGGGTGGTCTTTGACGCTGCGGCGGATCTGGACGTGGGCGAATTGTCCGCCCTCGCGGGGCGGCACATCCGCAGCTATGACGTGCTGAGAGGGCCGGACTACACCGCGATCCGGATCGAGGCGCCGACTTCCACCCAGACCGATGTGCGTCCGGTGGGAACAAGCTGGGTTCTGACCTTTGGCGAAACCGTGGATCAGCCGCCTGCGCCCATCCGCGTGCTGCGCGAAACCGGCGTGAACCGGCCCGCCCGCCTGCGCTTCAATTTCAGCGGAGCGCGCAGCGTGCGCGAAGTGACGGATCCGGTCGTCGGCGACACGCTTCTGGTGCTCACCAGTGATGGCGAGAAATACGGGGTCATCTCACCGCGTCAGTATGTGGAAGCCATCATGTTGCCCTCCACCCAGGGCGTGGCGCTGCAACCCCTGGCCGATGATCTGGAATTCACGGTGCGTCCCGGCGGCGCCGATCTGACCCGGCCCGGGGGTCTCGCTCTGACGCGGGCGGCCAGCCCGGGGCTTTCGGGCTCGCTCGACCGTCCGGTCACGCCCGGTTTTCTGGACCTGGCCAGCTATCGCGGCGAGCGCCCGTATCGTGACGGCAAGGTGATGCTGCAGAGACGGGCGTCCAGTCTGGACCCGGAAGCCATTCTCAATCTCGCGCGCTTCCAGCTGGGCTGGCAGCTCTCGGCCGAGGCGCTGGGCCTGGTCGAACTGGCGGTCGAGGAGAACCCCTCGCTGGATGCGACCCCGGAGATCGCCGCCTTGCGGGGCGTGGCGAGCTACATGATGGGGCGCTATGAGGATGCGGAGCGGTATTTCTCCAACCCGGTCCTGGTGAACGACCCGGCCGCCCAGCCCTGGCGGGGGGCAACGGCCGCCCAGCTGGGCGACTGGCCATTGGCGCGCCGCCGCTTCGAGCAGGGGCGGGAAGCCATCTATTTCATGGATCCGGTCTGGCGCGCGCGTCTGACGGCGCTTCACGCCATGTCCGCGCTCAAGACCAATGATCTGGGCGCGGTCGAACCCTTGCTGAACGTGGTCATCGCCGAGGATTACGATCCCGAGGCGCGTGCGGAGGCGGGGCTGGTCGAAGCGGGCCTGGCGGCCGCCTCCGGCAATATCGACCAGGCGATTGCGCTCTACGATGAACTCAGCCGGTCTGACTGGCGCCCTGCGCATGCGCGGGCGCTGCTGGAAAAGGTCCGGCTTGAAGTCGCTGATGAGCGCATCCCGCTCGATGAAGCGGTCGAGATGCTTGAAAGCCTGCGGTTCCGCTGGCGCGGCGATGATGTGGAAGTGGAAGCCTCCACCATGCTGGGCGAGGTGTATGCCGAGGCGGGCCGTTACGCCGAGGCGCTCGACACCATGACCAACGCCCTGTCGCGCTTTTCCAACACGCCCGAGGCGCGCCGTCTGAGCGTGCGTCTGGAAACCCTGTTCCGGGATATCTTCCTGAACGGCGATGGCGATCGGATGGACCCGATGGAGGCGCTGGCGCTCTGGTACGAGCATCAGGACCTGACCCCGCCAGGGCCGGACGGTTTGCGCATGGCGCGCCGGATCGCGGCGCGGCTGGTGGAGGTGGATCTTCTCGAGCCGGCCTCCGAGTTGCTGGCGCACCAGGTGTTCGAGCGCAACATCACCATGACCGCTCTGGCCCGCGCCCAGGTGGCGGCGGATCTGGCGCGAGTCTATCTGATCGACAATCGGGCGGCGGACGCCCTGCGCGCGCTCGACAGCACGCGGATCGCCGGCTTGCCGACCGATCTTGTGGATGAGCGCCGGGTCCTGCAGGCGCGTGCGCTTGCGGCGCTGGGACGAACCGAGCACGCCCTGGAGCTGGTCGCCTATGATCAGGGGCCGGAGGCGGATCGCCTTCGCGCTGACATTGCCTGGGACGGCCGCAACTGGTCCGAGGCCGGGCGTCTGATGGAGACCCTGCTGGGCGATCGCTGGCGCAGCGACCGTCCCCTCGACCCGGCAGAGGCCCATGACGTGCTGCGGGCTTTGATCGCCTACGCCCTGGTCCAGGACGAGGCCGGCATGGACCGGGTCGTCGCGCGCTACGGCCAGGCCATGGGGCAGACCGAGCACGCCGCAGCGTTCAGCACGGTCGCCAATCGCAGCGTGCCGCCGGGCGACAGCCGCCTCAGCGCTCTGGTGGGCCAGATCGCGAATGTGCAGAGGACCGATGCGCTGATGGCGGGCTTTGGCCGCTATGACGAGGCTGGCCCCGAAAGCTAGGCGAAACCTAGCCGGGCGGAGGCATTCGCTCGAAGCTTTGCACCAGCGAGCCGATCACGAGCGACCACCCGTCCACAAGCACGAAGAAGATGAGCTTGAACGGCAACGAGATGATCACGGGCGGCAGCATCATCATCCCCATCGACATCAGAATGCTCGCCACGACGAGGTCAATGATCAGGAAGGGGATGAATAGCAGGAAGCCGATCTCGAAGGCGCGCCGCAATTCAGAGATCATGAAGGCGGGCGCCACCACATGCACCGGGGTGTCCTGCGCCGTCTCGGGCTCTTCTCCGGAAATGTTCAGGAACAGGCCCAGATCCTCTTCCCGGGTATGGGCCAGCATGAAGGTCTTCACCGGTTGCGCCGCGGCGCTGAAGGCTTCCTGATTGCTCAGCTGGCCCGACAGGAGCGGCTCCACGCCATCCTGATAGGCCTGGGTGAACACCGGCGCCATGATGAAGGCGGTCAGGAACAGCGACAGCGAGATCAGCACCGCATTGGGCGGGCTCTGCTGCAGGCCCATCGCGGTCCTGAGCAGGGAGAGTACGACCACGATCCGGATAAAGCTCGTGGTCATGATAAGGATGGAGGGCGCCAGGCTGAGCACGGTCAGCAGCGCGATCATCTGCAGCACGCGCTCGGTCAGGGCGGTGTCATTGCCGCCCAGCGAGATCGACAGGCCCGGCCCGGTGGCGGCGGCGTGCGCGTCCGGCGCGAGCAGAAGCGCCAGAAGGCCGATCAGGACAGCGCTTCCGATCTGCAGCCAGCGCAGGCGGATCATTGCCCGCCTCCCAGCCGTGTCACGGAGGCGATCTGAGTGTCGTCGTCCTCTGCTTCATCATGATCAGGCGCCACGGGTTCGAACACAGGCTCTGCAGGAGCGGGGCCGCGTTCGAGCACCTGTTCGCGCTCCCCGCCCAGCAGCAGCACATGCTCGGTGTCGTCGACCCTGACGATCACCACCTTGCGCCGCGGATCCAGGATCAGCGTCTCGGTGACGGACAGGCGTCGCTTGCGCGCCTGCGGCGACCAGCGATCCAGGGCTGGCAGCGCGCCGGTCCAGCCCGCGCGTCTGGCGAGCACCGCGAATCCGCCTAGAAGTCCCAAGACGAGGATCAGGGCGGCGAAATAGCGAATGATATCAAGCTGGTCCAAAGTCGCTTCGTCCTGTTCGCGAGGTCCGGACACGCAGGCGCGTCTCCTGAGCCTACAAGCCCTAACGGGAGTCGGCGGGGGAGTTAAGCTCTCCTTAACCGGCGCAGCGCAAGGTGATGAATGCAAAGTTAACTCTGGCGGAGGCGCCAATGCGCCCGGATGACATACCGCTCTTGGCCATGCTGCGCGACACGATGGGCTATCATGGCGCCCGTCAGCGCGTGATTGCTGAAAACGTGGCCAACGCCAACACGCCCGGATACACGCCGAACGACATTCCTCGCAGTGAATTCGAGCGGGTGCTCGCCGGACAGCAGGGGCAGGGCGCCGTCGGTCTGCGCACCACGCACGCCCAGCACTATGGCGGTGAGACGGGCGGCGGGTCGGCGCAGTTCCGCACCGAACGCGCGCCGGACAGTGAAACCACCGTCAACGGCAACTCGGTCGTCATCGAGGAGCAGATGGTGGACGCCAACGAGAACCGGATGCGGTTCGAGACGGCGCTGAGCCTCTATCAGAAAAGCCTGAACATGATCCGCATGGCGAGCCGCTCGCCGGGTCAGTGATCCTAAGCAACGCCAGAAAGGCAAACGGCTATGGTTGATCGCGTCTCTGAAACCCTGCAGATCTCTGCGGCCGGCCTGCGCGCGCAATCCTCGCGCATGCGGGTCATCGCCGAGAACGTGGCGAACGCGGAATCCACCGCGCGCACGCCCGAGGAAAACCCCTATCAGCGTCAGATCCCGGTGTTTGAATCCGAGTTCGACCGTCAGGTCGGAACCGAGCTGGTGCGCATGAATGATGTGGCGCTTGATGAGTCCGATTTCCGCATGGTCTACGAGCCGGGCCATCCGGCGGCGGACGGCGAGGGCTATGTGAAATACCCCAATGTCTCCTCGCTCGTGGAGCTGATGGACATGCGCGATGCACAGCGGTCCTACGAGGCGAATCTGACCATGGTGGAGGGCACCCGTCGCATGCTCGAGCGCACGCTCGACCTGCTGCGCCGATAAGTTTCCGGTCATTCGGGCTCTAGAAAGGGGCTGACCCATGGATCTCGCCGCCATCCGCGCCTATACCGCCGCCGCTCAACAGGCTGCCGGCGTACAACCCACATCCCAGACCAATCCCGTCAATGAAGCCCAGGGCGGCGATTTCGGCGATATGGTCATGAATGCGGTGGAATCTGTTCAGCAGACGCTGCAGCAGTCTGAAACCCTGACGGCGCAGGCCGCCACCGGCCAGGCGGAGCTTGTGGACGTCGTGACCGCAGTCGCCGCCGCCGAGGTGCAGCTGGAGAGCGTGGTCGCTGTCCGCGACCAGGTGATCCGCGCCTACCAGGAAATCCTGCGCATGCCGATCTAGAGGCGTCTGGCGGAGCCAGCCGGACTTTCCCGGCAGCGTGTGCAAAAGAAAACCCCCGGAGCCAGGCTCCGGGGGTCTCTTTTTGGATGCAGCGCCGCCTAGAAGGTGGCGTTCACGCCAGCGTAGAAGAAGCGGCCACGCGGCCCGGCGGGACGCGAGTACTGACCCAGATAGGGTTCTTCATCAAAGGCGTTGTTGATGCCGCCATAGATCTCCAGCTCGTCCTTGAGGAAGTAGGAGATCGAGAAATCATGCACCCAGGCGCCGTCGGCATGGGTGATGTTGGCGAAGTTCGGATCGCTCTCGAGGTCATCGAGCTCGATGCCGCCCAGCAGCTGTTCGGATTCGTAACGACCCTTCCAGCCCAGCGACAGATCGCCGATCGCCCAGGTGGCGTTGAGATTGAAGATCCATTCCGGACGGCTCATCGTCGTCAGCACGTCGGTGATTTCATCCGGCGCGGACACATCGCGGGTTTCCTCATTGGAGAGGAAGTTGGTGCCCAGCGAGGACAGGCGCAGTTCGCCGGCGTCCTCAAGGCCGAGGATCGAGGGCATGTCGAACGCATACTCGATGCGCCAGTCAATGCCGCTGGTCTCAACCGCCGCAAGGTTCACGAAGCCCGAACGGAAGCCGGTGATGAAGCCGATGGTCGGATCACGGTCGATCGCGGCGCAGAACTGGTTGTTGATCGTGGGAGCGTCCACGCAGTTCTGGGCGATGTCGAACGCGCCGAGCTGGTCGATCAGCCCGTCGATCTCGATCTTGTAGTAGTCGACCGTGACCGTCAGACCGTCAAACAGGCCGCCGAAATCCTCCACCGGACGCCAGATCGCGCCCAGGGTGAAGCTGTCGGCTTCTTCCGGCTCGAGGTCCGGGTTGCCGCCGCTCTGGCCCGGAATACGCGCGGAGACGTAATCGGTGGAATTGTAGGTGTCGATCGGAATGCCGATCAGCGCCTCACAGTTTGCCCGGCGGAACTGGCTGCCTGCATCGATGAACTGCGGGTTGCAGGGGTCGTTGCTGGCGCCCAGCGACACCGTGAAGTTCGGCGAGAAGGCCTCGGTGATGTTCGGAATCCGGACGGCGCGGGACAGGGTCGACCGGACAGTCAGTGAGTCGATGATCGTCCAGCGTGCGCCGACCGACCAGGTGTCGGTCTCGCCAAAGGTGTCATAGTCGGAATAGCGATAGGCGCCGTTCAGCTCGAAGTCCTGGATGAACGGGACATCGGAGATGATCGGAACCTGAAGCTCGCCGAAGAATTCGGACACTTCGATGAGGCCCGAAGACGCATTGGTCGGACCGCCATTGGAGTTGATGGTGCCGAACGTCAGGCCTGCCGCGCTGTAGGCGTCCGGCGTGAAGGCGCTTTCTTCCTTGCGGTACTCATAGCCCATTGCGAAGCCGATCGGGCCGGCGGGCAGGGAGAAGAACTGCTCGGACGTGCCCGACAGGGTGGCCAGGAAGTCACGTTGTTCGATCTCGTTCTGCGCGGTTGCGGGCTGGAAGATGAAGTCCGCCGCTTCCTGGCTGATCGAGTTCGCGCCCATGATGTTGATCGGCACGCACTGGCCGTCGCCCGGCGTGAAGGTCGTGATCTGGAAGCCGGCGTTCTGCGCAGGATAGGGCGAGGACGGCGGCACGTTCGCCGTGGGATCGATGTCGGAACGACAGACGATGTCGCCGGTCGACGGATCGATCACTGCGTCAATGGCGGCGAAGTAACGGTCTTCAAGACGCAGACGCGAGGTGATGTCCGCATCGGTCCGACCGTAGGTGTAGGACATTTCCCAATCAAACCCGAGCTGCGGGATGAAGCCGCGGAACCCGGCCACGCCGCGCATGGTCTTGCGCTCCGCCACAGGGTTGGAGCGGGTGGTGGTGTCCAGAACATCGCGGGAAATCGCGATCACCGGGTCAATGCCTTCCGCCCGCAGGGTGGCGAGCTGGGCGCGCAGGGCGGCCGGAATGAAGGGGTTGTCCTCGGAGATCGGAATATCGTCGTTGAAGCCGTTGACCTGATTGCTCTCGATCGTTTCCGTGAACACGTATTTGGCGTCCGCGAAGAACTCGACATTCTCGGTCAGCTCATAGCTGAATGCGGTCTGGAACAGGAAGCGGTCGGTCTGGGGCAGCAGAAGCTCGTCATCGGGCTCGGCGAAGACGCCGTCGCCGCCGCTTGCGTTGAAGCCGTCGATGAAGATATCGCCCGGATTGTACGGACGCAGCGTGCCGGTCTCGTCAACGATCTGGCAGGTCGGGATGCCGGCGAGGCCGAGGGTGTCACAGCCGGGCACGCCGCCGCTGGAGACCGCTTCGACAAAGGCGCTGGCGCCGCCATCGCCCAGGGCGATGATGCCGTAATGGCTCGAGATCGGCAGGCGGTAATTGGGCAGCCAGACATTGGAGAAGCGCGGATCAATGCCGGTCGCAGGGCCGTTGGGCACCAGCGAGAAGAGGCCGGTGCCGCCAAAGTCGCGATCCCCCGCCTCGATGGATTCGGTGGATTGATATTCCGCCGCAAACACGATGTCGGCGCGGCCGTCCGCGCTTTCGAAACCGTTGGCCAGCGAGATGAAGTACTCTTCCGCGTCGCTTTCGCTCGAAATGCCGGCCTGGGTGCGGACTTCCATGCCGTCAAACGAGGCGCCGTCACGCATGATGAAGTTCACGACCCCGGTCACGGCGTCGGCGCCATAGACGGCCGAAGCGCCGCCCGTCAGCACCTCAACACGGCTCAGAAGCGCGGTGGAGATGGTGTTCACATCCACCGAGGACGTGCCTTCAATGCCGGCCACATGGCGGCGACCATTCTCGATGACCAGCGTCCGCGTGGTGCCCAGATTGCGCAGGTTGAGCAGCGAGGCGCCCAGCGGCGTGCCGTTGAAGGCGGAGAAGGTGCCCGGCAGCGAAGCCTGCAGCTGGGGTGATTCGCGCAGCAAGGCGGTAATGTCGATCTGGCCAGACGTCCGGATATCGTCGCCCCCGACAGCGACAACCGGGCTCGGCGCCTCCAGGGTGCCATCGCTCTGGATGCGCGAACCCGTAATCACAATGGTGTCACGGGATTGGGCCTCATCTGCAGTCTCGTCTTCCGCAGATTGCGCAAAGGCTGGCGCTGCGATGAGCGCACTCAAGGAAGCCCCGGCCAGGGCGAGGGCCCGAAGGCCTCGGCTCTTGGTAAATTCAGTCATAAGTCTTTCCCCATTTGGGCCCGGTTTCGTTAAACTTCAGGCCAAAGTGAAACTTTGGACAGGTTAGGGAAGGGTCGGCAAGGCCAAAATTGTCCGAACGTATGGGGGTATTCGGGGCGCCTCATGATGGGGCGCCATTGCGCGACAACCGGGCATGAAAAACCCCGCAAGGCTGCAGTCCTTGCGGGGCTTCTGTGCGAAAGCAGGCTGGTTTGAGGGGGCTAGCCCGCTTTCACCGTCGCGATCCAGGCGTTCACTCGCTCTTCCAGCATGGGAAGCGGGAGCGGCCCGGCGGTCAGAACCGCATCGTGGAAGCCGCCCCAGGTGAACTCATCGCCGAGTTCTTCCTGAGCGTGGAACAGGAGGTCCTGGATGAACATCATGCCGGTCTTGTACGATACCGCCTGGCCGGGCCAGACGATGTAACGCTCGACTTCCGGCGTGATGTCACCTTCCGTCATTGGGGTGCTTTCCAGCATGTAGTCAATGGCTTGCTCACGCGTCCACTGATAGTGGTGAATGCCGGTATCCACCACCAGGCGCGCCGCGCGGAACACCTCATACGACAGGCGACCGAAGTCCGAATACGGATCCTCGTAAAAGCCCATCTCCTTGCCCAGCCATTCGGTGTAGAGCGCCCAGCCCTCGCCATAGGCGGAGTTCCAGGCAAAGCGCTGGAACATCGGCACATCCTCGAGTTCCTGGGTCAGGGCGATCTGGAAATGGTGGCCCGGCGCGCCTTCATGCAGGGAGAGGCTTTCCAGCAGATAGGTCGGATTGTCCTGCATTTGCGACAGGTTGACATAGTAATAGCCGGGACGGGAACCATCGAGCGCCGGCTGGTTGTAGAAAGCGCCGGTTGCGGTCGCTTCACGCCAGGCTTCCACCGCACGCACTTCCAGCGGCGCTTCCGGCAGGGTGTCGAAATAGGCGGGGGCGACCTCCATCACATGGTCGATCACCGCCGTGGCGCGATCGAGATATTCCTGGCGGCCTTCCGGCGTGTTGGGCAGCTGGAACTGCTCTGCGGTGCGCATATAGGCGAAGAAGTCCTGCACCGAGCCTTCAAAGCCCACTTCGGCCATGATCTCGCGCATCTCGCCATGGATGCGCTCCACTTCGGCGAGGCCGCGTTCGTGGATCTGCTCCGCGGTCATGTCCGGAATGGTGGTGAACTGCGCCAGGGAGGCGGCGTAGGCGGCTTCGCCGTTGGGCAGCTTCCAGACCCCGGCGCGATCATCCGAGATCGCTTCCATGCGATCCAGCGCGGCCAGATACCGTTCCATGGCGGGAACATAGACGTTCAGAAGAGCGTCCTCGGCGCGCATGATCAAATCCGCCTTGGCGGCGTCATCGATCTCCAGCGCGTCGACCTTGCTCTTGAAGTCGGCGAACAGCGCGCTGTCCTCGGCGCCTTCCTCGAACGGCGCGCCGGTGAGCTGGGACCGGGCGGACGCCGTCAGACGCGGATAGGCGAAGAGCGGCAGGGTGACGCCGTTGGCGGCGCGCGCCTCGGCCTGAGAGGTGAGCGTGTCTATGACTTCGCCAATGCCTTCCAGGCGAGACACATAGGCTTCGGCATGGGCTTGGGAGCCGACCCGGTGATTGTTGATCAGGAAGGTCGTCAGTTCCGAGACCGAATCCCCCATCGGGGAGAAGACATAGCGGCTGTCGCGGACAGCGAACTGGCGCGCATCGTTTTCCGACAGCTGGATGGCGAAATCATAGGACACCTTGCCGGCGTCGGTGAGCGCCTCGCGGTCAAAGCGGGCCTGCATCTCCTCGGTCTGGCGCTGGCCGCGTTCGTAATTCTCGATCTGGGCGGAGTCCGAGCGATCGTCCCAGCGGCCGTATGCTTCGGTGTCCTCAATCATGCCCAGATAGGTCTGGGTTTCGGGCGAGCGGGCCACCTCGTCCATGAAGACTTGCTGGAAGTAGGCGTAGAGACGCTCGGTTTCGGTCTGTTCGGCCTGCGCGGCGGCGCTGCTGACGCTGGCGGCGTTCGCGGCCATGTGCGCGCCGTCATGTGCGTGGCCTGCGGCGGTCATGAGCGCGGCTGAGGCCGCACTGCAAAGAAGAAGCTTGATCATCATGGTCTCCCCTTGGGCGGCCCCCGGACCGCGTGGTTGGCGTCATGCTGCACCTTTGCGGTGCGCGCGCCAATGAGAGCGAACATGACAAATACTTTAACCGGCAAGCGCCAACGCGGCGCGGCGCGTTCCGCCTTTGCGCTTTTTCATAGAATCCGTGCATGAAGGTCCCACAAGTGGGCGCGCATCAGAAGGAATCGCAGGATGACCGCGGGCGAAGTCCTTGATATCGGCGCAGAAGCCATCTGGGTCATGCTGGGCATGGCGGCCCCCGTCATGCTGATCGGGCTGGCGGTGGGCGTTCTGATCGCCCTGTTCCAGGCGCTGACGCAAGTGCAGGAAATGACGCTGGTCTTCGTGCCGAAGATCATCGTCATCTTTCTGGCGCTGCTGATCTTCCTGCCCATGATGGGCGCGCTCCTGAACGGCTTCATGCAAACCATCGCCGACCGAATCGTCGCAGGCTGACGGCCATGCTGGCCGGTTTTGACCTCTCCCTGACCATCTTCGCCGCCGCCATGGTGTTCGCCCGCATGGGCGGCATCCTGATGCTGATGCCGGGCATTGGCGAAACCTCGATTCCCGTGCGCCTGCGTCTGGCCTTCGCCCTGGCCTTTTCCTTCGTCATCGGTCCGATCGTCGCGCCGTCGCTTCCCGCGCCGCCGGATACGCTCGCCGGGGTCGCCATCACGGTCGGCCTGGAAACCCTGATCGGCGTGATGATCGGCGCGGCCTCGCGCATCCTTCTGACGGCGGGCGCGATTGCCGGTCAGATCATCGGCTATCAGACCGGCCTCGCCATGGCGCAATCGTTTGACCCCGCACAGGGGCAGGCCGGCGTGCTGCCCGCCCAGTTCCTGAACCTCATCTTCATCGTCATCGTTCTGGTGACGCCGCTGCACCAGGAGATGCTGCTGGCGGCGGCGGGCTCCTATGAGCTGATGCCGGCGGGGCAGCCGCCCATGTGGGGCGACGCCGCCTACTGGGCGCTGGAGCTTTTCATCGACGCCTTCGTCATCGGGGTCCAGATCGCCAGCCCGCTGATCGTCTTTGGTCTGGTCTTCTATCTGGGGCTGGGCGTGCTCTCGCGTCTGATGCCGCAGGCGCAGATCTTCTTCATCGCCATGCCGCTCAACATCCTGATCGGCTTTTCCATCATGGCCATGTCGCTGGGCGCCATGGTGATGCTGTGGACGGATCGCTACGAGCGGTTCGCCTCGACGCTGAACTGAGGCGGGCGCGATGGCCGAAGGCGAGGACAAGTCAGAAAAGACCGAAGAACCGACAGACCGCAAGCTGCGACAGGCGCGGGAAGAAGGCGATGTTCCCAAATCCCAGGAAGTATCGGGCTGGTTCACCCTGACCGCGGGCCTGGCCATGCTGGCCTTCCTGGCGCCCGGGATGGTGACCAATCTGGCCGAAATGCTTCTGGTGTTTCTGGCCCAGCCCCACGAGCTGGCGGTGGACCCGACCGGGGCGGTGACGCTGGCGGCGGCGACCGCCATGCGTCTGGTGCTGGTGGTGGGACTGGCCTTCGCCACCCTTCTGGTCGCGGCGATCTTCGGAAATCTGGTGCAGACCGGCGTGATGTTCACCCCCAAGAAGATCGCGCCCAAGCTCGACAAGCTCGATCCGATCAAGGGGCTGACCCGCATGTTCGGGCCCGAGGGCTGGATGAATTTCTTCAAGGGCGTCGGCAAGATGACCATTGTCGGTCTCGCCATCGCCGCCGTGCTCTGGCCCCGGCGCAACGAGCTCGCGGTGCTGCCGGGCGTGGCGCCGATCGGCATTCTGCAAGAGGTCTATTCCGCCGCCATCCAGCTGATGATCGCGGCCCTGATCGCCTACACCGCCATCGCCGTCCTCGATTTCCTGTTCCAGCGCAAGCAGTACATCGACCGGCACAAGATGAGCCGGAAGGAAATCCGCGACGAGATGAAGGACACCGAGGGTGATCCGATGATCCGCGCCAAGCTGCGCCAGATCCGGCAGGAGCGGGCGCAGCGCCGGATGATGGCGCGGGTGCCGGACGCGGCCGTGGTGATCACGAACCCGACCCACTACGCCGTGGCGCTTGAATATGAGCAGGGCCGGACGCCCGCCCCGATCTGCGTCGCGAAGGGGACGGACGAGGTGGCGCTGCGCATCCGGGCGCTGGCGGAAGAGCACGACATACCCATTGTCGAGGATCCGCCTCTGGCGCGCGGCCTGTTCGCCAGCGTCGAGCTGGAGGAAGTCATCCCGCCCGAACACTTCACTGCGGTGGCGAAGATTATCGGGTATGTTCTGATGCTGGCGGGCAAGGGACCCAAATCCTGACCGCAGCGCTCGAATGCGCGCGACGGGCGTTTGCGGACCCTGACGCTGAAGTATGGTTAACTTTAACCTGTGATGATGCGCGTTCGAATCGTGGACTCGCCACCGCGCCAACCCCGGCCTGAACCCTTCGGAGCCTGTCATGTCAGACCTCCCGCTTTCCGCTCAACGCGCCCCGTCCGCTTCGGAGGCCTCGCCCTCCGCCGAGATCGGGCGGGAGACCGAGTCCGCCCCCGCCGAGAGCCCTCTGACCCGACCGCTGACCCGGCTGATCTTCTGGACCGCGAGCCTGGGCGCGCTGATTGCGGCGGCGGTCGCGATCTTTGCAGGCGCCGGAGCGGGATGGAATGGCGTGATCCTGCTGTCCGGCATCGCATCGGTGGCGCTCTTGCTGATGTATGCGCTGGCGGCGGGCGAGACGGCGGGCCGGTCCCTGATCGAACCGACGGAACGCAAACGCGCTGCGGGCGGCCAGGCGGCGCACGCCATGGCGGTCTGGCCGGACCCCGTGCTGATTACCGACCCCCAGGGGCGGGTCGCCTGGGCGAACGCCGCCTATGTGAAGCTGGCCGAGGCGCTGGCGGGAGTCGGCGCCGACAAGACGCCGGCCGCGCCCGAACGCCTGTTCAGCGGCGCCGGGGCGGGGGCCGTCTATCGTCTCAATCGGGCTGCGAGTGCAGGCGAACGGGCGCGTGAAGTGGTTGGACGCATTCCGCTGGGGGGCGGAGAGAGCGTGGTCTATGCCGCCGATGTCTCCGTGCTGGAGGATGGCGGCGTGCTCTGGCGCTTTTCCGAGCTGCGCGACGAGGGGCCGCTTGAGGCCGAGGATACCCCCGACTGGGCCGATCATGCGCCGGCCGGTCTGTTCAGCGCGGACGCTGAAGGCCGGATCCTCGCGGCGAACGCCACCTTGCGTCGCTGGCTCGGCGTCAGCGAGGAAGCCGTGCTGAAGCTGCAGGACATCACGTCGGGCGACACCGCCTCCGCCTTTGCCCAATCGCGCGGCGCCGACGGGGTGACGCGCCTGGATGCGCGGCTCAGGCATTTCGATGGCGAGGAAAGCCCTGTGGTCATCTGCGTCAGTTGGAATGACGACCGCCCCGCCAAGGCGCGCGCGGTGGTTTATGAGCTTTCCGCCACAGGTGCGCCTCCGGGCGTGGCGGTTCCCCACGCCGTGCAGGAAGCCTCTCCGGTCGGAACCTCGCTTGCGGGCGGGTCCTTTGATGAAATGTTCGCCACTGCGCCGTTCGGCGTGGCGCGACTGGATGACGCCGATCCCGCCGTGGCGGTGATCGAGGACGCCAATCCGGCGCTTCTCAAGCTCTCGGGCGGCGCGGCGGTGCCCGGCGCGACCTTTGAATCCCTGTTCGAAATCGGCGGGGATGGCCGGATCGACAATGTGCTCGCCTCCGCGCTCGCGGGCCGCGGCGAGCCCAGCGAAGTGCGCCTGAAGGCGGGCGAGGATGGCGAGCGCGCGGTGCAGGTCTTCCTGTCGCCGTCGCGTGAAGGCAAGCGGGTCGCCTATGTCGTCGATATCTCGTCCTGGAAGGCGCTCGAGCAACAGGTCGCCCAGGCCGGCAAGATGCAGGCGGTGGGCCAGCTCGCCAGCGGCGTGGCGCATGATTTCAACAACATGCTCACCGCGATCCGCCTGAATGTCGGCGAGCTCCTGAACCGGCACCCGGTGGGCGATCCGTCCTATCAGGACTTGCAGCAGATCAACTCCACCGTCACCCGTCAGGCAGGGCTGGTGCGCAAGCTTCTGGCGTTCTCGCGCAAGCAGACCTTCCGCAACACCGTGTTCGATATTTCAGATGTGTTGTCGGACTGCTCGATCATGCTGGGCCAGATCCTGGAAGAGACCGTGCGGCTCGATATCAAGCATGGTCGCGACCTGCCGCTGGTGCGCGCGGATCGCAACCAGATCGATAATGTGCTCGTCAATCTCGCCACCAATGCCCGCGACGCCATGAAGTCCCAGGGCGGCGGCGTGCTGACCATCACCACCGCAGCGGTCTCCGCCGAGGATGTGGCCCGCGCCGGGGCGCCGAACCCCAAGGATGGCGACTGGGCCGCGATCCATGTGTCCGATACCGGCGCCGGCATGGATGAGGCGACACTGAAGAAGATCTTCGAACCGTTCTTCACCACCAAGGAAGCCGGGCAGGGCACAGGGCTGGGGCTGGCGACCGTCTATGGGGTGGTCAAGCAATCAGGCGGCTTCCTGTTCGTGGACTCCGAGGTTGGCAAGGGGACGACCTTCCACATCTATCTGCCCGGCCATGTGCCGAGCGAGGAAGAGCAGACCGAGCTGGCGCGCGAGGAAGCGGCCAAGACCGCCGAACCCGTGCCGTCCGATCTCGCCGGCAAGGGGCGCATCCTGTTCGTGGAGGACGAGGACGCCGTGCGCGCCATCGCCGCCAAGACGCTGGTGCGGCGGGGCTATGAGGTCGTCGAGGCCTGTGATGGCGAGGAAGCGCTGGAAATCCTCAAGGAAGAGCCCGAGAGCTTTGATCTTCTGATTTCCGACGTGGTGATGCCGGGGCTGGATGGTCCGGGCCTTCTGAAGGAGGCGCGGCATCTCCTGGGCAATGCGCGAATCGTCTTCATTTCCGGCTACGCCAAGGAAGAGTTTTCCGACACGCTGTCGGACGATCTCGAGATTTCCTTCCTGCCCAAGCCGTTCGACATCCAGCAGCTCGCCGAGCGCGTGAAGGAAGAGCTCGCGGCGCGCCAGCGGGCCTAAGACGCTGATTGTGCTGGGCGGAAGCGGGTGTTCCACCGCGGAATATGTTCCTGTTGCGTTCCCGGAACAAAATAAGTACGGTTGGCTTCATTGCCCGACTCGGTCGGGCGTGAAATAAGGAGGGCCGACCTGATGGCACAGTCAAATCTGCGCGTGGTGAAAGACGGCGACATGGATAAACAAAAAGCGCTTGAAGCGGCCCTGACTCAAATCGATCGCGCCTTCGGCAAGGGCTCGGTGATGAAGCTGGGCGCCAAGCCGGACCAGGATATTCAGGCGATTTCCACCGGCTCCCTGGGCCTGGATATCGCGCTGGGCGTGGGCGGTCTGCCCAAGGGCCGGATCGTGGAGATCTACGGCCCGGAAAGCTCGGGCAAGACCACGCTCGCTTTGCACACCGTGGCGGAATGCCAGAAAAGCGGCGGCACGGCGGCCTTCGTGGACGCCGAGCATGCGCTGGACCCGGTCTATGCCCGCAAGCTGGGCGTGGATGTGAGCGAGCTTCTGGTCTCCCAGCCGGACGCCGGCGAACAGGCGCTCGAGATCGCCGACACGCTGGTGCGCTCCGGCGCCATTGACGTGCTGGTGATCGACTCCGTGGCGGCGCTGACCCCGCGGGCGGAGCTGGAAGGCGATATGGGCGATTCTCTGCCCGGTCTTCAGGCCCGCCTGATGAGCCAGGCGCTGCGCAAGCTGACCGCTTCGATCTCCAAGTCCAAATGCCTGGTGATCTTCATCAACCAGATCCGCATGAAGATCGGCGTGATGTTCGGTTCGCCCGAAACCACGACCGGCGGTAATGCGCTGAAATTCTACTCCTCTGTTCGTCTCGACATTCGCCGTATCGGCGCGATCAAGAACCGCGACGAGGTGATCGGCAACCAGACCCGCGTCAAGGTCGTGAAGAACAAGGTCGCGCCGCCCTTCCGCGAGGTCGAGTTCGACATTCTCTATGGCGAAGGCATCTCCAAGACCGGCGAACTGCTCGATCTCGGGGTGAAGGGCAATATCATCGAGAAATCCGGCTCCTGGTATTCCCACGACTCCGAGCGCATCGGTCAGGGTCGGGAGAATGCGCGCCAGTTCCTGCTCGACAATCCCGAGATCGCCGACCGGATCGAGGCGCAAGTGCGCAAGAATGCCGGCCTGATCGCTGACGAATTGCTGGTCGGTCCGGGCGAGGATGATGATCTGGACGACGAAGCCACCGGCTAGGGCTGCGTTGAAACTGCCGCATCACCCCTGATTTCGGTGATGAATATACAACGGGCGCTTGGCTTGACCGGGCGCCCGTTCGTATATGGGGGAGAACCGACACCCAAAGGCCGCCGCACCAGCAGGCGGCCATCCTCTCAAACGCCGCGCGCCAGCGCCCGGAGTGCCCCATGACCGCCTTGCGCGATATCCGAAGCCAGTTTCTCGATTTCTTCGCCAAAGAAGGCCATGAGATCGTCCAGTCGGCGCCGCTGGTGCCCCAGGATGATCCCACCCTGTTGTTCGTGAACGCCGGCATGGTGCCGTTCAAGAACGTGTTCACAGGCGCCGAGCGTCGCGACTATGTGCGCGCCACGAGCTCGCAGAAATGCGTGCGCGCGGGCGGCAAGCACAACGATCTCGATAATGTGGGCTATACCGCCCGCCACCACACCTTCTTTGAAATGCTGGGGAATTTTTCCTTCGGCGACTATTTCAAGGACAACGCCATCGAGTTCGCCTGGAAGATGGTGACCCAGGAGTTCGGCCTGCCCAAGGACAAGCTGCTGGTCACGGTCTATTCCGAGGATGATGAGGCGGCGGCGCTGTGGCGCAAGATTGCGGGCCTGTCTGACGACAGGATCATCCGCATTTCCACCTCGGACAATTTTTGGTCCATGGGCGATACCGGCCCGTGCGGTCCGTGCTCGGAAATCTTCTTTGATCACGGCCCGGACATCTGGGGCGGCCCTCCCGGCACGCCGGAAGAGGATGGCGACCGGTTCATCGAGATCTGGAACCTCGTCTTCATGCAGTTCGAGCAGCAGGCGGGCGGCGAACGCATCAACCTGCCCAAGCCCTCCATCGATACGGGCATGGGGCTCGAGCGCATCGCGGCCGTACTGCAGGGCGTTCACAACAATTATGACGTCGATCTGTTCGAGACCCTGATCAACGCCTCTGAAGAGGCCCTGAAGGTGAAGGCCGAGGGGGATGCGCTGGCGAGCCACCGGGTCATTGCGGACCATCTGCGCTCAACCTCCTTCCTGATCGCCGACGGCGTCACGCCGTCCAATGAAGGCCGGGGCTATGTGCTGCGCCGGATCATGCGCCGCGCCATGCGCCATGCGCACCTTCTGGGCGCCAATGAGCCGGTGCTGTTCGGTCTGGCGAAGACCCTGTCTGACGAGATGGGCGAGGCTTTCCCCGAACTGCCCCGCGCCCTGCCGGTGATCGAGGAGACCCTGCGCGGCGAGGAGGAACGCTTCCAGCGCACGCTGGGTCGCGGTCTGACCCTGCTCGATGAAGCGACCGCCAATCTGAAGGAAGGCGATGCGCTGCCGGGCGAGACCGCGTTCAAGCTTTACGACACCTATGGCTTCCCGCTCGATCTGACCGAAGACGCGCTGCGCACGCGCGGACTGAGCGTTGATCATGCCGGGTTTGACGCCGCCATGGAGCGCCAGCGCGCCGACGCGCGCGCCAGCTGGACCGGGTCTGGCCAGGCGGCGCCCGAAGCGCTCTGGTTCTCGGTCCGTGATCGTCTCGGCGCGACCGACTTCGTCGGCTATCACACCCATGACGGTCAGTCTGAGCTCACCGCCATTGTCTCCGATGGCGCCGAGCAGTCTGAACTCTCTGCAGGCCAGGGCGCCGAGCTGATCTTCAAGTCCACGCCCTTTTATGCCGAAGGCGGCGGTCAGATCGGCGATGCGGGCGTCATCACCTTCGACAATGGCGCCAAGTTCATCGTCTCTGACGTGCAGAAACGCGCGGGCTCCATCTACGCCCATATCGGCGTGCTGGAAGAGGGCGGGATCAAGATCGGGGACGCCGCATCCCAGTCTGTGGACGCCGAGCGCCGCACCAAGGTGCGCGCCAATCACTCCGCCACCCACCTTTTGCACGCCGCCTTGCGCGATGTGCTCGGCCCGCACGTCACCCAGAAAGGCTCCTATGTGGGCCCGGACCGGTTGCGGTTTGACTTCTCCCACGCCAAGGCGCTGACCGAGGCCGAGACCGCCGCCATCGAGGCGCAGGTCAATGCGGTGATCCGGCAGAACGCCGAGGCGAAAACCGCCGAGATGACGCCCGAGAAGGCGATTGAGGCCGGCGCGCTGGCGCTGTTTGGCGAGAAGTATGGCGAGACGGTGCGCGTGCTGGCCATGGGCGACTCGCTCAAATCCGACGACAAGGCCTATTCGGTCGAGCTGTGCGGCGGCATCCACGTCAATCGCACGGGCGACATCGCTCTGTTCAAGATCGTGGGTGAAAGCTCCGCCGCGGCGGGCGTGCGCCGTCTTGAGGCCGTGACCGGCGAGGCCGCGCGTCAATGGCTGGAAGCCGAGGCGAACAAGGCGAAGGATGCGGCTGCGGCGCTGAAAGTGCCGACCGTGGAGCTGGTGGAGCGCATCGAGGCGCTGCAGGCCGAGCGCAAGACGCTGGAACGCCAACTCGCCGAAGCCAAGAAACAGCTCGCCATGGGCGGGGGCGGCGGCGCGGCGCCGGCCGGTCCTGAAGAGATCAACGGGATCAAGCTGATCGCCCGTGTGGTCGAAGGCGTTGGCGGCAAGGATCTGCGCGGTCTCGTGGACGAGGCGCGCAAGCAGATGGGCTCGGGTATCGCGGCCTTTGTGGGCGTCAATGACGGCAAGGCGGCGCTGGCCGTGGGCCTGACCGACGACCTCACAGGCTCGATGAGCGCGGTTGATTTCGTCCGCGCCGGCTCCGCCGCAGTGGGCGGCAAGGGCGGCGGCGGCCGTCCGGACTTCGCCCAGGCGGGCGGCCCGGATGGCGACAAGGCTGAAGATGCCTTGGCGGCCATTCGTCAGGTTCTGGCGGGCTGATGGTCAAGCGAGCCAAACCCGGCGCCGATATCCAGCTGACAGGCGACAAGGCGGCGGCGAAACAGATCGCCGCCGCCCGCGCCGCCTTCAATCAGGCGCTGTCCGAGCGGGATTTCAGCGCCATCGAGGCGGCCCTGTGCGAGGATTGCACGCTCGTGCCCGGCGATGACGCCGAGCTGATGGCTGGGCGCGACGTCCAGCTGGACGCCTGGCGCTCCATCATCAATCAGGCGCCCAATGTCAGCTATCTGCGCACGCCCATGCGCATCGATGTGGGCGAGGACGGTCTGTTGGCCGCCGAGACCGGCCGCTGGAAGGGCGATTGGTCCGCGCACGGCGTCCACGTGCGCTATTCGGGCCGCTACTTTGCCAAATGGCGTCTGGATGGCGATGGCTGGCGCATCGCGTCGGAAGTCTTCGTGACGCTCAAGCGCGGATAAATCACAGCCCGTCCGTCACATCAGGGAGCAGTCATCCGTCAAGTCTTCCAGCAAAGGGAGACTGACATGATTGCACGACTGATCGTTTACGCCTGCGCCCTGGTCCTGATCGCCACCGGGCTGACCATGCTGTTGTCCGGCCCGCTCTGGTATGCGCTGACGCCCGGCGTGCGGATGACCGGGCCCTACAATGCGCACTTTGTTCTTGATATCGGCTTCGCCTTTCTGGCGTCCGGCGCCGTTCTGGCCGTCGGCGCCTGGATGGGCGCGCGAGGCCTGATGATGGCCGGCTTGAGCTGGCCTGCGCTTCATGCGGGCTTGCATGCCGTCGGGCTGGTCGCCATGGGCCCTGCCAGCCTGGGGGCGCTTGGGACTGAACTCTTCGGTGTCATCGCCCCTGTGATCGCCGCCGGTTTCGCCCTTTTCAGAGTGCCTGCGCTCGCTCCCGGAATTGGGGGGCGAAACCTGCAGCACAAGCTGACAGAGCGCTTCGAGCGGCAATGGTCCTATGACGCCAGCTATCTGCACGAAATCATCGAAATGGCGCCGGACACGCTGGTGCGCTTCCAGCAGTTCCAGGCGCTCGCTTCCTTTCAGGGGGCGGCGCCGGACCTGCTGACCGCCGGGGCGACGCTGGGCGCCATGCTGGAAGAGGATTGCGGACCTTGCGCCCAGCTGACTGTGGACATGTTGCTGGCCCGCGGGGTCAGCCCTTCCGTGATCAACGCCCTGATCGACGGAGCGTTCGATCGCACGGAAGACAGCGCAGCCCTGGGCTTTCGCTTTGCCCAGGCCCTGATGCGCCGCGATGACGCCGTTCAGGGCTTGCGTCACGCCATCATCCGCCAGTATGGCCAGAGCGCCGCGCTCGCCGTGGCCTATGCGGTTCTGGTGGCTCGCAGCTATCCTCTGCTCAAGCGCGCTCTGGGACACGGGCAGGCCTGCCTGAGGCTCAGGGTGGATGGCGAAACGCGAACGGTGCAGTCCTGATGACACAGACAGCCGTCTTTGAAGCCGAACGGCCTTCGCTCATGGCGCTCTCCTATCGGATGCTGGGCGAGCGGGCGATCGCCGAGGATGTCGTTCAGGAGGCCTGGCTGCGCTGGCGCAAGGTCGAGCCCGAGACGCTCGACCAACCCGCCGCCTGGCTGCGCACGATCACGACCCGTCTCGCCATTGACGCTTTGAGACGGGCGCGATCGCGCAGGGAGTCCTATATCGGACCCTGGCTGCCCGAACCCGTTCTGGAAGACCCGGCCAGTGACTTCACGGCGCGGCTGGAGACGGTTCAGCAGGCCGAGCTGGCGCTGGTCTGGGTGATGGAATTCCTGACGCCCGACGAACGCGCCGCCTTTGTCCTGCATGACACGTTCGAGGAGCCCTATGCGGTGATTGCGTCAGTCTTGGAGAAGAGCGAGACGGCCTGCCGCAAGCTGGTCAGCCGGGCGCGGGCCAAGACCGGCGCCGCCCCCATGCAGCTTGGCGCCTCCCGGGATGCGGTGATGGGGTTGCTGGAGCGTCTGATGCAGGCGAGCGCCAGCGGCGACCTTCAGGCCATTCGCGATCTTCTGGCCCAGGATGTGGTGGCGATCTCTGATGGCGGGGGCAAGGCGCGCGCCGCGCTCAGGCCGCTGTATGGCGCCGATGAAACCGCCCAGGTCATGCATGCTCTGGCGACCCGCAAGCAGATCGGCGCCAGACCTGTGCTGGTGATGGTGAACGGCGCGCCGGGCATGGCGATTCTGGAGGGGGGCGCGCTGGACCATGTCACGACGCTGGCGCCGTCGCGTCAGGACCCGTCCCGCATTGGCTGGCTCTACACCATGCGCAATCCGGACAAGCTTCTGGTCAAGCGGCCCGGATAGATCAGAGCGCATTCGCCGCACCCCTTTTGTCCGCCTCATTCATAAAGCGTCGGCATTTTCCCGTTTAGGGTTAATCTCGACGTCAATTCGGGCGATGAGGGGCGCATCATGGAACACGGGCATGGCTATGAAATCTGGCTGAAGGATGCGGTGGTCTTTCTGATCGCCGCCGGCGTTGTGGTGCCGCTCTTTCGCCTCTTCAAGCTCAGCTCGGTTCTGGGATTCCTCATCGCGGGCCTGGCGCTTGGCCCGTTTGCGCTAGGCGGACTGGCCGAACGCTTCAGCGTGCTGGAATGGGTGACGATCTCCGAGCCTGAGGCCGCCAAGCCCTTCGCGGAATTGGGCGTCCTCTTCCTGCTCTTCCTTCTGGGGCTCGAGCTCTCCTTCAAGAGGCTCTGGCAATTGCGCCGCGCCGTCTTTGGCGCGGGCGGGCTGCAGGCTTTCGGCAGCGCCGCCATTCTGGGCGCCGCATGCTTCTTCATTGGTCAGACCGCGCCCGCAGCGCTTGTGATCGGTCTGGCGCTGGCGCTGTCCTCGACCGCCATCGTCATGCAGATCATGGCCGAGGAGCGCCGGACGGCGGCGCCGGTGGGCCGGGCGTCCTTGGCGGTTCTCCTGATGCAGGATATCCTGGTGGCGCCCATCCTGATCCTGGTGGGCTTTCTGACCCGAGATTCCGGCGCCGATCTGGGCGAGGCGCTGCTGAGCGCCCTGTTCCAGGGCTTGCTGGCGCTCGCCTGGATCCTGCTGCTGGGGCGTCTGGTGTTGCGACCGGTCTTCCGGCTGGTGGCCAAGGCGGGCGGCCGGGATCTCCTGATGGCCCTGACCCTGGCGGTCGTTGTGGGCGCTTCCATGCTGACCGCAGGCGCCGGCCTGTCCTTGGCGCTGGGCGCGTTCCTGGCCGGGCTCATGCTGGGCGAGACCGAGTTCAAGCACCAGGCTGAAATCGATCTGGAGCCGTTCAAGGGGCTGTTGCTGGGCGTCTTCTTCATGACGGTCGGTATGGGCCTCGATCTGGGCGCAGTCTGGCAGAATGCGGGTGTCGTCATCGCGGGCCTCGTGGTCATGCTGATCGTCAAGGCCCTGCTGGTCTATCTCGCCTGCCGCCTGTTCGCGGGCGATCATAGGCTTTCTCTGGAAGCCGCCTTCCTGCTGGCCCCGGCCGGCGAGTTCGCCTTTGTCGTTCTCGCCACCGCCAGCGCGGGCGACATTATCCCCGCTGACATTTCAACTCTGGTCGCGGCCATCGCGGGACTGTCCATGCTGATGACGCCGGCCCTGGCCGCCCTCGGCCGCAAGCTCGCCTCTGAACCCGAGGATGCGCAGGGGCAGGGCGAACTGCCCGCTGACCTTCTGGAGCTGGAGGGCCATGTGATCATTGCCGGGTTCGGCCGGGTCGGACGCACCATGGCGCGGGTGCTGGAAACCGAGAATGTCTCCCTGATCGGGCTCGACATGAACGCCCAGAAGGTCGCCGATGGCCGCAAGGAAGGCTGGCCCGTCTATTATGGTGATGCAGGCCGGGAAGAGTTTCTGGAGCGGGCCGGGGCTGCGCGGGCGGACATGTTCGTCGTGACCGTGGACAATCCCCAGAAAGCCTCCGACATGGTGCGCACGGCGCGTCGCTTGCGCCCTGACGCGCTGATCCTGGCCCGGGCGCGCGACCGCCGCCACGCGGCGGAGCTGGAAGCGGCGGGCGCCAGCCATGTGACCCTGGAAACCGCCGAAGCGGCGCTTCAGCTTGCCGGCCGGGCGCTGGAGGATATGGGGCTGAGCGCGGACACGGTGCGCGACCGCCTCGCTGCGGAACGCGAGGATGTCTACGCCTCGGAGGTCGTCTGATGAGCCAGAGTGTCAGCTTCCAGGCGGTCGCCAGCGATGCGCTCGTGTTCTGGGAACGCGGCCGGGTGATCTACAACGCCATCCTGCTGATGGCGGTGCTGACGGTTCAGGGTCTGGACGTGGTCAACTGGAATGCGTTCGGGCTCAGCCTGCCCGAGCTCATCGTCATGGCGATGGCCGCGAATGTGCTCTATTGCGCAGGCTATCCGGCAGACCTTCTGGTGCAGATGTCCCGCTTCCGCGCGCCCTGGCGGCACGGGCGCTGGTTGCTCTGGGCTCTGGGCACGGGCTTCGCCCTGATGCTGGCCCTGCTGTTCCTGCTGGGCCAGCAGCCAGAAACCGTCGGCTAGTTGGGGCGGTCGTCCAGAATGTCGCTCGGACGGCGACCCGCGAGATCTTCGGGCACGCCCATGGCGCGGTCGCGGGCATAGCGATCCTCGAACTCTTCCTGACGGCGCTGGAAGTCTTCCGCGTTCTCGTAGCGCTCGGTGCGAGCCGCTTCCATGCTCCGCTCGATGCAGATATCGCGCGCATCCCTGTCGCTGATTTCCCGGCACTGGGTAAAGGCGGCGCGCCGGTCATAGGTGTCGACGGACACGCACGCCGACAGGGCGAGAGGGGTGATCAGACTGAGGACCACAAGGCGGCGAGGTTTCATGACGGCCTCCGTGAATTAAAGTGAGACTTTAACACCAAAGGGCCTGGTGCGCGCGAGTGAATTTTTGGACAGCGGATGGAGAACGAAAAAAAGGCCGGGCGTTCGCCCGGCCTTTCCACAAGATCATATGTGAGGCGGAACGCCTTACACCTTGTCTTTCATGACTTCTGCGAAGCGCTCGGCCACGGTGTCGAGGAACCCCTCGGTGGACAGCCAGCCTTGCTGGTCGCCGACCAGCAGCGCCAGGTCCTTGGTCATGTAGCCCGCTTCCACCGTCTTGATGATGGTCTGCTCCAGGCTTTCCGCGAACGCTTCGACCTGCTCGTTGCCATCCATCTTGCCGCGGTATTTCAGGCCGCGGGTCCAGGCGAAGATCGAGGCGATGGAGTTGGTGGAGGTCTTCTCGCCGCGCTGGTGCTGGCGATAGTGACGGGTCACGGTGCCGTGCGCGGCTTCCGCTTCCACGGTTTTCCCATCCGGCGTCATCAGCACGGACGTCATCAGGCCCAGCGAGCCGAAGCCCTGCGCCACGGTGTCGGACTGCACGTCGCCGTCATAGTTCTTGCAGGCCCAGACAAAACCGCCGGACCATTTCATCGCGGCCGCCACCATGTCGTCGATCAGGCGGTGCTCGTAGATGATGCCCAGCTTGTCGAAATCGGCCTTGAACTCGTTCTCATAGACTTCCTGGAAGATGTCTTTGAAGCGGCCGTCATAGGCCTTCATGATGGTGTTCTTGGTGGACAGGTAGACCGGCCATTTACGGTCCAGACCATAGCGCAGCGAGGCGCGCGCGAAGTCGCGGATCGACTCGTCCAGGTTATACATGCCCATGGCCACGCCTGCGCTCGGGAAGTCGAACACTTCGTGGGTGATCGGCTCGCCGCCGTCAGACGGGGTGTAGGTCAGGGTCAGCTTGCCCGGACCCGGCACTTTCATGTCGGTGGCCTTGTACTGGTCGCCAAAGGCGTGACGGCCGATGACGATCGGCTTGGTCCAGCCCGGAACCAGCCGGGGCACGTTCTTGATCACGATCGGCTCGCGGAACACCACGCCGCCCAGAATGTTGCGGATGGTGCCGTTCGGCGACTTCCACATCTGCTTCAGGCCGAATTCCTCCACCCGCGCTTCGTCCGGGGTGATGGTGGCGCATTTCACGCCGACGCCGTAATGCTTGATGGCCTCAGCGGCCTCAACGGTGATCTGGTCGTTGGTCTCATCGCGCTTCTGGACCGACAGGTCGTAGTATTTCAGGTCGATGTCCAGATAGGGCAGGATCAGCTTTTCCTTGATCAGCGCCCAGATGATGCGGGTCATCTCGTCGCCGTCGAGTTCGACGACCGGATTGTCGACTTTGATCTTGGCCATGAAGCGTGTCTTCCATGTTCTATGGGCATGTGGTGACGCAGCTCGGGAGTGCGACATGCCGTGTCGAGGGGTGGACGAATGTGTGGCGGGTGTCTAGCACCGCCTCGCGTGAAGAGAAAGAGGGCGCCCGTGACTGAGTCAGACCCGACCATGGTCGAACCCCAGACCCCTGTATTCATCCTGGTCGAGCCCCAGATGGGCGAGAATATCGGCGCGGCGTGCCGGGTGATGGGCAATTTCGGGATCCCGGAGCTGCGGATCGTCAATCCCCGCGACGGCTGGCCGAACCCGAAGGCCGTCTCCATGGCGACCTCCTCACCGGTTCTTGATGACGCCCGTGTATTCGATACGCTCGAGGAGGCGGTCGCCGATTGCCAGCTGCTATTCGCGTCCACCGCCCAGCCGCGCAACATGGTCAAGCCGGTCTTCACCGCGCGTGAGGGCATGGCCGAGATCCGGGGGCATGTGGAGGCCGGGCAGCGGGTTGGCGTCTTGTTCGGGGCCGAGAAGTCCGGCCTGCCCAATGCGGCGATCACCTTGTCGAATGCGATCATCACCTTGCCGGTGGACCGCAGTTTCAGCTCGCTCAATCTCGCGATGGCGGTCGGAGTGTTCGCCCATGAATGGCGCGCGGGCGAGCCCACGCCCGAGGATTTCAAACCGCTTGATGACCGGGCGACAGAACAGGAGATGACGGCGTTCTACGCCCATCTCGAGCAGGAGCTTGATCGCGCAGGCTTCTTCTATCCGCCGGAAAAGACGCCTCTGATGATGCAGAATCTCATCAACGCATTTGCGCGGGGAGGGTTAACGCAGCAGGAGGTCCGGACCCTGCGCGGGGTCATCAAGGCGCTCGCCATCGGACGCGGCAAGGCGCGTATTGAACGCGAATAATCAATTAAATCCAGAAGTTGATTGGGATTTGCCAAACATCGCCTGGCGCGATCCCCTGTGGCGGGAACAAGCGCACGTGATTTACAATCCTGAGCCGAATTTGCGTCATCCTGCAAGCCTGTGAAGTGCTTACAGGGAGAGCACCGTGCTTAATTCATTGTCGTTGAGAACCCAGTTGTTTGGCGGGTTCGGAATGATGGCTGTCATTGTCATCGTTATGGTTGTGGCGGGGTTCTTGTTCGCCTCCGCCAGCGGCGCGAATTTCGCCCGCTTCCGCACGATTTCCCAGGTTTCAGTCGATATGGCCGAGATCCAGGAGACTGTCGCGAGCTTCCGGAACGACACCTATGTCTATCGGGTGACCGGGGATCCCGCCATCGCCGATCAGGCCTGGTCCAAGCGCGAACTTCTTGAGGCCGAGATCCTGGCCGCCCGCAACCGGCTGTCCAACGACACGGTGCGCGAGGACCTCTCCCGGGTGGATGAGTTCGGGGATGAATACGCCGAGGCGTTTGAGCAGTACATCACGCGTCGCCAGCTTCTGGATGAAGAGATCACGGCCCTGACCGAGTTCGAAGACCGACTTCTGGGACAGATGGGCGACACGCTCGCCGTGGCGGAAATGATGGGGGCGGACCAGTCCATGCTGCTGATGGCGGAAAGCATCCGGTCCCTGCTCCAGGCGCGCTATTATGGTCGCCGGGCGCTGACCGAGGGATATGGCGCCAGTTTCGACCGGGCCCAGTCCGAGCTCCAGACCATGCTGGGCATGCTCAATCGCATGCTGCAGTCGGATGGACAGATCATGGCGGGAGCGGCTCAGCCGATCCTGAACGACGTCACCACCTACGCCAGCCGGTTTGAAGCCGCTGTGGGTATAACCGAGCAACTGAACGCTCTGGCCCGCAACGAGCTGGACCAGCTTGGGCCTCAAATGGCGGGTGCGGTCAGCACTGTCGTTTCAGACGTGGTGCAATTGCAGGACAGGGCCGGCGATGAGATCGAGGCGGCGTTTACCCATCAGAAGCTGGTCAGCACGCTGCTGGGCGTGGTGGGTCTCGGTCTCGCCATTCTGGGCGCGTTCATGGTGGTGCGCCTGATCATGTCAAATGTGGGCGCCGTCGTCGCCGGCATAGCCCGGGTGCGTCGCGGCGAGCTGCAATTCGAGGTGAGCGGCGTCGAGCGCAAGGACGAGCTGGGTGACCTGTTCCGCGCCGTCGAGGATCTGCGCGCCGGCGAGATCAATCGAATCCGGATGGAGTCAGAGGCGCTGGCCGCCAGCAAGGAACGCGAGGCGCGCTCCCAGGCGACGCACGAGGCCATCGATGTTTTCCGTCACAAGGTCGAGACCATTCTCAAGGTTCTGGCCGAGCGCACCCATGAGATGCGTCACACGGCGGGCCGGCTGAACTCCCAGGCCACTTTCGCCAACGAGCAGGCCAAGACCGCCGACGGCGCTGCAGGCGAGACCGCGTCCAGCGTCGAGACCGTGGCTGCGGCGGCGGAAGAGTTGGCGAGCTCGATCCAGGAGATCGCCCGCCTGACCGAAAGCGCGTCTGAAAAGGTGTCGGACGCCGGCGAGCGCTCCCAGCAGTCCGTGGATCAGATCGAGGCCCTGGCGGACCGGGTGTCCAGCATCAATGACGTCATCGATCTCATCAACGACATCGCCGAACAGACCAATCTGCTGGCGCTGAACGCCACGATCGAGGCGGCGCGCGCGGGCGACGCCGGCAAGGGCTTTGCTGTTGTGGCCAGCGAGGTGAAGGATCTCGCCGAACAGACCAGCAAGGCGACCGAGAGCGTCGCCAGTCTGGTGCGCGACATCCAGACGTCCATGAGCGGATCGGTCGATTCCATACGCGGGATCGCCAAGATGAGCGAAGAGATCAACGAGGCCACCGCCTCCATCGCCAGCGCGATCGAGGAGCAGGGGGCCGCGACACGCGAAATCTCCCAGAGCACGTCACGCGCCGCCGAAAGCACCTCCACGCTGGCCAAGGGCGTGCGCGATGTGGGCGAGGCCGTCGCTGATACCGAAAGCGCGGCCGGCCTGCTTGAGCAGACGTCTGACGCCTTCACCAGCCAGTCCGACACGCTGCGCGAAGCGGTCGAGCAGTTCTTCGAGGCGATCAAGGAAGGCCCGCTGAACCGGCGTGAAGGCGATGACCCCGGCTATCGGGGCCCGGAGCGGCGCAAGAGCGGGCAGTCGCGCAGCGAGACAGTCCCTACAGCCGCCTGATCCCCCGCAGGCGAGGCTGAGTGCAGGCCGTCCTCCCTCAGGGAGGGCGGCCTGAGCCTTTCAGGACGGGGTTGCGTCAGGCGGTATCCAGACGCGCCGATATCCTATAGTGAATGAGGGTTTGAAGGATCCGCCAGCAGAGTCATGGCCCAGACTGAACCCCGCACCGCGTCTATATTCCTGGATATCCTGCGTCGCTCCGGACGCTGGTCGCCGCCTGACTGGGTGTTCCTGCCTCTGTCCGTGCTGGTGGCGTCGGGTCTCATCGTTCTGGCGCTGAATGTGCGCCCTGGAACCGTTGAGCCTGAAATCACCGACTCATCCTTCGTCATGGAAGGAGAGGCGCTGGGGCAGCTCATTCCGGGCCCCGGAACGCGTTTCGAGCTGACATTCGGGCCTATGGGCGAACCGATCGCACGTCTGAGCGCAACCGCCTCCTTCGAAGCGGCGGGTCTGTTGTCTGCGGGCGTCGGCGCGGCCTTGCCCGCCGATTGGGAAGCCAATGCCGTCGGACGCATCGTGCGGTTCGAAGTGGAGGCGCAGGCCGCTCCCGAGTCGCGGATCGACCAGATCCGGCTGGGGTATTTCACCGTGGGGCACGGTGATTCCGAGCGGACCCTGCGCCCTGTGACCGACAGCTGGTCCACGACGGGGCTGTGTTATCAGGTCTCTCCGGCGGCCCAACCCAATGGTGCGGAATGGCTGGGCATATGGCCCGGCGATGCGGGAGACGGGCAGGCGGTGCTGGTTCGCTCCATCCGCCTGACGCTGGAAGCCGAGGGCGAAACACTGGCGCAATGCGAAGCGCGCCTGTCTGAAAGCTGAAGCGCAGGAGCGCGTCATGACGCTCTGGAGCGCCGTTCTGTTGCGTCTCGATCAGGCTCTAGGCCCGGCCTGGCGGCGCATGTTGCTGGGCGTCTTTCTGGCGGGGCTGGGATATGCCGTCTTCGTGCCGGCCTTTGAGGGACGGCAGGAAGCCGCGCAGATGGCCGCTCTGGAGACATTTGCATCGACCGGACGCCTGGTCTTGTCCGATGACGCACGCCTGAGCCCGGACGCGCTGGGCTTTGCAGGTCCCTGGCCGCGCTCTCTGGCGCAGGAGGGGCGGCCCGGATACGCCCGGTTCGCGCACCCGGATGTCGCTGAAGCCGCCCAGCCCGGGCCGGCCGCGGACGCCGAACGCTACCGCGCCCGTCCCCTGACGCTGGCCTTGCTGGCTCCGGTCCGCTTTGCGACCCCGTCATGGAGCTGGCCGGCACGGCTGCGGCTTTACCGTGTGATTCTCTGGTCGGTGGCTATGGCGGGATTTGCAGCCGCAGTGACGGCGGCCGTGCATTACCGGTATCTGGATGGTCGGGGCGCCGCCCTGATGGCCGCCTGGCCGCTGATCTTCCCGCAATTTGTCTCCCAGATGGCGCTGGCTGGCGGGAGCGGACCGGCGCTGGCCTGCATTGGCGCAGCCAGTGTCGCTTTCATGGCGTTGTCCAGGCGCAATGACCTGATGGCCAGCCTGGGGCTCGGGCTGGCGCTGGGGCTCGGGATCTGGGCGGATGCGCTGGTCGTCCTTATCTGGGCGGGGCTGGCCGGATATCTCGTCTGGCGCGGATGGACGCTGCACAGGCAGGATTCTCTGGATGGCGAGTGGCTGGTCCTGCGCCTGTTCGCCATAGGGCTTGCACTGCTCATAGGCGCGGGCTGGCTGATCTATGTGATGACCAGCCCCCATGCCGCGCCCATGACGCCGGTGCTGGGGCCGGGATTTCTGGAGCGCCTATGGGCCATTGTCGCAGGCTTTTCCGAAGACGGAGGCGCGTCGGTCATCCTGCCTGAGCCGGGTTGGCGGCTGGTCCCGCTGGCGCTGTTGGTCTTCATCCTCATCCGCTGGGAGTTTCACTGGTCCAGCCTGCCGCCGCTCGCCAGGGCGCTCGCCTTCATCCTGCCGCTCTTCACCCTCAGCGTGCTGCTACTGGGGCTGCAGGGCTACGCCGCCGGGCTCGAGGACCTGCATATGCTGGCGCCCTTGCTGGCGCTGGCCTTTGCGCTTTGCTGCCGACACTCCGCGCTGGCTCTGGCGCTGATCATTCTTGGCGTTGCGGGCGTTCTGGCGCAGGGCGCGATCCAGGCGTCGGTGTTCGCCGGTTGCGCCCTGCCTGACGGGGGAACGGGCCGTTACGGCTATGAGGCCTCGTCCTGCCTGCTGGACTGGGCGGCCCTGCAGGAGGTCAGCGCGCCCGGTCTGGGGCTCAAGCTGCTGGCGGTCGGGGGGCTGAGTGCGCTCAGTGCGCTCTTTACCCTGTGGCGACAGGCGTCTTGGCAGTCCGGTGATTGACTCAGGGCCTGTGTTTGCTCATAACCCGCGCTTCCCTCGCTCGCCGGCCTGCCGGACGAGCTTTGTTTTCATGGCAACGGACGATGCGTGGACCGCCGTTTGAATTGCCCTGACCGAGGGATCAGGGCCGGGCCGCGTCACGAAGGAAAGACTATGTCGAAGCGTCATTCGCAGAAATACAAAATTGACCGCCGTATGGGCGAGAACATCTGGGGCCGCGCCAAGTCCCCGGTTAACAAGCGTTCCTACGGCCCGGGTCAACACGGCCAGCGCCGCGCCGGCAAGCTGTCGGATTTCGGTCTGCAGCTGCGCGCCAAGCAGAAGCTCAAAGGCTATTACGGCAACATCACCGAGAAGCAGTTCAAGCGCATCTACACCGAAGCGCAGCGCCTGAAGGGCAACACGGCTGAAAACCTGATCGGTCTGCTGGAAAGCCGTCTGGACGCGATCGTGTATCGCGCCAAGTTCGTGCCGACCGTCTTCGCGGCTCGCCAGTTCGTCAACCACGGCCACGTCCGGGTGAACGGCAAGCGCGTCAACATCGCCTCCTACATGGTCAAGCCGGGCGATGTGGTTGAAGTGCGCGAAAAGTCCCGCTCCATGGCGCTGGTGCTTGAAGCGCTGGGCTCCCCGGAACGCGACGTGCCCGATTACATCGATCTCGATCCGAAAGCCATGAAGGCCACCTACACCCGCAAGCCGGAATTCAACGAAGTTCCGTACCCGGTGAAGATGGAGCCGAACCTGGTCGTCGAATTCTACTCCTCGTAATTTCGAGGACGAAGAGACACGGAAAAGCCCGCTGCATCGCAGCGGGCTTTTTCTTTGTCAGGTCAGTACCAGGGACAAAAAAGCCCGCCTCGAAAGGCGGGCTCTTGTGCGTTGGAGGGGCCTTGGGCTTAGGCCTCAACCAGGCCCTTTTCCTTGAGGAGCTGCTGCAGCTCGCCAGCCTCGAACATCTCCTTGATGATGTCGCAGCCGCCGACAAACTCGCCCTTCACATAGAGCTGGGGAATGGTCGGCCAGTCCGAATAGACCTTGATGCCTTCGCGTACGGCGTGGTCTTCCAGAACGTTCACGGCGGCGTATTCCACGCCCACATGATCGAGCACGCGCGCCACCACCGAGGAGAAGCCGCATTGCGGGAAGGTGGGGGTGCCTTTCATGAACAGGACGACGTCGTTTTCGGTGACGGCTTTCCTGATCGCTTCCTGGGTGGCGTCGTCAGACATTGCAGAGGGTTCCTTATGGTGCGTTCGCCCAAAGATGGGAGGGCGAGCGGGAAAGTTCAATCGCGATGCGTCAGTCCGGCGTGCGGGTTTCCAGCGCCAGGGCGTGCAGCTCGCCGCCCATCCGGCCCTTGAGCGCGGCATAGACCATCTGGTGCTGTTTCACGCGCGGCATGCCGGAGAAGGCGTCCGAGGTCACCACGGCCTTGTAGTGGTCGCCATCGCCGGCGAGATCGGTGATCTCCACTTCGGCGCCGGGCACGCCTTCCTTGATGAGGCTGACAATGTCTTCAGCATTCATGGGCATGGCGTCTCTCCTGCACAGTGCTAGGGTGAGCCATACCATCACACCGGGCGAGCCCGGAACCCTAGCTTTCACAGGGATATTACGGAGATTCGTCTGATGTTGCTGTCCGCCTTGCTTCTCACCTCGGTCATGACCGTCCCCGCCGTCTCCGATTGCGCGGATCTCGAGCCGCAGCCCTGGGCGGATCTGTGCGTGATCAGCTCGGACGAGATGAAGGGGCGCCTGGTGGAAACCGAAGGCAATGCCCGCGCCCGCGCCTATATCATCGAGCGCCTGACCGAGATCGGCGTCGATACCGTGGGCGACAGCTATGAGCATCCCTTCAGCTATGAACAGGCGCTCGATTTCCGCGACCCGGACTCCCCGCGCGAGACCGTGAACGCCGTCAATGTGATCGGCGTGATTCCGGGCGCAGATCGCTCGCGCGCCATCGCCGTGACCGCCCATTACGACCATGTGGGCCAGAATGAAGCGGGCGAGATCTATAACGGCGCCGATGACAACGCCTCGGGCGTGGCCGCCCTGCTGGCGACGGCCGAGCATTTCATCGCCAACCCGCCCCGGCATGACATCCTGATCATGGCGTTCGACGCCGAGGAATCCGGCCTGCGCGGCGCCCGTGAGGTGGTTTCAAACCCGGTCGAGGGCGCGGCGCCCGTCGCCTTCAATCTCAATTTCGACATGCTGGGCTATAGCCCGGACAATGATATCTGGGCGGCGGGTCCGTATCACACGCCGGCTCTGACGCCGATCGTGGAAGAGATTGCGGCCGACGCGTCGATCACGCTCGCGGCGGGCTATGACAGCCCGGACGAAGACCCGCGCAATGACTGGACGCTGTTGTCCGATCAGGGCGCCTTCCATATGGGCGGCATCCCCTTCCTCTATCTCGGGGTCGAGGATCACGAGCACTATCACCAGCCGTCTGACGAGTTCGAGACCATTGATCCCGACTTCTTCCTGGGCGCGGTGAGCGTGGCGGTCGAGCTGGCCGAGCGCATCGATGCGGATCTCGATACGGTGATTGGTCGGGGCGCAACCGACTAGGCAGGTCCAAGTGATTGCCGCGGCGCATCAATTGCGCCGCGGCATGAAATCATAACAAAAATAAACACCGTTCACTTTTCAAAGTGTGGTGATGCACCTATGTATACGTCGCAATTGACGGCGCATACCCGATCATGGGTGTCATCAGGGAGAGGACCATGTCCACCGCACTTCGTACTGTTTTCGCTGGCGCAGCACTTGTTCTGGCCGGTTTTGGCGGGGCTCAGGCGCAGGAATGCCCGACCGAGCCGATGTTTGTCGGCGTGTCCGGCCCGAACTCTGATGTGCGACAGTCCGCACGCCGGGTGGACCAGGGTGACTGGCGCAATGCCGCACACTTCGCGTCTGAAGCGCTGGAGTCCGGCACCTCGAACCGCAACAAGAACGCCGCCGCCATCAATCTTTGCGCCGCGCTCGCCAATGAAGGCGATGCCGGCACGGCGGACGCCTGCGCCACGGCCATTGAGCGTAATCCCGAAGGATGGGAAGCCTTCACCAACCGCGGGGGCGCTTACTGGCTGGCAGGCGACCATGCTTCCGCCGCCGCTGACTTCGCCCGGGCCGCCGAGCTGGGCGCCGGTGAAGAGGCTGTCGCGCACAATTCCGCGCTGGCCCAGTGCAACGGCTGATCGGCTGACAGGCTGAACGAAAAAAGGCCGGGGCGACGCCCCGGCCTTTTTTTATTCGCGTTTGATACAGCCTATTCGGCGACGCGGGCCTCCGGCTCGCCGTCCATCAGGGCCGGCATGAAGCCTTCATGGGCCTGCTTGAGGCGGATCAGGTCAACCGCGTGGCCGCCATTGATCGAGATGAAGCGCCCACCGGCCAGACCCACCACGTCCATCGGCACGTCGGCGGCCTTGGCGTCCGCCCGCAGCGCTTCAGCGTTGGTCGCGTCCGCTGCGATCAGATAGCGGCCCTGATCCTCGCCGAACATCCAGGCGAAGACGGGCAGGGCGCCGGTATAGGCGAGCTTGACGCCCACGCCCGCCGCCATCGCCATATCGGCTGCCGCGCAGGCGAGACCGCCATCGGACAGGTCGTGCACGGCGCTGACCTTGCCCGCGCGGATCGCGCTGCGGACAAAGTCGCCATTGCGTTTCTCGACCGCCAGGTCCACGCGCGGCGAAGCGCCTTTTTCCTGGCCTTCGATCTCGCGCAGATAGAGCGAGGCGCCGAGCTCGCCGCGGGTTTCACCCACCAGCAGCAGCACCTGACCGTCTTTCAGGCCGCCATAGCCCATACGCTGGCTCATGTCCGGGATCAGGCCCACAGCGCCGACCGCCGGGGTCGGCGGAATGGCGACGCCATCGGTCTCGTTGTAGAGCGAGACATTGCCCGACACGACCGGGAAGTCGAGCGCCTTGCAGGCTTCGGCCATGCCTTCCACGCAGCCCACGAACTGGCCCATGATCTCGGGGCGTTCAGGATTGCCGAAGTTCAGACAATCGGTGATCGCGATCGGGTCGGCGCCCACGGCGGTGAGGTTCCGCCAGGCTTCGGCCACGGCCTGCTTGCCGCCCTCGAACGGGTCCGCAAAGCAATAGCGCGGTGTGCAATCGGTGGTGATCGCCAGCGCCTTGTTGGTGCCGTGAACACGCACGATGGCCGCGTCGGCGGGATCTTCCGAGCTGGCGGCCGTGTCGGCCATGACGTGACGGTCATACTGACGCCAGATCCAGCGCTTGGACGCCATGTCCGGGCTGCCCATCAGGCTCGCCAGCACTTCGCCCAGATGTTCGGGCTGGTGCAGGTCCGCCGGATCGATGGAGCCGCGCGCTTCGGCGGGGAACCAGGGCCGGTCGTATTTGGGCGCGTTCTCGCCAATCGGATCGAGCGGCAGGTCGCAGACCACTTCGCCCTTGTGACGCAGGACAAGACGGCCATGGGGCGCGGTCTTGCCGATAGTGGCGACATCCAGATCCCATTTGCGGAAGATGCGCTCGGCCACATGCTCACGGCCCGGCTTGATGATGATCAGCATCCGTTCCTGGGATTCCGACAGCATCATCTCATAGGCGGTCATGTTCTCTTCGCGCTGGGGCACATGATCGAGATCCAGCTCGATGCCGAGGCCGCCCGACGAGGCCATCTCCACGGACGAGGAGGTGAGGCCGGCCGCGCCCATGTCCTGGATCGAGCTGATGGCGTCTTCACTCATCAGTTCGAGACACGCCTCGATCAGCTTCTTCTCGGTGAAGGGGTCGCCGACCTGAACGGTGGGGCGGTTCTCTTCCGAGCCTTCGCCGAATTCCGCCGACGCCATGGTGGCGCCGTGAATGCCGTCGCGACCGGTCTTCGCGCCCACATAGAGGACGGGGAAGTCGGGCTCGCGGGCGGCTGCGGTGAAGATCTTGTCGGTGTCCGCGAGGCCCACGGCCATGGCGTTCACCAGGATGTTGCCGTTATAGCCCTTGTCGAAATTGGTCTCGCCGCCGACCGTCGGCACGCCCACGCAATTGCCATAGCCGCCAATGCCGGCGGTGACGCCGGCGACCAGCTGGCGGGTCTTGGGGTGCTTGGGGTCGCCAAAGCGCAGCGCGTTCATCAGCGCCACCGGGCGGGCGCCCATGGTGAAGACGTCGCGCAGAATGCCGCCCACGCCCGTGGCCGCGCCCTGATAGGGCTCGATATAGCTGGGGTGGTTGTGGCTCTCCATCTTGAAGATGGCGGCCTGACCGTCGCCAATGTCGATGACGCCGGCGTTCTCGCCAGGGCCATAGATCACCTTCTCGCCCTTGGTGGGGAATTTGGACAGGTGCAGGCGTGAGGATTTGTACGAGCAGTGCTCGGACCACATGACCGAGAAGATGCCGAGCTCCACAAGGTTCGGCGCGCGGCCGAGCTCCTTGAGGATGATCTCGTATTCGTCAGCGGTGACGTGATCGAGGGCGATCTCTTCAGTGATGCCTTCGGCGTAACGCGGGTTCACAGCTTCGCTCATGACAGTTTCCCCAGCACGCTTTCAAACAGGGCCAGTCCATCGGTTCCGCCGTGATCGGCGTCCACCGCGCGTTCGGGGTGGGGCATCATGCCCAGCACATTGCCCGCCGCATTGGTGACGCCGGCGATGTCGCGGGCGGAGCCGTTGGGATTGTTGGCGTAGCGGAAGACCACCTGGCCTTCGCCTTCGATCCGGTCGAGCGTGGCCTCGTCGGCGAAGTAATTGCCGTCATGGTGCGCGATCGGGATGAGGATCTCCTTGCGGTCGGCATAGCCCTTGGTGAAGCGGGTGTTCGCCGTCTCCACCAGCAGGGGCGCTTTCTCGCAAACGAAATGCAGCGAGGCGTTGCGCATCAGCGTGCCGTCCAGCAGCCCGGCCTCGGTCAGGATCTGGAACCCGTTGCACACGCCCAGCATGGGCACGCCGGCTTCGGCTTTCTTCTTGAGATCATTGACGATGGGCGAGCGCGCAGCGACCGCGCCCGAGCGCAGATAGTCGCCATAGGAAAAGCCGCCGGGGACCATGATGAAGTCCAGCCCCTCGGGCAGCTCGGTCTCTTCATGCCAGACCATGGCCGGCTTCTGGCCGGTGACGGCTTCGAGCGCCATGGCCGCATCGCGGTCACAGTTCGAGCCGGGGAAGACGATGACGGCGGTTTTCATGTCGGATCCGCTTCTTGCTCGCCGGGGCGCCCTAGGCGCTCAGCTCGATGTCGTAATTTTCGATGACCGGGTTGGCGAGCAGCTTGTCGCACATCTCGGCCACGCGTTGCTGGGCCTCTTCGGCGTCGGCGGTGTTGAGGTCGATCTCGATCAGCTTGCCCTGACGCACGCCCGCAACTTCATTGAACCCAAGATGGTTCAGCGAGTTGGAGACGGCCTGGCCTTGCGGGTCCAGAACGCCGGGTTTGAGGTAGACATGAACGCGCGCTTTCATTCCGGAGACCCCTCTTCGGTAACGGAACCGTTTTCTTTCATGATGCCGAGGCGGCGGGCCACTTCGGCGTAGGCTTCGGTCACATTGCCGAGATCGCGGCGGAACCGATCCTTGTCGAGTTTCTCATTGGTGTGGGCGTCCCACAGACGGCAGCTGTCGGGGCTGATCTCGTCAGCGAGGATCACCCGCGGCATGTCGTTCTGGTCGTAAACGCGGCCGAATTCGAGCTTGAAGTCGATCAGCCGGATGCCGACGGCCATGAACATGCCGGACAGATAGTCGTTCACCCGCAGGGCCATGGCGATCATCTCGTCCATGTCCTGGGTGGTCGCCCAGTTGAAGGCGGTGATGTGCTCTTCGGCCACCATCGGGTCTTCCAGCGCGTCGTTCTTGTAATAGAACTCGACGATGGAGCGCGGCAGCGGATCACCCTCGGTCAGGCCGAAGCGCTTGGCGATGGAGCCGGCGGCGACATTGCGCACCACGACCTCAAGCGGAATGATCTCCACTTCGCGCAGCAGCTGCTCGCGCATGTTCAGGCGCTTGATGAAGTGGGTGGGGATGCCCATACGGCCCAGATTCTCCATCACGAATTCGGAGATCCGGTTGTTCAGAACGCCCTTGCCTTCCAGCACGGCTTTCTTCTGGGCGTTGAAGGCGGTGGCGTCATCCTTGAAATAGGCCACGACGGTGCCGGGTTCCGGACCTTCGTAGAGGATCTTGGCCTTGCCTTCGTAAAGCATTTTGCGGCGGGACATCGGCAGCCTCGCTCCGGCTTGAGGCGCGTCTTGCGGCGCGCGAGTGGGGCGTGAGCCCGCTTTGATGTCGCTGGGAACAGAGACGTCGCGCCCGGGCCATGCCATGAGAAACGCGAAACGGCCCGTCGCCGCGGGCCGCTATCGTGGCGCCTATATACGCGAGGCAGGCCCTTACATCAATATCTGTGCTGAAGCCTGTTTCCGCTCCGGGCAACGCGATTGATAAACCGCGCCGCTGAGGCTAACTCTTTCCCTCAACAGTATCGATGTCTGGGGTTGAAGGACCACCGCCATGTCAGGTTTTGACGATCGCGAAAACGCGTTTGAAAACAAATTCGCTCACGATCAGGAGCTGGAATTCAAGGCGGTTGCGCGCCGCAACAAGCTTCTGGGTCTGTGGGCCGCCGAGCTGATGGGCCTGACCGGCGATGACGCCGAAGCCTATGGCAAGGACGTCGTCAAAGCCGATTTCGAGGAAGCCGGCGACGAGGACGTGTTCCGCAAGGTGCGCGGCGATTTCGACGCCCGCGGCATCGAGCAGAGCGATCACCAGATCCGTCACAAGATGGAGCAGCTTCTCGAAGAAGCGCGCGAGCAGGTTCGCAACGGCTAGACCCTGTCTCATCCTGATCCGGAACCGGCGGCGCAGGCTCTGCGCCGCCGGTTTCATGTCGGGCGAGGGCTAGAGGCCGAAGTCCTCGCGATCGGAGACGATCTCGAGCGCGTAATCGAGCGCGCCGGTCATGTCCGCGTCTGAATACTCCATCGTGATGCGCGCCAGCACGTCCTGGGTGTCGCGATCAATCAGTAGGACAAAACCGGTGGCCCCGTTCACGGAGTCATAGACCGACCGGATGCCTTCCTCGCTGGCCCGCTCCGCGAGCGCGCCGCGTCTTCCGAAGGACGAATCAAACCGCACCCGCTCCAGCGGCGCCTCGGCATAGCTCGCCATCACACGCTCATAGCGCGGCTCGAGAACCTTGCACGGGCCGCACCAGTTCGAGCGGAAGAGCGCCGCGACCAGGCGAGGCTCGCCGTCCGGGTCCGCTTGCGCATGGCCGGAGCCGCTCAGAAGGCTCATTGCGAGCAGTGCAAGGCTGAAAAGGCGGATCATTGAGGCCGGCTCCCACTCGAGATCGACCTATCCTATCAGCCCGGACCTGACGACACGATCAAAGCGCTGTGAACTGGACCTCGATCAGGATTCTCCGCGTCCCCAGCGCGCGCGGCTGCCGCGGCCGTCCACATGGACAAAGGGACCGTGCACGGCGTTTGCGCCATAGGCGCCGATGCCGCCGGCATCGAGATCCTCGCGGTTGCGGAACAGACGGTCCGCGAAATCATAGAGGAAATTGGCGTCCGCGCGCGTCACCCGACCATCGCCATCGAGATCGTCCATCACGCTGTCTCCGCCTTCCACGTCAGGATAGATGTCAGCGGCGTCCCCATACATGTGCCGCGACAAGCGGGCCGAGCCGATGGCCGTGTTGTAGAAGGGGGTGCGAAAGCCGCTCATGACGAAGAAGCTTTCGGCCCGGGTCAGCTCGTCTGCGCGCATTTCGGCCAGCAGGGCTTCAAGACGGTTGAGCAGGCTCGGGCTCACCAGAACGAATTTCGGCCAGTGTCCGGGCTGCTGCTTGCACAGGAACTGACCCAGCGTGAAGCTGGGCGACACCGGAACATCAAGATCATCGCGGCTGACCCGGATCAGGCCTTCGGGCGTGTTCCTCGGATAGGACCCGATCCGATAGCCTTCCACGACCTCCTGTCCCTCAAGGGGGGTGAGGACGAAGACGGAGATCAGGGCGTGCCCGCCCTCAAGATCAAAGAGGCGGATCTGGTGCGCGCCGGGCGTCTCCGGCGCGGTGAAGCTGTGTGTGGCGTCGAGATCAGCAGGTTCGCCGCCGTCAATGGAGACCGAGATGTCCGTTTCTGCTTCAAGCTCCAGCGTCTCGCCCGGCATCAGGGTCGCCTGCCAGATGGAATGCGGCATGGCGTTCCCGTTCACGCTTACGGGCAGGGCCGTCTCCGCCGAGGGCTCCGTGCCCGCCAGCTCGGCCAGACGGTCCTTCAACGCGGCCTTCCTGTCGGTCACCGGCTCTGCCGGTTCAGACAGGCTGGCGCGATCAGGGTCGGGGGTTTGTGTCGGCGTCTGGCCCTGACAGGCGGTCGAGCTGGCCAGGCACAGGCTGAGTGTGAGTGCGGATGCGCTCAGTTTCATGCCTAGATCTGCTCCGGATTGCGAACGGTCAGCGGCGAATTGTGGATCAGCGCAATCAGCGCCGGGTCACGGTCATAAACATCATGGTGGAAGATCACGTCGCCATCGTCCTCGACCTCGACGGTGCGATAGACCACATGAACGGGCAGGGGCGCGTCCAGCGCGATGTGCTGGTTCTCGCCGGAAGCGACCGCTTGGGCGATCATCGCTTCTGCGTTCTGATCGGTGACGGCCTCGACCACCCAGGCCGCCATGGCCTGGGGATCCTCCAGACGAATACAGCCTGAAGAGAAGGCGCGCTGGTCGCGCTCGAACAGATGGCGGCTGGGCGTGCCATGCAGATAGACCGAGTGTTGATTGGGGAACATGATCTTCAGCTCGCCCAGGGCGTTATTGTCGCCCGGATCCTGGATCAGGCGGACCTGGTCGGCGATTCCGTCTGCGCTCCAGTCGATCGTTTCCGCGCTCAGCGGCTCGCCCGTATCGCGATCGACGACCTTGTAGCCGCGATCTTCCAGATAGGCCTCGTCTTCGCGGATATGGCTCAGCTTGTCGCGCACCAGAATGCTTTCGGGCACATACCAGTGCGGATTGGCGACAATGTATTCAATCTGTTCGCTCATCAGCGGGGTCTGGCGCGCGGGCAATCCGACGATCGAGCGCATTTCGAGCTCGGTGTCGCCATCGCGAACGGCGCGTGCGGTGTACGCCGGAATGTTCACTTCAACATAGCGCTCGCCCAGATCGGGAGAGGCGCGACGCCAGCGCTCGAGATTGGCGTCGATCCGCGCCAGCTTGTCCTCGGCGCTGACATTCAGCGCGGCGATCGTCGCCGGGCCGAGCACGCCGTCCACTTCCAGACCATTATGAGCCTGAAAGTCCCGCAGGGCGGCCTCAAGCTCTGGGGAGAAGCTTTGCATTTCACGACGCCAGTCCGCCGCGCTGACAGGTGCGGCGGCGTCGGGCGCCGTGATGAAGGACACCTGGGTCAGGGGCGGCTGGCTTTCCGCCATCAGAGACGGCCGACGCGGGCGCTCGATCCGATAGCCTTCCTCGCGCAGCCGAACACGCAGCGTTTCGACAACCGGGCTTGAGTCTCCAAGCTCCAGAAGACCTTCAGGTTCGGGCACCTGTGTGAAGCCGCCGGACTTGATATAGCCGTCATAGGTGCGCCGCGCCTTGATCAGGTCCTCATACTCGGGATGCGTGACGGAAAGCTGCTCGTAATCCAGTACGCCCGCGCCCGCCCGCGGCAACATCTGGTCCAGGGGCAGGGGCGTATCGCTCATGTCGGCGGTGGGCGCGGCCTGCCCGTTCAGGCGGCGATCCGCGAGGGCGATAAAGGCGGCTGAGAGGCGAATGTCCGCCCGCGCCGCCGCCTCGGCATCGTCGGCGTCGAGGGCGCGCGAAGCCTCTCGCAGGGTGCGCAGCACCTCGTCGCTGAGCAACAGGCCTTCGCCGGGCGCTTCGGCATAGGCGGTGATCAGGGCCTGGGCGCCGTCTTGCGTCCAGATCGGGTCGAAGACGCGCATGGCGTAAGCCGCGTAAAGGGCTTCATCAACAGCATGGTCGGGATCGTGCGCGCCAGACTGAGGGGCGGGATCAAGGACGGCTTCAATGGCCGCAGAGAGGCTGCCATCGGGGATGCGGCCGGCCGGGCCGGTCTGCTCGCCCACAATGTCGGGATCGAGACTGGAGAGCACGGTGGCGCTCTGTCCGAAGGCCGGGGAGGGGGAGGTTATCGCGGCTGCGAGAACAAAGGCGGCAGCAGTGGTTTTGTAGTGTTTCATTATCAAGCTCACGGGTAGCGCCGGTGAACTTGATCAAAGCGGAGTGCAGGGGCTGGGTTCCAAGAAATATGTATGTGCAGTTTTGTGCGAAATGTTTGGAACCTTTTGTCTATTCGTTCGTTTGTTCGCTGTCCCCGTCTATCTGTCCCCAATAAAAACGCCGCCTGAATGGGCGGCGTTTTCTCGTTCTTCGAGGTGGAAGGTTGCGATCAGCTCTCGCCGAAGACCCGGTCGAAGATCGTGTCCACGTGCTTGAAGTGATAGCCCTCGTCAAAGCAGGCTTCGATCTGCGCGTTTGAGAGAAGCGCGGTCACGCCTTCATCCGCCTTGAGGTGATCGACCAGCTTGCCGCCTTCATCCCAGGTCTTCATGCCGTTGCGCTGGACGAGACGATAGGAATCCTCGCGCGACGCGCCAGCCTGGGTCAGCGCCAGCAAGACGCGCTGGGAATTGTGGATGCCGCCATAGGCTTCCAGATTCTCACGGCAGCGGTCCTCATGCACGATCAGGCCCTCGATCATCGAGGCGGTGCGGTGCAGGGCGAAATCGAGATGCACCGTGGCGTCCGGGCCAATGCCGCGCTCGACGGACGAGTGGGAAATGTCCCGCTCATGCCAGAGCGCGACGTTTTCCATGGCCGGGGTGACGGCGGAGCGCACGAGACGCGCCAGACCCGTCAGGTTCTCGGTCAGGATCGGGTTGCGCTTGTGCGGCATGGCCGAGGAGCCCTTCTGGCCCTTGGAGAAGAATTCCTGCGCCTCACGCACTTCCGAGCGCTGAAGGTGGCGCACCTCGATGGCGATGTTCTCGATCGAAGAGGCGATCAGGCCCAGCACGGCGAAGAAGGCCGCATGTCGGTCGCGCGGAATCACCTGGGTGGAGATCGGCTCGATGGCCAGGCCGAGCTTTTCGGCCACATGAGCCTCAACCGCCGGGTTCACATTGGCGAAGGTGCCGATGGCGCCGGAAATCGCGCAGGTGGCGATCTCCTCGCGCGCCGCTGCCAGACGGGCGCGGTTGCGGTCGATCTCGGCGTAGAAGCGGGCGAACTTCAGACCCATCGTGGTCGGCTCGGCGTGGATGCCGTGGCTGCGGCCGATGCAGGCGGTCATCTTGTGCTCGAAGGCGCGCTTCTTCAGCGCCGCCAGCAGACGGTCCAAACCCTCCAGCAGCACATCAGAGGCGCGCTTGAGCTGCACCGCAAGGCAGGTGTCCAGAACGTCGGAGCTGGTGAGACCCTGGTGCACGAAGCGGGCGTCCTCGCCCACAAGTTCGGCCAGATGGGTCAGGAAGGCGATGACGTCGTGCTTCACCTCGCGTTCGATCTCGTCGATGCGATCGACGTCGAACTCCATGTCCCTGGCTTTCCAGACCGCCTTGGCGGCGTCGGCGGGCACCACGCCCAGCTCGGCCAGCTTGTCGGTGGCGTGGGCCTCGATCTCGAACCAGATGCGGTATTTGGTTTGGGGCGACCAGATGTCGGCCATTTCAGGCCGGGTATAGCGAGGGATCATGGGGCGCGGCTCTCACGACTAGCGAAACGGGCAGGTTTGCGCGCAAACAGCGCCAACCGGCCCGCCGCGTCAAGTCCGCGACTTCAGATCACGCTTGAGCGCATAGCCCGCCGCGACAAACAGCGCCGCCGCCAGGGCGAAAGCGCAACTGCCCGCCATCAGCGCCAGTCGCAGGGCTTCGCCTTCACTGTGGCTCTGGCGCAGGAAGTCTGAGAGCGCGCCGACCGCAAGCGGTCCGAGGCCGATGCCGATGAGATTGTTGAAGAAGCCGATGATGGCCGCCACCGCCGCGCGAGAGGCCGGCGGGGTGAGGGTCTGGGTCGCGGCCAGCCCCGGACCGATCCAGGCATAGCTGAGCAGCAGCGGAATGGCGAAGAAGATCAGGCTCATCCCGCCATCGCGCACCATCAGCCCGCCCAGAAAGAAGGGCACGGTCAGCAGCAGAGTCAGTCCGGGAATGACGCCATAGGCTTCGGGGCGGTTTGGCCCGATCCGGTCCGCGATCCAGCCGCCCGCCACGGAGCCGACAAGTCCGAGCGCGAAGAGCGGCGACAGCCCGGCGCCCACTTCCTCAAGGGTCATGCCCTGAGAGCGGATGAGGAAGGAGGGCGCCCATTGATACAGGCTGTATCCGGCAAAGGAGGTGACGGCCGCCGCCGCCGTGAACAGGCGCAGGGAGGGCGTGGCGAAGACCAGCTTCAGGGCGCCAAGCGCATTGGCTTTCTGCGCGCGCAGGGCTTCGGTGTCGAACATGCCCCGGCGCGGTTCCTTGACCAGAACCACCAGCACCAGCGCCAGCAGCACGCCTGGCAGGCCGACCAGCACGAAGGCCCAGCGCCAGCTCAGCGCGTCGGCGATGAAGGCGCCCAGGGCCGAACCGGCGGTCAGCCCCAGCGGCGCGCCCACCGAGAACAGCCCGATGGCGAAAGCGCGTTTGGAAGGGGGGAAATAGTCAGACAGGACCGAGTAGGACGGCGACACGCCGCCAGCCTCGCCCGACGCCACGCCGATGCGGGCCAGCAGCATCTGGATGAAGTTGGACGCCATGCCCGAGAGCGCGGTGAACACGCTCCAGACAACACACGCCGCCGCGATCAGCCGGACCCGATTGGTGCGGTCGGCCAGGATGGCGATGGGAATGCCCAGGGTGGCGTAGAACAGGGCGAAAGCCGTGCCCCCCAGCAAGGCCAGCTGGCTGTCGCTCAGGTTGAGATCGGTTCGGAACTCTTCCTGAAGCACGGCAAAGACCTGCCGGTCCATGAAGTTGACGAGGTAGACCACAAGCAGAACGCCCAGAGCCGTCCAGGCGTTTCTGGCGGCGGGTCGTTTCGCGGTGAAAGGCGCGGGGGTGCTCATGGCGATCCCTCGGGGGCGGCTCAAAAGAGGCCGGGTTATGCGATAGAGAGACGATTCCGTTAAAGCGGCGTGTTCATTACAATTCAGTGAGGGTTTTCAGAGCGTCCTTCACGGCGCCAGCATGGCCGGGGTTATGGGCTGGGTGCGATCAAGGGTTCGGGCCAGGTCGGGCAGCGGGTATTTCAGCCCGGATCCGCAATTGAACAATACGACTTCGGCATCCTTCTGGATCAGACCCTGTGACAAGGCGGACTGACAGGCGGCTAGGGTGGCGGCGCCTTCCGGGCACAACAGCAGACCGTCTTCGCGTCCACAGAGCTGGCGCGCCGTTTCGATCTGGGCGTCTGAAACCGCCAGCGCCGACCCGCCGCTTTCACGCACGGCGCGCAGGATCAGGAAATCGCCAATCGCCTTAGGCACGCGAATGCCCGACGCGAATGTATGGGCGTCCAGCCATTCGGGCGCGTGCTCTTCGCCCGCCTCGAACGCCTTGACGATGGGCGCGCAGCCCTCGGCCTGCACGGCGAACATCTTCGGACGCTCCGAGCCGATCCAGCCCAGTCTCTCCATCTCGTCGAAGGCCTTCCACATGCCGATCAGGCCGGTGCCGCCGCCGGTGGGGTAGAAGATGGCGTCGGGCAGTTTCCAGCCCATTTGCCAGGCGAGCTCGATCCCCATCGTCTTCTTGCCCTCGATCCGGTAGGGCTCCTTGAGGGTGGAGACGTCAAACCAGCTCATCTCCTCCTTGAGCGCGCCCACTATGGCGCCGCACTGGTGGATCAGCCCGTTCACCCGGAACACCTGCCCGCCCTGCGCCGCGATCTCGCGCACATTCACCTCGGGCGTATCGGCGGGGCAGAAGGAATAGGTGGTCATTCCGGCTCGCGCACCATAGGCGGAGAGCGCTGCGCCGGCATTGCCATTGGTGGGCATCGCCATGGTCTTCACGCCAAACGATTTCGCCATGGACACCGCCAGCGCCAGACCGCGCGCCTTGAAGCTGCCGGTGGGCAGGCGGCCCTCATCCTTGACCCAGAGCGGGGCGGTGAGCCCCAGCGCGGCGGCCACCTTCGGCGTTTCGATCAAAGGCGTGTCCACCTCGCCCAGAGAGACCACGTCCTCGTTCCGCGCGACCGGCAACAGCTCGCGCCATTTCCAGAACCCGGCTTCTTCATGGGCGGGACGAGCGGCGATGGCGTCGCGGTCCACCTCGCGCTTCATCGTCTCAAGGTCATAGCGCGCCAGCAGCGGCCAGCCTTCGGGAGACAGGTTATGCGCCGTGTCCTTGTCCAGTCGCGTCCCCGTCATGGAGCATTCAAGATGAGTGAAATAATTGGACGGGGCAGGGCGCATGGGTCACCGTGAGGGCAAATTGAGAAGGAGGCAGGCATGCCGGTTCTGGGTGTTGGCGGCATATTCGTGAAGTCCGGCGATCCTGACGCGAGCAAGCGCTGGTATCAAGAGGTTCTGGGTTTAGAGCTTAATTCTTATGGGGGATTTGATTTCGCCCATGCGGATGCGGCGAAAGCCTTCGGGGAGGGGGCACGCACGATCTTCGCCCGTTTCGAGAGCGGCTCGGACTATTTCGAACCGTCCGCCCAGACTTTCATGATCAATCTCATCGTGTCGGATCTGGACGCCCTGCTTGAACGTATCGCGGCGTCGGGAACCGATCTGATCGGCGAGCCTCAGAGCTTTGACTATGGCCGCTTCGCCTGGGTGATGGATCCTGACGGGGTGAAGATCGAGCTGTGGGAGCCGGGAACGCCGCCGGCCTAGCGGGCTGGCTGTCCCGCCCTTCTAAAGCAATCCCAGACTCTTGAAGCTCGCGGTCCGTTCGCGCCCGATCACCAGATGGTCATGGACCACGATGTTGAACGGTTTGGCGGCGCTGATGACGAGCTTGGTCATCTCGATATCGGCATGGGACGGGGTGGGATCGCCGCTGGGGTGATTGTGCACGAGGATGAGCGCGCTGGCGTCGAGCGCCAAGGCGCGCTTGACCACTTCGCGCGGATAGACGGGCGCATGATCCACCGTACCGCGCGCCTGATGCTCGTCGGCGACGAGGCGGTTCTTCTTGTCCAGATACAGAACCCGGAACTGTTCGGTGGCGGCGTGCTGAAGCGCGGTGCGCAGATAATCGAGAAGCGCCGACCAGCTTGACAGGATCGGCCGTCCCACCACCTGTTCACGCGCCATGCGCACCGCCAGAGCCTCGATCAGCTTGAGATCGAGCGCGGTCTTTTCAGAGACGCCCTTCACCTCCTTGAGCTGATGCAGGTCCGCTGCGCACACCCCGCCCAGACCGCCAAATCGGGCGATCAGCGCCTTTGCGAGCGGTTTGACGTCGCGGCGGGGAATGGAGCGAAACAGGGCCAGTTCCAGAAGCTCGTAGTCTGCGAGCCCCGGACCGCCGGCCTCGGCAAAGCGCGCCCGCAATCGGTCGCGATGGCCGGCATGGTGAGAAGGTGTTGGAGACTTTGGGGATTCGCTCAATGTGGGGCTCGCCAGACTGCTATTCGCCTGATAGGAGAATAGCCGCTATCGAGTGATCTTGGAGGGGAAATATGATCCGTCTTGTCCTGGCCGTCAGCGCCGCCCTGTTTCTCACGGCGCCAAGCCTGGCGCAGAGCGATCCTGAACTGCGTCTCGCCGAGGCCGAGCGCATGATGGAGCTGACAGGCAGCGCCGATGCGGCCGCCATGATGATGGGCATGATGATGCCCAGCATGGAGCCGGCCCTGCGAAGCCAGTACGCGACAGCCTCTGACGCCCAGATCGCGCAGGCCATGGCCCTGATCGAGCAGACCCTGACCGATCTTGTCCCGCAGATCATCGTCCAGAGCGCGTCGGCCTATGCCGAGGCGTTCACGCTGGAAGAGCTGGAAGAGATCAACGCCTTCTATGAAACCGAGACCGGCCAGAAGCTGGTGGTGGCCATGCCCCAGCTCATGGACCAGGTCGGGCGGGTGTCCGAGCAGCTGGGCATTTCGGCCATGATGGGCATTCAGCCTCAGATCGACGCCATCATGACCGAGTAAGCGGTTTCCCCATCTTCCACACCCCCGTGATTTGACCTAACCGGTCAGTGTGCACACATACGCACACTGACGAGACTGAATCACGGAAGGGCGCGACATGGCCGATCACGAGTTTGACTATGACCTGTTCACAATCGGGGCAGGCTCTGGCGGCGTGCGGGCCTCGCGTCTGAGCGCCATGATGGGCAAAAAGGTCGCCGTGGCCGAGGAATACCGTCCCGGCGGCACCTGCGTCATCCGCGGCTGCGTGCCCAAGAAATACATGGTCTACGCGTCCGGCTTCTCCAAGAGCTTCAAGCAGGCCAGGGCCTATGGCTGGGATGTGGGCGAGCCGAGCTTTGACTGGCCGACCTTCCGCGACACGATGAATGCGGAAGTGGATCGCCTGTCGGGCATCTATTCGCGCAATCTCGCCAATGCGGGCGTCGAGCTGATCGAGGACCGCGCCGAGCTTGAAGGGCCGAACACCATACGCCTTGTCAATCAGGATCGTACGGTGACGGCGAAACACATCCTCATCGCCGTCGGCGGCGCGCCCAATAAGGACGAGAGCCTTCCGGGCGTCGAGCACACCATTACGTCCAACGAGCTGTTTCACCTGCCCGAATTGCCCAGGCACATCGTGATCGCCGGCGGCGGCTATATCGCGGTCGAATTCGCCCAGGTCTTCGCTGGACTGGGGGTCGAGACCTGCCTTGTCTACCGGGGCGAGACCGTGCTGCGCGGCTTTGATGATGATGTGCGCACCGCCGTCCATGAAGGCCTCAAGGAGGCGGGCGTGCGCGTGATCACCCATACCGTGTTCGAGAAGGTCGAGCAGATTGACGAGGACGCGAAAATCAAGCGCGTCACCCTGAAGAATGGCGATGTGATCGAGGATGTGGACCAGGTCGTCTTCGCGATTGGCCGCGATCCCTATACCCGGGGCCTGGGTCTGGAGACGGCGGGCGTCGAGGTCGATGAGAAGGGCGCGATCAAGGTCGATGAATACTCCAGGACCAGCGTTGAGAACATCTATGCGGTGGGCGATGTCACAGACCGCGTGAACCTGACCCCGGTGGCGATCCGCGAGGGCGCGGCCTTTGTGGACACGGTCTTCGGCGGCAAGCCGAACGCCTATGATCATTCCACCATTCCCAGCGCCGTCTTCACCCAGCCGCCTGTGGGCACGGTCGGGCTGACCGAGGCCGAGGCCCGCCATCAGTATGGCGAGGTGGATATCTACAAGTCCCAGTTCCGGCCCATGAAGGGCATCATCACGGATCATCCCGACCGCATGATGATGAAGATGATCGTGCGCCCCTCCGATCAGGTCGTGATCGGCGTGCATCTGGTGGGCGATGACAGCCCGGAGATCATCCAGGCGGTCGGCATTGCCGTGAAGGCGGGACTGACCAAGGAGCAGTTCGACGCCACCTGTGCGGTCCATCCCAGTGTCGCCGAGGAGTTGGTGACCATGAAGGAGAAGTGGATCCCGCCCGAATTGCGCGCTGCGGAATAAAGTCGTCGATCCTGTGGGGTGAATGCATCACCCCGTAACCATCATCGTTGCTTTTTGCACGCAGTGCGCCCCGAAGCGGACCTTCGGGGCTTACTGCGTTGCACAATCGCCGTTACTATGTCCGGCCAAATACGAGAAAGGCGAAGGCCATGACCCTGTGGAGCCCTGAGAGCTGGAGATCCAAACCTGGCAAGCAAATGCCGGCTTATCCCGATATGGACAAGCTCTATTGGGTGGAATCCGAGCTCGCCAAGCGCCCTCCGCTGGTCTTTGCAGGCGAGGTGCGTCGGCTGAAGAGCCAGCTCGCCAATGTGTCCGCGGGTCAGGCCTTTCTGCTGCAGGGCGGTGATTGCGCCGAAAGCTTCAAGGAGTTTTCCGCCGAGACCGTGCGCGACACCTTCCGCGTGCTCTTGCAGATGGCGGTGGTCATGACGTTCGCCAGCGCCAAGCCGGTGGTGAAGGTGGGCCGCATTGCAGGCCAGTTCGCCAAGCCGCGCTCGTCAGACACCGAGACCATCGATGGCGTCACCCTGCCGAGCTATCGCGGGGATTCCATCAATGACATGGCTTTCACCGAAGAGGCGCGGGTGCCCGATCCCGAGCGTCTGATCCGCGCCTATGACCAGTCGGCCGCGACGCTGAACCTGCTGCGGGCGCTGGCGTCGGGCGGCTATGCCGACCTTCACAATGTGCACCAGTGGACGCTGGATTTTCTGGCGGGCAGCCCGGCGGGCGAGCGCTATCAGGAATACGCCGACCGGATTGGCGAGGCGCTGGCCTTCATGCGCGCCTGCGGCGTGACCCCGGACGGCGCGCCGTCTCTGGAAGGGGTGGATTTCTTCACCTCACACGAGGCGCTGCACCTGCCGTTCGAGCAGGCCCTGACCCGGATGGAGAGCAATTCGGGCCGTTGGTACGACACCAGCGCCCATTTGCTGTGGATTGGCGACCGGACTCGTCAGCCGGACCATGCCCATGTGGAGTTCATGCGCGGCATCGAGAACCCGATCGGGCTCAAATGCGGCCCGACGCTCGATCCCGACGAACTGATCCGTCTGATCGACGTGCTCAATCCGCGCGACGAGGCGGGCCGTCTGATCCTGTATGTGCGCATGGGCGCGGACAAGGTGGCCGATGGCCTGTTGCCGCTGGTGCGCAAGGTGCAGTCCGAGGGCCGCAATGTGATCTGGTCGTGTGACCCGATGCACGGCAACACCCACAAGGCCGCCAATGGCTACAAGACGCGGGACTTCGACAAGGTGCTGGCCGAGCTGCGCACCTTCATCGAGGTGCTGCGCGCCGAGGGCGCCGAGCCGGGCGGGGTGCATTTCGAGATGACGGGGCAGGACGTGACCGAATGCGTCGGCGGCGCCGGTCATCTGTCCGAAGCGGACCTGTCGAGCCGTTATCACACCCATTGCGATCCGCGCCTGAACGCCGATCAGGCATTGGAGATGGCCTTCCAGATCTCGGACGCCCTCAAGCCCGCCCAGGGCCTGAAGCGCGGTCAGGTCGCCGCGGAATAGACGGTCGCACTCGACCTCGGGGCCATGCTGGACCTTGTGATCATCGGAGCCGGGATCAGCGGCCTGCGTGCGGCGACGCGCGCGCAGGCCCTCGGGCTCGACTATCAGATCGTTGAAGCGCGGGACCGGGTTGGCGGTCGCGCTTATGCCGAAGCCGGGCTGGATCTGGGACCGTCCTGGGTCTGGCCCGCGCACCAGCCGCGCGTGCGCGGCCTGATCGAGGCCCTCGGCCTTCGCGTCTTCGCCCAGCCCGAGCGCGGCGCCTTGCGGTATGAAACGCCGGCGGGCGTGCAGACGCTGGATTTTCCCAAACGCTACGCCGATGCGGCGCGGCTGGAAGGCGGCCCGTATGAGCTGGCCCGGCGTCTGGCCAAAGCCCTTCCGCCTGACAGGCTGGCCCTGAACGCGCACGTGCATGAAATCGCGCTTGCAGGCGAGGGAGTCGAGGTGCGGATTTCGAACGGGCAGGGTATTCAGGCGCGCCATGTGATCCTTGCTGCGCCGCCGCCGCTGATTGCAGGCTGGAGCTTCAGCCCGTTGCTGCCTGATACGCTGAAGGCGGCGCTGACGCGCTGGCCCACCTGGATGGCCGCGCACGCCAAGATCTCGCTGCGGTACGACGCGCCGTTCTGGCGTGAGGCGGGATTGTCAGGCTCGGCGGTCAGCCAGGTCGGACCGTTGATGGAAGTGGTGGACCATAGCGATGATGAAGCGGGCCGGTTTGCGCTCTTTGGCTTTTACGGCTGGCCGCATGGCATCCGGCGACGTCGGGCGGAGACGTTGCAGGCCGAGACCCTGAGCCAGCTGGAGCGCCTGTTTGGCGCCGAGGCCGGGCGCCCGGTCGAGATCGTGTTCAAGGACTGGGCGTCCGATCCGCTCACCGCGACCCCTGCCGACAGCCCCGGACCGCGCGAGCATCCCCCGTATGGCGAGCCGGCCTTGTCGCAGACCTGGCTTGAGGGGCGTCTGGCCTTTGCGGGCGCGGAGGCGTCGCAAGGACATGGCGGCCTTATCGAGGGGGCGCTTGAGGCGGCCGATGCTGCGATGGAGCGTCTCTTCCCGGCCAGCGCCTGATCCCAGGCCTCAGCGCATAGCCGCAAAAGAAAACCGCCGCCCTTTCGGGCGGCGGTTTCGCATCAGCATGTCCGCCCGGGGGCGGAAAACGCTTAGATGTCTTTCAGCGCAGACGCCGGGCGGAAGGCCAGTTGCGTCTTGGCTTTGGACATCATTTTTTCGCCGGTGCGCGGGTTGCGCACTTCGCGCGCTTCGCGGTGTTTGGCGTGGAAGGTGCCGAAGCCCGCCAGCTGCACGGAGTCGTTAGACTTCGCTGCGCCGACGATGGCGTCTGCGAACGCGTCGATTGCGTCGCTGGCCTGGGCTTTGGTGATGCCAGCTTTGTCGGCGATGGCTTTGGCGAGTTCAGATTTATTCATCAGGGTTCCCCCCTTGGTTTAAAAAAGGCGGAAGCGTGGGAATCGCAACCCGCCAACGTTGGACAGCGCCATGAAGCGCGATTCTGATCGTTGATTGCAAGGCTATACAGGCGTTTCCGCTGAATTGGTGTGCAGTCCTAACGGGAAATTACGCGTTATGGTAAACAAATGGCTACGAAAACGGCCTGTTGTTTGCTCTCAGGAAACCATGACCTACGCACCTGTCTCATGGCTGAACAGAATCAGCGCCATCGGCCTCGCGGTCGCCGCCACCTGCCTGTCCTATGCAGGCTTCGTTCACATGTTCGGAAACGGCACGCTGGCCTGCTTTGTCGCCGCGGTCATAGGCGGCGGCGTAGTCGGGCGGATGCAACGCGCGGCGCGTCAGGGCCAGATATAGGCGCCGAACAAGGCCGTGACCTGCATGACGAGGCCGGCGATCAGGATCAGGATGATCAGAACCAGCGTCATGAGCAGGCTGTAACCCCAGCGCTTCAAACCCGTGCCGATGATGCTTTCGGGCATGCCTCTGAAGAACGCCTGGAAATACCCCAGCATCACCAGACCCATCCCGATCGACCAGGGCAGGTCCAGCTGGGTCTGGGGTATCATCACCACCAGACCGATCGTGCTGCCGGCATTGAGGGTCGCAAACATCAGGTTGAGATTGACGCTGAAGGGGCGACGTTCGCCCATCAGGCGCAGGACCAGCACCGAGCCCGCGGTGAACAGGCCGACCAGGATGGGCTGAAGGAAGCCGATGATGGTTCCGAAAATGGCGTAGAATTCGTCGAGCGGTCTGTCGACCAGGGTCTGCAGGTCCTGCAGCTGCTCTTCAGAGAGCCGACTGAGCGACTGTTCGAGTATGCCGGCATGGCCGCCCCAGATGACTGACAGGGCGACCTGCACGCCCATCAGCCCCAGAAAGAGACGGATCATGGGGGTGAAGCGTTCACGGTCACGCTCCACAATGGCCCGCATGACCGAGCGGGGGCTGGCCAGCAAGGCGTAGAGCGTTTTGATGCTGCGTAGATTGAAGCCCAGCGTGTCTTCGATCAGATCCTCGCGATCCTTGCGGTCCTGATCCTCAATCTCTGACCCGCTCATGCGCGCCCCCTTGCCCCGGAAGGGACAGTGTGGCCCGAAACGCGCTCGCGTTGAAGCTAGTCTTCCTTGTGATCGCCGCGCCGCTGGGGATAGAGCACCATCTGGGTGCAGCGGAAGACCGCGATTTCCTTGTTGTCGCCCTCGCGCCAGCAATTGGCCGACCAGACCTGGGTGGTGCTGCCGCGGTGAATGGGGACGGCTTCGCCGATGACCCGGCCTTCGCGGGCGGTGCCGAAGAAGCTCGAGGAGACTTCGATGGTCGTAAAGCCGATGGCGCGATCAGGCATGTTCATGCCCGCGCCATACCCGGCGAGGGTGTCGAGCATGGCGATGATGGTCGCCGTATGCAGGAAACCGGTCGGCGCCTGCAATTCGGGCCGCACCAGAAGCGCTCCGCGAATGCGGGTCTGAGTGGCCTCGAGAACCTCAAGCCCGACAAGGCCGGCGAGACGGCCCTCTGCACGCGCGTTCAACTGATCTACGTTCATGGAAACCCTCGGTCCTCTGACAGACGACCGTCCTGTCTCGAATAACGGTACGGGTAACCATTAGAACCAAAGTCTTCACAAGACGTATAACAGGCGTGTCGAGCCGACTGGAACTCGCCTTGTGAATGTAGCCTTGGAATCAAGGCCGTGTTGAAGTCCGGTCCGGCGACTGTGTTGGCGTCGCCGGACCGGCGCAGCGTCAGAGCTTGACCAGCATCTTGCCGATATTGGCGCCTGTGAAGAGCCCCATGAAGGCGTCCGGGGTCTGCTCGATGCCTTCATAGACGGTGTCGCGGGTTTTCACCTTGCCGGCCATCATCCAGTCCGACAGATCCGAGATGAACTCGCCCTGCAGATCGAAATGGTCTGACAGGATGAAGCCCTGGACCTTGAGCTTCTTGGCGATGATCTGGGTGAGGTTGGTCGGGCCGGGCAGGGGCTGGTCGTCATTATAGCGGGCAATCATGCCGCAAACGGCCATGCGGCCATGGGGCTTGATGACATCGAGCGCGGCTTGCAGGTGATCGCCGCCGACATTCTCGAAATAGGCGTCCACGCCGCCGAACGGCTCGGCCGCCGCGCGCACGGCGCCGGCGAGATCATCGGTGGCCTTGTAATCGACCACGGCGTCCGCGCCGATTTCAGAACAGAAGGCCGTCTTTTCCGCGCCGCCGGCGGTGGCGATGACATTGGCGCCCATGGCCTTGGCGAACTGAACGCCGGCCGATCCGACCGCGCCGGCCGCTGCGCTCATCCACAGGGTTTCGCCAGCCTTGAGTTCGATGATGCGCTTGAGGCCGATATAGGCGGTCATGCCGGTCAGACCGGCCACGCCCAGATAGGCTTCAGGCGGAAGCACGCTGGCGTCGATCTTGGTGAGGGTGTTGGCGGGCGCCACATAACCTTCGCGCCAGCCCTTCATGCTCATGACCCAGTCGCCTTCGGCAAAGCCGTCGGCATTGGACGCAACGACCTGTCCGACCGCGCCGCCCTCAAGCGGGGCGCCGACCTCGAAAGGGTCGATATAGGTTTTCACGCCGATCATGCGGCCGCGCATGTAGGGGTCGACGGACAGCCAGGCGTTCCTGACCAGAACCTCGCCTTCGCCCGGTTCGGGAAGCTCTACCTCCGCCATCTCGAAATAGTCCGATTTCACGGGGCCCGTGAAATGCTGGGTCAGGCGGATTTCGCGAGAATTCATGGCGCTGTGTCTCCCCTCAGCTCGATGATGTCCGACACGTTCAGATCAAAGCGATGCTCCATAACCTGATCGAAGGTGAGGACCTGAAGCAGCAAGGTGATCACTATGGTGACGGGGGTCAACAGGACGAAGGAAAAGAGCTTCAGTATCGTGCCCGTCAGCGTCCGCGCATAATGAGCGTAGATCACGCGTCCGGTGATGTAGAAATACAGGACCATGACCATCAGCAGACCAAGAGCGACGCTCGCGGCATTGTCCATGAAGATCGCAAGGACCAGCGTCAGGAGGATCTGGGCCGCTGTCATCGTGTTGATGGTGGTCAGATAGACCAGCACCGCGCCGTAGAGCGTGCGCCCGGGCGCATAGGCCTTGAACAGCAGCGCGTAGGGCAGGGAGGAAATCACCATGATCGGCCAGATCATGATCTGCAGCCAGAAGCTCCAGACTTCATTGACCTCTTCCAGGCTGGAGCCTTGTGCGATCAGCCAGGCGTTCAGGACTTCGGGGGCGGCGGGCGTGAAGGCTTCCACATTCTGCGCATCCGGACCGACCATGAAGACCGTCAGGGTCATGTAGATCCCGAACAGGAAGACCAGCAGCCGAATGGGGTTGGCGTAACTTGAGCTTTCCTGCTGCAGGATCGCGCCTGCGACCTCTTCAGGCTTGAGAAAGCCGTCCTTGAGCGTCCGGATGAAGCTGCGGTTCCAGCCCATCAGACTGTCGAGCATGTCATCGAGCTGGGGCCCTTTGGGTCCCGGACCGACCGGCGTTTGCGGCTCTTGGCTCATCACTTTCCCCCAGCGAAGGCGGCAAGGATCGCCTTGTCCGCTTCAATCATCAAGCGTTTCTCCGCACTCACCCGTTTGACGACGCGAGGGCGGCGGTCTAAAGCCGCGCTTTAGTTCGCGCGCCCGTCGCGCGCCTGTCTCATAATCAGAGTCGATATCCATGACCGTGAAAGTCCGTTTCGCCCCCAGCCCCACCGGCAAGCTGCATGTGGGCAATGTGCGCACCGCCTTGATGAACGTCCTGTTCGCGCGGGGCCAGGGCGGGCAGGTGCTGCTGCGCATCGACGACACGGACCTGGAGCGCTCCACCGCTGAATTCGAGGATGCGATCCGCGCCGACCTCACCTGGCTGGGTCTGAGCTGGGACGAGACGTTCAAGCAGTCCGAGCGCTTCGACAAATACGAGACCGCCAAGGCTGCGCTGATCGAGAAGGGCCTGCTGTATCCGTGCTACGAGACCGAGGACGAGCTTGATCGCAAACGCAAGATCCAGCGCGCCCAGGGCAAGCCGCCGGTCTATGACCGCGCCGCGCTGAGCCTCAGCGATGAAGAGAAAGCCAAGCTGGAAGCCGAAGGCCGCAAGCCGCACTGGCGCTTCAAATTGTCGGGCGGGCGCATCGAATGGACCGATCTGGTGCGCGGGCCGAGCCATATCGAGACCAGCTCTGTCTCCGATCCGATCCTGATCCGCGCTGATGGCAGCTATCTCTACACCCTGCCGAGCGTGGTGGATGACCTCGATTCAAAGGTCACCCACATCATCCGCGGCGAGGACCATGTCACCAACTCCGCCGCGCAGATCGAGATCTTCGAGGCGCTGGGCAGCAAAGGGTCGGCGCCCGCCATGGGCCATATGGCGCTGCTGGTGGGCGCGGATGGCGACAAGCTGTCCAAGCGTCTGGGCTCGCTGTCCATCGAAGACCTGCGCGATATCGAAGGCTATGAGCCGATGGCGGTCTGCTCGCTGCTCGCCAAGATCGGCACCTCTGACGCCGTGGATGCGCGCTCCGAGCTGCAACAGCTCGCTGAGGAGTTCGATTTTGGCAAGCTCTCGCGCACCCCGGCCCGCTTTGATCCTGAAGAACTCAAGCGTTTGAACGCCAAGCTGGTGCACGCCATGGATTACGCGGATGTGCGCGATCGCCTGGCCGGGCTGGATGCAGATGGCGGCGAAGCCTTCTGGCTGGCCGTGCGTCCGAACCTGACCGTGCTCAAGGATGTGGTGGAATGGGCGCGTCTGATCGAGGGCCCGGTCACTCCGGCCATCGCCGATGAAGACGCCGACTTCGCCGCCCAGGCCGCCGAGCTTCTGCCCGAAGGCGAGCTGACCGCGGACAGCTGGGGCGTCTGGACCAACGCGCTGAAAGAGGCGACGGGCCGCAAGGGCAAGACCCTCTTCCTGCCGCTGCGCATGGCGCTGACCGGCCAGCAACGCGGACCGGAAATGGCCGAGCTCCTGCCGCTGATCGGTGCAGAAAAAGCCAAGGCGCGTCTCAACGGCGTGACCGTCTAGATCTGGCTTTCATGTGAATGACAAAACCCCGGAGCCAGGCTCCGGGGTTTTTTGTTTATGGGCCTCCGGATCACGTCCGAAGGCGGAGAGGTTAAAGCTCCAAATCTCGGTCCTCGGGCTTGACCCGGGGACCCATGCGCCACCAGCCCCGCGCGCCAACGCAGGGGAAAGCATAAGACGGGTCGCGCGAGAGCGGGTCGTCTTGTGTTGAAGATGTGCAGTTTGAGAACCGGACCCGGCTCCCG
>MDTG01063735.1_pt1 | contig 79530 bp, 78 predicted proteins | sample 811421 | NCBI WGS metagenome assembly MDTG01 (sample SAMN05326645, study PRJNA326480) | marine metagenome | isolation source: seawater | place: Pacific Ocean: South East | collected 2011
AAGCACATCTTCATTTATACCTTTTGGAATAATTTCTTGTTCGATTGGGGTTACGAAACCATATTTATACTCGCTGTTCTCGAGCATGTCTTTGGTTTCTTGATCATTATCAATTTTTAATTCTTCTACCATTTCCACTCTCCTGAAACTTAGGATTTATTTCTAAAGTTATTAGTAGCTATATCTTCTACTGTAATATCATTTAGAAAATTTAATGTATGAAGTTGCAAGTGGTCCCAAACTGACCTTTGGCTACAAGAATTAAATAGTTCGCAAACTACATTCTTTTCCATGCAATCAATTAATTGCATATCACCTTCGATTGCTTCATAAACATCTTTTAGAGAGATATCATCGGTTGACTTCCTTAGGGAGTAACCGCCTTCTGGACCCGGGGATGAACTTAAAAGTCCTTTTTGGACCAGCTTCCTCATAATCTTAGCAAGATAGTTTTGAGGGATATGTTGCTTTTCTGATATATCTCGAATTGTAAAAACATTAGCTTTTTCTTTAGCTATATATGTTAAAGACCGAACCGCATAATCCAACGACTTACTTACTTGCATAATAACCTCTTCATATTCATAATACTAATATAACCTAAAAATCTAACTATTTCATTCAAAAACTGCTAGTTGACTTACAATGGCATTACAGTAATATATTAGCTTAATTTCAATTAATTAAGGAAAGATATGAACGACAAAGAATGGCTTTTATTAGATGCTAAAGATGCAGTTGTAGGTAGGTTGGCAACCAAAGTTGCTAATATTTTAATTGGAAAAAATAAACCTAATTTTACTCCTGGTTGTGATAATGGTGACTTTGTAATTGTGGTTAATTCAAACGAAGTTAAATTCACAGGCAACAAATTAGAGCATAAATTTTATTATAGGAATACCGGATACCCAGGTGGACTTAGAAGCACTAAGGCCGGGGACTTAATGGACAAAGATTCAACAGAAGTTTTAAGAAAGGCTGTAAAGGGAATGTTGCCAAAAAATAAATGGCAAAGCATATTTATGAAAAGATTAAAAATTTATAAAGATATGTCTCATCCACATAAAGGTCAGAATCCAAAAGTTATAGAGGTTTAAATTGGACAAATATTACGCCACAGGAAGAAGAAAAAATTCAATTGCAAAAGTTTGGCTTACAAAAGGTGAAGGCCAAATTCAAGTTAATAAACGAGACATCAAAGAATACTTTCCAAGAGATTCATGGGTAAAAAATGCTACAGAAGCTCTAGACATAACTGAAACTAATAATGACTTTAATTTTAATATATCTGTACTAGGTGGTGGGCTAACTGGTCAATCAGGTGCAATTAGATTAGGGATTTCAAGAGCATTACTTTTATATAATGAATCTTTCCGGTCAAAATTAAAGCCTAAAGGTCTCTTAACAAGAGACTCAAGAATGGTCGAAAGTAAAAAGTATGGAAAGAGAAAAGCTAGAAGAGGTCAACAATTCTCTAAAAGATAACAATCTAATGAAAAAGAAATTCAAGGTTTCAAACCCCAAAGGAAAACTAGGTGTTTTAATACCTGGAATTGGTGGTGCTGTTAGTACAACTTTTATAGCAGGGATTGAAGCTCATAAAAAAGGAAATGGGAAACTTTTTGGTTCTCTTTCACAGATGGGCACGATTCGAATTGGAAAAAGAACTGAGAAGAAAACACCACTCATAAAAGATCTGCTAAAACTTACAGAAGTTGGAGATTTAGAATTCTATGGCTGGGATGTATATCCTGAAAATTGTTACAAAGCTACTATAAAAGCTGGTGTTTTAGATAAAACCTTAATAGATAGTGTAAAAGATGAGCTTCTCGCGATAAAGCCCGAGAAAGCAGTTTTTAATAAAAAATTTGCCGAGAATCTATCTGGAAAAAATATAAAAAAAGAAAAAAATTATTACAAGCTAGCTCTTGAACTTATAGATGATATTAAAACTTTTAAAAAAAATAAAAATATTGATAGACTAGTAATGATTTGGTGCGGCAGTACAGAAATTTTTTTTAAGGAAGGCAAGGTTCATCAAACCATAAAAAGCTTTGAAGAAGCTCTTAAAAAGAATCACAAAGATATATCACCAAGCATGATTTACGCCTATGCTGCTATAAAATGCGGTGCAGCCTATGCTAATGGAGCACCAAATTTATCTGTCGATATTCCTGCACTTGAAAAATTAAGCAAAAAAAATAAAGTTCCAATAGCTGGGAAAGATTTTAAAACTGGTCAAACATTAATGAAAACTATTCTCGCCCCAGGAATAAAAAGTAGGTTACTAGGACTAAATGGATGGTTCTCAACTAATATTTTGGGAAATAGAGACGGCGAAGTTCTAGATAACCCTAAAAATTTTAAGACCAAAGAAGAAAGTAAATTGAGTGTACTTGAACATATATTTCAACCAGAAATCAATAAAGAATTATATGGCGACTTCTATCACAAAGTAAGAATCAATTACTATCCCCCTAGAGGCGACCAGAAGGAAGCTTGGGACAATATTGATATTTTTGGCTGGCTTGGTTATGAAATGCAAATTAAAGTTAATTTTTTATGTAGAGACAGTATACTAGCTGCACCTATAGTCCTTGATTTAATAATTTTTATGGACTTAGCGCAACGAGCAGGAATGGACGGTATTCAAGAGTGGATGTCTTTTTATTTTAAAAGTCCAATGACAGGAAAAAATCTTTATCCAGAACACGATGTTTTTATCCAATCAATGAAACTTAAAAATACTTTAAGATTCTTAGCAGGAGAAAAAAATATTGATCACCTTGGGCTCGATTACTACTATGAATAATACTTTAAATTAACTTAGCAGATTCTAATACAACAATAACTTCATCAGATTTTACGGTTATCAATCCTGGACCAGCTGAATACTTTAACAAAGCTCCTTCTTTTCCTTTAAAAGAAATATTGCAAGGTATTATGTTGGAAGAAAAGAAAGTATGGCCTGGTAAAATTCCAAACTCCCCGATAGAATTCGTTGCATTCAATTGTGTAGCCTCATCATTGAAGATTATTTCCTCAGGTGAATATATAGTTAAATTAAAAGTATCACTCATATTACTCTAAACTTTTTCCTTTTTCCTTCGCCTCTTCAATGCTTCCAACTAAATAAAAGGCTTGTTCAGGAAGATCATCTAGGGCTCCACTTAAAATTTCATCAAAAGATTTAATAGTATCCTCAATTGAAACGTATTTACCGTCTAATCCGGTAAATTGTGAGGCAACAAAGAAAGGTTGAGATAAGAATCTTTGAATCTTTCTAGCCCTTGAAACATCAATTTTATCTTGTTCAGATAGCTCATCCATTCCAAGAATAGCAATAATTTCTTGAAGTTGCTTATATCTTTGAAGCGTTCTCTGTACTTCTCTAGCTACTCTATAATGCTCCTCACCTACAATTCTTGGATCTAGCATTCTGGAAGTTGAGTCTAATGGATCAACAGCTGGATAAATTCCTAGCTCTGATAACTGACGAGATAAAACAATCGTACCATCCAAATGAGCAAAGGTTGTTGCTGGAGCTGGATCAGTTAAATCATCAGCAGGAACATAAATAGCTTGCACTGAGGTAATAGAGCCTTTAACAGTAGAAGTAATTCTCTCTTGCAATGCACCCAAATCTGTGGCTAGAGTTGGTTGATAACCAACAGCTGATGGTATTCTACCAAGTAATGCGGATACCTCCGAGCCAGCTTGTGTAAATCTAAATATATTATCAACAAACAAAAGAACATCTTGCCCTTCTTCATCTCTAAAGTGTTCAGCTTGAGTTAATCCTGTCAAAGCTACTCTTGCTCTAGCACCTGGGGGTTCATTCATTTGTCCAAAAACAAGCCCAGTATTTTGTAGAACGCCTGACTCTTTCATTTCCATGTATAAATCATTTCCTTCTCTAGTTCTCTCTCCTACTCCGGCAAAGAAAGAATAGCCACCATACTCTTTTGCAACGTTGTTAATCAGCTCCATAAGTAGAACAGTTTTTCCAACACCGGCGCCTCCGAATAATCCAATTTTTCCACCTTTTAGAAACGGTGCCAATAAATCAATAACTTTAATTCCAGTTTCAAAAACCTCTGTTTTAGTACTTTGCTCCTGGAACGAAGGAGCTGATTTATGTATAGGGCTTAAAGACTCAGCTTGAATTGGCCCAACACCGTCAATAGGCTCACCAATAACATTCATCATTCTACCAAGAGCACCTTTTCCAACAGGAATACTTATAGGTTTCCCTGTATCAAGCACTTTTTCACCTCTTCTTATTCCATCTGTAGTATCCATAGCGATACATCTTACCCTTTTACTCCCAATCTGCTGAGCTACCTCAATTGTCAAGTTCCAATCATCAGTATTAATTAAAGGATTAGTTAACTTCAAAGCTGTATTAATAGCTGGAAGTTCCTCTGAAATAAACTCAACATCAATTACCGGTCCTAAAACCTGAATAACTTGTCCTAAATTTTCACTATTCATCATTATCTCCTTATTATTTTATAGCCTCAGCACCATTCACAATATCCATAAGTTCTGTAGTGATGTATGCCTGTCTAGTTTTATTAAATAAAATTGTTGTATCTCTTAAAATATCGTCAGCATTTCTTGTAGCATTATCCATAGCAGCAGTTCTAGCTGCATGCTCGCTCGTAACAGACTCTAACAAAATACTAGAAATTGTTAAATTAAAGAATTTTGGCAAAACTTCCTCAACAAAAGAATCAATTCCAGGCTCAATAAGTATATCTCCTGATTTCTCATCTTCGATATCTTTTTCTTCTAATTTAATTGGCAAGACTTTGGATATTGTTGGAACTTGAGAAATCGCACTCTCAAATTTGTTATAAGCTACATAAACATTATCAATCTTCTCATCTAAAAAAGGTTGTAAAAGTTGGCCTGTAATTTGTTCTGAAATATCTTTATAGTTCTTCTCTGTAAGACTTGATATGCTTTCGCCATAACCGGCCTCTTTAAAATAGTCTGCCCCCTTTTTACCAATATAGAATTTCTGAATTTCATCTGATTCAAACATATGCTTTTCAATCATCCTAAATAAACTTGTATTATATGAACCACATAGTCCTCGATCAGAAGAAACAATTATTAAAACATCTTTAGACGAATCATTTTTATAATTTAAAAACCTACTAGGTGAATCCTTAATTGAACTTGTAACAATTCTTACAATATCCTGATAAGAACTAAAATATGGTCTAAAGGAATTAAGCATCAACTGGGTTTTGGCATATTTAACCGTAGCAATCATTTTCATAGCTTGCATAATTCTCTTAGTGCTCTTTACACTTGATATTTTGGTTCTAATCTCTTTTAAACTTGGCATCTTATGATGTATAAACTCCTTTAAATTTCTCAAGCGAATTTTTTAATTCAGCTACAATCTCATCTGAATAATCTTTTTGAAGTTTTTGTAGTAAATCCTTATGCGAAGATTCAAAATAATCATACAGTTTTTCTTCAAAATCACCTATTTTTTCAACATCAATTTCATCGGCATAACCATTTGTGACTGCAAAGGATAAAAGTACTTGCTTCTCTACAGGCAATGGAACATATTGGCCTTGTTTTAAAGCCTCAACTAGTCGTGAACCTCTTTTCAATTGAGACTTAGTAGCTTCATCTAAATCAGAAGCAAAAGCAGAAAAAGCTTCAACTTCTCTATATTGTGCTAAATCAAGCCTTAAGGTACCGGCAACTTTCTTCATACTTTTAACTTGAGCAGATCCACCAACCCTAGAAACAGAAAGGCCAACGTTAATAGCAGGTCTTACACCTGAATAGAACAGATCAGTTTCCAAGTAAATTTGTCCATCGGTAATTGAAATAACATTAGTTGGTATATAAGCAGATACATCACCAGCTTGAGTTTCAATAATAGGTAAAGCAGTAAGTGAACCACCACCATTTTCATCACTCATCTTAGCTGCTCTTTCGAGAAGTCTTGAATGAAGATAAAAAACGTCACCAGGATAAGCCTCTCTACCTGGAGGTCTTCTTAGCAATAGAGATAATTGTCTATAAGAATAAGCATGTTTAGTAAGATCATCATATATTACCAAAGCATGTCTTCCTGTATCTCGAAAATGCTCACCAATCGCACATCCAGTAAATGGAGCTAAGAATTGATAAGGTGCAGGGTCACTAGCATTTGCCGCTACCACTGTTGTGTACTCTAAAGCACCATTTTCCTTTAATTTTTCTACAACTTGTGCAACGGTTGACTGTTTCTGTCCAATAGCAATATAAATACAATAAACACCTTTTCCTTTTTGATTAATAATAGTGTCGATTGCAATAGCAGTTTTCCCGGTTTGTCTATCACCCAATATTAATTCTCTTTGACCACGCCCAATTGGAATCATTGAATCAATAGCTTTTATTCCTGTTTGCAAAGGTTCATTTACTGATTTTCTATCTACAACACCTGGAGCCTTAATCTCTACAGGTTTAAATTCCTCCGAAGCAATGTCACCCTTTCCATCAATGGGTTTTCCTAAGCCATCCACTACGCGTCCAAGCATTGAATCTGACACACCTACTTTAGCAATTTCTCCGGTTCTTTTAACCTTATCTCCTTCAATTACTAACTCGTCAGCACCAAAAATAGCTACACCGACACTATCTTCTTCCAAATTAAGAATTAAACCATATACTCCACTATCAAATGTTACCAATTCACCGGCCATAGCTTCGTCTAAACCATAGACTTTAGCAATACCATCTCCAACCGTTGTAACAGTCCCAATTTCTGATGATTTAAAACTTGACTCAAATCCTTGAATTTTTTGCCTTAATTGCTCACTTATATTTTGGACATTTACCTCAGACATTAAACTCTCCTTTTAAATTTATTTTTTTTAATTCGCTAATTTTTCCAAGCAAAGATCCATCAAAATACTTGTCCTCAACCTGTAAGATTATGCCTCCAAGTATAGTTGAATCTTCCTTAAAACTAAGTTCTAAATTTTTTCCCCATATTTCTTCTAGATTAGATTTAATCAAATCTAATTTTTGATTTTCATCTGTATTTATAGTAATTACCTCTATTTTCACTTTTCCAAGAAGTTTTCTTAATTTCTTTAAAAAAAATTCTCTTGATTCAATAAAAGATTTTAAAAGATTAAACTCTATAATAACCTCGAGAAACTTTCTAGTAGATTGACAATCTGAAACTATTTGCGCAATGAGATCATTTTTAACAGATGATGGATAAATATCATTAATTAAACAAAGTCTAATGCTCTTATCATTGTTAAATACATCAACAAAATGTGACAACCCTATATAAACTTTTTCTAAATTCTCTTTTGATGAATTTTCTGAAGTTAAAGCAATAAAAAAGTCATTAACTGTTGCTGACGGCATTTTGCTTCACCTCACTTAAAAAAGATATTATTAGCTCTGAATCTTTATCATTAGTAACTTCTGTTGCAATTTCATCTTGAGCAACCTCAATAGCTTTATTTAAAATACTATTCTCAACTTCACCTTGAAGCTTTAGTGATTCTAATTGAATTATGTCATGCGTGTCATTTTTGATTTTATTTGCAACAAGATTTGCATTATCAATAATATCATTCGTCTTCCTGCTAGTAATCAAATCTATTGAATTTCTAAGTTCAGTCAACTCAGAATCAATTAAATTTATTTTTTGCGAGCTAGAATTATAGGCTTCTTGCGAGGCCTCGATGACTTTATTTGCTTCTTGTATCTCACGACTTATCTTCTTGCTTCTATTTGAAAAGAAGCTTACTACAATATCTTTTAAAAAATAATAAAGAATTCCGATGAATACTATTAAGTTAAAAAGATGCTGAGAGGCAAACTTTAATTGACTGGCAATATTTATTTCTTCTGACATAACTATATTTTTCCTTTAATTTGTCCTACTAATTCTTTAATTTTCTTTGTTAGTTCATTATCCCCTTTATTGATTTCCTCTATAGATAAATCTGCAATTTTTAAATACATTTCAGAATCCAGCTTCTGCCTTGCATTTTCAATTTCAATTAGTGATTCTTCTTTTGCTTTTTTTATTAAATCTTCAGCTTGTTTTTTTGCTTCAACTATTTTCTCATTTGAGGAAACTTCAATTTCTTTTTTAAAATCAGATATTCTTTTTTTGTAATCTTCCTCAATTTCAATGGCTTGCTGATCCATACTCTTTGCTCTTTCAATCCTAACAGAAGTTTCTACATCTCTATTTTCTTTTAAATCTAACAAAGGCTGAAACAGAAACTTATTTAAAAAAAGTATTATAAATACATATATGGCAAGTTCTATAAAAAAGGTATTGTCGACTGCCAAAACATTAGAAGAATCTGCAGAATTTGCATTTAATGAAAACAAAAATAGTAATAATAAAACTTTTTTCATTTTTAATCTCTAAAGAAACGATAAAGAAGAGGAGGAGCAATAAAAGTGGTCAACATAACCATGACCGTAAGGGCTGAATAATCACTACTGCTTAATACCCCTGTAGCAAGCCCCATTGATGCGAAAATTAACCCAACCTCACCTCTCGGTATCATTCCAATTCCTATCACTAGCTTATTGGCTCTTAAAGAAAAAGCTCCCAAGCCACAAATCAATTTACCTATTACAGCAATTATAAATAAAACTAAAGCTAAGATTATAACCGCAATATTTTCTTTTATAAAGGGATTGAAAACAGAAATATCAACGGCAGATCCAACCATTATAAAAAATATAGGAATAAAGACATCTGCTACTGGTTTCAATCTATCTTCAATTAAATCTTTTTGATGCGTTTTTGCTAATAAAAGACCAGCTGCAAAAGCTCCAATTATTGGCGCCAACCCTGCAATTTGAGCTAAATAAGCAAAGATGAATGTATATGCAAGTGCACCAAGTAGTAAACTTCCTCGTGCTTTTAGGCTATGAACAAAAACAAATAGTCTAGATGTAAATAAATTCCCTAAAATAATCGACACAAAAAGAAATCCAACTGCTTTACCTGAGATAATCCCCACAGTAACAAGGTCTATTGTAGCCTCTCCCCCCGAATTAGTAGTAGTAATTAATGCACTTACAACTGCCAAAATAATTAGCCCCATAACATCATCTATAACAGCTGCACCTAAGATTATTTTCGATTCTAAACTTTTAAGCTTCTTTAGTTCAGAAAGAACTCTAGCAGTAATACCAACACTAGTTGCAGTCAATGTAGCACCTATTGTTAAAGCTGCTAAGAAAAGAGTTGTCTCAGAAGTGAAGCTAATTAAAGAATAGTCGCTCAAAACAAAAACTGAATAAAAACCTAAGAAAAATGGGACAACTACTCCAAGAATTGCAACTAAAAGAGAAGGAACTCCTACATTTAGTAAGTCATTTAAATCAGTTTCTAATCCTATCTCAAACAATAGAATTGCAACGCCAACCTCAGCTAACAAATGAAGTATCTGGTAACCTGGCTCTCCTAATACAGGAATCAAAGCCAAAGAGCCCAATAAGACCCCGGCGATTAGCTCGCCAAGCACCTCTGGCTGCTTAAATCTTACAAATATTGAACTTAATACTTTCCCTACTATGAAAATACTAGCTAATGCAAGGAAAAAGCTGCCTAAAGAGTAATTATTTGGATCATCTAATGTCATTACTTGTCTCTAAAACGACTTAAGTTTCACATGAAAAAAAGTCATAGTCAAACCTTAAACTATGGAGAGTAAATCTATAATAGTTTATTATAAAAAAATAAAGAGTTACAATGCCAAGTAAAAAAATTCGCTTAACTATATCAGATTTGTGGACAAACCAATATACCTATTTTATTTTGGTTGGATTTATAGTTGGGATTTGTGCAGGCTTCTCTAATGTTATATTCCATTTCTTATATCAAACTGTTCATTTATTATTTATATCACCATTAGAATCAAAAAACATGGTCATTTTTGGTACTATTGTAGGTGGACTGATTCTTTTCTTCATTTCCTATCTTTCAGGTAAAGAAGACATACTGGGATATAAATTTCATAACTTTATTCATACAATTTCTAGAGGTTCTGGAGTTATAAGCATTAAAGAAACAATATTAAAAAGTTTTTCTCAAATTGTATCTCTGGGTTTTGGTGGGTCAGTTGGTCAAGAAGGTCCCATGGCTCAATTGGGAGGATCAATAGGAAGTATAGTTGGACAAAGAATAAGAATTAAAAAGAGTGATTTAAAAATCTTCATTGCTTGTGGTATAGCAGGCGCCATCGCGGCTACTTTTAACGCTCCGATAACTGGAGTTCTTTTCGTAGAAGAAGTCGCCCTACTTAGGAACATTAAAATCAGAAGTTTCTTACCTGTTGTCATTTCGGCTGCGACAGCAACTGTAGTCGCAGGATTCTTTAGTTCTGATCAAAACATATTTAACAGAGTCGATTTTCTTTTGTTTAGCTATAATGAATTATTTGTATATGCACTTATGGGAGTATCAATAGGTTTTGCATCCTCGTTCTTTACTAAATTTCATTTTATCGTTGAGAAAAAATTTGATGATTTAATTCCAAATATGAAAATAAGACCTATTATTGGCGGTGCTATATTAGGAATTTTAGCTCTAATTCCCTTTGGAATAGGTCTTGATGTTTTAGGTAATGGTTATGAAGCGATTAGAAAAGCTATGACATATGAATATTCATTATGGATAGCAATAGGAATTTTACTTCTTAAACCCTTGGCAACCTCTATAACTTTAAACAGCGGGTGGCCTGGCGGGATATTTGCTCCCTCAATCTTTATGGGTGCAATTTGTGGCTATCTTTTTGGTTTTGGAGTTGAATCAATATTTTATCCTCAATTAATTCCTGGAGAATTAACAACTTCATATTCGATTGTTGGCATGGGAACCTTCCTTGCCGCAATGACCCAAGCACCTTTAACCTCAATTTTCTTTACTTTTGAATTAACTCAAACATATCAAGCAGTACTTCCTGTAATGATAAGCTCAGTTATTGGAACTTCAATTTATAGACTAATGATTGGAAGGTCATTTGAAGCTTGTTATTTAAAGAAAGAAAATTTAGAGATCATACAAAATGAGGAATCAAACATATTAAGCAATATGAAAGTAAACGAGATAATGAGAAAAGATGTTGTAACAATTCCTGAAAAAATGACTTTAGGAAAATTTATAGAATTTCTACCATCTACTCACTTAACAACATTCCCTCTTATTGATCAGGATGACAATTTGTCTGGAATAATTTCTGTTCAAGACTATAGGGGATGGGTACTAGAAGATGAACTAAGGGACGTAGTTATAATGAAAGACCTCGCTTCAACAAATGTGAACACTGTTACACCAGATGAATCTATGCTTGAAGTATTAAAGCATTGGGACAAAGGTGATATGCTTCCAGTTGTTTCAAGAACTGGCTCTAAAAAGATAATTGGTATTTTAGCCAGAAGGGATGCATTGATCGCCTACAACAAAGCTCTAACTGAAGAAGCATCCGAACTATAGTTCTTTTTTACTAAGTACTCTATTTCATAGCCGGTTGCTAAGGTTCCTATTTTAGAAATCACTTCAAGAGAAGGATGGAGGTAATTATTACAATTGATACTTTTACACTCATTATTTTCTTTACTAGTACACAGACATTTAAAGTACATTCCACGTGTATTCAAATTTTGGTGAGGACTCTTTGAATCATTAACTCTATAAAAACCACCAGCAACCTGAGAATTAATTAGATAATAAACCGGCTCTTTATTGTTATAAATTGTCTCAACACCTTCTTGAAGAATGACATTCTTCAAATAACTGCCACCTTTTGAAACCTTCATCTTCTTTCTACCATCCCTATTAAGAGATAAAAATTCATCACCTTTCTGAACTTGCATTACAGCCATGCCGTAAGTTCCAGTATTATTCTTAACAAAAACTAAAGGATTAGTAGTATTATAATGCCTAACAAGGTCCCTGATCATTTGATTAGTTAAATCCGCTAACCTTTCCCTATCTTCTAATATATCAAAATTAATATCCTCAACAAGCTTAGTTGATAGAGAAAATATTGAAGAATCTATAGAGAGCATTTCAGCAAACTCGACAACAAGTTTATTATAAAATTCAAAGTGTATATTTTTTTTTCTAGCATGCCACCCAACTTCCGTTGGTGGAACAACCAACTGATCGAGGCCTTCTAATATTGCAGGTGAATAATCAGATAGATCATTATTAATTAAAATTAAGTCTGGCTCAAAATCCTTGATAAATATTTTATTATCAATTCTCTCAATCTTGCTTGCTAAGACTTGATTATTATCTGAGGCATAAAATTCATATTCTCCAAAATCAGCCTCATATAAGCCGACCCTAACACTTAAACCTGCTTTTTCTAAAATCTTAATCAGCGACAATATATTATCCCAATAAAAATTGTTTCTAGTGTGAAATTCTGGAACTATCAAAACGTTTTTTATAATATTATCGTGAAATTTTCTCTTATATTCCTTAATTAAATCTGAAGCACTATTGATAAAAAAATTTGAAAGATTATTGAACCCACCTGGAAAAATATTTGTATCAACTGCAGCTATTTTATTTTCTGAGACTCTTAAATCAACGGAAGTGTAAAAGGGTATTTTTACTTCATCTTCTTTTTCTTTAAACCAGTTTGAGATTAAATCCTGATTTAATAAAACTAAATCATCTATTTTTTTTAAAAGTTTCATGTTTTCATATTACCATTGATTAAAAGAAAAATTACTAGTTAAAAATTATCCTTAATTCTGAATAAATGCATCAATTGCTTGTTTAATTTTCTTATAATCAGCACCTGGAACAATATGCCCTTCAATAACAAACGTAGGTGTTGAACGAACACCAATATTAACACCTTCTTCAATACTAGATTCAACAAACTTTTTATATTTATCCCCAGTATTAAGACAAGATGTAAAATTAAAATCTACGGATGAAAAAATATCTTTAATAATTGAATTAAATCCTTCTTCATTAAAATCTTCCTGATTTGCAAAAATTAAATCATGAGATTCCCAAAATTTTTTTTCACCAAAAGTATCGTTAACGCAAGAGGTAAAGTAGGCTGCGTCATCAGCCCATTTATGAAAACTTAATGGATAATGCTTGTAATAAAAGGAAATCTTATCTCCATATTCATTCTTTAATTTCTTCACTTGTTCTGCACCAAATTTACAAGCAGGGCACTGAAAATCTGAGTATTCGACAATCCTGATACTTCCCTCGTTCCCGCCCAATCTTGGAATCCCTTTGAGGTTCAGCGAATTCATCAAATCAATATTCTTTGTTGGACCAGCAAAATCATATATTTGAGGTTGAAAAATTATATATCTACCATCATTTGATATAAAAAAAGTTAGCTGTTGTGTTTCATTCAATGTTTTAAAAAGTATTACGCCTTCTTTTAGTCCTTTAATTGGTGAATCCTTAATTGTACTTATTGAAACCAAGGAATCATCCGGTATTACGGCTGAAAACTTATCTTTAAAATCTTTAAGAATTTTATTTTTGTCTAACTTAATTTCCTTTTCAACTCCAGAATTAAAACTGTCACAAGAAACAACAAAGAATAAAATAAAGAATATCAGAAAAAATTTTTTCATTTTACTACTCTTGAAAGTATAGCCTTTGCATTACGGTAAAGACTATCAAATGAGAAACAATCTTCTAACTCTTTTTTAGTAAGAAGCTTCAATACCTTAGAATTTGATAACAATAAATCTCTAAAATTCTTATCGTTATTCCATGCTTGAAAAGCTAGGTCTTGAACTATCTTATATGACTCTTCTCTGGATAGTCCCTTATTTACCAACTTAACCAAGATATTTTGCGAGAAAATAACACCGTTAGTTTTCCATATGTTAGACAACATATTCTTTTTATAAATATTAAGATTTGCTAGCATAAAATTTGCTCTAGTTAACATAAAATGTATTAATGTTGATGAATCTGGTCCGATTACCCTTTCAACTGATGAATGACTTATATCTCTTTCATGCCATAGGGGAATATTTTCGAAAGAAGCTGATGTATTTGATCTAACTATTCTAGCTAATCCTGATAAATTTTCTGATAAAATTGGGTTTCTTTTATGAGGCATTGCTGAGGATCCTTTTTGACCTTTTGAAAAAGGTTCTTCTACCTCTAAAACTTCAGTTCTTTGCATATGCCTAATCTGAATAGAAATCCTCTCAATTGATGACGCTATAAAAGATAAGGCAGTAAAATACTCTGCATGATAATCACGATTAATAATTTGACTACTGATCTTGGCTGGCTTTAATTTTAATATAGAACACGCTTTTGCCTCGATTTTAGGAAGCACATTTGAATAAGTTCCAACGGCACCTGACATTTTACCTACGCTACAAACTTTAATAGCCTTCTCGAGTCTTTCCTTAGCTCGCTTCATTTCATCCAGCCAATTTGCTACAACTAACCCAAATGTAGTCACCTCTGCATGTATTCCATGTGACCTTCCCATAATAGGAGTCTCTATATGTTTCTTTGCGAGCGAGGTGAGGACTTTTATATTTTTGTTTAGCTCCTTCTTTATTAAATTCCCTGAATCAACTATCAAAAGAGACAATGAAGTATCTAAAACATCAGACGAAGTTAACCCCAAATGAACAAACCTTGAATCTTCTCCAATAGATTTAGCAAGGTTTGTAGTAAAAGCAATGACATCATGCTTTATAACTTTTTCAAGTTTATCAATCTGTTTTGAATCAAATTTAGCTCTTTTCTTAATCCTTACAAAAGAGGCTTTTGGAATGTATCCGTAATGCGACCAAGCCTCACATACTGCAAGTTCTACATCTAGCCATTTCTGATATTTGTTATCATCAGACCAAAGATTTTGCATTTCAACTGTGCTATATCTGTTTATCATGTGGATGTGTAAATATTATACACGGATTTATAATGTCTTTCATAAACTTGTTTATTAACTACTATTCATTATAATTTTTAGATGAGTCCATTAAGAATAATATTTTCAATTCTAAGTTCTGTAGCAGGATTTTGGATAACTTTAGGTAATTTAAAAACTGCTGGAAACTTAATTTTGCCATATTCGGTTGGGATTGGAATTTTTTGTGGTCTACTAACTTTCTTTTTTGTTTATTATTCTGAAAAACTTTTTACAGATTTAAGTGCCAAAGCGCTTATAGGCGCAACTATTGGCACGGCGGCTGCTTTATTATTCTTTTTAACTTTTGCATATTTCTCAGAAATAATTGGGTTAAGTAGTAGGTACCCTTTTTATACTTATCCGATCGTTTTCCTATCTGTACTTTGCTTAGGGATTGCTGTTGGACTCAAGAAAGGGGGTGCATCTGATGATGGAAACGAAAAACAAAGTGAATTCTTCCATAGCAAAGTTCTTGATACTAGCGCTATTATAGATGGAAGGATTTCTGATATCTCAAAAGCTGGCTTTATTGAAGGAAGTATTATTGTTCCGCAATTTGTAATAAGAGAATTACAGTGGATTGCTGATTCTAACGACAGCCTCAAAAAAGTTCGAGGTCGAAGAGGACTTGAAATTTTAAAATCATTGCAGGAACAGAAAGATGTAAAAGTAGAAATATTTGATAGAGATTTTACGAAAATAAAAGAAGTAGATCTTAAGCTTGTTAGGCTTGCAAAAGAACTCTCTGCCCATTTAGTAACTAACGACTTTAATCTTACTAAAGTTGCAAATCTCCAGGGCGTTAGAGTTTTGAACGTCAATCAATTAGCAAACTCGCTAAGGCCTGTAATATTGCCAGGTGAAAAAATGAAAATAAAAGTTTCAAAATCTGGTAAAGACGAAAAGCAGGGTGTTGGATATTTAGATGATGGAACAATGGTAGTAATAGATAACGGGAAAAAACATATAAGTGAATTTGTTGATATTATAATCACTAGTGTTATCCAAACACCTACTGGGAGAATGATTTTTTCCAAAGTAGGCGAGTTGCATGACTAAATCATCCAGCTAAGATTTATTAATATGATATCCCCTAGTTTATCCTTTATCGTAACAGCTGCTGGAGAAGGAAGCAGGTTTGGGGTTGGTCAACCAAAGCAATTCAAAAAGATAAATAAAATTCCAATATATATATATTCCCTACTTTCAATAAATAAAATTAATATCAAAAGTGAAGTTTTTTTGACTATCAATAAAAAGATTAAAATAGAAAAGATTGAGAAAGAATTGAAAACTTATGGTCTGAGTAAAGTTAATGTTATTCATGGCGGAGCTACTAGGGCCAATAGTGTCTATAAGGCCTTTACAGAAATAAAAAATAAAAAGGGGTATGTAGTTATTCATGATTCTGTACGGCCTAATTTTGATTTTAGAAATCTTAATGGGATCATAGAAAAAAATAAAAAATTTGATGGAATTATTATTGCTTCAAAGATTCATGATACTGTAAAAAGAGAAACAAAATCAATTGTAAAGGAAACATTAACAAGAGATGAGTTATGGTTAGCAGAAACTCCTCAAATATTTAAATATTCCATTTTAAATAAATGCTACTCTAACAACCTGATAAATGACTCTTATACGGATGAATCGCAATTATTAGAGAAAAAAGGTTACAAAATTAAACTATACGAAAATATAGAATATAATAGTAAAATAACTACAAAAAAGGATTTGATTATATATAAGAAATTGTTAAGCGATGTATAGAGTAGGATTAGGTTTTGATGTTCACAAAACATCTGAAAAAAAAAGACTATTTATTGGAGGAGTTAGAATTCCATCTAAACTTGGTTTAGTTGGACATTCTGATGCTGACGTATTAATCCATTCAATTTGTGATGCTATATTAGGAGCCCTTGCCCTAGGTGATATTGGTGATCATTTTAGTGATAAAGATCAGAAAAATAAGAATAAAAAAAGTACTATTTTTCTGAAAAAAATAATGTCGCTGATGAAAAAAGAAGGATATAAAATAGTCAATGTAGACTCAACAGTTATTTGTGAAAAACCTAGAATATCTAAATATAAGATGAAAATGAAGGATACATTAAGTCCAATTCTGAAAATCAACAATAAAGATCTATCTATAAAAGCTACCACCTTTGAAGGCTTAGGGCCTATAGGAAATAATGAAGGGATTGCTTGCAAAACAATTGTAATGTTAGAAAAGATCAAAAAGAAGTAACCATAAAATGTTTTTTGAAACTGCAAAAAAAAGCTTCCTAGGGATTAATAATAAAAAAGATCTAGGATCTAAAGTTGTTGTTGTACCATTTGGTTTGGAAAACACTGTAACTTATGGAAGAGGAACCAAAAAAGGACCTAGAGAAATTATTAAAGCTTCTCATCAAATAGAACTATTTGATGAAGACTTGGGGTATGAAATATCGGATAAAACCTCGATTGAAACTCTAAAAATTAAGCCTATAAATATGAATACGCCACAAGCTCTATCAGAGCTAGAAAATATAACTTTAAATATAATAAAAGATAAAAAATTTCCGTTAATACTTGGAGGAGAACATACCTTAACACTAGGAGCTATATCAGCTTTAAACAAATCGAACAAACCCATTACTATAATTCAATTTGATGCTCATACAGACTTAAGGAATTCATATCAATCTAAGAAATATTCTCATGCTTGTGTGATGAGAAGGTGTTTGGATTTGAAAAATACTAACCTTATTTCAATTGGAATAAGAAGTACCTCTAAAGATGAAATGAGTTTTATTAAAAAAAATAATTCCCGAGTTCATATATTCTTTGCTAAAGATAAAAAAGACTGGGATTTAAAAAGAATTGAAAAGCTAGTTAGAAACAAGAATGTATATATAACCTTCGATGTAGATGCCTTCGACCCTAGCTTGGTACCTGCAACTGGTACACCAGAGCCTGGAGGATTATATTGGGATGAAACTATTAATCTTTTAAAAATAATTACATCAAGCTCAAATATAATAGGGTCCGATATAAATGAGCTAGCACCAATTCAAAATCATAGTGCAAGTAATTTCATCGTAGCCAAATTAGCTTACAAACTAATTGGCTTAGTGTTCAATAGAAAATAAGGTATTAAATACCAATAATTTCTTCTTAGTGTATATTTAATGTTATAAAAAAAAATAAGTGAGGTGCTATAATGGCATATGAACTACCACAATTACAATACTCCTATGATGCATTAGAGCCTTATATTGATGCAAAAACCATGGAGATTCATCATTCAAAACATCATCAAACTTATATAACAAATCTAAACAAGGCATTAGATTCGTATCCTGAGCTTTTTGAAAAAAGTTTGGAAGACCTTTTGAGCAACTTGGACCAAATTCCAGAATCAATTCGTATGGCGGTTAGAAATGGTGGAGGCGGTCATTACAATCATAGCCTGTTCTGGGAAACCATCGGACCAAAAACCGACAATCCAATAAGTGAAAATATGAGTAAATTAATTTCTGATTCATTTGGCAATTTTGACAGCTTTAAAGATGAATTTACAGACAAAGCAACAAAGCAATTCGGAAGTGGCTGGGGTTGGCTGGCTCAAGATAAAAGCGGTAAGCTTGTAACCCTCTCTACGCCTAATCAAGATACCCCTCTTTCTTCTGGACTAAATCCAATTCTTGGTATAGATGTTTGGGAACATGCTTACTATTTAAATTACCAAAACAAAAGGCCTGAATACATTAAGGCTTTCTGGGAAATAATCAATTGGGAAGCTGTTGAAAGCAAGCTAAAATAATGAAAAATAAGAAATTTTCATCCTTTGTTACAAATGGCCTAGATAAGGCACCTAATAGAGCTATGCTTAGGGCGGTAGGTTTTTCAAACCCCGACTTTAATAAGCCAATAGTAGGAATTGCTTCAACATGGGCAATGGTAACTCCATGCAATATGCATATTAATCTTTTAGCAGATCACGCTGCAAAAGGGGCCAATACTAATGGTGGAAAATCAATTATTTTTAATACTATTACCGTATCTGATGGAATATCTATGGGGACTCCTGGAATGAAATACTCTTTAATTTCAAGAGAGGTAATAGCAGACTCTATTGAAACTGTTTCCGCAGCCGAAGGTTTTGATGGGATTATTACAATCGGCGGCTGTGACAAAAATATGCCTGGATGCCTTATAGGAATGGCAAGACTAAATAGACCTTCAATATTTATTTACGGGGGCTCTATAATGCCTGGAAAACATAAGAATAAACCTATTGATGTTGTTTCAGTGTTTGAAGCTGTAGGATCATATTCAAATAAACAAATTTCAAAAAAAGAATTAGAAGATATAGAAAAGTCTGCAATCCCAGGTCCTGGATCATGTGGCGGAATGTACACAGCAAACACAATGGCCTCCGCAATTGAAGCACTCGGAATGAGCATGCCTGGAAGCTCCACACAAATAGCAATCTCACCTAACAAGAAAAAAGATTGTTTAGATTCTGGAAAAGCATTAATAAATTTAATTAAAAAGAATATAAAGCCTCGAGATATTATGACTAAAAAAGCATTTGAAAATGCTATTACCGTAACAATAGCTTTGGGTGGATCGACAAACGCGGTTCTACATTTAATCGCAATGGCAAGCGCTGCGAATGTCAAAATTACAATTGATGACTTTACAAGAATAGGAAAGAAAGTGCCAGTACTTGCTGATTTGAAACCAAGTGGAACTCATGTGATGGCAAAATTTTGTCAAATAGGAGGACTTCCACCTTTGCTAAAAAGATTATTGGACAATAACCTTCTTCATGGCGACTGTTTAACGGTTACAGGAAAAACTATGAAAGAAAATCTTAAAAACGTAAAAGATAATCTTGGAAATAAAATTATTCGTGATGTATCAAATCCTATCAAAAAAGATAGCCACTTAGTAATACTTAAAGGCAATATTTCGCCAGATGGTGCAGTGGCAAAAATCTCTGGGAAAGAAGGTCTTGTTTTTGAAGGTCGTGCAATAGTTTTTAACTCTGAGGAAGAATGCATGGAAGCTATATTGAAAAGAAAAATTAAAAAAGGGCATGTGATTGTTATCAGATACGAAGGACCAAGAGGCGGGCCTGGAATGCGTGAAATGTTAGCTCCTACGTCCGCTATAATGGGTCAAGGTCTGGGTTCCGATGTTGCTTTTATAACTGATGGAAGATTCTCTGGTGGTACACATGGTTTCGTTGTGGGTCATATAACACCTGAAGCTTTTGATGGCGGAATAATCTCAATTATAAAAAATAATGATTCAATAAAAATCGATTCCTCAAAAAGAGTATTAGAAGTTAAGATCACAAAGAAGGAGATTTTAACAAGGCAGAAAAAATGGAAAAAACCTTCACAAAAACATTTAACCGGAGCAATTTACAAATATTCAGCCTTAGTAAGCTCTGCTTCAACAGGTGCAATAACAGATGGGAAAAATTGAAGAAGTGAAGGATCTAGAAAATAAAAATATCTTACTTGGGGTGACTGGTGGGATTTCTGCTTACAAAGCATGTGAAATGGTGAGAATGCTTATGAAAGAAGGAGCAAATGTTACCGTAGTTATGACGAAAAATGCTGAGAAATTTGTTTCCAAGATGACCTTTCAATATTTGTCAGGCAATAAAGTTCTATCAAATATGTATGATGATGAAGAATCTGAAATATCTCATATTAATCTTGCTGATAAATCTGACTTAATTCTTGTCTGTCCAGCTACCGCAAATTTCATCTCAAAATATGCAAATGGAATCGCGGATAATCTTTTACTAAATATATTGTTGGCAACAAAAGTCAGTGTAACAATTTGCCCTGCAATGAATGTAAACATGTATGAGAACCCAATTATTCAAGAAAATATCAAAAAACTTTCAAGTAATGGGGTTAATTTTGTAGAGCCGGATTCTGGAGAACTAGCATGCGGCTGGGAAGGAAAAGGAAGATTGGCAGACCTTGAAAAAATTCTTAATTCTTTAAAAAAAAAAGAGCAAAATAACAAAGATCTGTTAAATGAAAATATTCTCATTACTTGTGGTGCAACAAGAGAATATCTTGACCCTGTTAGATTTATCTCAAACCCATCATCTGGTAAAATGGGTATCGCCCTTGCAAAAGTTCTTGAGGCTAGAGGTGCAAAAACAAAAATCATTCATGGGTATATCGAGGAGAATATATCTGATCATAAAAACGTTATTAAGTGTGAGTCGGTAGAAGAAATGGAAAAAGAAGTTTTTAAAGAGTTAGATAAATTTACTGTGATAATAAAAGCAGCAGCTGTTGGTGATTACAAGTTTAAAAAACCGGAAAAAAATAAAATAAAAAAAAATAATGACTCTATATCCTTTGATATGGAAAAAACAAACGATATTCTAGCTAGGATTGGGAAAGAAAAAAAATCTAATCAAATTCTTGTAGGCTTCTGCGCAGAAACTAAAAATACAATTCCGAATGCTAAGAAAAAAATAGAAAAGAAAAATTTAGATATGATTGTAGCAAATGATATATCTGTACCAAATTCTGGATTTGGTAAAGATTCTAATTTTACATACATAGTTCTTAAAAATAAAAAAATTGAACAGTTAGGGTTAATATCAAAACAAAATCTTGCAATAAAGATTAGTGATTATATCAAGGAAGTTAGAATGGAATTACCACGATAGATAATTCCATTCAAAAATAAATCTATAAAATAGAATCTTTACATGCTTTCGCAATTCTAAATTTAACTACTTTCTTAGCTGGAATTTGTATTACCTCTCCTGTTTGAGGATTTCGTCCTTGCCTTGCTTTTCTATCAACCAATACAAGTTTCCCTAATCCAGGTACTGTAAATGTTCCACTTGCTTTAGCCTCAGAACATGCAAGATCTGCAAAAGATTCCATAAAACGAGTAGCATCAGCTTTTGAAATACCTAATTTTTCAGCTAACGCACTAGAAATTTGTGATTTTGTTAATGCCATAATGATAAGCCTCCTAAGTACCTATTATTAATTAATATATTAATTAAAGTACCTTTTTTCCTTATAATAGTTTTTTAATAGTAAAAATGCAAATTTTATCTTCTAAAATCATGTATATTAATCTCCATAATGTTAAAAAAGAGAAGAAGTCTTCTTTTATTCTTTTTAGTGTTTTCTTCAGTTTTACTTTCTATTTATTATGTAAAATTTGGTAAAAATGATGAAACTAAAGAACGAACTCTAGCCCCTAAAGTTCAAGTTATTGAAAGAAAAGTGGAAAATTTCGAAAAAAAACTATATTTTTTGGCAAAATTACACAGTAACAAGAGCATTAACGTCATATCTGAGACAGATGGAACTATTGAAAATAAAGAATTTCAAATAGGTGATTTTGTCCAAAAAGGTCAGGTCATAATTCAAATGACGGATACTAGAAAAATTCTAGAGCTTAAAGAAATTGAAGATCTGCTCAAAGCTTCAAAAGCAAGACTTGATGAAGCATCGTCAAATTATAAAAATAGTATCAAACTTCATGAGAAAAAGATTATTTCGGATAAAGAAAAAGAAACTCAAATGAATTCCTACAGATCTATGAAGTTTGAGTATGAAGCCCAAAAAATGCGGTATAAAAAAGTCTTATGGGAATTTGATAATCTTACGGTTAGGGCCCCTTTTGATGGATATATTAATAAATACTTTTTTGATATTGGACAAAAAATCACAAGAGGTGCTACTCTTTTTGAATTTTTGGATAATACCTTCTTAACCGGAAAAGCAAATCTTAGTTCGGATAGAGCCGAGGAGATAAGAAATTCAAATCAAAAATTACTTATAAAATATAAAGGCATATTTCTAGATGCTAAACTTCTAGGGATTGGAAGACAAATTAGCAATGATGCTCCTTCATATAAATTAGAGTTTCAAATAAATAATAAAAAAAATACATTTATTCCTGGGGAAGTTGTGGAAGTTGAAGTAGTTGTTGATCAATATAAAGATTATATTTCTTTTCCTTCTAGCGCGATTATAATGGAAGAGGACAAATATTACATTTTTATAGTCAAAGACGAAACAGCTAAAAAAGTAAGAATATCCCCTATTCAATTAGATAATCAATCATTTATTGTACCTCAAGTTGAAATACCTAACTTACATAAAATTGTTGTTAATGGTCAAGCAAGACTGGAAGATAACGATAAGATAAGGGAAAGCAATTAGTAAATGCGACTAATAGAATTTTCAGTCAACAATCCTGTTTTCTCAAATCTCTTAATGGCTACAATTATTATCTTTGGCTTATATGTTGGAATGAATTTACCCAAAGAACTATTTCCATCTATTGGATTTGAAAGGGTAACAGTTGTCACAATTTACGAAAATTCGACTGCTGAGGATGTAGAAAAACTAATTACAATACCAATTGAAGATCAAATATCAGGAATTTCTGGAATAAAAAAAATTACATCTACTTCATCAGAATCTCGGTCTTTTATTGTTGCAGAACTTTTACCAAATGAAGATATTAAAGAAATAGCTCAAGAAATTAGGTCCGAGATTTCTCAAATCAGAAATGATTTGCCTTTAGATGTTGAAGATCCAATAACTAAAGAAGTAGAGGCTAGTGCACCATTAATCAATGTATCAATTGGCAGTAATGGGGATGAAAATGAACTAAGGTTTTACGCTACAAAATTAAAAGACAATCTAGAGAAACTTGATGAAATCGACAGTCTCATAGAGTCTGGATATGGTGACTTAGTTTTCTGGATCAATATAGACCAAAGCAAGCTTCTTCAATATAAGCTTAGTTTAAATGAAATAATAACTACTATTAAATCAAAAAATATCGACCTTCCTGCGGGAGCTATAAAGACAGGCGAACAGGAATATACTATTAGGACAAAAGGTAGAATTGAAAGTATTTACGAGCTTGAAAATATTCCATTAAATAAAAGATTTAATAAGATACCACTTATACTTGGTGATATAGCTAAGATTGAACTTGGTCAAGAAAAAGATCTTTCTCTTTCACGAATCAATGGATTTAAATCAGTTTCTTTTTGGATAGAAAAGCAAAAAAATAAGGATGCGATCAAGTCGGTAGAAAAAATCAAAGAAACAGTATCTTCTTTTGAACAAAACCTTCCTAATGATATAAAAATATTTATTTCTAATGATTCATCTTACTGGGTTGAAGGAAGATTCCAATCAATGGTTAAAACAGGAATTTATGGAATCTTAGCAGTATTATTAATTTTAGCATTATTTCTAGATTTTAGATCTGCTTTTCTTGCTGCTCTTGGTCTTCCTGTAGCATTTTTTGGTGCATTTATAGTAATGCAGTATACAGGAGCAAGTCTTAACGTAATAACCATGTTTGGACTAATAATGGTTCTTGGAATTGTGGTGGATGATGCAATTATAGTTGTTGAAAATGTTAAGAGATATATACAAAAAGGACTAGAGCCAAAGCAAGCAGCAATTATTGGAACTAAGGAAATCGCATGGCCTGTTATCGCTACAATTTTAACTAATATTGCATCTCTTTTCCCAATTTTATTAGCAGAAGGAACTCTGGGTATCTTCCTTTCAATAATCCCTCAAGTTGCAATTTTCGCTTTAGTTTTTTCTTTAGTAGAGGCTCTTGCAATTTTACCATCTCATTGTGCCGATTTTGTTAAAATTAGCAAAGAGAGCGGTTTCATTCAAAGGTTATTTAATAAATTTCGCAGAAAGTATTTGAGAACTTTAATCTCATCGCTTAGATATAGATATTTTGTAATAAGTATGTCCTCTCTATTGCTAGTATTAAGCTTAACTATACTTTTTAAAATACCTTTTGTATTACTATATGTATCAGACATAAATCAGTATCTTATCAAAGTCCAAAATCCAACAAATTATAGTTTAGATTTAACTAGTAAAAAGACTGAAGAAATTGAAAAGATTATTCTAAAAAATACACCAAAGAATCTTCTTAAAAACTCTTTAACAACTTTAGGAATTGATTTTTCAAAAAAACCACCCGTATTTGGAGATCACGTTTCAAATATTCTAGTTCAATTTAAAGATTTTGAAGAAAGAAAAGAAAATGGATTAGAGGCGATGAAAAAAGTTCAGAGTATAGTAGAGGAGGAAATCATAGGGCCAGAAAGCATCAGCTTTGTTCAAACTGCAGGTCCGCCCAAAGGGAAAGATCTTGATGTCAGAATCATAGGTGATGACGTTTCTGTTTTGACAGAAATAAGTAAGAAAATCAAAAAATTCTTAAATACCAAAAAGGGTGTTTATGGAGTGACCGATGATCTTTCATATGGTAAAACAAAATTAAATATAAATGTCGATGAACAAAAAGCATCTCTTTACGGTTTGAGTACTCTTGATTTAGGTAGAGAGATACGTGCAATAGTTGATGGGCTAACAATCGATGAGACAAGAGTTAATGATGAAAAAGCATACATAAAAATTAAAGTTACTAATTCATTTAATAAGGAAGGTCCATTAAACCTTTCTGGTCATCTAATAAGAACAGCTGATGGATCTTATATGCCAATATCAAGCTTTACGACTACATCAGTTGACTCCTCTTTAGTAAATATTTCAAGGTACAATAGAGAAAGAGCGGCAAGTATTACAGCAGAAATAGATTCCGACATTACAACACCTCGAGAAATAATTGGGAGTGTAGTTAATTACTTTAATAATATAAAGAAAGATTTTCCTGGATATAAACTAGCTTTAGATGGTGAAGAGCAAGATACTAGAGAATCTTTAGAGAGCGTCAAGAGAGCGTCAATCATATCTATATTAATAATTTATTTAATTCTAGCAACAATTCTTAGATCTTACTTTCAACCTTTATTAATAATGTCAATCTTACCTTTTACTATCGTAGGGATTACTGTTGGTGTTCTTTTAAGAGGTGATCCAATTTCAATTACAGGAATAATTGGGATTGTTGCACTGCTAGGTGTAGTTATTAACGACAGCCTTATACTTATGAATTTCATCAATAAAGGGATAAGAAATAATAATTTTATATATTCAATTTTCTATTCAGCTAAAAACCGATTCCGAGCTATAATTCTAACAACCCTCACAACTTTTGCTGGATTATTTACATTAATGTTTGAAACCAGAGGAGAGGCGGCATTTTTAGCCCCTATGGCAATATCACTTGGTCTTGGTTTAGTTTTTGCAACCTTTATTACCTTGTTCCTAATTCCTTGCCTGTATCTGACCTTTGTTGATTTAAAAAAATATTTATCTAGAGCTTTTGTTTAAATTAGCTCTGAAATTTTAAATATAGGACTATATTGTATCTTTAATTCAGAAAACTTTTCTATTGCCCCCATTTCTCTATCAACAATAGATAATATAAGATCAACTTTTGCCCCCTCTTTTTCTACTTCCTTAATGGCAGCGAGTATTGATCCACCCGTGGAAACAACATCCTCCACTATTACAACTTTTGAATTTTTTATAGATGGACCTTCAACGACTTTTTTTGTTCCATGTTTTTTTTCTCCTGATCTAACCAGAAAACCCTTTAAGGGACTACCTTTAGAATATGATTCAGCCAACAATGCACCAACTATAGGGTCAGCTCCGATAGTAGGGCCACCCACATACTTTAAATTCTTTTGAATTATTTTATCATAAAAAATTTCTGTGATAATTCCTAGAGATTCGGCTGAAAGTGTACTAATTCGCGCATCTATATAATATGAACTTTTCTCACCAGAAGAAAGAGTAAAGTCACCTTTTAAAATTGAATGGTTCTTTAAATAATCTAATAAAAAGTTTTTCATTTCTAACAGTTCTTATTATTTTGAGTTAAAATAACAATATGTCAAAATTTCCTCCCGGTCTAAATGAAGCAATTAATTACTCTTATTTAAATGCTCTTTATGAAAGAAGGTCACGTCGGTTTCCATTGGGAGGAGAAATTGATGAAGGACCTCTCAAATATAAATCTAAACACGCACCAATTCCCTTAAGCGAAATTGAAGAAGCAATTCTAGCTTGGAATGGACTAGGGATTAAGAACATAAATCTTTCGGATTTCCCCCCTCATAAAGGTCTAGACTTGGAAGTTAAATTTATGAGTAAAACAATCCCTTCACTTGGGGACATACATAGGACAGAGCTTTTCTATACTAATGATGACGGTCTATATTTGTTAAAGCTTAATGATAAAGATGCTCCAGATTTAAAAGGAATTGAAGGCTTAAAAAAAGAAGACAAAATACAGAAAATTTTAGAACTTTTTAGAGAGTCAAGAATTAAAATTCATGATGGTAGAGCAAAAATTCCTAATGTTCCTCCAGGTCTTGCAATACATAACACCTGGAGTGTCAACAAGCCAGGCACCACGCTGTTTATGCCAGTGACTGACTTATCAGCTGGTCTTATAAATATTTTGTTTTTTTATATGCGTGATGGACATAGATTTAATTTCATTGATGAATTAAATAAAATGAAACCCGCGGGGACACAAAAATGGATTGATAATGGATATATAAACAAATCCAATCAAGTTCCATTGATAGAAGCCGAACTTAGATTTGCAAACGGATATATCGCCGAACAGCCATTATTCTGTCAAAACGTCGTACTTACGCAACAAATTCTAGGGTTGGGTGGTTGGATGTTTAGCGGATTTCAAAGTAGGCATATATTAGGTGCAAATGATGACTTCGAGGGATTAGGATTTACATGCGTTGATGCAAAGGATCAAGGATCAGATTGGGGGGAGGCTATTTCAAAAGCTCCAGTTGGTTTAGATGGTCACTTTGAATCTTTCTGTCCCCCATACTACAAGAATATGTCAGAAGCTGTGGATGCTTTTAATGAAATGAAGTGGGGAAATTGGAACTCAAAATACATGCCATATAAAGACCCTACAGGTGTACTGGATGCAACTCCAAAGCCAAGTAAAGAAGAAATTCAAATTGTTAAAGACATTTGTAATTATATTTTTGATACTTATGGTAAATTTCCAGGCTTCTCTGATCCTATGTACTGTAGGATGATGGTTCAAAATCATCATATTGATTTAGACTTTTACGATAAATTTTATCCTGAGGGTGCTTATACTAATGCCCATAAAAATCATTTCAAGCTCTGGCATCCAGAAATAGATGACCCCTTCGAAAAATAGCCTATAGAAAAAGTGGTAATGTAGACAACGCAAATATAATTAGAAGATTTAACAAACACCCAAACGGTAAAATTGACCACATTTTTAAATCCAAATAAATTAAATTTAGCTAAATTAGTCCCAATCTAATGAACCAGCAGTTTGATACTCGGTAACCCTTGTTTCAAAGAAATTCTTTTCTTTTGATAAATCTACAGACTGAGACATCCAAGGGAAAGGATTTTCTGTACCATAAATTTTTGGTAAACCTATTCTCTCTAATCTTCTATCCGCAATATGTTCAACATATTCACAAAACTGTTCTGGGTTTATGCCAAGAAGACCATTTGGACATGCATCAAAAGCATATTTTTTTTCGTGATCAACCGCTTCAACTATTAGATTAGTAATTTTCTTTTGAAGGTCTTCGGTCCAAACACCTTTATTCTCTTCTTTAATTGTATTAATAAGATCACAACCAAAAGCTAGGTGAATACTTTCGTCTCTCATTATGTATTCAAATTGCTCTCCAATACCAATCATTTTATTCTGCCTTTTAAGAGCAAGCATCATCGCAAACCCCGCATAGAAGAATATTCCTTCCATAATAACGTAGTATCCGACTACATCATGAAGAAAAATTCTTATATCTTCGTCTGTTTTTAGTTCAAAGTTTGGGTCCATTATCGACTTTGTAAGACCAACTACATAGTCATCCTTTTCTTTTATTGAAGGAATAGTTTCATACATATTATAGATATACTCTGGGTCCAATCCTAAGGTGTCACAACAATAAATGAATGTATCTGTATGGACTGCTTCCTCGTATGCCTGTCGTAAAAGATATTGTCTTGCCTCAGGGTTTGTAACATGCTTATAAACGGTTAGAACGATATTATTAGCCGTTAAAGATTCAGCTGTAGAGAAAAACCCTAAATTCCAAAGAATCATTCTTTTTTCAATATCTGAAAGCGCATCAGGAGACTTCCATTGTTCAACGTCCTTTTGCATAGATATCTCTTCTGGTGTCCAGTTATTAGCAACCCCATCCTTATAGTGCTCTCGTGCCCACATATATGTCATAGGCAGGATTTTATTTGGATCTGTTTTTGAATCATTACTTAGAATACTCATTCCTTCTCTCCTCGTTATTTATTGACAAGCTTCGCAGTCGGGATCCATGATACTGCAAGCACTTGTAACTTCTGAAGCTGGTCGTTCTGACTCTGCTTGTTTTTCCTGTGTTTCGTCAGGAAGATCCTTATACTCTCTCTTTTGAGTATAACCAAATTTATTTGCATCAAGTGTAGATTTTTCAATCTGAGTTGCTGCTAATGTTCGTAAATAATAAGTCGTTTTTAAACCAAGTTTCCAAGCTGCTATATAAATTTCACTAAGCAATTTTCCAGAAACTCCCTGCATAAATATATTATGAGACTGACTTTGATCAATCCATTTTCCCCGCACTGAAGTATGTTTTAAAAGAGTAAGTGGGCTTATTCCAAAAGCCTCCTTGTGCTTTTCTCGCAGTCCCTCTGGTATCTCAGTAATTTGATCCAAGTTTCCATCAAAATATTTTATCTTTTCCAACATATCCTTTGACCACAAATTTAGGTCCTTTAAATCACGCACAAGATATGAATTAACAACAGTAAATTCTCCACTTATATTCGACTTAACGTAAATATTCTTGTAAATTGGCTCAATACACGGATAACATCCTGCAATATTAGAAATAGTGGCGGTAGGAGCAATTGCCATGGTATTTGAGTTTCTCATTCCATTCTTTTTAACTTTATTTTTTAGCCCTTCCCAATCTAATGAAGTTATCTTGTTAACATCAATATTATCTTTTCTCTCTTCTTCTAAAATGCTTAGAGTATCAAGAGGAAAAATGCCTTTGTCCCACTTAGAACCTTTAAATGTCTCATAAGAGCCTCTTTCTTTTGCTAATTCAGAAGATGATTCTATTGCATTATATGAAATAAATTCCATTAGTTGATCAGAAAAATTAAGCGCCTTTGGAGATTCAAACGAAAGATCACACTTAAAAAGAGCGTCTTGAAGACCCATAATTCCCAGTCCAATTGGTCTATGTTTAAAGTTAGAGTTCTTTGCCTCGATTGTAGGATAAAAATTTAAGTCAATTACGTTATCTAGCATTCTTATCGCAGTTTGAACTGATTCTTTTAACAAGTCTTTATCAAGTTTTCCATTCACAATATGTTTAGATAAATTAATAGATCCTAAATTACAGACAGCTGTTTCATCTGGAGAAGTATTAAGTGTAATTTCTGTGCATAAATTTGAACTATGCACTACTCCTACATGGTCCTGTGGGGATCGAACGTTACATGCATCCTTGAAGGTGATCCAAGGATGTCCTGTTTCAAAGATTCTTGTAAGCATCTTTTTCCACAAATCAGGAGCATGGATAGTTTTATGTTTTTTAATTTTACCTTTTGCTACTTTATCCTCGTAGGCTAAATAAGCATCCTCAAACTTTGCACCATATAAATCATGTAAATCCGAAACTTCCTCTGGAGAAAACAACGTCCAGTCTTTTTTCTCGATAACTCTCTTCATAAACAAATCGGGAATCCAATTTGATGTATTCATATCGTGAGTTCTTCTTCTGTCATCACCAGTATTTCTTCTCAAATCTAAAAAGTCTTCAATATCTAAATGCCAAGTTTCAAGATAAGCACATGTTGCCCCTCTTCTTTTTCCACTTCTATTAATCGCTACAGTTACATCATTAGCTATCTTTAAGAAAGGAACAACACCTTGGCTTTCAACATTAGTACTGTTTATCTGAGAACCTGTTGCCCTTATATTCGTCCAATCATTGCCTAAACCACCTGACCATTTCGACAATTGAGCATTATCTCCAACGCATTTAAATATATGTGATAAGTCATCAGAAACTGTCGTTAGATAACATGAACTTAATTGAGGGTGTGGAGTTCCGGAATGAAATAACGTAGGGGTAGATGAAACAAACTCCATTGATGATAACTTATTATAAAACTCTAAAGCTCTTGAATCTTTATTTTTTTCATTAATCGAAACACCCATTGCAACCCTCATCCAAAATGCTTGTGGTAATTCGAATTTTCTTCCTTCATGATTTAACAGATATCTTTCATATAAAGTTTGTATCCCTATAAATTCAAACAAACCATCTCTATTTAAATCCAAGGAATTTGCTAATTTTTCTAAATCAAAATCTAATAATTCTTTACTAAGATAGCCATGCTTAACTCCTACCCTAATACCGTTAATAAAGGTTTCTCTATACTGACTCTCAAAAGAATCTTCTGTAACTGAAACTTCCATTCCCTCTTTGTAAAGTCTTTGTAAAAATAGTCGCGCTGACACCTTGCTATAATCAGGATCTCTCTCAATAAAAGCTGTTGAGGATAATATCAAAGCCCTCTCTAAATCTTCTGTGGTAGCTCCATCAAAAATATTTCTTGTCAACTCTTTCACTATTGAATCAACTGATGTTGTATCAGGATACTTTTCGCAAGCTCTTGAAACAGTCTTTCTTATCTTTTGTGGATTAAATAGAACATTTATTCCATCCCTCTTTCTAATTTTAAGCTTTCCTAATTCAGCTTTTTGGGAAATTTTTTCTTTTTGCTTTTCTCTTTCTTTCGCTCGTTCAGCTCTATAAATAATGTATCGACGAGCAACTGTAAATAAGTCAGATCTAATCAAGTGCTTTTCGACTATATCTTGAATGTTCTCAACGTTTGGATAAAATTCGACAAATCTTGAAAAGATTTCTTCTTCAATCTTATCCACTATTTCAGTTGAATTTACCTCGGAAAGCTCTGGCTCATCACCTGCACCTATAGCAGCATTAATGGCATTAAGTATTCTATTTGAATCAAATTTTACCAACTCCCCTGACCTTTTTACAACTAATAACTGTTCGATTTGATTCATACTTGGTCTCTCCTTATTAGGTAAATTTTCAGAGGCAAGGAAAAAGCTTAACGGGGTGCAAAAGGGGAATTTAAACTTAAACCTTGCCCCGGTTAGTCCATAATCACTCTAAAACCTATCTAATCTTTAGTGCACAATTAACAATATATTGTGATTATAAGTTCATTAAACCACTATATATTGTATGAGTCAAGCAAATCTTAAATTATTTTTTTTTAACTTTAAAAAGCCAATACTTTAGAGGTCTTAGATCAAAAAAAGATGTAAATTTTATCCTGCTTTAGCAATTATTGCCTTTCCTAAGTCACTAAAAATATATTTATGAAATGGAAAGATGGAATACCAATAAAGATAGCCCCATATCCCTTTTGGCTCGAATACTGCAGTAATTACAAGAAATGTCTTAGAATTATGAGGAATCGACTCTAATTTTAACCACGCTTCACCAGGCGACTTCAAAGTCATTTTAAGTAAGATTTTTCTATTTTCCTCAAATTTTTCTACCCTCCAACAATCCATGGAATCTCCCACTTTAAGCATGCTTCTATCACTATCGACAATTTTGGCTCCTCCAATTAAACGATCAATCATTTTCCTTAGTAACCATAAAAAATTCCAAGCTAACCACCCATTCTTGTCCCCTAAATTTCTTAGAACATTAAATAATTGCTCAGGAGAGGAATCAGTTTCGGTAATTCTGATCTCTTCAAATCTTCCTCTTCTTTGAAACATCTGATATTTAGGGTAAATATCTTGCTTGTTCCATGAGGTCTCAACAAATTCACTTTTTGTCTTCTCAAACGATGATTTTATTGAATCTTTCAAGCTTAATAACTTAATCTCAGGAAATAAATCTCGAGACTTAGAAGTATCTCCAATTATATTGTTAACTATCCCTTTGACTATTGGGACTGCGAGTAGATTTGTTATTGGAGTCATCAAACCGATCCACCTGGCAGCTAATCCTGGAGCTAAAACAGGAACAGGGAATATATATCTTTTAAGTCCTCTAAATTCACAATACTCTAACATCATATTTTTAAAAGTAATTGGCTCAGTCCCTATATCGAGTTTCTTTAAAGGAATTTTGTCTATTGCTAGTATTAGATACTTTAGTACATCTCTAATGCTTATAGGTCTAACAAGATAATTAATCCATTTCGGTGCAATCATTACTGGTAATTTTTCACACAAATGCCTTAGCATTTCATAAGAAGCAGAACCTGAGCCGATTATAGGACCGGCTCGAAATTCAGTTGTTGGCAAATTTTTAGATAAAATTTTTCCTACTTCAATTCTACTATTTAAGTGTTCCGAAATCTGATGTCCTTCTGGTGAGATTCCACCTAAGTAAATAACATGTTTGATATTTTTAAATAATGCTACAAAATTCTCTGCTACCAATCGGTCCAGAGCCATATAGTCCTGTGAGTTCGACATGGAATGAATTAAATAATAAGCCTGGTCTACACCTGTTGGAAGCTCCATTAACGACTCTGGCTTAGTTAGATCGCCTTCAAAGACCTCCACATCTTTATACCAAGATTTATTTCTTATCTTTTCTTTATCCCGAACTAAAACTCGAACTTTAAATCCATTACTTAAAAGCCTAGGAATCAATCTTCCACCTATATACCCAGTAGCTCCAGTTACAAGAATTCTTGCATTTTTAGTACTAATTTTGATGGGGTTATAAAATTGATTCATAGACAATATATTAACTAATTATTTGAAATAACTGATTTTATAATGTAATTAATCATAGTATGAATGATTTTTTTAATTCATTTACAAATATATTATTCATTAACAACTATATCTGGGAATGGTTATTAGCAATTCTATCAATTGCAATAATATACCTAGCTTTAATTTTTATAAAAAACCTAGCAGAAAAAAAGCTAAAAAAATTCGCTGATAAGACAAGTAATAATTTTGATGACTATCTTTTAGAGATACTTTCTTCAACCTCGAAGATATTTGTTTTAATTGGTGCAATAAACATAGGTTGCGAGATAGTAAAACTAGACACCAATATTACAAATATTTTAAATCATGTATTTATTCTTGCCTTATTTTGGCAAATAACCAAATGGGTCATATTGATCGCAAACATAATTTTTGCACGATATAAAAAAATTAAAGAAATTAATGACGACATGCATGGTGTTACGGCAATAAATGGTCTAACAGCAATATCGAAATTTGTTATATGGCTAATTTTTCTTATGTTGGCTATGGATAATCTTGGTGTAGATATTACAGCATTGGTAGCAGGGCTTGGCATTGGCGGCCTGGCTATAGCTTTAGCTGCACAAAGTATCCTAGGAGATCTTTTTGCATCATTAACTATAATGATAGACAAACCTATTGCAATTGGAGATTATGTTGTGGTCGATAATTTTATGGGGAACGTTAAGGCAATAGGAATAAAAAGTACGAAACTAGAAAGTCTTACTGGGGAAGAAATAATTATCTCTAATTCCGACTTATTAAATTCACGATTAAGAAATTATCATCAATCAAGAATGAAAAAAAGAAGAAGTACAATGAAGATCGGAATAATATACGAAACTGATTTTAAAAAACTTAAGAAAGTACAAGAAATTCTTAAACACATAGTAAAATCAAATCCAAAGACTGAATATATTAGAGCGATTTTCACAGATTTTGGGGATTTTTCTCTAGACTTTGAGTTGACCTATAATGTATTAAGTCCCGACTATGAAACGTTAACAGAGATAAACCATGAAATTAGATTAAAGATTTTTGAAACTTTTGAGAAGGAAAATCTTGAATTCGCTTATCCAACTAGAACAATTCATATAGCCAAAGATATGCCACAAACTTAAACCTATCGTAATAAAGTAATAAAATTATAATTTGTTTTAAAAGTATATATATTTTATTATTTTTTATGGCGAAAAAAATCTGGAGTGGTAGATTCTTAAAAAAAACCAATGTTGATGCAGAAAATTTTACCTCATCAATCGATATTGATAAAAACCTCTATAGCTATGACATTCAAGGCTCAATCGCACATGTCGAAATGTTATCTAAACAAAAAATTATTTCTACTGCCGAAAAAAGTAAAATTGTTAAAGGTCTAAAAAAAATAAAGGATGAAATAGAGTCTAATAAATTTAACTTTTCACATGAACTTGAAGATATTCATATGAATATTGAAGATTCATTAACAAAAAAAATAGGTTCTGCCGGTAAAAAAGTTCACACTGCAAGAAGCAGAAATGATCAAGTTGCTACCGACATAAAGCTATATATAAAAGATATAGCTAATTCATTAAAAAAAGATATAATCAAGCTCCAAAAAAGCATATTAAATAAATCTAATAGAAACCTTGACTTAATAATTCCATTTTATACCCATCTACAAAGAGCACAGCCAATTTTAGTTTCCCATTACTTGCTGGCTTATTTTGAGATGTTCTTAAGAGATACTGAAAGAATAGACGAAGCAATTAAAAGACTAGACCAAAGCCCTTTAGGTTCATGTGCAGGTTCAGGAACATCCTTTAATATTGACAGAGGATACACTTCAAAGAAACTAGGATTTAAAGAGCCAACAAGAAACAGTATTGACTCTGTCAGTGATAGAGATTATATAATCGACTCTATATACTGCTGCTCAGTGATAATGATGCATCTTTCTAGGTTTTGTGAAGACTTAATAATATGGAATAGCTCAGAATTTAATTTCATCACCCTGGGGGACGAATTCACAACAGGCTCTAGTATAATGCCACAAAAAAAGAATCCTGATATTTTAGAACTTGTTAGAGGAAAATCAGGCGGTGTATATGGAAATCTGATTTCCATTCTTACAAACCTTAAGGGGCTACCTTTAAGCTATAATAGAGACTTACAGGAAGACAAGAGTCCGCTATTTTCTTCACTAGAAACATCAATGGATTGCATAAGAATATTTACAAAAACATTTGAATCAATACAATTTAATGAAAAGCATATAAAAGATGGCTTAGATGCAGGCTTCTTAACTGCAACAGATATAGCAGACTATCTAGCAAAAAATAATGTTCCCTTTAGAAAAGCTCATAATATTACAGGGAAAATTGTAGCGTATTGTGAAAAAAATAATAAAACTCTTTCCTCCTTGAGCCTAAAAGAGTTAAAGAGATTCTCCTCGTCGATAGAAAAGGACATATTTAATTTTATATCTATAGAAAGATCAGTCTCATCAAAAAAATCATACGGTGGTACGTCAAAAAACAATGTAAAGAAAATGATTGCAAAATATAAGAAAATTTTGTTGAAATAAGATTTTCATTCAAATCAATCACTTGAGCTAACAATTTATTTGTTTACAATATTTTTATGAGTATTTTGAAAACTTTCAAAAACAAAGTGAAAAAGCGTGATTATGAAATAAACATATCTTGTCCCGAGTTTACATCTCTATGTCCTGCAACTGGTCAACCGGATTTTGCTGAAATTAGAATCACTTACATCCCTAATCAAGCCTGTATAGAATTAAAATCTCTGAAGCTTTATATGAATTCCTACAGAGATGTAGGAGAATTCCATGAACATGTAACAAATAGAATTCTTGATGATATTGTAAATTCATGTAATCCAAAGTATGCCAAAGTAACGGGTGACTTTAATGTGAGAGGAGGTATTAAAACTATTGTTCATGCCGAGTACAAAAAAGGGAAAAAAAAGAAATTATAGCTTTTTGTTCTTTTCTCTATTTCTATTCATTCTTATTCTTTTTTCTATATTTCCTGAATTTTTTGCATCCTTCTCGCCAACCGAATCAAATTACGAAGAATTATTAAAAAAACCATCAAAGTCTAATATCTTTGGGACTGACGAACTTGGCAGAGACATTTTTAGCAGAATTATTTTTGGTACAAGGATATCTCTTTCAGTAGCAGTCTTTACATCGATTATATCACTTGTTTTTGGAACGATATACGGATTATTCTCCGGAATTAAAGGTGGAATTATAGATGAAATATTAATGAAAATTGTGGATATTTTCTATTCTATTCCAGACCTTTTATTAATCTCTATATTTATATTAATATTTGGTCGTGGAGTAACAGGTATAATACTGGCATTATCATTATTAAGTTGGATGAGAATAGCTAGAATAACAAGAGCAAATGTTATTGAATTAAAAAATAGGCCTTTTGTTCTTAGCGCCAAAGTAATGGGTTTTTCTGATACAAGAATTGCACTTAAAGAGATCCTTCCAAATATTTTAGCACCTATAATAGTAACTTTTAGTTTTACAATTCCTTCTTCTATCCTTGCCGAATCGACACTCAGTTTTTTGGGTCTTGGAATATCGCCACCAAATGTTAGCTGGGGTCTAATGGCAAATAATGGATGGCAAGGAATTAGAAGCTTTCCGCATTTGATTATATTTCCATGTCTAGCAATTTTTCTTTCTACAATTACTTTTATGAAAATTGGAGAATATTTAAAGGAAGAAGTGTAAATGATAAAAATTTTTATCTTTACATTATCTTTATCTTTTATCCTTTTAAATCCAAATCCCTCATTTGGTAATACTTCCTGCGAGAAATCATCTAATTATTTGATTGCATATGAGTGCTATAAAAATTTAAAAAAAAATTACTTAGCCGTGGAAAACTTAGAAAACCTTAAAAAAACAACCGCGGAAGAAGTGCACGACTTTATTGAATATAAAAAAATTCTACTTCTAAAAGAGTATGATGATATTGATAAAAATATTGATAAATTCAAAATATATTATTCGAACTCACAATTAATAAAAAAGATTGAATTAATCAAAGCTGAAAATCTATTTAATCAAAAAAAAGGAAAAGAATTAATTCAATTTTTGAAAAATTTTGAAAAGGAATATAAGCTAACATTGAATGATAAGCTTAGGATTAAATATCTCAAGGCTCTCAATCTACATAGAGACAAAGAATATAAAAGTGCATTTAAACTTATTAAGAATATAGGCGTAAGAAATACAACATTTAAGTCAAAAGAAATTACTAGTGCAATTTTAAATTATAAAATTAGACATAATCTTATACTAAGCAAAAAAGAAAAAATAAAGAGGCTTGAGAATTTATATAACAATGGTCAATATTCTCTTTTTATGAGTGAATTCGAAGACAAATTATCACCAAAAATTCTTATAAATAAAGCTCTAATAAAAATTAAATCTAATGAGCCTAATGAAGGACTAAGAATATTAAGAAAAATTTCTAAAGGTGAATTCACTAGTACGGGTTCTCAGTCTCAAGACCTAGAGGTCATTGCAGAATCTAAATATAGGATTATTCTTTTTAATCTTAAGACAGCTGACAATAATTCTTTGCTTGCTTCTGAATTAAAATCTATTCTAACTAACTACCCTAATTACACTAAAACAAATGAAGCGGGCTATTTATCTGCAAGACTTTTCACATTAGATAAAAATTATAAAGATGCGATTAAGGTATATAATTGGCTGATTAAAACGAAATCTAAAGGTTATATTGATAAATCATTTTATGGTCTTGGATTCTCTGAATATATGCTCGGTAATTATAAGAATGCGATTGGGTATTTCGCTTCTCTCAAAGAATCAAATCAGTCTTATTATAGTCAGCTTGGAAGCTATTGGACCGGAAAATCTTTTATTAAATTGGGAGACGAAAATCTTGCATTTACTGAGTTTAATACCCTTATAAAGGAAAATAAAATTGGTTTCTATCCTTTTATGGCATCAAAAATTTTAAAGATGAAACCAACAAAAAATTCCGCTTCTACAAAGTTTAAGAACACCAAATTACATCAAAGTGATATTAATCTTCTTAGTTTGTCAAAAGAAAATCCAAAATTAAGGAGGGAAATCGAAACCTACATTAGAAATAAAATAAATTTATCTAATTACAAATCATACCTAACCGAACTATATAACGCTGATGAATACAACCTAGGAATTAAAATCTCCTATAGTTATAAAAGTAATAATAAGTTTAAGTTTCCAAAGGGTTATAAAAATATTGTAGATAAATACTCTAAAAAGTACAGTGTTGATTCAAATCTGGTCTTTGCATTAATAAGAGAAGAAAGCTTATTTGACCCAAACGCAAAATCATGGGTTGGCGCAAAAGGGCTTATGCAGCTAATGGATTACACTGCTGACATGTTAGACAAAGAACTAAAAATAAAGTCTTCATTATTCAATCCAGAAGATAATATTAATCTTGGAACTTATTATATTATGAAATTAATGAAAAGATTTGATAATAATATTCCAAATGTTCTTGCAGCTTACAATGGTGGACCTAAAAATGTGGAGCTTTGGAGACAAAGATTTAACAATCTTGAGGACGATGCATTTATTGAGAGTATCCCCTTTAAAGAAACAAATGGATATGTAAAAAGAGTATTAAGAAGCTACCATTATTATAAAAGCAACAATTAAGAAATTTTGGAAAAATTCTTTAATACTTTTAATCCAAGATCGCCACTTTTCTCAGGGTGGAATTGAGTTGCATAAATATTTTCAAAACTAATTGCGGAAGAAAAATCCTCCCCATAGTTAGAAAAAGAATCAGTTAAAGCATTATCTATCTTTGATTTATATGAGTGGACAAAATAAAACCAACTTTTATTCGGAATATCTTTAAAAAGCGGGAGGTTTGTTTTTTTGTATTCCACTTGATTCCATCCCATATGAGGTACTTTAAGATTATTTGTTTTAAACTCAATTTTTTTTATCGAACCTTCTAGCAGTGACATACCTATACAGCCAGGACTTTCGTCGCTAGCTTCAAATAAAACCTGGAGGCCTAAACAAATCCCTAAAAAAGGTTTACCTTTTTTAATCGATTTCTTTAAGGGTTCCAGGATCTTCTTATCATCTAAGTTTTTAATGCAATCACCAAAGGATCCAACACCAGGAAAAACTATGGAATCAGCATTATCTATTTCATTACCTGAATTAGTTATTTTATTATCAATGGATAGTAATGTTAAGGCTTTTGAAATTGACCTTAAATTACCAAAACCGTAATCAATTATTGCTATCACTAGAGGTTGCCTTTTGTGGACGGCACAGAATCAGACCTCAGATCAATTTGAGTTGCGAAATCTAAAGATTTTGCCACCGATTTAAAAATTGACTCAATTATATGGTGGTTATTTTCACCATATTTTAATTCAATATGAACATTGGCTTTTATATTATTTGCAAAAGATTGAAAAAATTCCTTTGTAAGTTCTACATCAAACTCTCCGACTTTTGATGAAGGCAACTCAACATTAAAAACAAAAAAAGGTCTATTTGATAAATCAATTGCCGAAAAGGATAGTGTTTCATCAAAAGGAATATAGCTAGATGCGTATCTTCTAATAGATTTTTTATCACCTAAGGCTTCATCAAAAGCTTGTCCCAAAGTTATTCCAACATCTTCGACGGTATGATGAAAATCGATTTCTGTGTCTCCAACTGCCTTTATTTTTAAATCAAAATATCCATGCTTCGATAACTGTTCAAGCATATGATTAAAAAAAGGGATCCCAGTATCAATTGAATAGTTTCCAGTCCCATCAATATTTAAATCTACAGATACCTTTACTTCACTTGTTTCTCTTTTAATTTTTGCTATTCGATTCATAAGTTGATGTTAAACGAAAAAATATTATTATTCAATTTACTCTTAATAATCATGTTCATCCTCAATTTCACCTAAAATCTCCTCAAATATATCCTCCAGTGTTACCAAGCCAATGGCCTCTCTAGCTGTACCGACAATAGCCATATGAGATCTAGCATTCTTCATTTCATTTAATAATGTTGAGACAAGAGAATCTTCATGAACAAAGAAGCACTTATCTAAAAAAGAATCTATAGATTTATTTTCTTCTTCATCTAAAAAATAACATGCATGAATTGTCCCTTTGATTTGTGACTTACTAAAATCATAAACAGGAAATCTTGAAAAGCCCGTTTTCTTAACCAGCCTTCTAACATCTTTAGTAGTTTTATTAATTGAAATTAAAACAGAATCATCAATTGGTATCATTATATCTTTAACGGTTACTTTATCGAATAAAAGAATTTTATTTAAAATTTTATCCCGAAATTGCTGTGTTGAACTTTCTAATGCAGATTCAATTTCTAGCTCATGCATTAATTCTTCACGAGTTATTAATTTATTCTTAGTACCAATTATTCGTACAATAAAATTTGTTAAAAACTCTATTAGAAACAAGAAGGGCATGAATAAAAGTCTAAAAAATCTTGAAAAGTGTATCGTTTTTAATACAAAAAAATTGCTTTGTCTTTGAAAAATTGATTTAGGAACAACTTGTCCAAAAATAACAATCAATGGTGTTAAGATCAGAATCGAAAGCAGATGAGGATCATATTCAATATAATTCTCTTCTATAAAAGAGGAAAGCAAGACTGTATTGATTACAATGCAAAGGTTTTCCCCAACTAAACTAGTTGCAACATACTCTTCAATTTTATCAATTGATTTCATAACAATTTGTGCTGAAGAATTTCCAGAATCTGCTTTTGATTTAATTGTAGCTTTATCACATGAAAGCAATAATATTTCAGATCCAGCAAATAACGCTTGTATGCACAATAAAATCAAAGTAATTAAAGGTAGAGTAAATATATTAATTTTTAAACCTCTCTACAAGAATCTTGGTAATTCTATTACCTTCAACTTTTAATACAGTAAGTTTGATAGCCCCATTAACAATATTATCGCCTTCTAGAGGCAATCTTCCTATATTAGTGAAAATAAAACCACCGACCGTTTCTATATCTAAGTCCTCAGGAATGTATGAGTCTTGAATCTCTTCTCCTATTCCCCTTAGACCCCCTATTCTTAATGTTGCATAAAGACATGATCCATTGAATTCACTTATTCTAAGTCCACCGCTAACCTCAAGTGAATTATTTACATAATTAATTAAGTTTGTGTCGGTCTCTTTTTCATATTCAATCTGACCAAAAATTTCCTCTAGTATATCCTCCAAAGTGACAACACCCTCAAGTCTTCCATATTCATCTAAAACTACCGCGATATGTATTTTTTTTTCTTGAAACTCCTCAAGAAGTTCAAACGCATTTTTTTTATCTGGAACAAAATATGGCTCATGGAGTATGAATGAAATATCTTCAGAATCATGATTTAATAAATCTTTCGAATGCAATATACCTATAACATTATCCGTATCACCTTTATAAACTGGAATTCTGGACAGCCTTCTTGATTGAATTTGTTTGAGTGCAGACGTTTTGGTAATATTATGAGGCAAAATTAATAAATCAGGTTCTGGTGTAAGAATTTTAATTAAATTAATTTTTTGTAAACTTAATAAATTATCAATTATTTTACTTTCACTTTTCTTTACAGAACCTTCATCCTCTCCAATATCAATTAAACTTGTAACTTTAGACTCAATATCTTGATTGGTTGCCTTATCAAGTACTAATGGGGAAGTGATGTTGATCAAATATCTAGAAAGAGTATTAAATATAAAAGTTACAGGGAACATTATTTTATTAACATAATATATTATTGGAGCGATATTAATTGAAAGCTTTCTAGAAAACTTTACTCCAATGGTTTTTGGAATAATTTCACAGAAAACAATAATTAATATAAAAGTTACTAGAACTGCAATTAAAGATATGATTTCATGAGACAATTCTCCAGAAAGCGAATTATGTAATTTGGAAGAAATTAAACTGGTTATTCCTACATTAATTATTTCGTCTAGCAATAAAATTGTCCCAATGATAGTAGCGGGATTATTTATAAAAGTTTCAAGAAGTTTACCGGAAGAAGATTTCTTTTTAATTAAATTAACTTGGTATCTTTGTAAAGAAAAAATAGAGCTTTCAGATATAGAAAAAAAGGCTGAGAGAAGCATTAATAAAAAGATTACTAGAAAAAATAATAGTTGATCACTCATTTAGAATTTATGCACAAAACCAATTGGTCGTAGTTTTAACGTTTTCCCTCCTTTATTTATGGAAAATTTTCCAGTCGCATTAACCATGCCTATCTTATAAACTTGAAATTTCCTCTTTTTACAAAGTGCTTCAAATATTTTGGCTTTGCTTTGTTTTAAAGTAAATAATAATTCATAATCATCACCGCCATACAATACATTATTCATTAGTTTTTTTGAATTAGTCGAATCAAACGTATAATCAGATTTAGGTATATTCTCCCAAATTATATTAGCACCCTTACGAGATTTTTTTCCTATAAGTCTTACTAGATCCAAAGATAAACCATCAGTAATATCAATCATCGATGTTACATAACTTAATTGACCTAAAAATAATCCAAGATCAACCTTTGCCTTAGGAGATTTGTATTTGGCAATCATTCTTTTTTCCTTAGAATTGGGGCTATTTCTTTTCTTCAAGACTTCTAGACCTAAACTTGCATCACCAATTTTTCCGCTCACATATATTAAATCTCCTACGCTACTCTTTAATCTTTCCTTAATATTATTATTTACAACTTCACCAAATATACTAATATCTAAAATTAAAGATTTTGACTGAGAGACATTTCCTCCAATCAATTTAATATCATAAAAATCACAAGCTTTTTTAAAGCCCTTGAATAAATTATCAACAAAAGACTTAGAAGTTTTACGAGGAAGGAAGAGAGAATTTAAAAAAAACTTTGGCTTTGCTCCCATTGCAGATAAATCGCTAGCAGAGACAGAAACAGATCTAAATGCAACTTCTTCGGGACTCATAAGTTTTAAATTAAAATGTACATCCTCTACTTGTGAGTCACATGAAGCTACAATCTTCTTCGAGTTAACTCTTACTACTGCAGCATCATCTCCGATACCCGCTGGAAAAGAAATTGATTTAGAAGGGAATTTTTTCTTTACTAATTCTTCAATATAAAATTCATCAAGCATTTTAGATTTTAAATAACTATAAAAAAGGATAAAACAATTTAAAAGTTATTCAAATTTTTAATTAATATAGATTTCTAAGGTATCAAACAGGTTGTCAATTAGTTCTTTTCTAGAATTAAAACCCATTAAACCAAATCTCCATATTTTACCTTTTGTTGGCCCCAAGCCACCTCCAATTTCAAGATTATGGTTTTTTAACAATTTTTCTCTAAACTCTTTGTCGTTAAATCGATCGGGTATTAATACTGACTTCAACATAGGTAAGGATTTAAATTTATCTTCATTAACAAAACTTTGAAGACCAATTTTTTTCAGTCTGGATAAAAAATACTCACCATTTCTCTTATGGCGTTCAAACCTATTATTTAAACCCTCATCTAAGGAAATATTTAATGCTTCATTTAATGCAAAAAGCATATTCACTGGTGCTGTATGATGATACACTCTATCTTTACCCCAATAATTAATTAGCATCTCCAAATCAAAATACCATGAGCTAATCAAATTATTTCTTTTTTTAATCTTTGATAATGCTTTGTCACTAAAAGTTATAGGTGCCAATCCTGGCGGAACACTTAGACATTTTTGTGATCCAGAAAAACAGGAATCAATCCCCCATTCGTCAACCCTAAGATCTATTCCTGACAGAGAAGTTACAGCATCAACAAGGAATAAGATTTCTGTTTCTTTTAAGAAGTCTCCGATAAGATCTATCTCTTGCAAAACTCCCGTAGAAGTTTCGGCATGTACTGCGCAAACAAGTTTTAAATTATCTATAGATTTAATTTTTTCTATTACAAATGATTGATCAAAAGATTCTCCCCATTCAACTGTAATGGTCGATACATCGGCCTTTAGCTTTTGAGCCAAGCTTTCCATTCTAGAACTAAATTCTCCATTTTTTAAAATTAAAACTTTTTCTCCTGGTTCAATCAGATTAATCATTGACATTTCCATACCAGAACTACCGGTTCCAGAGGCAGTAAATGTAACCTTATTTTTTGTTTGAAAAATCTTCCTCAAAGAAGATGATATTTCATCTAGTACAATAAAAAAGTCTGGGTCCAAATGACTTATGGGCTCTCTTGATAAGGCTGATTTCACTCTTTCATCAATATTTGTAGGGCCAGGTCCTAAGAGTATTTTATTTTGCATAATTGAATTATAATAAATTTTTATAACACTTGGTATAATAATTATATGAAAACTTTATTTTTAGACTTCGATGAAGACAAAATCATCAATACAATACCAGAAAGACTACCTTTGTTTCCCTTAGATAATGTAGTTTTTTTTCCTAATACCATTCTACCTCTTCATATATTTGAAGAAAGGTACAAACAGATGATTATCGATTCTTCTAATTCACATAATCTTATTTGCATGACTCTTTTAAATCCTGAACTAGGGGATGATGATCAGCAAACTTTATCAAATACTGGGTGCATTGGTAGAATTATAAATAATGAAGAAGCTGATGATGGAAAGAAGAATATAATTCTCTATGGGCTTAGAAGAATAGAAATTACTAAACTTTTTTATGATAAGCCATATAGAGAAGCTAAAATTAAAATTATTGAGACCTCCCCAACTAATAATTCAGAGGCTTTTAAAAAAAGAATAATTGAATTAATTAATAAATGGAACTTGTTGTTGGATGGATATACAGATGACTATAAGATTAAAATCGAAAACTCATATACTCTTTCAAAAATTACTGATACCTTGTCTTCCTCTATGGTTTCAAAGGCCTTAGATAGACAAATACTCCTTGAAGAACTTGATGAAGGCATCAGAGCTGAAAAGATAATTGACGTCCTTGAATCTAGAATAGAAATTTTATCTGGGAAAATCGAAATCCCTGATAGTGAATCAACTCTTATTAATTAGGAAATCTAAAACCTCGGGATCAACCAACTTTTTATTTTCTTTCCAAAAACCATGCCCCCCTGGGAAAGAAATTACTTGCGATTTACTAATATACTTTGCCATATCACAAGACCTGGCAGGAGGAACAATTAAATCGTTTTTTCCATAAATTATTAATGTTTGAGCCTTTATTTTTTTTAAATAACTATCATTATCAAGCTTACTTATAGCTTTGCATTGATTTAAATACCCATCAATTTCCTTTTTTGAATTATTAAAATTAGTTTTTTTATATTTAGAAAAATTTTTATTAATATAGTCTCTTGAATAACCTAGAAGCATTGCATTAAACCAAATTTCTTTCATTCCTATCTTTGAAACAATCTTTTTTGAAACATCAATTATCTCTTGATTAACTTTGTCTCTTGAAGAACAAGTGCATGCCAATACTAATTTATCAACTTTTTTGCTATATTTGGCACAAAAAACCTGAGCAATCATTCCACCCATTGATTTTCCAACAATATGGGCTTTCTTTATTTTTAATTTATCAAGAATCTCGTTGCAATTGTCGGCATACATTTCCATCGAAAGTGGAGTGTTTACGTTACTACTTTTTCCAGATCCCAAATTATCAAAAGTTACGATTGAAAAGTAATCACGAAAATATTTAACTTGCTCGTCCCAGCTCGAGATTGTACTTCCTAAACCCCCAATAAAAAAAATATAAGGTTTATTCTTCTTATAGTTAAAGGAATAATTAATTTTCCCTAAAGTTGTATCTAAAATATTTATCCCAGGCTCCTTATATAGCTATCAATAATCAGACATGCAGCAAGCATATCTTGGAAGTTCTTTCTTTTTCTTCTTGATACATTCATTCTTATTAAAATTTCATCTGCTTCCTTAGAAGTAAAATTTTCATTCCAGTACTTTACTTCTACTGTTATTAATTTCTTCAATTTTTTTGTAAAAATTTCAATATCATCTTGAATACTTAATCTTCCATCGTTTTTAATAGGTAAGCCAACTAAAACTAATTCGGGTTGTCTTTCTTCAATAATTCCAACTATTTCATTAAAATAATTGTCTTTACTATCATTAATCACCATCTTCAAAGGATGGCTAGCTATTCCCATTTCGTCACTCCCCGCAATTCCAATCCTTTTTAATCCAAAATCAATAGCTAAGACACCCATTTTATAATCTATAATATAATATATTTAGTATGGTTAATAGCTTTTTTTATAACACTTTAGATGTTTTTTTTAACATTCTCCATATAATTATAATACTTATTAATTGTTTTGGCTGGGCGTTCAAAAAAACTCTGATGCTTAACCTTATTCTCTTATTAACAACAATGTTAAGTTGGACCATTTTGGGAGTCTTTTTTGGATTAGGCTTTTGCTTTCTAACAAACCTTCATTTTGCTCTACTAGGTGAACTCAAACCTACAAATATTCCTTTTTCATATTTAGACTATTTGTTAATTGAAAATTTTGATTTAAAAGTCAGTAGCCAAACAATATCACTATTAAGCATTTTAGTGGTCTTCGGCTCTCTTGGAATTTCAATTAAGAAAAATTTTTGTTTAATTAATAATTACCTTCTGGCACTATTAATTTTCTGCTGTATAAACTGGATATTAATAATTTATAAAAATGGAATAGGTTTTATACCTAGTATTGACCAACCTTATATTGCTCTATCTTTATTCGCTACAATAATTTTAATAATTGAAATTATATTAAATTTATTTGGAAAAAAATTTCTAAAAATGATTACCTGATATACTATAGATAATAAGATAATGGATATAATAACAAGATTTGCACCAAGCCCAACAGGCTCACTTCACTTAGGAGCAGTAAGAACTGCTATATTTAATTATTTATTTACAAGAAAGAATAAAGGGAAATTTATTTTACGAATTGAAGATACTGACCAAGAGAGATCAAGTTTAGATTCATTAAATCAGATACTAGATTCACTTAGGTGGTTAGGAATTGATTTTGATGAGGGACCTTACATTCAATCTGAGAGGTTAGAAAGTTATAGAGCTATTGCAGAAGAGTTTGTGAAGAAAGGTCTTGCCTATAGATGCTATATGACAAGCGAAGAAATACAGCAATTAAAAGAATCCGCACAAAAAGAAAATAAAGTATACAAATACCCACGAACTTGGAGAGATAGGACAGATAATCCTCCAGGGCTAGATTATGTAATCAGATTCAAGACACCAGATAATAAAGATATTAAATTTTATGATACTTTAAGAGGTAACATTAATATAAACTCAGATGTGTTAGATGATTTTATAATTCTTAAGAGTGATGGATATCCCACATATAATTTTTCTACAGCAATAGATGATTCAGAAATGAATATTAGCAACATTATAAGAGGAGAGGACCACCTTTCTAATACATCAAAACAAATACTGATTTTTAATTCTTTAGATAAAACACCTCCAACCTTTACACATGTTTCAATGATCCTTGGTAAGGACAAAAGTAAGTTAAGTAAAAGAAATGGTTCTAAATCAATCGAGGATTTTAAAAAAGAGGGAGTTCTTCCAATTTCTATTATTAATTATCTTGCAAGATTGGGCTGGTCACATGGAGATCAAGAAATTTTCACATTAGATGAAATGATTAAATTATTTAATCTCGATAATTTAACTAAGTCCCCAGCGATTTACGATGAAAGTAAGCTTAGTTGGGTGAATTCTTCACACATAAAAAATATAGAAAATAAAGAGTTAATAAAAATATTGGAGATGGATTTTTTTCATGGGATAGATGTCAACCAAGCTTTAAACGCAGCAAAAGAAAAAGCGAAAGATTTATTGGCACTCAAAGAATCATTAAAATTTTGTAAAAGTGAAGAGGTATCATTAGATAATGAAATGCTGGAGAGTATATCAACAAAAGAAGTTAGGGAAACTATTAATGATTTTTATGTTGAATCTCTAAAACTTGACTCTTTTGAAAAGGTTGAGGATATAAAACATCTAATGAATAGTTTTTTAGATAAAAAAAATTTAAAAATGAAACAGGTTGCTTTACCCCTAAGGATTATTCTAACTGGCTCTAAAGTCTCACCTGGAATTTATGAAATAATTTCAATTATTGGAAAAGAAATATTTAATAGAAGAATTAAAAAATATCTTGAACTATGAAAAAATATAATTTAACAACTCTTGGAATAGCAGGAATGATGGGATCAGGAAAGTCTACTGCTTTAGAATTTTTTAAAAAGAAAGGGTTTGCAACCTACGATCTAGACATAGAGGCAAAAAAATTATTAAAAAAGGATACGGTTATTTACAAAAAGATTATAAAAGTATTTGGTGAGAGAATTCTCAATAAAAATAAAGCAATAAATAAAAAAAAACTCAGAGGTATTGTTTTTAATAATAAAGAATATAGAGCAACATTAAACTCTATTGTTCATCCCGAATTAGGCAATATAGTTTCTAAGATTTGCAATAAACACAAAAAAAGGGGAACAAAAATTATTATCTTTGAAGGAGCATTAATTTCTAAGAAATCCAAAATAGGATCGTCTCTTAATTATATTCTCTATATTCAAGCACCAAAAACGATTTTAGCAGAAAGAATCAGCAAAAGGGACAAAATTGATAGAAAACAAATAAAAAAACTTCTTTTAATGCAAAAACATATTGAAAAGAATGAAAAAAATGCAGATTTTATTATAGTAAACAAGACTAATAAAAAAGAATTTAAATTACAATTAAATTTCTTACTGGATAAATTGTCCCATTAGATTATATTTTATTACTTAATATTAAGTTTTTTTATTAATAAAATTTGAAATATTTTATAGTAAGTTTTTAGCAATATTATTTCGTGAGGTTTTAAATGAGTGATGATCAAACGATGGACCAAAAGATAAAATTCTTAGAAGACAAAATAAAAAGAGCTGATGAAGCTGGTGGAAAAGAAAGGGTCGATAAACAACATGACCGTGGAAAACTAACAGCCAGAGAAAGAATAGAATTTATTCTTGATAATGATTCCTTTGTTGAGCTTGATAAATTTGTCGAGCATCAAAACTATAATTTTGGAATGGAAAAAACAAAATTCTTGGGTGACGGAGTTATAACAGGATATGGAAAGATAGATGGAAGACAAGTTTTTGTATATGCTCAAGACTTTACAATATTTGGTGGAGCATTAGGACTGGCGCATGCAAGGAAAATCACAAAGATTATGGATATGGCTGTTCAAGTTGGTTGCCCAGTAATTGGGTTAAGCGACTCAGGCGGTGCAAGGATACAAGAAGGTGTTCGTGGTTTGGCAGGATATGCTGAAATATTTTTAAGGAATGTTCAAGCCTCTGGTGTAATTCCTCAACTCTCAGCCATTATGGGTCCAAGTGCTGGAGGAGCTGTTTATTCTCCTGCTATGACTGATTTCATAGCCATGGTTAAAAATACCAGCTACATGTTTATCACAGGACCTGATGTAGTAAAATCAGTTACGAACGAAGAAGTAACACAAGAAGAATTAGGTGGAGCAGAAATGCATTCAAGCCAAAGTGGTGTTGCACAATTTGCGGCTGAAAATGACGAAGACTGTCTCCAGCTATTAAGAGAATTGTTTACTTTCTTACCACTAAATAATATGGAAGACCCTCCTGTTCTTAAATCAGATGATCCTATAGACAGAAAAACGGACAAACTAAGAGATATTGTTCCAACTAATCCTAACAAACCCTATGATATGAAAGAAGTTATTAGCTCAATAGTTGATAATGAATATTTCTTTGAAGTTGCTGAGAACTATGCTCCTAATATTGTAGTAGGGTTTGCCCGATTAAACGGGAAGACTGTAGGAGTTGTTGGAAATCAGCCTAATGTATTAGCAGGTGTTCTAGACATTAAATCCTCTATAAAAGGTGCAAGATTCGTTAGATTTTGTGATTGCTTTAATATTCCTCTTTTAACTTTAGTTGACGTTCCTGGCTTCTTACCTGGAGTCGATCAAGAATTAAATGGAATTATACTTCACGGTGCAAAACTCCTTTACGCTTACTGTGAGGCAACAGTACCAAGGGTTACAGTAATTACAAGAAAAGCATATGGTGGAGCATATGATGTTATGTCGTCCAAACATTTAAGAGGTGATATTAACTTAGCTTTCCCAACGGCTGAAATTGCTGTTATGGGGCCAGACGGTGCCGTTAATATTGTAAATCGTAAAGAAATACAAAATGCAAAAGATCCAGTGGCGGAAAAAGCAAAATTAGTAGAAGAATATAAAGAATTATTTGCTAATCCCTATAGAGCTGCAAACTTAGGTTATATTGACGAAGTATTAAAACCTGAAGATACAAGAATACGGGTAATTAGATCATTTGAAATGTTAGAAGGCAAAAGACAAAATAATCCACCAAAAAAACATGGGCTGATTCCATTATAGGATTTCTTTGGAGATTTAATTTATGTATAAAAAAATCTTAATTGCTAATCGTGGTGAAATTGCTGTAAGAGTAATCAGAGCTGCAAAAGAGCTTGGAATAAAAACAGTAGCAGTATATTCTGATGCCGATAAAAACTCTTTACATGTTAATTTAGCTGATCAAGCATTCAATATTGGGAAACCGTTGCCTAACGAAAGTTATTTAGTTGGCAAAAGAATAATTTCGGTTGCAAAAAAAGCTAAGTGTGATGGAATACATCCTGGATATGGTTTTTTATCTGAAAATGCTGAGTTTGCTGAAGAATGTATTAAAAATAAAATTGATTTTATAGGACCTAGTGCAGATGCAATAAGATTAATGGGTGATAAAATAACTTCTCGTGAAATCGCAAAAACTGCAAAAGTACCCTTAGTTCCAGGAACAGAGGGCGAAGTAGATGATGATGAAGCACTTGGAATTGCAAAGAAGATTGGTTTTCCATTAATGATTAAAGCATCAGCCGGTGGTGGTGGTAAAGGAATGAGGCTTGTTCATGAAGAGTCCGAATTTGAAAATTCATTGAAAATGGCAAAAAGTGAAGCTAAAAACGCATTTAATAATGATGCTGTATTTATAGAGAGATTTATACAAGAACCACGGCATATTGAAATTCAAGTACTCGGTGATAAAGAAGGAAACGTTGTTCACTTATTTGAAAGAGAGTGCTCAATTCAAAGAAGACATCAAAAAGTTGTCGAAGAAGCACCATCTCCAGGAGTTAGCGAAAAAACAAGAAAAAAGATGGGTGAAATTGCAGTAAAGCTTGCAAAAAAAGTTTCATACACTGGAGCTGGAACAGTGGAATTTATAATGGACCAAAAAGAGAATTTCTATTTCCTAGAAATGAACACAAGAGTTCAAGTCGAGCACCCTATAACTGAAATGATTACTGGAATTGATATAGTGAAAGAAATGATTAAGGTTTCTTTTGGTCATAAATTAAGTTTCAAACAAAAAGACATACAAAGAAAAGGTCATGCTATAGAATGTAGAGTTTGCGCCGAGGATCCTGATAATAATTTTCTTCCTACTCCTGGTACAATTTTTTATGTTAAATCTCCTCAGGGACCTGGAGTTAGAGATGATTCGTCATTATTCAATGGCTATGAAGTTACAACCTTCTATGATCCAATGTTATCTAAATTAATTGTTTGGGCAGAAGATCGAGATAGTGCAATCAAAAGAATGTCCAGAGCATTGTCTGAATATATTGTTTTAGGGGTAAGAACCAATTTAGGTTTTCTTGTAAGGCTGATGGATGATAAAGATTTTATATCAGGAAAGCTTGATACAGGATTTATTGAAAAACATAAAAAACTCTTAAAGATCCCAAAAGAGAACTCTAACATTGCCCTTATAGCCTCGGCAATAATGTTACACTCAGGGATTGGTGTTGAGAACTTAGAAAGAGATCCAAGATTTACTCCTTGGAAATATATTGCGAGGAGATCAAGTGTTTCTAGAAATTCTATGTTCTAGTTAAAATAATAAAATGAAATATAGCTTAAAAATTAACAAAAAAATTATTCCCTTCGAACTTACAGATAAAGATAACAATCTTGAAGTAATAATTGATGAAAAGAAATACTCTGTTGAGTTAGTAAGAATTGATTCAAATCTTTACTCGCTTATATGTGATGGATCTACTTATACAATTGCAATACAAAAACAGGGAAAAGAAATAAGTTTATTCTTTAAAGGAGATTTGTTTACTTATGAAATTCCCTCGCAGCGTGACAAAGGTGGCAGTGAGAATACCTCTGGAATAGATAAAATTTCAGCACCTATGCCTGGCAGAGTAGTAAAACTTCTAAAATCAGTTGGTGATATAGTTACAGAAGGGGACGGGGTTGTAGTCGTTGAGGCAATGAAAATGGAAAGCGAGCTTAAAACCACTATCGATGGAAAAATAACCGAAATAAGTGTTAAAGAGGGAGATACTCTTGATTTAGGGGCTCACATACTAACTGTTGAATCTCAAGATAAAAAATAATACTATTAACTTATATTGAGAAATTTCCTAATAATCATACTAATAAACCTCTTATTTATTAATATTTCATACTCGTCTCCTGTAAGAATAAATATTGGCAGTGAGCCTGGAACACTTGACTGGAATCTTGCAACAGATAGTTCGTCTTTTCAAATTATTAATAACATTATGGGAGGATTAACTAAATTTAATGAAAATCTTAAACTTGAGCCCAATCTTGCAGATTCATGGGATATAAATAAAGAAGAAAAAAAAATAATTATTAATATAAAAAATGACATACAATGGTCTGATGGAAAAGAGCTTAGTTCTAAGCATTTTATAGATTCGTGGGAACGATTATTAAATCCTAAGACAGGTGCTGATTATGCTTACTTCTTGTATGATATTAAAAATGCAAAAGAATATAACCTAGGCGAGATTGATAACTTTAAATTAGTTGGAGTGAAATCTATTAATTCCAAAACAATTGAAATTACCCTCAATGAAAATAAATCATATTTTATGAGCCTATTAAGCTTTATGTCTACTTTCCCAATAAGGATTGACAATATAAACAAAAACAAAGAGAGCTGGGTCCTGCCAGAGAACATAATAACCTTAGGTGAATACGTATTAAGCAAATGGGAAAGTCATAATTATATTCTACTTAAGCCAAAGAATAAGAATTTTAATGAGATACTACTTCTTATGAATGATAATCCTTCATCTTCTTTAGCAATGTTTCAAAATGGAAAATTAGATGTTATAGATGGTGGAGGGATACCATTATTAGAGATTCCCTATCTTAAATCAAAGAACTTATTAAATTATGAAACTCAATTCAGAAATAATTATATAGGATTTAATGTTAATAAATTTCCTTTTAACAATAAAGAAATTCGCAAAGCTTTTTCTCTTTCTATTAATAAATCTGTATTCGAAAAAGTTTTATACGATACAGTTATTAGCACTGAATCATGGATTCCACCTGGATTAATTGGCAATATTCATGATAACCCTACTAGATACAATATTAAATTAGCGAATCAAATACTTGATAAAAATGGATTTAAAGATAGAGAAAATTTTCCAAGAATAAAATTTCTATTCCCCGAAAGTGGTAACAATAGGATTATTGCAGAAATATTACAGACGATGTGGATGGAGAATCTAGGAGTAAAAGTCGAAATGCAAGGCTTAGAATGGAAGATTTATTTAATTACACTTGATATTGATAGACCTAATATGTTTAGAGCAGGATGGGCTGCGGACTACCCGGATCCTCATAATTTTATGAATATATTCACTTGCAATGGTGGGAATAACGAAACAGGATGGTGTAGCGAGGATTATGATAAAAAAATTAATCAAGCTTCATACGAATTATCTTTCGAAAAAAGAAAGGAAATTTATATCGAAGCACAAAATAAACTTTTATATGACGAGAACGTAATTATCCCTCTTTTTATATCAAATCAAATTTACTTAAAAAACAAAAGAATAGAAAAATTAAGTTTTTCAAAAATGGGAATCATTGACTTTAAAAAAATTGAAGTACTTCCTAAGAATTAAAATAAGGAATTATTTCTTTAGCATATACTTCCATAGCTAACTGAGGGTCTGGACTAAAATAATGAAATAGAATAAAGTGCTTAACGCCCTTTTCAACGTATTTCTCTATTTTATCAATACAAGCTTTCTTGGAACCTGTAATTGTAAAATCTATAACTGCTTCTCCTGGAAAGAACTTTCCCATATCTCTAAATTTTTGTTTTTTTTCTTCGTCTGTTGGGGTAATATTGAAATAATTCAGACCTTTATATTCATCTGGAATATCTATATCATATCCAGCTTTCTTTAGTTGATCTTGCATAATGCAAACATATCTAAATGGCTCTAAAGTTTTATATGCCTCATCCTCATTTTCACCCAACGAGGTAAAGACCCATAAGGTTGAATCTATTTCATCGAGAGACCTGCCTACTTCTTTGGCAGAAAGCTCTATTTTGTTTAAAGATTCCTTATATAAATTAGGTGTCAAATCAATTGGCATCCACCCATCGCCCATTTTTCCAATTAAATCTAAACCCTTATCGGTATGGGTTGCAAAATAAAAAGGAACGCTGGCTCTGTCATTGTATAGATTCAATAGCAAAGAAGCATTTTCCAAATTAAAAAAACTACCGCTATAATTTACAGTTTCTTGCGAGGACCAAAGTAGCTTCATTATATCTACAGATTCCACCATTCGCTGAAAGGGATTATCCCAGGGAATACCATATGCATCTGTATTCATGGATTCACCAACACCTAAACCCAAAGCTACTCTTCCATTAGAGAGGTGGTCAACTGTAGCTAACCTTTGAGCAAATACTGCAGGATGATTTCTATGAGGATCTGATGTTGAGCCAATTATGATATTTTTAGTTTGTTGAGCAATTGCAGCAGCTATTGTCCAAGCCTCATAAGCAGGACTGGGTGCAATAAAAGCTAAGTGATCGGGGAACCAAAGACTATCAAAGCCTAATTCGTCGGCCTTTATACAAAAATCGACTAAACCTTTAGAATCTGCACCTGGCATAGGTGGAACTAATCCAAATTTAATCTTATTCATAAAACAAACCTACTCTAAAAAACTTTTTAAGACCTCACCTACATCTGATTTAGCTAACTTCTCTAGTGCCTTTTTTTCTATTTGCCTTATACGCTCTCTTGTTAAATCAAACTTCTTACCAATTTCATCTAAGGTGTATGTGCTTTCCATATCAATTCCAAATCTCATCTTAATTATTTCCTCTTCTCTTGGTGTAAGCGCTTTCAAAGCTCCTTTAATTCTTTCTGTCAAAGAACTTTCGGCAACAATTTTGTCAGGCACCGGAGATCCTTCATCTGGAATAAAATCAAGAAGTGTGGCTTTCTCTCCATCAAATACTGGGGTATCTAACTGAATAACCTCATTTGTTGATTCTAAAATTCTTTTAACACCATCAATGGAAATGCCAACTTTATCAGCAATTTCAGACGGAGTTGGCTTTCTGCCTAAGTCCTTCTGAAGAGCAGTGCTAGCCTTAAATACCTTACTTGCTTGCTCTAATACATACACGGGAACCCTAATTGTTCTTGTTTGATCTAATAACGCTCGTGAAATTGCCTGATGAATCCACCATGATGCATATGTTGAGAACTTAAAACCCTTAGTATGATCAAATCTTTCAACCGCTCTCATCAGCCCAACATTACCCTCTTGAATTAAATCTTGTAAAGCCAAGCCCCTACCAATATATCTTTTTGCTATACTAACTACCAATCTTAAGTTAGCTTTTACGAATCTTTCTTTTAATGCATTTGCAAGATTTGTATATGCCTTTATGTAACCCTCAACTTCAGCAATTCTTCTTTTTTGCCCACCTTTTAAAGATAATAATTTCTTTTTTTGAGATGCAGTTATTTTTGAAGAGCTAACTTGTTCTAATAAGTTACGATAGTTTAAGGCATGAAGCTCTGACTTTTTTATTTTTGCTGAAACCTCTACCTCTTGTTTTGATTTTAAAAGGGGCTCAAGAGACATGTCTTTAAAATAAACATACAGAAGTCTATATTGCTCATCAGGAACCCAATCTTTCTTTTTAGTCTTTCCAGCTCCTTTAAGTGTAGTCTTTTGATATTCTTCCAGAAGAGCTTTATCGTCTAGCTCATTATTTGACGAATCTTCTTTTTCAGAATCATAAGTTTCATGTTCATTAGAACTCATATTTATGTGACCATTGTTTCCCTAGAATTAAATGCCCTAATTATACAATTTTTCGATTAATAAGTATACAAAAAACTGGCCCGGAAGGGGTCGAACCTCCATTGCTTGGACCAAAACCAAGAGTCCTGCCATTAGACGACGGGCCAATTCATAAGAGAATACAGAAAAAAATTATAATTTCAATCAAAGGCGAAATGCCAACCCTCAAATGATTCCACATTTAATGTAATTAAATCTTCATTCGACTCTATATATTTTTGAGACTCGACAAAATCACTATCTTTATCAATAACACAGAATATAGTTGAGCCAGTTCCAGAAACTGAATAACTGTTAAGATTCAAATCTCTTAAAATTTCAAATATGTTCAAATACTTTTTATCTTTGAGAAGAAGTATGGGTGTAAAATCATTCCGTAAAATAAATTTATTACTGTTTATTAATATCTGTTTTTCTAAATGAGATTGAATATCCTCTCTATTCCTTGCTGTATTTCTACATTCTTCTTTATCCCACATTTCATAAAGATTTTTAGTATTTGATTCTATTCCTGGCAAGATTAAAATGTATTTCATCTTTTCATTTATATTAAATGGCTTAACCACCTCACCTCTACCAGAAACTCTAGATGTTCTTGAATAAAGAAAAAAAGGGACGTCTGATCCTAGCTCTAAAGCAATCTTCTCAAGTGCAGGAAATTCATCAATATTAAAAAGCTTGGAAAGTGCGATTAGAGTTGCAGCAGCATTGCTGCTACCTCCACCCATACCAGAACCAATTGGAATCCTTTTTTTTACTGAAATCTCAACTCTATTGGCAATTTTAAAGTAATTAAAAAAACTCTCTGCGGCTTTCACTATTATATTTTCTTCATATTTAACTAATTTTTCTGGGAAATTTAGATCTATTAAATTTTTACTACTAGAAATTCTAATAGAAATCTCATCATAAAGATTTATTGGCTGCATCAACGAACTAATATTATGAAAACCATCTTTTCGCTTATTTCCCACTATCAAATCAAGATTAATCTTCGCAGGCGATAGTATTCTGATTTTATCCATAATGATTACATTTTACACCACAACCACAAATTAAATAAAATTATTGTTATCCAACCTTGACATATTTTCATTTTAGGTTTTGGTTAACTTGTGAAGAAAAAAACAGTTAACTCAAAACTAATGTTCAAAGCCGCTAAAAAAGTTATTCCTGGTGGCGTAAATAGTCCTGTTAGATCTTTCGATGCCGTTGGCTCTTCACCTGTCTTTATTAAAAAAGCAAAGGGCTCCTATTTGTTTGATGAAGATGGGAACAAATACATTGATTATATAAATTCATTTGGTCCTTTAATATTTGGTCATTCAAATAAAGAAATATCAAGTGCTGCGATTAAAGCTATAGATAAAGGTACAACTTTTGGTGCTTGTCATAAGAATGAAGTAAAACTAGCTGAGTTAATAAAGAATAAAATACCTTCTATGGAAATGACAAGACTTACGAGCTCAGGAACAGAGGCAACAATGAGTGCAATTAGACTTGCTCGCGCCTTTACTAATAAAGATAAAATTATTAAATTTGAAGGATGCTACCATGGACATGTTGATGATTTGCTTGTACAGGCTGGCTCGGGTCTTACAACTTTTGGATCTCCTTCATCTCCTGGTATCCCAAAAGATTCTACAAAAAACACTATAATTGCAGAATTCAACAATCTAAATCAATTAAAAAAAATTTTTTCCAAGAATAAAAATAAAATAGCTGCAATTATACTTGAACCTGTTCCGGCTAACATGGGCGTAGTGCTGCCAAGAAAAAATTATTTAAATGAGCTAATCAAACTTGCACATAGCAATAAATCTTTGGTTATATTCGATGAAGTAATAAGCGGATTTAGGATATCAATAGGTGGGGCTCAAGAATATTATAAAGTAAGACCTGATATTACCTGTATTGGTAAAATTATTGGTGGAGGTTTTCCAATCGGTGCTTTTGGAGGAAAAAAAGAAATAATGTCCATCCTTTCACCATCGGGTCCTGTCTATCACGCTGGAACTCTATCAGGTAATCCGGTTGCTGTTGCTGCTGGAATTAAAACTATAGAATTATTAGAAAAAAAAGAAAAAAGAATATATTCGGATATTGAAGAAAAAGCACTTTATATAAAAACAGAATTAGAGAAATTACAAATTAATTCTATAAAAATTAATCAAATTGGCTCCTTATTAACTCTCTTTATGACCAAGGATTCAACGGTTGATAATTATAAAGATGTTTTAAAATGTGACAATAAAATATATGGAAAGTTTTTTAATAATCTTATTAAATTAGGGATCATGATTCCGCCTTCCCAATTTGAAGCAATGTTTATATCAGATTCTCATTCAAGGAATGATATAATGAATACGGTAAAAGGATTTAAAAAAGCTATAAAATCCTTAGGTTTAAAATAATATTGAAAAAAAGTCATGTGTGGATAAAATTTATTGTCATTGGGACAGAATTGGCAGTTCTAATCCTTACAGGTTTATTTATTGGCAACAAACTAGACATTTACTACGATACATTGCCAATTTTGACGATTTTAGGTGTGGTTTTTGGTTCAATCAGTGGGTTTACTCTAATGTTTAAATTGCTAAAGAGGTTAAATAAAAAATAATGCAAAAAAATAAAAGTTTATTTAATCTGATATCAATCAACTTGTTAATTGCATCATATCTAATCTTTCTTTACAGCAAACAAGTATTTATTGAGGGCATATTTTTCGGCATTGGCCTAAGCTATTTAAACATTAAAAGTACCGAAATCATTGCAAAATTCTTCACAAAAACACAAAAAAGCAAAGCTTCTATGTTTATTCTCTCAATTTTAAAGATAGTTCTATTGGCTGGAATTGCTATTTTTTTATTAAGGAATTTATCAATAGATTTAATTGGATTTTTGACTGGTTTTAGTGTAATTTTAATTGTGTTTATTCTACTAATTCAAGGAAAATAATTTATGAGTGCAGCTTTAGAACATGCTCAATGGACTGAACTTTTAGGTGTAAATGAATATGATCATATAGTTGGCTCAGCTATTGTCGTAGTTTTATTAATAGCTGTGTCTCTAAAGATAAAAAAACATTGCTCAAGCAATAATGCACTAGTTCCTTCAGAAAAATTTAATATTACTAACTTCTTTGAATTCCTAACTCTAGATTTTTTATTAGATTTACTAACAGGAATATTTGGGAATGAAGAAAAAGCAAGAAAATATCTACCACTCCTCGGGGGCTCTTTCTTGTTTATATTTATCTCCAATTTACTTGGTATTTTTCCTGGCTTTTATCCAGCAACTCAAAATCTAAATTCTACTTTAGCTTGCTCATTAGTGATTTTTTTAGCTTACAATTACCTAGGATTTAAAGAGCATGGAATAGGCTATCTAAAACATTTTATGGGCCCAGTTATTTACCTTGCACCGTTAATGATTTTTATTGAAGTCGTGAGTCACCTCGTCAGACCTGCTTCCCTCTCGTTAAGACTTTTTTGGAATATGTTTGGGGATCATTTGGTATTACAAATTTTTTCTAATTTAACCCCATATGTTGTGCCAGCTATTTTCATTGGCCTTGGAGTTTTCGTTTCTTTTCTTCAAGCTTTTATTTTTACTATTTTATCAAGTATATATATATCACTTTCAACAAGTCATGATCATTAAATATAAGGAGGAACACAATGAAGAAATTTACAATTTTTGCATTTAGCATGTTGGCTGTACTTTTTCTTTTTACCCCAGAAGTTTATGCTGCATCGTCAGACGGTGAAGCAATTTCTGGACTTGCACTTGGAGCTGGACTAGGAATCGGTCTCGCAGCTGCAGGTGGAGCTATTGGTCAAGGAAAAACTATGGATGCAGCACTAAATGCTATAGGTAGAAATCCTGGAGCAGCAGGTCAGATCCAAACCCCAATGATTATCGGTTTAGCTTTGATTGAATCACTAGTTATTTATGCTCTTGCTATAACATTCTTATTGCAAAGTAAAATATAAATAAGTTTATAGATTTAAGAGAAGATAAGTAATATAGCTTATCTTCTCTTAAAAGAATCAGTATAAAGACAAAGCTTACCTATCGACTGTCTTTCCTTGATTTCTTTCATAGGCCTTAAGAAGTCCGCAATATGAAACATTGTAGGTTTTGAAAGTTTTATCAAACCTTTGTTGAACAAATCATTAACTCCATTTAAAACGTCTAAATTAAAATGTTTATTTCCTCTAGCAAAAGGGCCCCAAAAAATACCTAGCACATCACACCCTTTCAATAAAATCTTATTGGTTTGTAAACTAGAAATATCACCGGAAGCAAATCCCATAATTAGGAGTCTGCCTTCCCATTCAATAAAGCTTAATGAATCAGTAGTATATGAACCTCCAACGGTATCATAAATTACATCGAATTTTCTTCTTCCTAAGGGAGCTAGAGATTCCTTGAGATTATCGTTCTTCGTCAACACTAGCTCGTCTGCTCCATAGCTCTTACATTCAGATAGCTTATTTTCTGAAGATGCTAAAGCTGTTACATGACACCCTCGAGCTTTACATATCTCAATAGCAGATAACCCTATTCCTCCAGATGCACCTAATACAAGGACTTTATCACCGGGCTTTATCTTTCCTCTATCAATCAAAGCATAGTATGAAGTCCCATAATTAATTGTCATACATGCAGCAAGATCAAATGGCATTTTTTTTAATTTTTTTACTACAAATTTAGAATCAACTTTCACTTTTTCCGCGAAACCACCCCAATTACATAAAGCTACTACTTCATCGTTAACGTTGAAATCTTTTACATTACTTCCTATCGCCTCGACAATTCCAGAAACCTCTAGGCCAGGCGTAAAAGGTAAAGGAGGTGTATCTTGATACTTCCCTTCACAAGCTAAAATATCGGCAAAACTTATTCCACAACAATGAACATTAATTAGTAACTCATTCTCTGATAAATCGTCAATGTCGTGCTCAGAAAATTCTAAACTTTCAATTGAATTAAAATCATTCTGTTTAACCAAATTAATTTTCATACTTCTTAATTAGTTTACTTGCAAAACTAATGCCCTCCTTATGATTTAGAATATTGCCTTCCAGTTGTTCATCAAATATTTCTGATAAAATTTCTTTAAATCCAGGACCAGGCTTCAATCCCAAGCTAATCAAATCATCCCCGTTAATTAATGGCTTTGGTTTTATTGGCTCATTCTTTAATTCACTTATTTTATTAATTGTAAAGTCTAGAAGACTTAAGTCACCATGGCTAGCAAGACAGTCAGCCTTATGAAGCTTTAGATGTAAATCAAAATTGTCCATTGATATAAATCTTTTAAATGTACTTTTCTTCATTTCTTTAATATTTCCAAACTTCATATGTTCACTTACTAAAGATTTAATATCAGTAATTTGCTTATTAGAAAATTTCAACCTTTTGCAAATTTTTTCTGTTAATACAGCGCCAACATATTCATGTCGATTAAACCTTATTCTGTCTGTCTTTGTATATGTGCTAGGCTTTCCAATATCATGAAGAAGTCCACCTAAAGCTAAGACTGGTTCTACATAATTGTTCTCACTTAACTTATCTAAAACCAAACAAGTATGAACGAAAACATCTCCCTCGGGATGAAACTGATGAGGTTGCTCCACTCCTTTTAGGTCCTCTATTTCTGGAATTATAATTCTCATCAAACCATAATCGCTTAAAAGCTTTATTCCTTGTCCTGGATTTTTATTGGTTATTATTTTTACAAATTCTTCTCTGATTCTTTCGATACTTACATTAATAATTTTGTCAGACATATTTACTATTTCTTTTTTAGTTTCCTCTTCGATTGTTAAACTATATTTATTGGAAAATCTTATAGCTCTTAATATTCTTAGATTATCCTCCGAAAATCTTTCCTTAGGATCACCAATGGTTCTAAGAATCCCTTTCTTTATATCTTTGAGCCCTTCACAAAAATCTATTACTTCAGATGTATCTAGGTTCAACATAAGCCCATTAACAGTAAAATCTCTTCTCATTATATCGATTTTTGGGTTTTTCGTATATTTAACATCGACGGGATGTCTTCCATCTATGTATTCCATGTCTTCTCTAAAAGTAGCAACCTCAAAGAACATATTCTCAATTATTACTAGAACTACACCAAACGATTGGCCTACTGGCTTTGTTCTTTTAAATATCTCTTCAATTTCTTTTGGGGTCGCGGAGGTAGATATGTCAAATTCATCAGGTTGGATATTCATGCAAAGATCTCTCACTGCACCTCCGACTATATATCCTTCATGACCATTATCTTTAAGCTCATTAATTATAAATTTTGCAGCTTGAAATTTTTTATTATCTTTTGGCAGCTCTTTATTAAGTTTCATCGCACTATATTCTATTATTTACTTCTAAAGTATACTATAGACAAAATTTAGTTTAAATAAACCATAAAATGAAGATTGAAGAAATAAAGAGCATACTAAAGTTAAACGGTCCAAGACTTGCCTACCAGTCTTTGGATGGTATGAATTGGAAGCAAATCACTTTTAATGATATAAAAACCAATATTGATTACATAAATTCATATTTAATCAAGAAAGACTTAGTTAACAAAAACGTCTTAAGCCTTTCGTCTAATTGCATTGAATCTTACATTTTAGAATCGTTATTAATGGACCTTGGATCTAAATTAAGCTTTGCCAGTCAAAATATTTTATTGGATGTTCAATTTAATATGGAATTTGATATTGTTATTGTCGACAGCCTAGAGGAGGTTTTAGATAATCATATACTTAAAAATGTAGTTAAAGATAAAATTGTTATATCTATTGCAAACTTTAAAAAATCTAAAGAAATTAGTGACCTATGTATTTCATTGCAAAATATATATAAGATTGGATTGCTATCGAGGAAAGATTCTAAGGAAAGAGAGAAAGAATTAAGTATTAACTTTATTGATGAATTTTCTATTATAGAATCAAATAAGCTTAAGTTCTACAGCTTAAATGATATGAAAAACTTTATGAAAAGAAACGAATTCCACTTTAATTCTATAAATGAAAATGAATTTTCAACCTCCTTATATTTAAAAAAAGATTTATTTTCTAAATCTTTAAATTTATTCTTCTTAAAAAATAAAAATAAGTTTACCAATAATAAATCGGTTAAAAGCTTGCTAATAAATATAAATGAAATCATGCCTATAAACTTAATAATTGATTCAGATAGTCTTAGAGAAATAATAAAACTTTGCTATGTTAACAAAGTCAAGTTTAGTGAGTTAACTGGCTCAAAGATTAAAAAAATTATTACGTATAATATGGCAGCTGGGGAAAACCTTGAAATGCTAAAAAATGATAAAATCGATTTGGTAAACTTAAATAACTAAATATTTTCAGATAAGTTCTTTGCCATTGGAAATATTTTACTGATTACTTTAGCTATCGCTATAGCAATATCCATATGTTCCTTCTGGGTACCATTTGAACTTCTTAGTTCAATATAATGAACCCAACTACGAAGAGTTCCATTCATATACATTCGACTAACAGTATTACCCTCTGGTAATACAGATCTTGCCTGTTCTTTAGCTATTCCATTTTGAATTGCCCAAATATATGTTTCTTTTGCTAATTCTATTAGATCATTTTGCTTTTTTTCCCACTGCTTTGATAATTCACGATCATCTGTTTCTATAGAGTTTTGCCTATTCTTAGTATCTTGCAATCTAGCTTCTCTTGTTACAAAAGATAAGTCCTTGGTTGGATCTGCATATCTTTGACTAAATTCCTGAAAACTAAACGATCTATGTCTTAGTATCTGTCTTGCTATATCTCTTGTAGTCTCAATTTCGATACATGCGCTTACCATCTCAAGAGGAGACCAATGCTTATTATTAATTAAATAATTTATTAACTTCTCACTAGTCTCATTATTTATTTGATTTGATGGATTTGACACCCGAGCGCAGAAAGCTATTAACTCTTGCACATTTGAAATTCCATCTTCCAAAAACTCTTCAGTAGGCTTTGAATAACTAACTAATCTAATATTCAAACTAAACTATCTCCAAATTTTTCTATAAGTGAATCTAAATAAACTTCATTTGATTCATAAACAAATTTTATACAAGTTGAAGAAAAATCATAGCTGTCAGAATTAAGAGACTCTGAACAAATTATGAATATATTCTTTGATCTTTTTTCTACAACATCAATAAAGGAAATGGTAACAGGTGAGAGAAAATTGTCAGCAAAAATAATAAAATTGTCACATGAATTTAGCATCATCCAAGAGTCTTTTAAATCCCATTGAGAAAATTCCTGTCCAACAAAAGGAATACTAGGTTTAAGTATATTCTTATTGCACGAATTACAAAGAAATTGGCTTTGATCATTAATGATTAAGTCTACATCTTTATCCAAACCGCACTCAGAGCAATAAAACCAACTGATGTTCCCTTCTAGTTCAATAAGTTTTTGAGCTCCATTAAGCTTTAATAAACCATCAATATTTAAATTAATAATTCCAACAATTTCTTTTGCTTTCTCAATATTAAGTATCTTCTTATAGTTTGAGGATAACTTTAAAGATCCTAAATTATTTAACTTTTCTGAAAAGTCCTTAACAAAATTCTTCCTAACTTCATCATATGCTCTAAACTCTTTTATATTTGGTCTTAGCTCATAGCTTAATAGCTTTTCTAATTTACCATCCTCATAAAAATTTTTTTCTAATAAAATTACAGTATTTTTAATCACACACCTCTGATATCACCCCATATTATTTTATGAATTTGTGGAACAACTCTAATATTTAGATTATCTTTTAGAACCATATTTACTAAACTCTCAAGATTAGAACCATAAACGGGTTGGAAAATTACTTGTGCTTTAAAAAAATTCTTTAAGACAATATTTTTGGCATACTCATAATCTTTTAAGTCTTTTATAACAAACTTAATTTGATCTTTAGCTTCTAATTCTTTTAATAAAGATAAGTTAGTTTTTTTGTCCATCCCTGACCCAGGACACTTGCAGTCCATACTAATCAATACATTTGAATTCTTAAAAATATCCATCGGTCTTATATGGCCAGCAGTCTCAAGTAAAATCCTATAGCCCTTTTCTAATAAAATATTAGTTAAAAAAACTAATTCTTCCTTTTGATGTAAGGGCTCTCCACCAGTGATACAAATATTTTTGCATTTAATCTTCTCAATATCTGCAATAAGCTCTTGGACCTTAACTTCTTTATAATCATCTCCTTCAACTGCATACATCGAATCACACCAAGAACATCTTAAGCTGCACCCGAATAAACGAACAAAAGTAGTAGGAATTCCTACCTGTGTACCTTCGCCTTGGAGAGAGAAAAAAATTTCATTAATCTTTATTTTCATAATTTTTTGTCTTTGGCCTCTCCATTAAATTCTCCATCACAGCCCTTTCAACCAGGGGATCTGGGTCCCCCGCCTCTTCAAAACCTCTTGCTCGTAATAGATTTGCATGATCATTAGAGGTGGGAGGATATCTACCGTCATAACTAGTATGTGAAAAAGATAACGCCTCCCAGCAATCCTTAGGAAGTTCCTTTGCTAGCATAACAATTTCGGATTTCTTCATATTTATTAATGGAGTCAAGATTTCTATCTTTTTTTCTAAAGCAAGAAAAATAGTTTTTTCTAAACTTTCTATAAAATTTTTTCTACAGTCTGGATATCCTCCAAAATCTTCTTCGCATATTCCTGTTATCATAGTATCAATATTCCTTGAGTATGCTTTATTAGCAGCCAAAGATAAAAATAGCAGATTTCTTCCCGGGACAAAGGTTTTTTGAATTCCTGTGGACACCTCTTTTAAACTTGAGAACTGGTCTAAAGGTACATCTTTATTTGTTAAAGGAGATTTCCCGGAAAACAAGGGGCCAATGGATAAAATCTCATGGTTTTTTATACCTGCAATTTGAGCTACTTTAATTGCGGATTCAACTTCAATCTTATGTAATTGATCATAATCAAACGTAAGCGCAGAACAATCATACCCCTTATTAATTGCCCAAAAAAGGCAAGTTACTGAATCCTGGCCGCCACTTAAAATAACTAATGCTTTTTTCATAAAATTATTAAGTAATATTATATATTCATGGATCGAATTAGAAAAATAGATTTTAATGATTTACCAAGCTTAGAAACCTTAGAAAAGTTAATTTTTAAGGATAATTGGTCCAAGAAAATAATTGAGAATCAAATTAAAAATTGTGATTCTATTAATCTGCTAGTAACAAAAAACAAGAAAATAGTAGCATACATGTTTTCTCATAAATACGAGGATTTCATTGAAATCGAAAGAATTGGAGTGGTAATGGAGGAAAGAAGAAATAATCTTGCAGAAAAACTTTTAAAGAAAACTGAAAATATAGCTAATGAATGCGGTATAAAAAAATTACTATTGGAAGTAAGAGAAAGTAATATTTCTGCAATAAATTTGTATAAAAAATTAAACTATAAAAAAGACTCTATAAGAAAAGGTTACTATAAAATTGACAAAGAGAACGCCTTACTAATGAGCAAAAAATTAGACTGATCCTTTATATCTTCCATGAACTTCCTCAAGTGCTGATGTCATTTCACCAATAGTACAATAAGCTCTTACCGCGTCCAAAATATATGGCATTATGTTTTCACTATTTGATGCTGCATTTGTTAAAGATTTTAGGCAATTTATTACTCTATCATTGTCTCTTTCTTTACGTAAAGCCTCTAAGCTTTTATTTTGATTTTTTTCTAAATCTTTATCAATTCCCTGAATAGGAGGAACCTCTTCCTCTTCAGACTTGAAATCATTTACACCTACAATCACTCTGTCTTTTTTCTCTAATTCTATTTGAAAATCATATGCTGAATTCTCAATTTCGCTTTGAATATAATTATCTTCAATACACTTAACCATGCCACCCTTTTCCTTAATAATATTCAAATATTCATAAACTTTCTCTTCTATTTGATCAGTTAAATTCTCTATAAAATATGATCCGGCAAATGGATCGATTGTATTGGCAACTTCACATTCATGAGCAATAATTTGTTGTGTTCTTAAGGCTATTGTTGCTGATTCCTCAGTTGGCAAGCCAAGAGCTTCATCAAATGAATTAGTATGCAATGATTGAGTTCCACCTAAAACTGCAGCCATTGCCTGCATAGCTGTTCTTACTATATTATTTAATGGTTGTTGTGCTGTAAGTGTAACTCCGCCCGTTTGTGAATGTGTTCTAAATTTACAAGCACCATCATCCAATACATTAAAGTCTTTTCTTAATATATTCGCCCATATTCGTCTTGCTGCCCTATATTTAGAAATTTCCTCAAAGAAATTTCCGTGCACTGCAAAGAAAAATGAAACTCTTTTACATATCCCTTCGATATCTAAGTTTCTCTTTTTTGCAATTTCTAAATATTCTATAGCATCAGCTAACATAAAAGCAACTTCTTGCACAGCAGTAGATCCAGCTTCTCTAATATGGTATCCGCTCACACTAATTGGGTTCCATTTTGGAACAAAATCTTTACAATATTCCATCAAGTCAACGCTTATCTGAACTGATGGATTGGGAGGAAAAGCATAAGTTCCCCTTGCTATAAATTCTTTTAGAAGATCATTTTGCGTTGTACCCATTATTGCATCTGGGGTTACCCCTTGTTTTTCAGCAGCAACTATATACATTGCCAAAAGCATCGAAGCTGTGGCATTAATTGTCATAGAAGTTGAGACTTTATCTAATGGAATACCATCGAATAAAATTTCAATATCTTTCAAAGAATCAATTGCAACTCCAACCTTTCCAACTTCACCTTTGCTAACTGGGGCATCCGAGTCATAACCCATTTGTGTTGGTAAATCAAAAGCGACACTTAGTCCGGTTTGGCCTTTATCTAGTAAATATTTAAACCGCTCATTTGTCTCTTTTGCTGAACCAAAACCAGCATATTGTCGCATTGTCCAGAATCTTCCACGATACATTGTCGGTTGGACACCTCTTGTAAAGGGAAATTCTCCAGGCAAAGAATTTCTTTCTTCTACATCTTTAGTAATATCATCTTTTGTATAAAATCTTTCAATTTTAATATTTGAGGTAGTTTTAAACTCACCCTTTCTTTCCTTTAATTTTTCTTTATATTTTTCTTGCCAATCATTTTTATTCATAACTAAGATACCCTTACAATGTTTTCTTTTGCTAAAGCTACTAAGGAATCCTTATACCTACTTTCTGGTAAAGACTTAATAGCAGAAATTGCCTTAGTACTATATGCTTTTGCAGATTTTAAAGTTTCCTCAATTCCATTATTTTCCAATACAAAATTATACAGAATATCTAAGCTCTTTCTATCAAAATTTTTTCTCTCTAATATTTGGTAGATTTTTTTTCTTTTCTTAATAGGAGCTTTTTCCAATGCGATTAATATCGGCAAAGTAACCTTTCCTTCTTTAAAGTCTTCCATTGTACTCTTGCCCATTTTCTTTGAATCACCTAATAAATCCAGGGCATCATCAATAAGCTGAAAAGATACTCCTAAATTTAATCCATATAATTTCAATTTTCTAACTTTTGATGAATCTTTTGTTGAAAGTAAGGCCCCAACCTCTGCTGATGAAGAAACCAAAGAAGCTGTTTTTAATTTTATCATTTTAAAATAAATCTTCTTATCAAAATTAACTAGTCTTTTTGAAATCATAATATCAAGAATCTGACCATTTGCTAGCTCTGAAGCTGCATTTGTTACAGAACTCATAACACTATTGTTCTTGCACTTATTGATAAGAAATAACGACCTCGCCAACAGAAAATCTCCAACTAATACTGTCGCATGATCCCCCCAAATTTTGTTTACTGACTTTAAACCTCTTCTTATCTCGGCTTGATCAACTATATCGTCATGAATTAATGAAGCATTATGTAAAAGCTCAACAGAGGCTGCTGCTGATAAGATTTTCTTATCCACTTCTTTACCAAGCGCTAAGGCTGATAAAAGTACAATTGAGGGTCTTAGCCTCTTTCCAGGCTTATTAATTAAATGCTTAATCACATCAAATGACATTCTTACTTTATTAGGAACCTCTGCATTTAATACCTTTTCAACTTTATTTAAATATTTAACAATAGGCTCTTTAATAACCATAGAATCCATTTTTGTAAGTTATCAGAAATAAGAAATAAGTCAAAAACCTTAAAAAATAATATAGAATATTTAAAATGCTTATTTACGACTATATATTCATATTTATCGTTCTAACTTTGAGTGGACTAGGCTTACTATTTGGAATTGTAAAATCTTTCTCAAAATTTTTTACTTTATTAATACCTCTTTTTATATCGATTTTTAGTGCATCAAAATTTAACACCGAATTAATTGCCGAATATAGCTTTTATAATGGTCCTGGTTCATTTTTTATAACAAGCATCCTTCTTTATATTATTTTATATTTATTTTCTAAATTATTTTTCTTTCTAATTGAAAGTTTTCTAATTTATTTAAATCTATCATTATTAAATAGGCTTATAGGTTGTTTGTCGGGATTAGTTTTAGGCGCTATTACTGGAATTATTTTTTTACTTGGTGTAAAAAGATTCTTTAATATTGAAACTCTTTTTTATAACAAAATTAAGGGATATTTATCTTTTTTTTTCACGATATGAGTGTATGATTCTTTTGTGGATGAAAAATTAACTGCATATCAATATCTTTTAAAGGAAAAGCTTGCTGGCAGTAAGAACAGAGAATTAATAGCATTACTAAAAGATTTAAAACTTGCTGGAAGACAAGTAAGTAAGGAATTAAATACTGGTGCTTTAGCAGGTTCATTGGGTGACCTTACGGGTTCAAAGAATTCCCATGGTGAAAGAGTTAAAAAACTTGATTTAATAGCAAATAATTTATTTATAAAGTCGCTTGAAAATGGAGGGAACTGCTCAGGGGTTGTATCTGAAGAGAACGAGAAAATAGTAATATTCAATAATGAAAATTCCAAAAATGCCAACTATATAGTTTTAATTGATCCATTAGATGGTTCTTCCAATATTGATGTAAATGTACCAGTTGGAACTATTTTCTCAATCTTAAAAAAACCAAAAAATAATAAAAAATTAACTTCAAAAGATTTTCTACAAGAAGGAAAAAAACAAATTGCCGCGGGCTATATAATTTATGGTTCATCAACAATTTATGTTTTAACAGTAGGCAAAGGTGTGGATGCTTTTACTTTAGACCCCCATGTCAATGAATTTTATGTTTCACACACAAATATTAAAATCCCAGATAAAGCCAGAATGTATTCGGTAAATCAAGGAAACTTTTTTGAATTCCCTTTAGCACTTCAAGAATACATTAGATGGTGTGAACAAAAAGATACTAAAACAGGAAGACCCTATTCTCTTCGATATGTCGGATCAATGGTGGCTGATCTTCATAGAAGTCTCTTCAAAGGAGGGCTTTTTATCTATTCCCAGGCAAAAAATGCACCGGAAGGGAAATTAAGATTAATGTATGAATGCAATCCTATGGCTTTTATAATCCAACAAGCTGGCGGTCTAGCATCCGATGGAAAAAAAGATATTTTAACAATTAAACCAAAATCCATTCATCAAAGATCCCCTATTTTTATTGGTTCATCTGAAATGGTAAAACTAGTTAGTAAATATTTAAAAAGTAAATTATTTTCTTAGGCAATAGTAATTTTCTTGTTAAGATATACATCTTGAACTGCGTTAAGAATTTCAATACCTTCTGAAATCGGTTTCTGAAAAGCTTTTCGGCCTGTAATTAACCCCATCCCTCCAGCACGTTTATTTATGATTGCTGTTTTAACTACTTGTGATATGTCATTATCACCGGAGGCACCACCAGAATTTATAAGTCCTGCTCTACCTGATAGGCAATTGATTACCTGATACCTATTTAAATCTATAGGATGATCTGATGTTAGGTCTGAGTAAACTTTCTTATGCGTTTTCCCAAAACTTAAATCATTAAAACCACCGTTAGTTTCAGCTAATTTCTGTTTTACAATGTCAGCTTGAATTGTTGCTGAAAGATGATCAGCTTGACCAGTTAAATCAGCACTTAAATGATAATCTTTCTTATTGTTTTTGAAAGAAGAGTTTCTTAAATAAGCCCAAAGAATAGTAACCAAACCCAATGAGTGAGCATATTCAAATAACTCAGAAACTTCTTGAATCTGTCTACTACTTTCTTGAGAACCAAAATATATAGTAGCTCCAACACCAATTGCTCCCATATTAAAGGCTTGGTCTACAGAAGCGAAACGTATTTGATCATACTGATTAGGATATGTTAGAAATTCATTATGATTCAGTTTAAGTATAAAAGGAATCTTGTGAGCAAATTTTCTTGATACTGAGCCTAAAACACCAAGAGTAGATGTAACAGCCCCACACCCACCTTCAATGGCCAATTTAACAATATTTTCAGGATCAAAATAAATTGGATTAGGGGCAAATGAAGCTCCTGCCGAATGCTCTACACCTTGATCAACAGGAAGGATAGATAGATATCCAGTCCCACCAAGTCTTCCATGACTAAATAATGTTTGTAAATTTCTAAGGACAACATTTGATCTATCTGTATCCTTTAAAACTCTATCTACAAAATCTGGACCAGGTTTTATTAAATTAGAAGAATCAATTGTAGTACATCTATGATCTAATAAATATTTAGCTTCATCACCAAGTAGGTTTTCAACCCAAGTTAAATCGTTCTTTGAGGTTTTTTTCATTCTATATTTTTATTATAAACTTTTAATCCAGGATTTCTATACCTGGCAAACTGCTCCCACCTAAGTATTCTAATAATGCACCGCCCCCGGTGGACATGTGAGAAATTTCTGATTCTAGGACTTCAGCTTTACGAATTGCCGCAATTGTCTCTCCTCCTCCAACCACCGATGTAGCCCCCCTCCAAGTTGCTAAAGCAACTGCTCGTGCTACATGAATAGTTCCTGAAGAATACTGTTCAAATTCAAAAACTCCCATTGGTCCATTCCAAAATATATATCCTGGTCCTTTAATTATCGAATTAAACAACTCAATGGTTTTTGGTCCAATGTCTAATGCCATATGTCCTGAAGGAATACTAATATCAGATATTGAACATTGGCTTGATTTATTAAAATCTTTTGAAACAATATGGTCTATTGGTAAAATAATTTTCTCTTTATATTTATTGAATACATCTTTTACCCAATCTATCATTTCCTCTTCATATATTGAATCCCCAATATTAACTCCATTTGCTTTTAGAAAAGTGTAAGCTGCCCCACCGCCGACTAAAATTTTATCTGCACTTTCTAAAAGGTTTCCCAAGGCAGATATCTTATCTTTTATCTTTGATCCACCAATTATTACTAGGAAAGGGTGTTCAGGTGTTCTCATCATTTTACTAACAAAACTTAGTTCTTTATCAACTAAAAAACCACTTATTTTATCAACAAAATCTTTTGTCATTCCATAAGTTGAACAATGTGCTCTATGAGATGTTCCAAACGCTTCATTAACATATACATCACCAAGTTTAGCGAGTTCTGACGAAAATCCTGAATCATTTTCAGTCTCTTCTTTATGAAAACGAAGATTTTCAAGCATAATCACTGACCCATCGCTTAGATCATCTAGTTTCTTAGATAATTCGCTACCGATAAAGTCTTCAACGAAGACTACCTTCTTATCAATTAATTCAGATAATCTTTTCGCAACAATGTTTAATGAAAGGTCTTTAACTATTTTTCCCTTAGGTCTTCCAAGATGTGAACCCAGAATTACTTTAGCACCAGCATCAATTAAAAAATCTATTGTTGGCAAAGCTCTTCTAATTCTATAGTCTTCCCTTATTGAATCATTTTCAAGATTTATAGGAACATTAAAATCAACTCGAACAAAAACTTTCTTACCTTTGTAAAAAGACTTGGGGAAATCTGAAATTACTTTCTTTTTATTCAAGCGACATTCCAATTTTAGTTGCTAAATCAAGAACTCTAGAAGAATAGCCATATTCGTTATCATACCAAGCAATTACTTTAATAAAATTATCTCCAATTACACTTGTGCCAAACGGATCAAATACTGCGGAATGCTTGTTTTTCAATAAGTCCACAGAAACTGCCCCGTCTGGAGCAACATCAAGGTAATCTTTTAAAGAATTATTGGCAGCCTCAATAAAGGCAGAGTTAATTTCATCCCTTGATGCAACTTTATTTATTCGAGCCACAAAATCAACCATGGAGACATTTGGGGTTGGAACTCGGACCGAAATAGCCGATAGATTTCCTTTTAAATCAGGAAATATTTCTTCAATTGCTTTAGTTGCGCCAGTACTAGTTGGAATCATTGAAAGGGCTCCTGCTCTGGCCCTCCTAATATCAGAATGCGGAGAATCTATTATTCTTTGATCATTTGTATAAGAATGTATTGTAGTCATATGTCCGCTTTCAAGACCAAAATTATCACGCAACACCTTTACAATCATAGCTAAACAATTAGTTGTACATGAAGCATTAGATATAATATGATGATTTTGATTATCATATAAATCGTCGTTAGCCCCCATTACCGTTGTAAAGATATCACCTTTACCAGGTGCTGATATAATAACTTTTTTAACAGTACCGCCTAAATGTTCTGATGCCTGATCTTTAGAAGTAAAAATTCCTGTCGATTCCACTACAATCTGACACCCTTCATCGTTCCAATTAATGTTTGATGGGCTTCTTTCAGAAAAAATTCTTATTTTTCTTCCATCAATCAATATACCATCTTCATCATGAGAAATATTATTTTCTAAAACACCAAAAACTGAGTCATATTTCAACAAATGAGCACAAGTATTTAAATCTGCAATATCATTAATTGCTACGACATCAATCTCATCAGAAAGAAGCGATATTCTAAGAAGATTTCTACCTATTCTACCAAAACCATTAATTCCAATCTTAATTGACATAAAAAACCCCTTTTTTTTTGAGAGTTTTTTAATTCTACACTCTCCTTATTAGATTTCAAACAATTGAATTTATAAAAATTGCATGATAATGTCACAATTATGAAGAAAATTAAAATAGGTATAATCGGTGCAACTGGTTATACAGGAATTGAACTAATTAGAACCTTAAGCAACCACCCAATTGCCGATATTAAATTTGCGGGAGCAAATTCAAATTTTGGCTCTTATCTTCATGAGGAAATTCATAGTTTAACATTATCAAATAAATTAAAAATTAAAAGAAATATAGATATATTAAAAATGAAAAAACTCGATTTAGTATTTTCCTGCTTGCCAAATGGCGGATTAATATCTATTTATAATAAATTAAAGAAACTTAACGCAAGAGTCATTGATTTAAGCGGAGATTTTAGATTAACTGATAGATTGCATAAAAAATGGTATGGAACAAAAAGAAGCAAGGGGAGCTTGAAAGATTTTCAATATATTTTGCCAGAAATAAATAAAGGCACTATAAAGAAAAACCAAAATATTTCTAATCCCGGGTGCTACGCAACCTCGATTCTTCTTGGTCTGTTACCAATTGCTCATACACTAAGAAAATCAGAAGATATTATCATAGATACTAAATCTGGAATATCAGGCGCGGGGAAAAGTGCAAATCTTCAGCATAGCTTTACTGAAAGCGCTGAAAACTTATCAACTTACAATGTAGGGGAACATAGGCATGCCCCTGAAATAGAGCAATTAATTTATAAGGAATCTAAAAAGAAAATAAACATTTTAATGGTCCCCCATTTACTTCCTATCAAGAGAGGGATTATGTCAAATATATACATATCCAAGAATACTTCTTTTGATTTAAAGAAAATATACGAACTATTTGATAATTATTATTCAAATTCAAAGTTTGTTAAAATATTTAAAAATAGCCTTCCAAAAATTAATCAAGTGCAAAATAGCAACTATTGTCATATAGGTATTAAAATTCTACCTAATAATAAAACTTTACTTATATCCTCGGTTATAGACAATCTAGGCAAGGGTGCGGCAACTCAGGCGGTCCAAAATATGAATCTTTTATTTAATTTTGATGAAGGCTTAGGACTTTAAATCTTTAAATTCTTGTTTTAATTTCTCTATTTCTTTATGAATCTTTAAAATATCCTCACCACTAGGATCAGGAAGTTCATTATGATATAAATCAGGGGCTTGAGAAGAAAAGGATTTCCCAACCACTCTTCCTGGAACTCCAACTACGGTTGAATTATCTGGTATATCATTAATAACTACTGAATTTGCACCGATTTTAGTATTTTGACCAATATTTAAGGGGCCTAAGATCTTACTGCCTGCACCTATAATAACATTGTCCCCTATCGTTGGGTGTCTCTTTCCTGGATTAGCACTTACTCCCCCTAAAGTAACTCCTTGATAAATTGTAACATTATTACCAATTTCTGATGTCTCGCCAATTACAACGCCCATTCCATGATCTATAAAAAAGCCATCGCCTATTTGTGCTCCTGGATGAATTTCTATCCCAGTCAAAGTTCTAAAGATATTAGAAATTAGCCTTGCTATTAATTTAAGACCTAGGGTCCAAAAAACGCTAGCAATTCTATGCCAAAGAACAGCATGAAAGCCCGGGTAATTAATTAAAATTTCCAATAAATTTCTCGCGGCAGGATCTCGCTCATTAACTGCAGCAATATCTAACCTGATAGTATTTAAAAAACCCATAATTTATCTAACTATTCTCAACAAATTTAAGATTATCGTCATAAACTTTTAAATAGTCATATTTAGTTGATCTTTCGACCGGTCTACGATTGATTTCAAATGTAAGTCTTCTAAACTCCTCTGGAGGAAAATATTGACCAAACTTACCACCAGCAGCTGTAGTTATTTTTTCTTCCATTAAAGTACCACCAAAATCATTTGCACCCGCATTCAAACAATATTGGGCAAATTCAGGGCCCTGCTTAACCCAGGAAACTTGAATATTATTTATCCAACCTCTAAAAAAAACTCTGGCTACAGCGTACATTTTAAGTTGGTCAAGGTCGGTAGGACCTTCTCTTGATAAACCCTTTTTATAAAGCCTAGTATCCCATGGAATAAACCTTAAAGGAACAAACTCTGTAATCCCTCCAGTCTCTTTTTGAATCTCACGTAAAATATTAAAATGCTTCGCCCAATGAAATGGTTTATCAACATGCCCATACATAATAGTTGAAGTTGTATTCATTCCCGCCTTATGGATTTCTTTGATTGTATGTACCCACTGGTCAGTTGTGATTTTCCCAGGGGCTATAATTTGCCTTACATCTTCACTCAAAATTTCTGCAGCTGTCCCCGGAAAAGTACCATGCCCAATATCTTTTAACTGAGATACAAAATCTTGGATAGGGATATTTAAAGTCTCTGCCCCATAATGAACTTCAAAAGGAGAAAAACAATGAGTATGCATATCAGGAACAGCATCTTTAACAGACTTAATAATTTCTAAGTAGAAGTTTCCATCAATATCTGGATGCATACCACCTTGCATACACACTTCTGTAGCTCCATTTTCTCTTGCCTCTCTTACTTTTTCTTTTATCTCATCCATTGTAAGAAAATATGCTCTCTCATCTCCTTCAGGAGCCATAAAATTACAAAAACCACAATATGTATTACAGATATTAGTAAAATTTATATTTCTATTTACAACATAAGTAACATCGTCACCTACATCTTCTTTTCGAATTTGATCAGCTAGGACAACTAATAAAGATAAATCATTAATTTCTTTTATTAAAAATAATTTCTCTGCTTCTTCCTGGGATATTTCAGTCTTGTTGATCACCTTGCTTAAAATCGCAACAATATCCTTCGAGCCAACAGAAAGCAAATGGTCTAATCCTTTCTCCCTATTCTCCTCAATATTATTTATAACTTCTTTTAATTCATTATCCATTTAAATTTTAACTCTCTTTAACATATCCTGTTTCGTCTACAAACTGTAATGCTTTATTATAAATATTATCAGTCAAAAATCTTTTATCCAAATATTCTGGATAAACTGGCAACCTTTCCCTTAAAGTAAATCCAAACTCAAAAATATTCTTTTTCATGATATCCAATTGGGGCCAAGGACTTTCTGGATTAACATAATCAATTGTAAGCGGAGAAACACCGCCTAAATCATTGACGCCTGAGAAAATATGCAAAGTATATGTCTTCGCATTTAAGTTAGGTGGAACTTGAATATTCACGTCCTTTCCCATTAAAATTTTTGCAATTGCAACTGTTTTAATCATATCTAAATCAGTTGGAACAGGGCTTCCTTCCATCTTAATGCCTGGTTTCGGACTAAAGTTCTGAATTATAATTTCTTGAATATGACCAAATTCGTCACTAATTCTTTTTAGCTCGAATATAGAATCTACTCGTTCTTCCCAATTCTCTCCTATGCCTATTAAAATTCCAGACGTCCATGGAATGTTGAGTTTCCCAGCATCTGATATTGTTTTAATACGTGCTCTAGGGTATTTATCAGGGCATCTGTAATGGGCTTCTCCTGGATCCATAAGTCTCTCGCTTATACTTTCTAACATTAAGCCCATGCTTGGATTTGATTCTTTAAATCTTTTTAATTCCTCTGGCTTAGCTATTCCTAAATTTGAATGAGGAAATATTCCTTCATCTAAACAAATTTCAGACATTGCAATCATATAATCAGAGGTTGAATCGTACCCCATCTTATTGAGTTCTTTCCTGTAAACGTCATATACAAGTTCCGGCTTATCACCTGAGACAAAAAGCATCTCTGTACAACCAAGCTCGGTAGATTTTTTTGCAGCCTCTAGGACTTTTTCAGGAGAAAAAAGAAGTTCCCCTTCTCCGGGTTCATATTTAAATGTGCAATAAGAACAATTATCTCTACAAAGCTGAGTTAAAGGAATAAAGAAGTTCTTAGAGAAGCTTATTAAATTTCCCTTATATTTATCTCTTAGAAAATTTGATACACACATCAAGAGAGAAACTTCATCAAGAGATATATCAGTTAAAGCCAATACATCCTCTCTGGTCAATTCAACTTCATTCAATGATTTTTCAAGTGATGTTCTAATTTTCTCATTTAGCTTATCAATATTCGCAATTGGAATATCATGAGCTTTTAAAATCTCACTTGAACTATGAGAATTTAAGAAAATCTTATGTGCTTCATCTAAAGATATCATTTTTATCACTTCTCAAAAGGATATTCGAATCCTTTTTAGACTTTTTATAATTATACCCTCTTATCAAAACAACTGGAACACCTATGTCCTTTTCCATTAATAGCCCTGCCGCTGATGCTAATTCATCAGTTATAGGGACCTCTGTTTCATTAAGCGATCTTCCATATAGATCTTTTTTATATTTTTTAATTGGCAAAACACCATAGCTACCA
>MDTG01413430.1_pt1 | contig 79530 bp, 72 predicted proteins | sample 811421 | NCBI WGS metagenome assembly MDTG01 (sample SAMN05326645, study PRJNA326480) | marine metagenome | isolation source: seawater | place: Pacific Ocean: South East | collected 2011
CCGCATTTCCTGATCAGCTAAACTCAGACTGACGTGCTTGTAGGGGTGGCGTGAGTTGCGGTTGGACCGCATTTCCTGATCAGCTAAACTCCATATTCATACAAGCCCCGGTTTTCCGGGGCTTTTTTTTGATTTTGGCAGACAAAGTCGGGCTCATGATCAGAACAATTCAAACTGTTCCGGGGCTTTTTTGGCATTCTTTCGGCCGCCCCCGCGGAAACAGGTGATTCCCTCATACTGCTTGTCGGTAAACTGCAGAATGTCGACCTTGCCTTCGGCGGGCAAGGCCGCTTCGACCTTTTTCATATAGCCCTCGATAGCCTCCTTACCGGATGTGTGGCGGACATAGACTGAAAACTGCGCCATCTCGAATCCGAGATCCTTCAGATGAAGACGGAATTTCGAAGCCGCCTTCCGTTCTTCCGGATCGATGACCGGCAGGTCGAAAATGACCATCATCCACATGATGCGGTACCCGCTGAGCTGGCTCACGGTCCGGCCGGTGCCGCCAGGGTGAGGTCGAGTGCCGCGCCCGGCAACTCCAGTGTTTTCCGCTCTCCAAGGAAGACCTGCGCGAGCGAGGCTGCGCAGCGATCGAGACAGGTCTGAAGTGGCGAAGCGCCACGTGGTCCCTCCAGATCGAGCGTCATGATGCCGGAAAGCCGCGCCTTGACCGCCGGCTCGAGTGTTTCGATTCCCTCTGCCACAAGCCTGCGCACGGCGAGGTCGGCATACGGGCGGAAAGGTTCCATCACATCATCGGCGAGACGCAGCGCATTGCCACGGCTGGTATGATGCAGGGACAGGGATGGGTGCAGGCCGGCCCCGAGTATGGATCGCGCCGTTCCGGCGCGCAGGATCATATAGGCGTAGTTCAACAAGGCATTGGCGCCATCCCGGTCACGCTCGCGCCTGAACCCGGAGCCCATCATCAGCCGCCAATAGCGCCTTGCTGCCTGCGCCTCGAGATTGTCCGGGTCGCCGGAGCGCACCCGCTTTGCCAGATCGCGCAAGGGCGTACCCTTTTCACCGGCCGCATCCAGCGCTCCGGCCTGGGCAAGGATTTTCGCCTTCACGAGATCACGCCACAGTCGCTTTCGCAGCGGCAGGGGCGCAGCGGCCTGTGCCTCCATGCGCAAGCCCTGCTCGTAATGCCCCTGCATGGGCCAGACCAGTGCGACCGGCGCATGACGATTATCGCAGATGACCATCGGACAACCGCGCTCTGCCAAGCGGCTGGTGAGATTGGCGGAGAAGGTCGCGCCATGACCGTGGACAATCAGAGCGGAAATGTCGTCGAGTGCAACACGGCCTTTTTCTTCGCCCTCCTCGCTCACCTTCATGAAGCCCCGCTCGACGGAGATGTGGACTCCGTCCGACGCGATTTCGATGATGCGGCCGATCATGACGAACCTGCGGGGTTCGCAAATGCGCGACCGGACGGGTCAACGTAAATCTGCTGCGCGCCGATATCCTTCAGGCGGCTCGGCGATACAGTGAGATAGTTGAACGGATCGGTCTTGTCCGCGTCCCGCGCCTTGAGGCGCCCAGCCTCGTTGTGATTGGCGAGAACAATCTGCCCTTTGGAGAACTTGACCACCCGCATGACCTGTCCCGGAGCATCGTGATCGACGCGCAGCAGATCATTCCCGCGAATCCTCATAACAAGCGGTTCTCCGGTCCGGCTGACGCGGCCAGAGGGGTCAAAGTCCGGCGCATTGGCCTCGAAGCGGGAGATCACTTCTCCGGTCCACTTCCCATTTGACCCGGCAAAAATATCGTAACAGTAATTGCCGTCCCCCTTGTACGCCTTGTAGGCATGGCCATTGCCGTCGCGGATCGGAATAACGCTGAGACTCTCCACAATACGCACCTTGCGCACAGGTGGTGACATGTCTTCGCCAGCGGCGACTATCGCATCAACGAAATCCTTGCCGCTCAAGCCTTCGGTGGCTGCGCGGAACGCCTTCTTCAGGCAATCGTCGCGGATTGCATCCAGCTTGTCAGGCCTGTTCAGCGTCGCGAGCGGTACGCGGTGAACCACGTCCCGCTTTCCCGATTTTTCGACGTTGCCAACCAGACCGTAAGCCGTGTCGTTATGCAGCGCACCCTGAACTCCGTGATCGGGTTTGTGCGACACCACGATCCGGGAGACGACTTCCATCACGCGATCACGGAAGCCGGGCCAGGGATCGTCAAGATCGTGTATGAGGCGGGCATCCCCTGCGTGCTCGGCCTTGCCGGCCTCCGTCGCGATGCGCTGAAGCAGCGAGCGGTCGGTCAGGGCCGTGACGACGGCATCAATGGCGTGGTGACGATGATCGTTCCGGTTCTTCTTGATGTCGGCGGCCCGGGCCTCACCAAGATTATGTCCCGCCAGAATGGAGTTCAGCCCCCAGTGATGCCGCAGATCGCTGGTCAGACGGCCCGGCGTGACGCACAGCTTGCCCGGATCACCGATCAGCCAGACCAGATAGTTCGCCGCCAGCCGCGCGGTGTATTGCGTGCTGTGCAGCTGGCGGGCCATGAAGTCGCGCTCCTCGTTTTCGAAGCGCTCCATGGCGTCGGGCGCGAACCGCCAGGCCTTGTTGGGCGGCATATTGGCAGCCCGGGCAGCGATATTGTCCCAGTCATAGCCATCGGGAGAATGGCCGAACGCTTCCCAAGGTGACTGTTCCCGCTTCTGCCGGTTCGCCCGACGCATCGACAAGGTCTTGTTGGCCGGGCTGTCGTCCAGTGTGCGCGAGCGCGGCAAGATGTGTTCGATCTCCACCTCATCGGTGAACAGGCGTTTGACCGATATCTGCTCGCCGGTGAACGGACAGCGACGATCGAGGATGTCGGACGGGTTCAGTTCTTCCCAGAGACGCAGCCGGAGGCGGTTCTGATAGCTGTCAGGCTCACCCAGAGCCTCCAGCTCCGTCCGGCGCTTGTCATTGGCATCCTGGTTTTCCTTTTGCCGGCGCTCAAGATCGCGCCTGCCCTGTCCGGACAGAGGCAGATCGCGCGCCAGCTCGACGACGATCTCGTCCGGCGCACCGAAGCGGGCGACCAGAGCGTTCACCACTTTGCGGATCTGGTTCAGCGCCACATGAACCGTCGGATTGGCGATCTTGCCGAAACGCTTTTCTGGCGGATCGGCGGGCTCTCCGGTCCCGAAGGCAACGTGCCGGCCGAGCACTTCGCCGTAGTATGGCAGCCGGTCCAGAACCTCACCATCATGGTCCAGACGCGAGTGAGAGGGATAGCCCGCACGCTCCACCGCCTTGTCGTAGGTGATGACATCGCGTTCGAGCTCTGCGAGCAGCTTGCCGGTAACTTCGCGGCAGAATGCCGAATGGCCGTCCGGGAGGGGCGCGTTGGCCAGCGCTTGCGCTGTTTCGCGCGCCATCCCGTATTCGTCGCAAAGCCACGCGATCAATTGTGCTTCGTCTTCGACTTCCAGCAATTGCTCCACGATGCGATCCTGATCGGACAATGGCAAACTACGCCAGTCCGGCCAGCGCTTTCCCGCGGCCAGCACTGCCGCGGTCGCGTCACCGTCCAGATGTCTGCGTTTCTCGCTCTCCAGATTGAACCGCACATTTCCGGGCAGTTTCAGCACCGTCTTGCGCAGCGAGTCGAATGTCACCTTGCCGGTCGAGAGCAGTTTCGCCGCCACCCTGTCCCGCTGCTCGCGGCTCAAGGGCTCGGAGCCTGCGTCAAGCCGCAGGATGGCAAGGTGGTTTGCTTCCTGGTAAATCCTCAACCGCTGCACGCTGGGCAGGGCCTTCGGCGCGCGCTCCTGTGCAGGATCGAGCGTGCACTTGCCAACAGGTTGGGGTTTCAGCGTCCGCTGATAGAAGAGCGTATCGGCCAGGGCCATGCGCGCGTCTTCGCTCAGAGCGTTTCCATGAAACTCTCTCTGTCTGGCCCAAAGGCAATCGAACTCGTCGCGGATCAGGGCGCGCGTCGGGTAATAGTCGTAAGCCGTCTTCCCCTTGCTCCTGTACGGGCTGACGCGGGTGGCCGGCTGAGGTTCTCGTTGTCCGGCAGGCAAACTCGCATTGCGTGCGGCCCACTCCATACGGGGCCGTCCGAGCAGTTGTCCCAGCGTACGCGCACCCTGTTCTTCGAGCCGTTCGAGGGTGCGCTGGGTTGCCTCTGCTATGGCGCCCTTGTCGCTATCTCCCCGGTCGGTCTTGCGGTTCGACTTGAAGCCCCGGCGCTGCTGGAGATGGAATAGCGCACGGCCGAGTTCGTGCAGCGACAGTTTTTCGTCCAGCCCGCGGGCACGAAGTATCCATGGGTCCAGATTTTCCAGCGCCTTGCGTTCACTGTCCTCGCGAGGCATCAGCCCATGTTCAACGAGGCGATCCATGAATTCGCTGCGCCGCTTGAGATAGCGGTCGCGGTTGCGCCGGGCCGATCGCGGCTCCCGGCGCTGAACCGCGAGTGAGGCGCCATCCTTCGGATTGCGGCCATCAGAAAAGATTCTTACCCCGGCGTCGATCAAGCCGCACGGCCGCCCTTCCATCAGTTCGACTGCTGCCCATCCGATGGAATTCGTGCCGACATCAAGTCCCAAACGCCAAACCATAATCCCCCCCTCAACAGCTCAACCTGAGGAGTTAACCAGCTTGCGAACCATCTGAAAAGGCGCTAGAGAGTCGCCGTCCGGTTTAGCTGATCAGGACATGCGGTCTTTCCGTTAACAAGGTTTAGACCACAAAATGGGCGGTCCCTTCGGGGGCCGCCTTCATTTCTTGAGCTAACGCCCCTCCCCCCTACCCCTCCGGCGGAGGCCCCGCCGGCAGGGCCAGCACATTCATCGCCACGGAGATCCGCTCTCGCGGGCCCTTGTGGGGGCGGACGGCGTGCATGAGCCAGGACGGGAAGATGACCAGCTTGCCGGGCTCGGGACGGACGCGGAATTGCGACATCTGTTTTTCGCCGGTCTCGTCGGTGAAGACGAGGTCGGGGGCGGTCATGCGGATCATCGGGAAGCGCGGATCCTGGGCGACGAAGAAACCGTCCTCGGCATCGCCGCCATCGTCGACATAGAAGCTGGCCGACCAGAAGGAGCCGGGATGGGCGTGCATCTGGTTGGACGCGCCGGCGGGCGAGACATTGGCCCACATCTCCATGCCCATTTCATAGCGCGAGCGGCCTTTGGCGGCGTTCACGTCCGAGGTGAAACGGCCGCAGACCTGCATCGTCTCGCGCGCCAGCTCGACCGCGGCCTCGCCGCCCCAGTCCAGCATCTCGATATCGGAATGCCAGCCATGGATGTTCGACCGCCGCACGCCCGGCGAGGCGGCCCGCCGCGCCAGGATGGCCTGTTTGAGTTCCAGGACCAGCCGGTCGGCGCCGGGCAGACGCACCTCGATCAGGGGTGTGGCGAAGAGCCGGTTGACCGTGATCTGCGGCGCGGCGCTGCCGCCCGTCACCGTCATTCCTCGTCGCCGTAGATCGCCACCACCGGCTCGCCGCCTTCGGTCAGGCGGGCGCGGTACATGCCCGGCGTGTTGAAACTCCAGGCGATATCGCCCTCAGCCGTCAGCGCGATAATGCCGCCATCGCCGCCCAGATCCGTCAGCTCTTGCTGGATCACCTGGTCGGACGCTTCCTGCAGGGTGAGGCCCTGCATCTCGACCAGCGCACAGATGCGGCTGGCCACGGTCAGGCGGATGAAATACTCGCCCGTGCCCGTCGCCGAGACGCCGCAGCTGTCATTATTGGCATAGGTGCCCGCGCCGATGATCGGGCTGTCGCCGACCCGGCCCCAGCGCTTCGCCGTCGTGCCGCCCGTCGAGGTGCCCGCCGCGATATTGCCGGCCTCGTCCAGTGCGACCACACCGACCGTGCCGAAACGGTGTTCCAGCGCATCGCGCTCGAGCAGGCCCTCCTGGACCGGTTCCGGATCCGGCGCGCCGTCCGGACGCGGCGGAATCTCCAGACCGTCGCGGCCGAGCGAACGTTCCAGGGCGGCCCAGCGGCGTTCGGTGAAGAACCAGGCCGGCTCGACCATTTCCAGCCCCTGCTCCCGCGCGAAAGTCTCCGCGCCCTCGCTTTGCAACATGACGTGACGCGAATGTTGCATCACTGTACGCGCAAGGGTGATCGGATGTCGCACCTGTGTGACGCCTGCGACAGCGCCGGCCTGAAGGGTCGCCCCGTCCATGATCGAGGCGTCGAGCTCATTGCGCCCGGCCGCCGTGAACACGGCACCGCGTCCGGCATTGAACATGGGATCGTCCTCGAGACCATGGATCACCGCCTCGATCGCATCCAGCGCGCTGCCGCCCTGCGACAGCACCGCCTCGCCACGCTCCAGCGCCGCATGCATGGCTGCGCGATAGGCGGCATCGGTCTCCGGCGTCATGCTGTCACGCTCGATCACACCGGCCCCGCCATGCACGACAAGCGCCCAGTTTCCGTCGTCCGCGAGCGCCGGAGACAGGGTCAGAAGGGCCGCGGCAGAGGCCGCCGGCAGAACAGATCGCAGCATGATGAAATCTCCCCAAATCAGTTGGTTTCAGCTTTGCCATTCACGCCGCCCGGCGCAAGCCTGAAGACGCTCCGGGGCTGCTCAGCCGCCCGTGCGGATACGCACCCGGGACTGCGCCATCCGGCCGGATTCATCAACGGCCGTAACGGCATAGAAGCCCGGTCCCGGCGGCACCCAGACCGGCTCGCCCAGCGCATTGCGGTCGACCGGTTCGCCATCGGCATACCAGTCCAGCGCGCCGCGCGCCTGGGCCGCCAGGACAAAGCCGCGCCCCTCGCCTTCCGACCAGACCTCGGCCCCGTCCGGCGGGAAGAGGATGTGCGGCGCCGGGTCGGTGCGGTATTGCGCCATCGTGCCGGGAACCTCCGGCACCGGCGCCCGGTCTTCCGCGCGCGACACCGAACCCGGCTCGATCCGCTCCAGCCCGTCCGCCAGGCGGAACAGCAGCGGCAGTGCGCCTTCACGGCCGGTCACGCCCTCCCGCGGCGCACCGTCTGCCCGTCCGGTCCAGACCACCAGGGTATAGCGCCCGGTCACACCGGCCGCCCAGGCGTCCCGGAAGCCGTAGGATGTGCCCGTCTTGAAGGCGATATCCGGCGCCCCGCGCGCCAGCGAGGCCGGCATGCGGCCGCCCGGATGCGGTGCCCGGCGCAGGATGTCGAGCACTTCCGCCGCCGATTCCGCACCCAGCACGGCATAACCGTCTTCTGCGGCCGGATCGTCTTCGCGCCAGCGCAACGGACGTGCCACACCCTCATCGCCCAGGGCCGCATAGAGCACAGCCAGCTGTCGCAGGGTCAGCCCGGCACCACCGAGAGCCACGGCGAGCCCGCTGTCGGCCCCCGCCGTGCGCGGCCTTTCCGGGTGGGCGCCGGCAAAGGTCAGCGCGGCGTTGAAACGGCGTGCCCCCACCCCGTCCAGGGCCGTGACGGCCGGGACGTTCAGCGAGTGCTGCAGGGCTTCGGCAATCGTGACATCGCCGCGAAAACGCCGGTCGAAATTGTCCGGCCGGTAGCCGGCAAACCGGCGCGGCAGATCGGAAATGCGTGTCCCGCCGGCAGCCAGGCCGTCATCGAACGCCATGCCGTAGATGAAGGGTTTCAGCGTCGAGCCGGGAGACCGCGGCCGGTCCGTCAGATCGATCCAGCCGCCGGGACGCGCCCGGCTGGCCGAACCCGCCATCGCCCGCACGGCGCGCGTCTGCGTCTCCACGAGCATGGCGGCGAACTGCACGTCCGGTCCGGTTTCCCGGGCCGCCAGTGCCAGCTCCTCCTGCAACATCGCCTGGAGGTGGATGTCGAGAGTGGAAACGATATCCGTCTCCCCGGGCCCGGCCGCCCGGCGCAGGGCATCGGCCGCGTGCCAGGCATCTGCCGGGAAATCCTGCCGTCCCGGCGCCGGATCGAAAGCAGCATCGGCAGACGCATCCGCACGCGCCAGCCCCACCTCCGCCAGACGGTCCAGCACGCGTCCACGCGCCAGCACCGCATTGTCCGGACGGCGATCCGGGCGGCGCGCTTCCGGTGATTGCGGCAAGGCGATCAGCAGGGCGATCTGCTCGATGGTGAGCGCGTCGGGCTCGCGCCCGAAATAAGCCCAGCTGGCCGCCCGGACGCCCTCCAGATTGCCGCCATAAGGCGCCAGGGTGAGATAGAGTTCGAGGATTTCGCGTTTGGAATAGCGCAGCTCCAGCTGCCAGGCCCGCAGGATCTGGATGATCTTGGCGCCGACCGTCCGCTCGCGCGGCTCGATCAGGCGGGCGAGTTGCATGGTCAGGGTGGAACCGCCGGAGACGATGCGGCCGGCCAGGGCGCTGTCCCGCGCCGCACGCACCAGCGCCAGCGGATCGACGCCGGAATGCTGGTAGAAGCGCGCATCCTCATAGGCCAGCAGGGCCTCGACGAAATCCGGATCGATGCCGTCCAGATCGGCTTCAAGCCGCCAGCGGCCGTCAGCGACCGGAAAGGCCCGCAGCACCTGCCCGTCCCTGTCCCGAACCACGGTGGAGACGTCATGCCCTGCCTCGACAGGCGGCGGCAGAGCATGGTCAGCCGCGAGAACCGCCGCAAACAGGGTCAGGGCGATCACCCCGGCCCAGTATATCCGCGGCAGTCCCAGCACGGCATCAGCCTCGCGGTGCGATCACGACACGCCCGGTCGCACTGCGCCCGAACGTGTCCGGCCGGTACATGTCCTCGACCACGGCACCGGGCAGTGTGTAGGTGCCCGGCGTCACGGCGCGCACGACATAGGCGATACGCTCGGCCCGCCGGTTGCGCAGGTCGAGTGCTGCCACGAAGCGGTCATCGCGCGCTTCGGCCACGCGCGGCTCGCGGATATTGTCGAGCCAGGAATAGACGCCGGTATTGCCGGCATCCTCCGGCCGCACGACAGCCTCGATCTCGAAGCCTGGCGGCAGAAGGTCTTCCACGATGGCCGGGATCAGGCGCTCCTCGCGCGGCGCGACGACAAGATCGACGATCAGGCGGTCGCCCTGGACCAGGTTCTCCAGATCGGCCTCGGAACCATCGAGGCGGCGGATCCGCTTCTGGATCACCAGGCCCTGGGCATCGACATCCGGTGCCTCGACGGTCTGGCCGTGAGCGATCTGGGTCACCCAGGCCGGCGCATCGCCGGTCATGCGGAACTCGACCCCCTCACCGATCTCGCCGGCTTCCAGCCGGTAGCGCAGCGGGCCGTCGGCCTCGGCGGGCGTATCGACTGCGATCTCCTCTCCGCCATCGCGAAGCGCATTCGCGGCGAGAAGCAGGAAGGCCTTTTCCTGTGTGTTGAGACGCGCGGGTTCCGGCAGATCCTGACCGACACGCTCGGCCAGGCGAGCGACACGCTCATGCTGGCCGGCTTCAGCGGCCAGGGCCAGAACACCGGCCAGGTCACGCCGCGGCGACATGTAGTAATTGCCGGGGTTCTCAAAACCCAGCGCCGCCTCGGCCGCATCGAAGGCACTCACCGCACGGGCCTGGTCACCGATCAGATAAAGCGCCGCACCGATCTGTGCCCGGGCCAGCGGGCTTTCGATCGCCTCCAGGCGCTCGTCATGCATGTAGCGCAGGCGCGACCGGTCGACCCGCCCGGCGCGGGCCAGAACGTAGAGCGCATAGGCCGCGGAACGGTCATTGAGACGCTCGGGCGTATCGGTCTGACCGCGCCAGCGATGTATCTCGGTGTCATAGCCGTTGACCCGCCACATCTCGCCGGAGGCAATATGCTCAAGGCCGGTATAGGCACGTTCCAGTGCCGCATCCGGCACGGTATATCCAGCCTCCCTGGCCCGCGCCAGGAAGTCGGTCGCATAGGCACCGACCCAGGGCCGCAAGCCGCGGTCGCCGATACGCCACAGGCCGATGGCACCATCGGCAGACTGGCGTGACAGCAGCGTTGCAATGGCCTCCTGCACGCGTGCCCGCGCGCCCTCGACCGGGTCTTCGCCCGCAGCGCTGGCGAGTGGATCGGCGTAGAGCAGAGGAAGCGCCCGGCTGGTAATCTGCTCGGTACAGCCATAGGGGTAGCGGCTGAGCGCCGTCAGCAGTGCCGCCTCGTCCAGCGGCGTCGGCGAGAAGCTCACCGTCACATCGGACGTGCCTGGCAGATAGCCGGCCAGAACATCGCTGGACAGGCGCCAGCTGTCACCCGGCATGACGCGTCCGCGCTCGACACGGGAGGATGGCAGCCAGGCCGAACGCACCTCTATGGGATAGCTGCGCGCGACGGCAAACTCGTCCGGCCCTTCGACCGACAGCCCCACCGAGCCCACGCCGACATCGCCGGACGAAAGTCCGTAACGGCGATCGATACGCTGGCCGGCGGCGAGCTCGATCGTGTCGGTGGCAGACATGCTGACCGGCGGTTCGGCATCCATCGCCACGGCATAGGCGCCCGGCGCACCATCGATATTGTCGATCGTCAGCGTTGCGGTCGACCGATCGCCCGGGGCGAGGAAGCGCGGCAGGATCAGTTCGGCCGGCACATCGTCGCGCACGGTCAGCGGCTGGGCCGCCTGACCGACGGCGCGGCCGCTCCAGGCAACCGCCATGAGGCGCAACTCGCCATTGAAGTCGGGCACGTCGAAGGACACGGTCGCGCGGCCATTGCGGTCCACTTCAACGGGGCCGGTGAACAGCGCCACGGTCTGCGTCGGCACGACAGTCAGACCGGCACCGCCGATCTGGTCGCCACCCTGGCGCACGGGCGCGGCGGCGCCCTGGTTCGGATCGAGCAGGCGGCCATAATCATCGTGCAGATCGACATCGAGCGCCGTCTTGCCGAAATACCAGGCCTGCGGATCGGGGGAGGCAAAGCGGGTCAGGGCGAGAATGCCCTCATCGACCGCCGCCACGGAGACGTAGGCACCGCTGCGCACCGGCCCATCGATCGCCAGTTCCAGCTCGACGGTCTGGCGCGGATGAATGCGTTCGGGTGCGTTGAAATCGATCTCCAGCGTCCGGTCCGACATGTCGACGGGCAGGTGCAGAATCCCGACAGCCCGGCGCGGGGCCGGACGGTCGACCGCGTCGCGCGGCGTGTAGACCGACACCATGGCGTAGGCGCCGGCGCCCCAGTCCTCGGTGACATTGAAGGACAGTTCGACACCGCCTTCGGGAATGCTGACAGAACGGGTTTCCAGCACGCGGTCGCTGGCGATCACCACCTCGGCCTCGCCGGGATAGGGCGGACGGATCGACACGGTTGCGGTGCCGCCAACGGCGACAGGCTCTTCAGGGCCCGACAGGGCGACGCGGTCCGGCGCCTCGACGCCCGGCTCGGAAGACCCGCCCCAGCCGACCCAGAACTGGGCGCTGGCGGACATGCCGCTTTCAGGGTCGGTCACGACAAGCTGATAGTCGCCCCAGTCGAGGGCGCGCAGGGACAGGGGATCGGCGCCCTCACCATCAAGCGACAGCACACCTTCCTCGATCGGCACGACATGGCGGGTGCGGCGCCAGCGCCAGCGTTCGCCATCGGTGCGGTACCAGTCATAATCCCAGTCGATCCGCATCAACTGCCATTCGACATCGGCCGCGACCGGCGCACCACCGGCATCGACCGCGATCACGTCGAAAGCGCTCTCGCGATTACGTTCTGCGCGGCCTTCGAATTGCGGCTTCAGGCCGAGATAGAGCGGCGCAGGACGGTAGGGAATGCGGACATCATCGGCGACAGCCCGGCCGCCGGGTTCGATGGCGGAGACGACGGCCCGGATGCGCAGCGGCTGGGTGGCATCGGCACCGATCTCGCCCGCACTGACGGTCAGGGTCGCGGCACCGGCACCATCGGCCACCGTGCCAGGCAGATCCTCGGTACGGTCGCGGAAAGGTTCGTCATGCCGGCCGAAGCTGAACCCGGGATAGTCGGCGAAGGGACGCGGGTCGGTCTCGATCCGCAGACGCCCCTCGACCGGCAGTCCTGCACCCGGAGCGCCGTAGAGGAAGCGGACATTGGCGGCGATTTCACGCTTGCCGCCAAGAAGGATCGGCGTCTCGTCATCGGCGTCGAGTTCCAGGGCGATGCGTTGCGGAACGAAATCCTCGACCGAGAACCGGGTCGAGCCGACATCGCCATACCCGTCCATCGTCGCGACAATGCGCCATTCGCCGCGCGCGGCGGCCACCGGCAGATGATAGTCCCAGAAGACAGATCCGGCCTGCGGCAGGCCCTCAAAGCGTGACACGGCGGCTTCGATACCGTTCGGCCCGTAGACCGTCAGCGTGACGGGCCGGTCCGAAATCGCGACGGCTTCGGCATCACGTACCATCGCGCCGGCATGCACGGTCTCGCCGGGCCGGTAGATGCCCCGGTCGAGCCAGACATAGCCGTCTGCACCGTCCGGGCGCTGGCGGCCGCCGATATCCTGACCGGACAGGTCGACCGGGTTGCGCTGGAAATCGAGCACCGCGAAATCATTATTGCGGCCATAGGCGGTCAGGAGACGCGGTGCCATGGCACCCTCGCCGCGCGTCAGCGGCCCGTCAAAACGCGCACGGCCGTTCGAATCCGTCATGGCCGTGGCAAGGATCTCGTTGGAGTGTGCGATCAGCTGCACCTCGACACCGGCCTCCGGCATCGCGGTCTGCAGCGAGCGCACCACGAAATCGATACCATCCGCACCGCGATAGGCCGTCAGCGCCAGATCGGTGATCACGAGCCAGCGTTCGGCGCGGGCCGGAACGTCATCGTCAGCCGCTTCGCTGTCTTCGCGTACCGAAACGAAGTAGGCGCCGGGCGAGAGGGTTCCGATGGCTTCGGCGATCGGGAAAACAGTCGTCACCGGCGTATTCGGCGCGCCAGCGGTTTCCATGCGGCCCTGCCAGATCTGTTCGCCGACGGCGTGCGGGCTCTCCTCTTCGGGAACCCAGTTGTATTCGCCCTGGGCCGCGTTGAAGCCGGTCGTGATGAAGCGGAAGGCCAGCGCCCGGTCAGTGATCCGCCAGACTTCGAGTTCGACCGCATCGACATTCACCGTCTCGATGGCCAGACCATCGGCATCACGGCGGGGCAGGATCACGCCGTCGCCGGCAATGCCAACAAAGGCCGGGCGGTCGCCGAAATCGATCTCGACGGTTTCGTCCACCAGCAGGGCATCACCATTCGCGGCTGGCAGGCCCTCGCGCAGTGTCAGGCTCTGGCCGTCACCGAAGGTCAGACCGCCGACACACAGCGAGCGCCCCGATGCCGACAGGGCGATCGGGCGCTGCGGCGTCACGGCGACATAGGGTTCGTAGTCGGTGTCGGGATCGAGCGGATGCGTGAAGCCGAGGCAGACCTCCGGCGTGTCACCATCGACGCTGATCGCATAGCGCAGGAATGCGAAGTTCGCGGGCGCCTCGGTCGCAGCGCGCGGCGCATCGGCGGATCGTCGCTCCAGTTGAGGTCCGGTTGATTCGACCGTCTCGTCAGACGGACCGGTACACGCAACGGCCCCCAGCGCCAGTACCAGCGCGAGGATTCGACTGTGCCACAGCGACATCGCTGAACTCCTATCCCATTGGCGCCGAACCATAATGCTTTGTTAAGAAAAACGCACCGGCGAAATGGGCATTCGGCGCGTTTTCTCCCGTCAGGCGAGTTCGATGCCGCAGAATGCAGCAATCGTGCGCCAGGGCAGCGCGGCAGACGCCACACCGACCGCCACGATCGCCAGCCCGACAGCGATTCGAACCCGGGGCGAGCGTGCCGCCGACAACAGTCCGGAAACGCCGAACGCCGCAGCAGTGACGGCTGGCAGCGTGCCCAGTCCGAAACCCAGCATGATCAGTGCACCCGTCGCGACCGAGCCCGACAGCATGGCGTAGAACAGCGTGGCATAGACCATGCCACACGGCAGGAAGCCCCACAGGAAACCGGCCAGCAGCGGGCTGGCCAGTGACAAGGCTCCCGAAAACGGCGCCCGCATCCAGGTCAGAAGGCGTGCTCCGAGACGATCGACACCCGCCAGGGAAGGCGCCCAGCCCGCGACCGAGAGCCCGATATAGACGAGCATGGCAGCCGCCAGCCAGCGCAGGATGAGGTGGGCCTCGCCGCGGTCAAAGGCGAAATAGGCTTGGGATCCGAGCGCTGCAAGGACAGCGCCGGCGACGACATAAGCCGCGATGCGGCCGGTCTGAGCGAGCAAGAGCGCCCGGGTTCGGCTTCGGGCTGCGTCACCACCAAACGAAACAGACAGGCTCGCTGCAATGCCGCCGCACATGCCGACGCAGTGCAGGCTGGACGCGAATCCGGCGAGCATTCCGCCCAGAAGGCTCAGTTCTGACAATCCGGCCGGCGCCATGCATACTCCCTGGCGCTGTCTTCGACTGGACAAGCCCACAAATAAAGTGTGGCGTAATGCCGCAAAACAGCTGACGATACCCAGCATAGAATTTCCGAGGGAGGACACCATGGTTCATCTCAAGCACGTGCGCCGGGACGCACCCTGGGCCTGGCTGAAAGCCGGATGGCAGGACATCATACGCGCGCCGCGGGTGACGGTCGGTTACGGCCTGATCTTTGTCGGTGCGGGCGCCCTGATCGTGCTGGGACTGAACGCTATCGGTTTTGCCTCCGCCGTCCCGGTCGCGCTGAGCGGTTTCGCCCTTGTCGCACCCGCCCTTGCAATCGGCATCTACCAGGTCCCCCGGGCGATCGAACGCGGTGAAAAGCCCCGCTTCCGCTTCATCATCTCGCGCTTTCCCTCGCGGCTGTCGCAGATCGGCTTTCTCAGCCTGCTGCTCTTGATGCTCTTCCTGCTGTGGGTCCGGATCGCACAATTCCTGCTGGTTGCCCTTGCACCCGATACGCCCCTGCTGCCGGGCCCCTTCCTGGAATACGCGCTGAGTGATCCGGCCGGGCTGAGCCTGATGGTCATCGGCACGGCGATCGGTGCAGTCCTGGCAGCCGTCGCCTTCTCCATGTCCGCCCTTGCCTTCCCGATGCTGGTCGATCAGGACGTGGACGCGGTGACCGCGCTCGTCGCGAGCTTCAAGGCCGTGATCGGACAGCCCTTCGTGATGCTGACCTGGGCCTGGCTGATCGCCTTCATGATGGCGGCGGGGTCAGCGGTGTTCCTGATCGGACTGGCGGTGACCTTCCCGTGGGTCGCGCTGGCGACCTGGCATGCCTACCGGGATTTCTCGCCGGAAGCGGCGCCGTCGGCGTCGTCCTCCGCCTCGCCCTCGGCATAGCCTTTCGGCACGATCGGCTTGTCGTCATCCATCAGGATGCGCTCTGCGGCCCCGTCCAGATCCTCGAACTGGCCGGACTTCAGGCTCCACATGAAAGCCAGGAGACCCAGACCGCCCATGGCGATGGCAACAGGTATCAGCCAGATCAGGACGGACATCAGCGAGCAAGCCTCAGCGCATTGAGAGTGACCAGGACCGAGGACGCCGACATGGCGATGGCGGCGATCAGCGGCGTGACCAGACCGGCCACGGCGAGCGGCACGGCGATCATGTTGTAGACCGCGGCCAGGCCGAAATTCTCCAGCACCCGCCGCTTGGCCCCGCACGACACATCATAGGCCACGATGGCCGCCGCCAGCCGGTCGCCCTGCAAGACGAAGTCGGCTGCAGCCTGGGAAATCTCCGCGGCCGAAGCCAGCGAGACGGACACGTCTGCCGCAGCGAGCGCCGGCGCATCATTGATCCCGTCGCCGATCATGGCGACGCTGCGCCCCTCGGCCTTGAGCGTTTCCAGGCGCGCAATCTTGTCCTGCGGTTTCAGCTCTGCCTGCCAGGCATCCAGTCCCAGCTCGGCCGCAACAGCCTCGACGGGGCCGGTCCGGTCTCCGGAGAGGAGCTCGACCCGGCAACCGCGTTCGCGCAGCGCGGCAACCGTCTCGGCAGCGTCTGCGCGCAGCCGGTCTTCAAAGCGGAAGCGGATAGGCGCCTCGTCACCGGCCTTGAGCCAGACTTCGCTGTGCGGATCACTCGCCGCCTCGATGCCCAGCCAGCGGGCCGACCCGAAACGGATCGTCACACCGTCCTCGACGGCCTCGATACCGCCGCCGGAAATCTCGCGCGTTTCAGCGGCTGCGATCCCCATGCCTGCGGCATCGGCGACGGCACGCGACAGCGGGTGACGGCTGGTCCGGGCGAGCCGTGCGGCCGTCTCGAATGCCATATCGGGGATGTCGTCCCTATTGATCAGGCGCGGACGGCCCTCGGTCAACGTGCCGGTCTTGTCGAACACGACGGTATCGATCCCGGCCAGACGCTCCATGGCGTCACCCGACTTCACCAACACGCCTTCGCGATAAAGACGGCCGGATGCGACGACCTGGACGGCGGGAACCGCCAGTCCGAGTGCACAGGGACAGGTGATGATCAGGACCGCGATGGCGTGGATGATGGCCAGGTGCGGATCCTGCCCTATAACCAGCCAGCCCAGCAGGGTCAGCGCGGCGAGGGAATGAACCACGGGCACGTAGAGCTTGGCGGCCCGGTCGGCGAGACGCACATAGCGCGACCGGCTTTGCTCGCCCGCCTCGACGAGGCGTGTGATCTCGGCGAGCAAGGAATTGTCGCGGTCGGCCGTCGCCTCCAGCACCAGCTTGCCGTCCAGATTCAGCATGCCGGAAAAGACTTCGATGCCCGGCCTTGCGGCAACGGGCGCGGTTTCGCCGGTCACAAGGGAACCGTCCAGCGCGCCCTGCCCCTCGCGGATCACCGCATCCACCGGCACCCGGTCGCCTGCGGCCAGGACCAGCCGGTCGCCGGCCTTCACCTCGCGGGCCGGGATCGCCTCGATGCGCCCGTCCGCGCGAATCCGGTTGGCGGTCGCTGCCTGCATCGCCGCCAGGCCGCGAGCGGCCTCTCCCGCCTTGGCCCGCAGGCGCATGTCGAGAAACCGCCCGATCAGCAGGAAGAAGAGCAGCATCGCCGCGGCATCGAAATACGTGTCGCCATGCCCGTAGAAGGTTTCCCAGATCGACAGGCCGCAGGCCAGGATCACCGCGAGCGAGATCGGCACGTCCATATTGACGTGCCTGTTGCGCAGAGCCGTGATTGCCGAGCGGAAGAAGGGCTGGCCTGCATAGGCGACCGCCGGCAACACGATCAGCGCCGATATCCGGTGCATCAGTGCCTGGGTCGCCTCGGTCATTTCCATGCCGCCGGCCCAGACCGAGATCGACAACAGCATGACATTCGCCATGGCAAAGCCGGCGACCGCCATCGCACGCAGCAGCTTGCGCTCTTCTTCCTTCTGGGGATCGGCTTCAGCTTCCGGCTCGTAGGGCGTGGCGGGATAACCCAGCCGGCCCAGCCGGCTGACATAGGTCGATGCAAGCGCCGCATCGCCCCGCCAGCTCAGGCGAAGGCGGCCGGTCGACAGGTTAAGCCGTGCACGTTCGACACGGTCGTCCTCGAGCAGCCCCGACTCGATGCGCGAAATACAGCCGGCGCAGACGGCGCCGCGCACCAGCAGGTCAAGATGGCATTGTCCATCGGCGAGGCGGACAAAGGCCTGCGGATCGACCTGGCTGACAGGTTCGGAAAAATGGACCGTGTCTAGCGCAGCCAAAGCGCGTGCTCCATTTCGAACGGCGCGTCGCCATTATTGCGCGCACGCAAATGCCATTGCCCGGCCTCGGTACACGGCAGTGCGGCGCGATAGAGGCCGGCGCGGCCTTCCAGAAACTCGAGCGGACAGTCACGCGACGTGTTCGTGGGATGGTTCATGGCGCCGGTCAGCAGGAGCCCCGGAACGGGCGCACCATCGGCGTCGCTGACCTCAACCAGCAGCTCGCCATCGACCACGTTGACGCGGGCCGACCAGCCCAGCTCGGCCTGTTCGTGACGGCGGGCCAGCGTCTCGTTGTAATTAAGGCCCTGATAGTAGGAGCGCGGGACATCCTCGCCGGGATGGGTGCGCATGGCGAGGGTGATGAAAGTGGCGTTCACCCCGATCGTGACGCTGAAAAACAGCACGATGAGAACCAGGACATGCCAGCCCCGCACAGGGTTGAGAAACGACTTCATCACTCGGCTCCGGTCACGATCATTGACGGGGTGGTCGCGGTTTCGCCGGTCCGCGTGTCTGTGACGCGGAAATTGAAGGTCTCGCGTGCGCCGTCGATCGCACTGGCCGGCAGGGTGAGATATATCACGAAGTCCTGGGTCCGGTCGGCATCTACCGTCAGCTGCATGGGGGCATCATCTGCGGCGCCCAGAAGCCGCGTTTCGATCTGCGGATCGCCTTCGATCGAAAGAGTGAGAATGCGCGGCTCATTGGCCTTGTTCACGACTTTCAGATTGTAGCCGTTCCGCACCGAACCGTCCGACAGGATCACGAAGTTCGGGTTGCGGTCCCGCTGCGAATTGAGCTCGAGTTCCGACCGGTTGAGCAGGGCCGCCAGCATGATCGCCGCAACGATGGCAAAGGCCACGCCGTAGACGACCGTACGCGGGCGGATGAACTTGTAGACGGCTTTCTCGCCTCTCTGGAAACGGTCGACATTGTCGTCCGTCTCGTAGGTGATAAGGCCGGTCGGACGGTCCACCTTTCTCATGATGTCGTCGCAGGCATCGATGCAAAGCGCGCACTGGATACACTCCAGCTGGGCGCCGTCGCGGATGTCGATGCCCATCGGGCAGACCGCCACACATTGCTTGCAGTCGATACAGTCGCCGCGGCCGTCCCAGCTTTCATTCTTCTTGTGCGGGCCGCGCGGCTCGCCCCGGTCGACCCGGTAGGTGACGTTCAGGGCATCCCGGTCCGTCATGGCAGCCTGGATACGCGGCCAGGGACACATATAGGTACACACCTGCTCGCGCATCGTGCCGGCGAGCGTGTACGTGGTGAAGGTGAGAATACCGGCAAACAGATAGGAGGACGGCTCGGCCTGGCCGGTGAAGAAATTCCCGATCACGTCATACGCGTCGTGGAAATACAGGATCCAGGCGCCGCCCGTCGCCAGTGCGATGACCAGCCAGACCGCGTGCTTGCCGATCTTGCGCCAGGCCTTGTCGAAGGACCAGGGCGACCGGTCCAGCTTGATCCGGGCATTGCGGTCGCCTTCAAAGGCGCGCTCGACCCAGATGAACAGGTCGGTCCAGACGGTCTGCGGGCAGGCATAGCCGCACCAGACCCGGCCGAAGAGTGCCGTTGCCAGGAACAGCGCCAGCGCCGCCAGGATCAACAGGCCGGTGATGTAGTAGACTTCCTGCGGCCAGATCTCGATGAAGAAGAAGTAGAAACGCCGGCCGGAAAAATCGACCAGGACGGCCTGGTCCGGCGCGTCCGGTCCCCGGTCCCAGCGCAGGAAGGGAACGAGGTAGTAGATGCCGAGCGTCACCGCCATCACCACCCATTTGACAGTCCGGAACTTGCCGTGTGCCAGTTTGGGGTAGATGGGCTCGCGCTTCTTGTAGAGTTCGCGCGTGTCCGCTGCGTTGACCGCTTCGGCCTTTGACTTGCGGATACCGGGCGCCGCCATGGCGCGTGTGTTCTTGTCACTCATGACGGCGCTTTATCCCGGTTCCTGTAGTTGATGTATGCGACCTAGCGACCCGTGGGACCGTTCGCCGCACCCTCTGCTTCCTCACCGCCGCCGAGCAGGTAGACATAGGCGGCCAGCGCATCGATCGTGGCGTCGTTCAGACGGCCTTCCCAGGCCGGCATCACGCCGTAGGGACCGCGATGGATGATGTTGATCACCTGCTCGCGGCTCGAACCATAGAGCCAATCCTGGTCGACCAGGTTCGGAGCCCCCTGCATGCGGTCGCCCGTACCGTCGGGCATGTGGCAGGACGCACACTGGATGTCGTAGGTCTCCTGCCCGCGGGCGAGCGCCTCGGCACTCACATCCCCGGCACGGCCGGACATCGACAAGACATAGTCGGCCACATCCGCGATCTCGCTGCCGGTGAGCAGTTCGTCGCGACCGAAGGACGGCATCTGCGAGAAACGGGTATCCGGGTGCTCGCTCCGGATGCCGTACCGCAACGTGGTGCGGATGTCCTCATAGGTCCCGCCCCACAGCCAGACATCGTCGTTCAGGTTGGGGTAGCCGATGGCGCCCTGTGCACCCGACCCGTGACAGGTCGCGCAATTGTCGCCGAAAGCCGCCTCGCCTGCCGCGCGGACAAAGCCGAGCAGCTGGGGATCGTTCTCGATCTGATCGATCGAGGCCCCCTCGAGGGCCGCGAACCCGCTGGCCCGGCTGGCGTGCAGCTCCTCGATGGCCTGGGCGACATTGGCCCGCTCGGAGTGGTCGCGAAGGCCGCGGGTGTGATCGGTCTCGCCAGCCAGCCCCGGCAGGGCCGGCCAGGCCGGCATGAAGATCATGTAGACCACGGACCAGGCGATGCTGGCGTAGAAGACCCACAGCCACCAGCGCGGCAACGGCGTGTCCAGTTCCTTGATACCATCCCATTCGTGACCGGTCGTCGCGGTACCCGAATGGGCGTCTCTTTCGCGTTCTTGATCATGCTCGGACATGGGTCTCGTCCTTGTTGTGATCGGCCGTTTCCGGCTTGTCGGTTTCTTCCAGCGGCGTGCGCGCGGCGGCGTCGAATTTCGCCTGGTTACGCGGCCATAGCGCGTAGGCGAGCACCCCGGCGAACAGGAGGACGAAGATCAGCAGCCCCCCTGTCTGGGCGAAGTTGGAAAGTGTCTCGTGCATCGCCCTACCTCAGGTTTTCGTCGGCTTCGGCTTCATAGGTGGAGAAGTCCACCATGGTGCCGAGCACCTGCAGATAGGCCACGAGCGCATCCATTTCGGTCACCCGGGACGGATCGCCGTCGAAATCGCGCATCAGCGCATTCGGGTAGCGTTCCTGGAAACCGTCATAGTCGGCGGCGTAGGGATCGAGCTGCGTCGTGATGTCGGCGACCGCGTTCTCGATCATGGCATCCGAATACGGCACGCCCACCCGGCGCAGCGCCCGAAGGTTGGCTGCGACGTTCTCGTAGTCGAGCTCGGAGGTTTCCAGGAAGGGGTAGTCCGGCATGATCGACTCCGGCACCACCGATTGCGGGTTGCGCAGGTGGTCACGGTGCCATTCATCGGAATACTTGCCCCCGACACGGGCGAGGTCCGGCCCCGTCCGCTTCGAGCCCCACTGGAAGGGGTGGTCGTACATGCTCTCGGCGGCCAGCGAGTAGTGGCCATAGCGCTCCACCTCGTCGCGCAGCGGGCGCACCATCTGCGAGTGGCAGTTATAGCAGCCCTCGCGGATGTAGATGTCCCGGCCCAGCTGTTCCAGCGGCGTGTAGGGGCGGACGCCTTCCACCTCCTCGATGGTCGAGTCGAGGTAGAAGAGCGGTGCGATTTCCACGATCCCGCCGATCGAGACCGTGACCAGGATGCCAACGGTCAGGAGAAGCGAGTTCTGCTCGAAGAGCTTGTTGTGGAGCTTGCTCCAGCGGCTTTTCTTTTGTTCTGACATGACAGGCCCCTATTCGGCCGGAACGGCGGCGGGTTGAGGAATGACATTCTCGTCTTCCTCTTTCACGTCGCCCTTGATCGTGCGGTACATGTTGTAGGCCATGATGATCGCGCCGCTCAGGTAGAGCAGACCGCCGACGGCCCGGATGATGTAAGAGATGTGCATCGCCTCCACGGTCTCCACGAAGGAGAATTCCAGGAAGCCGAGCTCGTTATAGGCCCGCCACATCAGACCCTGCATTATGCCCGCGACCCACATCGAGGTGATGTAGAGCAGGATGCCGAAGGTCGCGATCCAGAAGTGCCAGTCGATCAGCGCCTTGGAATGCATGCCCTTGCGCTTCCACAGCCAGGGAACCAGGCAGTAGACGGCCCCGAAGGAGATGAAGCCGACCCAGCCCAGCGCACCGGAGTGCACGTGGCCGACGGTCCAGTCGGTGTAGTGCGAGAGCGCGTTGACGGCGCGGACCGACATCACCGGACCTTCGAAGGTCGACATGCCGTAGAAGGCGACCGACAGGACCAGCATCCGCACGACCGGGTCGGTGCGCAGCTTGTCCCAGGCCCCCGAAAGCGTCATCAGGCCGTTGATCATGCCACCCCAGGACGGCATCCACAGCATCACCGAGAAGGTCATGCCCAGCGTCTGCGCCCATTCCGGCAGGGCCGTGTAGTGCAGGTGGTGCGGGCCGGCCCAGATGTAGATGAAGATCAGCGACCAGAAGTGGATGATCGACAGGCGGTAGGAATAGACCGGGCGCTGAACACGCTTGGGGATGAAGTAGTACATGATCCCCAGGAAACCGGCCGTCAGGAAGAAGCCCACCGCATTGTGGCCGTACCACCACTGTGTCAGCGCGTCCTGCACGCCGGCAAAGAGCGAGTAGCTGCGCGCGCCGAAGAAGCTGACCGGCATGGCCAGATTGTTGACCACGTGCAGCACCGCGATGGTGACGATGAAGGCGAGGTAGAACCAGTTCGCCACATAGATGTGCGGTTCCTTGCGCTTCCACAGCGTACCAAGGAAGACCAGGAGATAGGCCACCCAGACGATGGTCAGCCACAGGTCGGTATACCATTCCGGCTCGGCATATTCCTTGGACTGGGTGATGCCGATCACATAGCCGGTCGCGGCCATGACGATGAAGAGCTGGTAGCCCCAGAATACGAACCACGGCCAGATACCGCCCGCGATGCGGGTGCGGCAGGTGCGCTGCACGACGTAGAAGGATGTTGCCAGGAGCGCATTGCCGCCGAAGGCAAAGATCACCGCGGAGGTGTGCAGCGGGCGCAGGCGGCCGAAACTGGTGAAGCCGAACTGTTCGATATTGAGCACCGGGAAAGCCAGCTGGAAGGCGATGACGACGCCGACCAGAAGCCCCGCAATGCCCCAGAACATGGTGGCAATGGCACCGGCCTTGACCAGATTCTCGTTGTATTCGCGTTCGTCATTGACGACGCCGCCATTGGCGATGGTCCCGACGATCAGGATGATACCCGTCAGGAAACCGCCCAGCAGAAGCCAGGCCTGGCCGCGCATGGCGGCCTCGGGTGCGTAGGCCGCTGAAAACAGCGACCAGAGCGCCCCCAGGAAGGTGATGAGAAGGACGACGGCAGTGGAAGGATCGGCCCCTGCGCGTCGCAGCACTTGCGGCGTAGACATTTATGCGCCCCCGGATTGGCTGTTATCGGGCCCGGTTTAGCGCACTATCCCCCAAAAACTCTATGGCAATTTGTCGCGTGCGTCGAAATGGAACTGCTACACGGTCTTGCCGCGACTCGGTGCGGGGGATTGCCCGCCGATACTCACCGGTCCATGCGCCAGACTATGCAGGCTTCGCGTTTGATTCCCAAACGATTTTTAAAAAAAATCGCCAAATCGGCCAGCAAGCCGCCACGAGCAACGCCAGGTCGCGATGCGTCAAGCTGCCGCTGAGGCCGGGCCGGCGGCCTGTCCCGCCAACCTTACCGATTATTGGGTTGAGTCGCTGTCTGCCATGACCCAAGACCGTCACGGGAGACATCGGAGGGACGATCATGAAGCTGGCCATCATGCTTGGCGCCGGGCTCGTTGCTACTGCCTGCATGGGCACAGCGGCGAATGCTGAAAACCACACCGAGCCGGCTGACCTCGCGCGTCAGGCGCTCGATGCGCTGGGTGTACAAACCGCGATCGCCGGAGGTGACTGGATCACGGCAGACATCGCTGGCGAAGCCTGGATGCTCGAACAGAGCGGCACACTTGAGGGCGGCTGGATCCGGCTGGACCAGACCGCACAGGTCACCGCCGATCTGGCATCCCGCCACGGAGAAGTCTCCGAAGCGCGTTCCGTGCCGGCCTGGAATGGAACACCATACGGCAGCTACACGATCCGTTTTGCGGACGACGCGACCGCTTCAGCCCGCAATCCACGCGCCGAGGATGACGCGACGGCCTGGGGTCCGGCGCGGATGGCCCAGGCCCGGCAAGCCCTGCGATATCTGGACGTTTTTCCCGCCGCGCTGTTGCGCCAGGCCCTGTTCGCCGACGATCTGCGTCATGACGGCGAGAACCGGCTGGCCTTTACCCGCTCCGTCTTCGGGATTGCCGAACAGGTCACGATAGACATTCAGCCCGGATCGGGCATTCCAACCGGTTTCACGGTCGAGACGAGTTTCCCCCACGACATGTTCCTGTCCGGTTGGGGCGAAAGCACGGTTCGCGGTACATGGGGGTTCTGGTGGCGAACGGAGAGCGGCCGCCTGCGCCCGCGCCAGCTGGAAGTGACCTTCAATGGCCGTCCCTGGCAGCGGTTCGAGCTGTCCAGCTTCTCAACGGATCGCCCCGCGCTCGCCGGCACGCTGGCGCAACCGCCGGAAACCGCGCCCGGCGGCTTTGCCATCGACGATTTCCCGTTCTCCCGCCGGCATGAAAGCCCGGCCGAGAATGTACGCGTCTATTATGGCGCCTGGAATGTAATGGCCGTCGCCCTCGACGATGGTGTCTACATCCTTGATGCACCGATTTCGCCCGGTTATGCGCGTGCGGTGATGGACCAGGTCGAGACCGACTTCCCCGGACAACCGGTGCGGGGTGTGATCACGACGTCGAATGCCTGGCCGCACATGGCCGGCCTTGCGGCCTACGCCGAACGCGGCATCCCGGTACATGTCCACCCCGACAATATCGACCTGGTCACCGCAATGGTTCCGGCACTGCGCGGCAGTGACACCCTGGTCCCGGTTTTCAATGGTCAGGAAATCGGCACGGGAGAAAACCGGCTGCGAATCAGACTGGCGGCGGGGCCGGCTCTGGACCGCATGGCCTTCGTCCTCGTGCCCGGCGCCAACCTCGTCTGGGGCAGCGACGCTGTCCAGCTGGACCGGGGCACGCAGGCGCCCTCGCCGCACGCCCGGCAATATATTGCCGAGTTCCTCGACGCCGTGTGCGCCGACGTTCAGGGGACGACACAGGTCGTCGCGATGCACATCGATCCCGTTTCCATCGATGCGCTCAATACCGGCTTCGCCGGGGATCCGGCTGCACAATGCCAGGAAGACTGACGGCCGGAAAACCGGTCAGAGAATGCTCTGACCGGTCTTTTTCCAGTCTGCAAGGAAAGCTTCGAGCCCTGCATCGGTCAGCTTGTGCCTGACCAGCCCCTTGAGCACCGCCGGCGGCACGGTGGCCACGTCAGCGCCCGCAAGCGCGCACTGCTGGACGTGGTCAGCAGAACGGATCGATGCGGCCAGGATTTCCGTTTCGAAGCCATAGTTATCGTAGATGATCCGCAGGTTTTCGATCAGCTCCATGCCATCGACACCCAGATCGTCCAGCCGGCCGATGAAGGGCGAGATATAGGTCGCGCCGGCCTTGGCTGCGAGCAGGCCCTGATTGGCCGAGAAGCACAGGGTGACATTGGTCTTTATGCCCTCATCCGTCAGCGCGCGGCACGCCTTCAAGCCGTCGAAGGTCAACGGCAGCTTGACCACGACATTGCCGGCCAGCGCGGCCAGCTTGCGGCCCTCTGTAATCATGCCGTCGGTGTCCATGGCGGTGACTTCGGCGCTCACCGGACCGTCCACCAGCGCACAGATCTCCATCGTCACCTCAATGAAGTCGCGTCCGGATTTGGCGATCAGTGAGGGGTTGGTCGTCACGCCGTCGACCAGACCGGCCTCATTGAGTTCGGTGATTTCAGCGACATCGGCGGTATCGACAAAGAATTTCATGACTTAACTCCAGATCGGACGGCTGACCACTTGCACGCGGCCGGTCCTACTATGTCCATGTGACAACTTAAATGAAACGCTCAATAGCTGGCCTGTTCCACGCGGAAACCGGCCTCGCGCAGCGCCGCTTCGATCCGGTCCATATGGGCGGCATCCTGCGCTTCCAGCGAGATATCGATATAGGTCACCTTCGCCGGCAGGTCGGAGAAGGTCTTGTGATAGGCCACATCCGTGACATTGCCCTCTGCCCGCGAGATCACCTCGGACACGGCCGACAGCTGGCCCGGTACATCGACCAGCTCGATGCGCAGCCGTGCCAGGCGGCGGGACCGGGCGAGATCCCTCAGCAAAAGCGAGGACAAGAGCCGGGTATCGACATTTCCGCCCGTGAGAACCAGTCCGACGCGCTTGCCCGCGAACCTTTCAGGCGCGGCGAGAACGCCGGCCAGCCCTGCGGCTCCTGCGCCTTCGGGCAGCACGCGCAAATGCGAGATGAAGAGGTTCAGGGCCCGCTCGATCTGGCGCTCGTCCGCGACAAGCACATCGTCGAGAATTTCGGTGAGGATCGACCGCGTCAGCTCGCCGGGTTCACGAACGGCGATCCCCTCCGCCAGGGTAAAGCCGCCGATCGGCCGGTCCGTCCCGTGATAGAGATTGGCAAAAGACGGAAAAAGATCCGACTGAACGCCCACCAGTTCGATATCCGGCTTTATCTGGCGTGCCGCGAGCCCACAGCCTGCGGCCAGACCGCCCCCGCCGATCGGCAGGACCAGCGTGTCGAGATCGGGGTATTCGGCGAGCATCTCACGCGCCAGCGTCCCCTGCCCGGCCAGAACGACCGGGTCGTCGAACGGGTGGATAAACACCGCACCGGTCTCCGCCGACAGCGACAGGGCGTGCGCCTTCGCCGCATCGAAATCCGCGCCCGTGATGTCGACCTCGGCTCCAAGCGCCCGGGTCTGGTGGACCTTCACCATCGGCGTGCCTTCGGGCATGACGATGGTCGTCCTTATGCCCATCGCGGTCGCATGACGCGCAACGCCCTGGGCGTGGTTGCCTGCCGATGCGGCCACCACGCCTCGGCGGCGCTCCGCCTCGCTCAGCGCCGCGAGACGGGCATAGGCACCTCGTTCCTTGAACGACCCAGTCGCCTGGAGATTTTCCAGCTTTACGACAACGTCACAGCCAATCGCCCTGGAGAGCGCGGGCGATGGCAGGCAGGGCGAGCGCAGGATGCCACCCATGCCCTGTTCGTGAAGCCTGTCGACAAAGGCGAACGCGCCGGCGAGGTCGCCGGGCATGTCTGCTGCCGGCTGTGGGGCTGTAAGGGGCATTCTCAGGTCTCCGGTCAGCCGGACACGCCAGACACGAAAAAGCCCCGCTCCTTTGGGAGCGAGGCCGGTTTTCCGTGTCGTGATGTCCGGTGGGACGTCATACAGGCGTGGGCAGCGCTCCCGCGAGGGCGAGGCCGATAATAATCGAAAGGAGAATGAGGCCGGACATCATCAGCGTCCGGACCTTTGCGGTCCGCTCTTCGTCGATCCGTCGGGCAATGGCGATGGCACGAGCGCGATTACGCATGTCATTCCTCTTTCAGCTGACAGTTACAATGGGGTGTCTTCGACGCCCTGTCCAGCCCCCGGCCTATCCGGCGCGGTCATATGCCATGCGCAGCCATTCAATCAGTTCGGCATCCACATCCGCGACCGAGCCAAGGCGCACCCTGTGCGACACCATACCGTTGAAGGAACCGGACGCTTCCAGACGCCCCTGCGGAGGCACGTCCTTGAGATTGATGCCGACATCGACCCGGGTTTTGGTCGAAGGCTGGACGAGCGCGAACTGCTTGGCCCGGCGCAGGCTGACATAGGTCTTCTTCGGTGCTTGTTCGACATCGCCGCCAAAGCCGGCGACGGCATCCGCGATTGCGTCATGGATCGGCCGGAGCACAGCCTTGTCGCCCGCATACTGGGCCGCCACGAGATCCGACGACGGATCCGGAAGCTTGGTCGCCACACCGCCTCGCACCTCATGAGCCACCAGATTGGCAAAACCATGCGTCATGCCATGCTCACTCTTGAGCAGTTTGACCATCTCGCCGTGCTTCTCCAGACCGCTGGCCTTCACGATCGCTACCCAGTCAGCCAGCGGCTTTCCGGTCTTCTCGGGCATGTTGGCCACCATCTTGTCGGCCATTTCCTGCGGGGACTGTGCCATGTCTGCCTCCCTACCCTTTCGGCGCCCGGTCGAGCGGCCAGTTTTCCGAGCGCGCGGTCTTGCCTGTCTCGATCACCGATTTGAGATTTTCGCAGATGGATGCGGTCACGACAAATAGCGTCGTAATTTTTGTCAGCCTATGATGCGATCCGCCGGACGAAAGCCTCCACCCGCTCCGGCGCGATCACCAGCGGCATGTGGCCACCGCCATCCAGCGTTTCGATGTCAGCGTCCGGCAAGGCCTGACGCAGGACGGCGATCTGGTCGCCGGCAGACAGGATGCGGTCGTCGGTACCGTAAAAGAGCCCGACCGGCACTTCGATACCGTCGATGCGGCCCGTGATACCATCCATGTCCTTCGCTACGCACTGCAGGTCTGTCGCCGCCGCATAGAAGGCCTCCGGACGCAGACCGAGCAGACCACCGCCCCGTGTGCGGAAATCCTTGGGCGGGGCGTCGGGCCCGAAGACGAAGGCGAGGGTCTTTTCGCCATTGCGGATCGACATCGGCACCGCCAGCGTATTCGCCACCAGACGGCGCAGGACCGGATTGGCGATATCGATGCCGGCAAAGGCTTCAGCCGGTTGAGAGGGGGCCTGTATCAGCGCCGAAACCAGCGCCAGCGCCTTCACCCGCTCCGGATGATTGACGGCCAGCGCCAGCGACACGGCCCCTCCGAGCGAATGCCCGACCAGGATGGCGGGACCGATCCCTTCCTTTTCGAGCATCTCGGCGATCATGCGGGCCTGTTCGGGAATGCGCGCCTGCTCGTCGCCGTCGCGCTCGGACCAGCCGCACCCGGGGCGATCAACAGCGATAACCCGGAAATCCCCGGCCAGCCGGTCGACCAGGGCATAGCCGAAATTGTGCAGATTGCCGGCCAGGCCGTGAACCATCACGACCGGCACCCCCTCGCCCTGATCGGTCCAGTGGATACGCCCACCGGAGACTTCGGTGAAGCGGCCGCGCGCGGGGATCGCCGCCGCAGCCTTCTTCGCAACGGCAATACTGAACCGCCAGGCAATGACCAGCGCCAGAAGGATCAGGGCGATCAGGCCAACGAATATCCACAGAATGACAGACAGCATGCGTGCCCCTATTCACCCTTTGCGCCAACGAGGCGTTCCAGTTTCGGCCAGTAGCTGACCGGCCAGACGCGCTCGATCAGTGCCATGATGTGCGCGTCGCGCCCGACGAGAATGCGCGGCTTTCGCCGCTCCACACCGCGCAGGATGATCCGCGCCGCTTCGGGCGGCGGCATCACCAGCAGGCGCCGGGCCCGCTCGCGCCCTTCGGAGACTTCCATATTGCTGGCATCGGCCGGCATGCGTGCACTCTCCGCGATCTGCGTCGCGACACCGCCGGGATGGACGACTGTCACTCCCACTCCCGACCGCTCCATGGCCAGTTCGTGCCGCAGCGCATTGGAAAAACCGCGCAGGGCGAATTTCGCGGCGGAGTAGGCCGTCTGTCCCGGCGGCGAGATAATCCCGAATATGCTCGACGTGTTGACGATCTGCGCCGGAGCTGACCGTTCCATAAGCGGCAGCAGCGCGCGCGTGAGGCGCACCGGCGCATGGAAATTGATCTCCATCAGCCAGTCGAAATTGGTGTCCGCCACACGGCCGAACGTTCCCCCGAGAGCAACGCCGGCATTGTTGAACAGCAGATGCAACGGGTCGCCCCCGCCGACGACCTCGGCCGAAAAAGCCGCAACCGCCTCACGGTCCGACAGATCGAGCGCCCGGGTCGTCACCGCTACCCCGGATCCGGCAAGCTCCGCCGCGAGCGTTCTCAGGCCGGCGGAATTCACGTCGACCAGGAGAAGGTCGGTGCCACGCCTGGCAAGATCACGCGCGAGTGCGGCGCCGATACCGCTGGCCGCGCCTGTGATCAGCGCACGGCGGCCGGCGAATTCGAAGCGGCCGCTCATTCTGCCACGTCCCGGCGCAGGGCCGTATGCGACAGGCGCGGCCTGTATTCGCCGGCACGGGCAAAACGCATGTGGCCGTCTTCCAGCCGGCCATAGCGGATCGCCAGCATGTCCCGGATATAGTTCTGATAGGTACGCCAGGGAGCCACCGAACCCTGTTTGGGAAGATGCGGCAAGGCGCGCTGCACATAGCCCGACGAGAAATCGAGCATCGGCGCCGGCTGCAGGTCGTCCGGCGGGACCGGCACGGCGATCTCGGTACCTGTACGCTCCATATAATTCAGCATCCGGCAGACCCGTTCGCAGGTCAGATCGATCTTCAGCGTCCAGGATGCATTGGTATAGCCGAAGGCCATCGCCAGGTTCGGCATATTGCCCAGCATCATGCCGCGATAGGTGAAGAGTTCGGCGGGTGTGACCGGCATCCCGTCAAGACTGAGGCGCGACCCGCCGGCCAGCTGCATGTCCAGACCTGTGGCGGGAACGATGATATCCGCCTCGATCTCGGCGCCGGATTTCAGACGGATACCGGACTCGGTGAAACACTCGATATGGTCGGTCATGATCGAGGCCGAACCGGTGCGCAGGGCCTCGAAGAAATCCCCGTCCGGCGCGAGGCAGAAACGCTGGTCCCACGGATTGTAATGCGGGGTGAAATGGGTCTCGACGTCGAAGTCCTCGCCCAGCTCCTCGCGGACATGCTTGATCACCTGGCGCTTGACGAAGGCCGGAAACCGCTTTGACAGCTGATAGACATAGATCGACAGCGCGATGTTCTTCATCCGGGCGATCAGATAGGCCAGCTTGCCCGGCAGGACCCGCTGCAGCGCGTCGGCCAGGCCATCGCGGGACGGGCGCGCAGCGATATAGGTCGGCGAACGCTGCAGCATTGTCACATGGGCAGCGCTCTGCGCCATTGCAGGGACCAGCGTTACTGCCGTCGCGCCTGATCCGATAATCACCACACGCTTGCCGGAATAGTCGAGATCTTCCGGCCAGAGCTGGGGATGCACGATCTCGCCGGCGAAATCGTCCCGGCCCGGGAAGTCCGGCATGTAGCCCTTCTCATAGCGGTAATAACCGGAGCAAAGCATCAGGAAGCGGCATTCGAACTCGACGCGCTTCCCGTCATGCTCCGCTGTGACCGTCCACAGCGCCTTGTCGCTGTCCCAGTTTGCCCCCACGACGCGATGACCGTAGCGGATATGCGTGTCGATACCGTTCTCGCTCGCAGTGGTCTCGATATAATCGCGAATGGCCGGTCCGTCGGCGAACACCTTGCCGCCGGTCCACGGCCGGAAGGCATAGCCGAATGTGTACATGTCGCTGTCCGAGCGGATGCCGGGATAGCGGAACAGATCCCACGTCCCCCCCATGGCCGCACGCGATTCCAGGATCATGTAGCTGCGTTCGGGGCAGCGCGCCTGCAGGTGATAAGCCGCCCCGACGCCGGACAGTCCCGCGCCGACAATTACCACATCCAGCACATCGCTTTTTGCTTTGATCATCGGGATCCCCATCCTGTCGAGCCGCAAAAAGTGAACACTGTTTTCCGTAAAGCGCAAGCGTGAAGCCCCGGGGGCAGATGACGATTCCGAATATTCGAAATGCACACCCGGGACTCGATTCTGAGGAGGAATTGTCTAACTGCTCAGATCAACGGTTTGTTGAGGAGAAGAATATGACCGACACAAAGGCGCTCTTCCGCCCCTTTTCGCTGGGCTCGCTGGAGCTGAACAATCGTATCGTGATGGCGCCCATGACGCGCTCGAAGAGCCCGGGCGGCATTCCGGGCGAGCCGGTCGTCGAATACTATCGTCGCCGCGCCGCCAATGCGGTCGGCCTGATCATCACCGAGGGCACGACGGTCGACCGCCCCGGCGCCAGCTTCGATCCGGCCATACCGAACTTTCACAACCCGGACTCCCTGGCCGGCTGGCGCAAGGTCGTCGACGCCGTGCATGCCGCAGGCGGCAAGATCGCGCCGCAGCTCTGGCATGTCGGCCTGGCGCGCCGCCCGGGAACCGGTCCGCACCCGGACGCCGCATCCGACAGCCCGTCCGGCGTCCTGCCCAATGGCAAGCAGATCGGCGAGCCGATGACCGCCGAAGACATTGCCGACACGATCTCTGCCTTTGCGAAGGCCGCAAAGGCCGCCGCCGAAATCGGCTTCGACGCCGTCGAGCTGCACGGCGCGCATGGCTATCTGCTCGACCAGTTCTTCTGGGATGGCACCAATAAGCGCGACGACCGTTTCGGCGGCGGATTGATCGAACGCACCACCATCGTCCAGGAAATTGTCCGGGCGGTGCGTGCAGAAATCCCGGCCGACCTGCCACTCATCCTGCGCTTCTCGCAGTGGAAACAGCAGGACTACAATGCCCGCCTGGCCCGGACACCGGACGAGCTGGAAGCCTTCCTTGCGCCACTGTCCGAGGCCGGCGTCGACATCTTCCATGCCTCCACCCGCCGCTTCTGGATTCCCGAGTTCGAAGGCTCGGATCTCAACCTGGCCGGATGGACGAAGAAGCTCTCGGGCAAGCCGGCCATCACCGTCGGCTCGGTAGGCCTCAACTCCGACTTCCTCGGCGCCTTCATGGGCGAGAATTCGCAAGCCTCGTCGATCGACAGCCTGATCGAGCGACTGGAAAACGACGAGTTCGACCTCGTCGCCGTCGGCCGCGCGCTGATCAGCGACCCAGAATGGGCCGCAAAGGTCCGCGATGGCCGCTTCGGCGAACTGAGCGATTTCGACGCCGAGAAACTGAAAGAACTGGTCTAGCGGAACAGCTGCAGGAGAATCTGCGGCGACTGGTTCGCGATCGACAGGGCCTGGATACCGAGTTGCTGCTTCACCTGAAGCGCCTGCAGTTCGGCCGCCGCCTTGGCCATGTCCACATCGACAAGATTGCCGATGCCCTTTTCGAGGGCATCGGTGAGCTTGTCGGTAAAGCTGCGCTGGATTTCCAGCCGCTTCGAAGCTGACCCCAGCCGGGCCAGCACGGCCCCGACATTGTCGATGGAGCTGTCGAGCTCGGAAATTGCCAGATCGGCGTTCACGAAGGCACTGACCGTCGCGTCTTCCGACAGGATGATATTGGTTCCGGGGCCACCGGGCGGCCCGTAGGACAGGTCCTCGGCGGCGAAGGTGATCCGGCTGCTGCCATCGTCATTGGCGAGCACTGACAGATTGTCGCCTCCGGATTTGATCAGGTTGATGCCGTTGAATTCGGCGTTCTCGATAATGGTCTTGATCTGGTCACGCAGCTGGACGAAGTCCTCGTTCAGCGCATTTCGGCTCTGTTGGTCCAGGCTGCGGTCCGACGCGGCGAGCGCCGTCTCCCGCATCTCGATCAGGAGGTCAGAAATGGATTCGCTCGCCGCGATGGCGACATCGACCACGCTCGTTCCGCGATCCAGTGACTGCTTGACGACATTGTAGCCGGCCACCTTGGCCCGCATGCCCTGGGCGATCGCGTAGATCGCGCCATTATCCTTGGCAGACGAGACCTTGAGGCCCGTGCTGATCTGGCGCTGAACCACTTCGAGACGTGCATTCGTCTCGCGCAGATTCTGCAGCGCGATCATCGCACCGGCATTGGTGTTGACCGAAAGGGTCATGCAGTCTCCTTCTGAGACGCCACAACAGGGCTTCCGCGAATACTTCGCGTCGGTCACAAGTCATGCAAGATCTGCGCCGCGCGATGACCCAGCCAGGCCTTGCGGTATCAGCGGCGCGCCCTCCGAAATAGGTAAAACTTGCCGGCCTGGCGAGAATTTCTTGCCGCAGCGGCAAGATTTGCCGAGTTGTCAGAGCGGGCTGGCGCGCTCGACAATGGCTGCAACATCAAGCTGCCCGGTCAGCGCACCATAGGCGAAGCTGCGATGATCCGGATCCAGCCGGGCGGCGCAAAAGCCGTCGAAGACATAATCCGGCGAGGCGTGATGCAGTGCTGCGGCCTGCAGCCCCAGAGCCACATCTTCGGTGAAGGCCCGCGCTGTCGCTTCCCCCAGAACACCCGGTTTGAACCAGTCGTCCAGCCGCTGGAGATGGGCGTCGTAGAAGCGGTTGATGCCACGCACCGCCACGAGCTCGGCGCGAACCGCTTCCAGACTGTCAGGCTCCCGGCCCAGCGCCCGCAGCACGTCCAGCGCGATGACATTGCCCGAACCTTCCCAGATCGCGTTGAGCGGCGATTGCCGGTAGAGGCGCGGCATCGGCCCCTCCTCGACAAATCCCGCGCCGCCGTGACACTCGAGCGCCTCGTAGACGAGCCCCGGCTGACGCTTGCACACCCAGTATTTTGCGATCGGCGTGGCCAGCCGCATGAACGCCGCCTCGCCTTCCGACCGTCCCGCCCGGTCGAAACTGTGCGCCAGGCGCAGCCCCAGCGCGACCGCCGCTTCCGCCTCCAGCGCCAGATCCGCCAGCACGGCCTTCATCGCGGGTTGGTCGATCAGCTTCTTCTGGAAGGCGGTGCGGTGTTCGGCATGCCAGAGCGCCTGCGCCAGTGCGGCCCGCATGCCGCCGGCCGAGCCCAGGATACAGTCGAGCCGCGTGTGCTGGACCATGTCGATGATCGTGCGCACGCCCCGGCCTTCATCCCCGACACGCCGCGCCCAGGCGCCATGATACTCGATCTCCGAGGACGCGTTGGACCGATCGCCCAGCTTGTCCTTGAGCCGCATGATATGCATCGCATTGCGCGTGCCGTCCGGGCGCCAACGCGGCACGAGGAAGCAGGTCAGCCCGCCCTCGGCCTGGGCCAGGGTCAGGAAGGCATCGCCCATCGGGGCGGAACAGAACCATTTATGCCCGGTCAGCTCGTACTCGCCCTCTCCACCCGCGGGCAGTGCCCTTGTGGTATTGGCGCGCACATCGGATCCGCCCTGCTTCTCCGTCATCGCCATGCCGAAAGTGACGCCGGCCTTTTCCTCAGCCGGAATGAAGCGCGGGTCATAGCGGCCGGCGGCAATGCGCGGCTCCCATTCGGCCGCGACAGCCGGTTCGGCCCGCAGCGCCGGCACGGCGGCATAGGTCATCGACATCGGACAAACGACGCCGGCATCCGCCTGCGTCATCAGATAGAGCATGGACGCATGCAGCACATGCCCGGCTTCGCCTTCAGTCCAGGCCGCCGAGGACAGACCGGCATCCAGTCCCAGCCGCATCAGCTCGTGATAAGCCGGATGAAACTCGACCTCGTCCAGCCGGTGCCCGTAGCGGTCGAAGGCTTTCAGCTTAGGCGGGTTCTCGTTGGCGCGGCGTGCCCAGTCGACCGTTTCGGCCGCACCGCACCGCGCGCCCATTGCCGACAGGCGTTCCGCGTGCACCTCGCCCCCCGCCGCGACCAGCGCCGACTGCAGCGCACGATCGCTCTTGCACAGATTGACGTCCTCGAAGGGCGGCGGCTGGTTGGTGACGGTGTGGGTGGCCAATTCGGTGTGGGGTTTGTAGGGCGCGGTCATCGCCTCTCCTCCGGGGCTTTCCTTCAGAATGCCACGGATCGCCCCGGCGGCGGTAGACCTTCACCGGACAGAGGTCTTGCCTGCGTCACTTCGCGCAGGCAGTGCCGCGACGGAGCGCCGGTGCTGACACGTTGAAACGGTCCATTCGGACATGCAGGGGCTCCGCCATGACCATCCGCCGCGCCATCTTCTGGACCCATCTGGCTGCAGGCCTCGTCACCGCCCTCTTCATCGGGCTTATGTCGATCACCGGCGTTTTGCTCACCTATGAGCGCCAGATGATCCGCTGGGCACAGGATGCAGCTGTTTCCGCTCCCGCCGGCGAAGCGCCCCTGACCTTTCAGGATCTGGCGGATGCTGCAGCGGCAGAAGGCGCGCAAGCCGGCCATGTGCTCACCGTGCCGGATGGCCGGACCGGCGCCGTGCATGTTGCGGCCGGGCGGCGCAACTCCTTCCTGCTCGATCCCTATACGGGTGACCGCCTCGACGGCGCTGGCGAGGGCATGGAAGCTTTCTTCGGACGTGTCATGCGAATTCACCGGTGGCTCGCCTTCACAGGCGGGCGCAATGATCTGGGCGCCGCGATCAATGGCGCGGCCAATCTGGCCTTCGCGGTCCTCATTCTCACCGGGCTTTACCTGTGGTGGCCGAAGCTGTGGCGCTGGTCTTTCCTGAAAACCCAGCTCCTGTTTCGCCGCCGTTATCCCTCCGCCAAGGCGCGTCACTATAACTGGCACCATGTGATGGGCTTCTGGATGGCACTGCCCCTGCTCGCGATCACGCTGACCGGCGCAGTCTTCTCCTACGGCTGGGCCAATGCGCTGGTCTATGCGGCCTTTGGCGAAAGCGTGCCGGTGCGAGGCGGCCCGCCCGCTCCCGCCGACACCGCGGAAGCCGCGCCGGACGAGCCGCGAGGCCTGGCCGGCGAGCCCGTCCCGCTGGACGCGCTGGTGGCGCTTGCTGTCGCCGAAACCGGTCCCGGCCGCCGGATTGCCATTACCCTGCCTGAGGAAAACGCCGAAACGGTGCGCATCACCGTGGATCACGGCAATGGTGCCCAGGCCAGCCTGATCGACGAGGTCGTGGTGTTCCGCGACGGATCGGGCCTGGCCACGGCAACTCCTGCGCGCCGCTCGCCCGCCGCCCAGGCCCGCCGCTATATCCGTTTCCTGCACACCGGAGAAATCTACGGTCTCGCCGGCCAGACCCTCGCGGGCCTCGCATCGCTGTTTGCCGTCCTGCTGGCCTATACCGGAGCTTGCCTGGGCGTGACGCGGCTGCGGCGGATGTGGCGCGCGCGATAGGCGCGGCGGGTGGTGTGTTCTGTTTGAGAGAAAATGGTGCCCGGGGGCGGATTCGAACCACCGACACGCGGATTTTCAATCCGCTGCTCTACCAACTGAGCTACCCGGGCGCCGGGCGGACACGCGCCTCGGGGCGCGGTCGAGAGCGCGGTTTATAGGGGCCCGCGCCGGGCCTGTCCATGGCCGTTTTCAGCGAAATGTGCACCCGGCCGCAAAGGCCGGGCGGTGTGCCTAGCGGTCTTCCCCGGACGGCGGGTTTTCCTCGGCCACATCGGCCGGTTCGCCGGGAATGGCGTAGCTGTCATTCATCCACTTGCCCAGATCCAGATCTGCACAGCGCCTGGAGCAGAAGGGCTTGAATTCGGGGTCGGCCGGCTTGCGGCAGATGGGACATTTCATCATGTCGTCCTCGGTTCGGTGCTTGCGCACACGGTCAGGCGCGGCTGACGCGCGCATCCTCGCGCCCCAGACCGTCGGCGGTCACCAGTTCGAAGCGCGCCCCGATCCGGCCGGTCAGCGCCTCGCGCCAGCCGATCGTATCGGCATCGAGCCAGGCGAAAACCTCCGGCGAGACTTCCAGCTTCTGCTTGCGGCTGCGGTCGGACATGGCCTCGGCCTGCAGGCGACGCAAGGCCGCCAGGGCACAGCTTTCCACCGACAGGCGGCCGTCGGTATCGCACATCTGTTCGCGCAGCGAGCGGCCGCGGCGCTGGCGCGCCAGCTCGCCGACGCCGAACTGCGACAACGGCGCCACATCCACCCTGGCCCGGTCGCGCTTGAACGCACCGCGCATCGCCTGCTCCACGACCTTGCGGTCAGGCTGGGTGCGCATGTGCACAAAATCGATGGCGATGATGCCGCCCAGGCCGCGCAGACGCACCTGGCGGGCGGCTTCCTTGGCGGCCGACGTGTTCAGCGCCACCGCCAGCTGGGCCGGCGAGCCCTGGCCCTTGCGGCCGTCGGCATCGACATCGATCGTCGTCATCGCCCGCGTCGTCTCGATATAGAGCGAGCCGCCACCGGGAATGGGTGCGAGCGGATTCAGCGCCGCCTCGAACTCATCATCCAGATCGATATCCGTCTCGTCGGCCCACACAGCCTCGGCCTCGCCATAGGCCTTCACCAGGCGCTGGGCCAGGATCGGGGCGGGCTGGACGCATTCGGGCGCATCGCCCTCCCCGGCCTCGGCCAGGGCGAGATTGGGCCCTTTTTCGGCATAGGCTTCGCGGGCAATGCGCACACCGATGGCGGCGCCTTCATGGAAACCCTTGGGCCGGCCGGCCTTGCCGAAGGGCAGGAAGCCTTCCGGCCCCACGCCGAGATCGACAAAGGCTGCATTCAGTGCCGGTTCGACCCGGCGCACGCGGCCGCGATAGATCTCGCCCTCGACGACGCGCTGACCGGCCTCGCTCCAGCGGTCCAGCCACAGCTCGACCACGCGGCCATTGTCGACAACGGCAGCGCGGGTCTCGCCGATATTTTCCTCGATCAGGATGCGGCGGCTCATTTGGTCGGCCTTTCGCCCATGCGCTCGGTCACCGGATATCCCAGACCGGCCAGCAGATTGCTCGTCTCGTAGAGCGGCAGCCCCACCACGCCGGTGAAGGAGCCGATCAGATTCACCACAAAACACCCGGCCCGGCCCTGGATACCATAGCCGCCGGCCTTTCCGTGCCACTCGCCCGAGGCGATGTAGGCATCGATCTCCGGCTGCGACAGGCGTTTGAACTTCACCCGGGTCTCGACCACACGCGCCGCAAACGCCCCGCCGGGACCGGCTGCGGCAATGCCGGTGAAGACCCGGTGATTGCGGCCGGACAGAAGGTCCAGACAGCGCCGGGCCTCGGCTTCGTCGAGCGTCTTGGGCAGGATGCGCCGGCCGACGCCGACCACCGTATCCGCCGCAAGCACGAAGGCGTCGCCGCCCGCGCGCACGGACGGATGCGCCATCGCCTTTTCCTGCGCCAGGCGCAGAGCGAGCGGCCCCGGCAATTCGCCGGGGATCTCGTGCTCGTCGATATGGGTGGGTTCGACGGCGTCAGGAACGATCCCGACACTGGCCAGCAGATCGAGGCGGCGCGGCGAGGCGCTGGCCAGGATCAGGGGCGGTCGCGGTCCGTGTGCCATGGCGGCATCCGTCATTGCGTCGACGCGCCCCGCAAACGGCTTACTTGAAGCGATAGGTGATACGACCCTTGGTCAGGTCATAGGGCGTCATTTCGACAAGCACCTTGTCGCCCGCCAGAACCCGGATCCGGTTCTTGCGCATCTTGCCCGCCGTGTGGGCAATGATCTCGTGATCATTCTCGAGTTTGACCCGGAAGGTCGCGTTCGGAAGCAGTTCCGTCACCTCGCCGGGAAACTCCAACAACTCTTCTTTCGCCATGCGGCTCCTCAATTCCTGGCCCGGATTTCCGGGCGAAACAGACACGGGATAAGGCCGACTCGCCGTGCGGCCGGCGCCCCGGAGCGCGCTATATAGTCCTTCACCGGGTGCAAAGTCGAGACGTCAAGCGCTTTTTAGGCTGGCATCCCATTCAGCGATGCGTGCAGCGATGGCATCGCGGGTCTCGCGATAGGCGGCCAGGCGCATGTCGCGATTGCCGCCGGTCTCGCTGGGATCGGGGATCGGCCAGGCCTGGAACTCGGCGCCCGTGCGCGCTGCATAGTCGCGCGCCGTGCGGTCGGCGGCGGTGGACAGCGAGACCACGATATCGGCCGCCGGCTCGCCCACGCCATTCAGAGCGATCGGCGAGAAGTCCTCGAGATCGATGCCCTCTTCCAGCATCACGGCCACCATGAACGGGTCGGCAAAGGCCGCCGGGATCACACCGCAGGAGCGCGCCGAGACATCGTCGCCGAACCGTTTGCGCCACAATGCCTCGCCCATGGGCGAGCGGATGGCATTGCGCCCGCAGACGAACAGGACCGAAGGCGTCGTCATGAGGCGGCCCGCCGGTGCAGGGCGCAGATCAGGGTAAAGAGCCGCCGGGCGGTGTCGAAATCCACCTCGATCTTGCCGCTCAGCCGTTCGCGCAGCAGCGTCGACCCTTCGTTGTGAACACCGCGGCGGCCCATGTCGATCGCCTCGATCTGGGCCAAAGGTGCATCGCGCACGGCCTCGTAATAGCTCTCGCAGATCAGGAAATAGTCCTTGATGATGCGGCGCAACGGCCCCAGCGCAAAGACGAAGGCGCGCACCGGCGTATCGTCATCCTGGCGCACATCGAAGACCAGGCGGTCATCCTCGATCGCCAGGCGCAGGGCAAACGGGCCGTCGGCCTCGCCGGAGGGACGGAAACTGTTCGCTTCGAGAAGATCGGCAATGGCGACACGCCGCTCATGGTCGGCATTGACATCGCCCGGACCCATGCTGGCGGCATCGAGATCGATCCTGACAATCCGGTCCGGCGCTTCACTCATTGCCTGCTCGCCCCTTCTTCCGGCCCGTCTTCATGCACCGGCCGGCCGCCCGCCGCACGCCAGGGCGCGGTCAGGTCGGCCATCACCACGTCCAGGCATTCCACATCAAGCCGTACCTCGCCGCCACCGGAAAACACCAGCACAACGGTGCCAGCCGGCGGCTCGCCCGGTTCGAAGGCAATGGAGAGAAGGTTGACCACGGCGTCACTGGCGCCCTGGCGGATATTCTGCGAGCGCGCCGCCGCCACGCGGCCGATCTGCAGACCGCTGCGCACACGGCGATCGCGCCGGCCCGTTTCCCAGCAGAAACGGTTGAAGGCGATGGTGAATGCCTTCTCGCGGCGCGAGAACTGGAAATCGCCCAGCTGCGCCACGGCATCCTGCAAGGCTGCCGATATCGGTTCGAGATCCACTGCGTCGAATGCCACCAGACGCAGGGGCCGGTCGTCTCGCTTCAAGGTCTCAGGACTCCGCCGGTTCAGACTGACGTTCGATCCGCGCGCCGCAGCCTGACAGCTTGGCCTCCAGGCGCTCGAACCCGCGATCGAGGTGATAGACCCGATTGACCACGGTTTCACCCTCGGCGGCAAGTCCTGCAATGACCAGGCTGACCGAAGCGCGCAAATCCGTCGCCATCACGGGGGCGCCTTTCAGGCGGGGCACGCCGCGCACGACCGCCTCATTCCCGTTGACGCTGATATCGGCGCCCAGACGGGTCAGCTCGGGGGCGTGCATGAAGCGGTTCTCGAAGATCGTCTCGCGGATCACCGACGTGCCGTCGGCCATCGTCATCAAGGCCATGAATTGCGCCTGGGCATCCGTCGGGAAACCCGGATAGGGCTGGGTCTCGATATCGACACCCTTCACACGGGCGCCATTGCGCTCGACCCGCACGCCGCCCTCGACCGGCTGCACCGTCACGCCGGCCTCGTTCATCGCATTCCACAGCGCCTTGTTGTGCGCCCAGACGGCGCCGTCCAGCACCACATCGCCGCCGGCCGCCGCAACAGCCAGCGCATAGGTCGCGGTCTCGATCCGGTCGCCGACGACAGCGTGGGTGACGCCCTTCAGCCGCTCGCGCCCCTGGATGCGGATGGTCGAAGAGCCCGCGCCCTCGACCTCGGCACCCATCACCGTGAGGCAGGCTGCCAGGTCCGCGATTTCCGGCTCGCGCGCGGCATTCTCGATCACGGTCTCGCCCCGCGCCAGCGCCGCAGCGAGCATGGTGTGTTCGGTCGCGCCGACAGAGGCGAAAGGCAGATCCACCTCGCCGCCGACCAGGCCGCCCGCAGGCGCCCTAGCGTCGACATAGCCCTCTTCCAGCGTGATCTGTGCCCCCAGCGTCTCCAAGGCCTTCAGGTGCAGATCCACCGGACGCGCGCCGATGGCACAGCCGCCCGGCAGCGAGACACGGGCCCGGCCTTCGCGGGCGACCAGCGGGCCGAGCACATTGAACGTGGCGCGCATCTTCCGCACCAGGTCGTAGGGCGCGAATGTGCCGGTGATCTCGTCCGCATGCAGCTGCATCTGGGCGCCGGGGCCCTCCTCCACACGCAGCCCCAGACGCGCCAGCAAATGCCCCATGAAGCGGGAATCGGCTAGGCGCGGCATATTGGTGAGAATCAGCGGCTCGTCCGTCAAAAGCGCAGCGGCCATGAGTTTGAGCGCGGAATTCTTGGCGCCGCTGATGGCGATTCGGCCGTTGAGCCGGGCGCCACCCTGGATGACGATACGGTCCATGCTTACTCCCCGGTACAGATTGGTCGGATAATGCGAGCCGGCATGCAGCCCGGCGAAGCGGGCGGCATTATGACGGCTTTCCGGGCTTTTCCGGGGCCGTTTCCGCAGCTGCGGGTGTTTCGGGTGCAGTCGCGTCCCCGGCAGGCTTCGCAGCAGCCTTGCGGCGGCGCAGATTGGCCCGCAGGGCCTCGGCCAGACGGGCCTCGCGGGACCCCGGTTCGGGCTTGCCGGACTTGCGCGGGGCGGACGGACCGCCATTCTGGGATGGTGTCTTCATGTAATTGGTCATGTCGAACGCTGCACATCGCGTCAAGACACTCTTGGCCTCGCTCCTCCCTTGGGTTATACGCCCGTCTCTCGATCGCCGACAGGCGAACCCGGTGCGCCGCTATAGCTCAGGGGTAGAGCGTTCCCTTGGTAAGGGAGAGGTCGAGTGTTCAATTCACTCTAGCGGCACCATTTCTTTCATTTCCATCCGAAACGCCCGTTCAAGGGCCGATCCTGCGTCGCCCGGCGCTAGGATATGGACGGCACACAGTCCCGGCGATAACGTCCGCCGCCGAATATCGGGGGACGGTCCGGGGAATGCTGGGTTCAGATCTTTTTCGTGCTGCGGGCCTGCTGGCCGCAACGGCAGCCGGGGCGGCTGCACTGGCCGGTTTTGCGCCGGAACTGCGTGCCGCCGGCGTTCTGCCCGCACCGGCCGGACGCGAGACGCTGGTCTATACGGTGATCGAGATGACCGAGCGCTTCGACACGCGGCGCGCCTGCCCGCTGGATCTGGACACCGCGCGGCAGAAGATCGAGCGGCAGATCGACCGTCTGGGCTTCCAGCCCGTCTACAGTCCGATCGCGGATGGGCCGGACGTTCTGACCCATGAATTCCTCGCCGAACATGACGTCAGCGCCCCGGCGTCGGCTCCGGCCTGCGCCTGGCAGGTCGCCGCCTTGCTGAACGGCCGCATGACGCCGGCCAGCCGCGATATCGACGGCCAGCCCTTGTCGGCGGTCGACCGGCTGACGCCGGCGCTGACACATCTGCTGGCCGACCGGTCCGCAGTGCCGTCATCCTGACTGCAGCGCGCATTGGAACCCATTGCGATCTGGCCGGTTACTGCTCACGCGCGGGCGGAGCCGGTCCATCCCGGATCGCCCTCCGGCCCCTCTCCGGCTTCGCCCGCCATGCGCTTGACGTCGGCCCGGCATAACGCACCATTGAGGCGATGACCGATTATTTCCCCTCCATCCCGCCCCGCAAGGCCGACGACCTGCCCGTCTCCGGCGGTCACACGCTCTATTTCGAGGAATGCGGAAATCCGGACGGGCTGCCGCTCGTCTTTCTGCATGGCGGGCCGGGCTCGGGCGCTTCGGCCAAATACCGGCGCATGTTCGATCCGGACGTGTTCGATCTCATCCTGTTCGACCAGCGTGGCTGCGGGCGTTCGACGCCGCATCTGTCGATCGAGGCAAACACCACTGCCCATCTGATCGAGGATATCGAGCGGCTGCGCGAACATCTCGGCTTCGAGCGCTGGATGGTGTTCGGCCCGTCCTGGGGATCCACCCTCGCCCTGGCCTATGCCGAAGCCTTCCCGGAGCGGGTGAGCGGACTGGTGGTGGAGGGTGTTTTCCTCGCCCAGCCATCCGATCTCGACTGGATGCACGGCCCCGACGGTGCCCGCAATGTCTTCCCCGATGCCTGGGCGGATTTCGCCGCTCCGGCGCCGGAGCGGGCCCGCAAGTCACCGCGCGCCATGATGGAATGGTGTTTCGAACAGATGCAGGCGGAGATCGCCGACGGTCTGACGCTGCTGCGCCGCCTGGACGATGCGAGTGTCAGCCTGGAGGAGATTCGCCAGTCCACACTGTACCGCTGGACCGAGTATGAGGACCGCCTCTCCTATCTCGACAATCCGCCCGAAGCGGTGCTGTCGGGCCTGCGGGCCCGCGGCGCAGAATTCGTGGCCGCCCACTCGCTGATCGAGGTGCACTATTTCCGCAATGGCTGTTTCCTCGAGCCGGACCAGCTGATCCGCAATGCGCGGCAGCTCTCCAACATCCCCATGCACATCCTGCATTCACGCTATGACATGGTGTGTCCGGCCAGTGCCGCCTTTCGACTGGCCCGCGCCTGCCCCCATGCCGGTTTCGACCTGGTCACCGTCAACGGCCACGCCATGACCGAGACCACTCAGCCCATCCTCAACCGCATCATGGCGCGCATGGCGTCCGTGGTAGAATAGCTGTATATCAAACTGCCGGCGCCACCGGCCGCCAGGCATGGATGGCAAGCGCGACGCTGCCACCGGTGAAGTCGCCGCCATTCGCGGTCAGTTCGACCGGCGTGTCGGCATAGAAGGCCGTCGGCCCGATCACACCGATATTGCTGGCGCCGGGCGATACCCCCAGCGAGCCGCCGAATTTCGACGCCTCGCCGGATATCCCGCAATCGAAGGAGGCCGCGCCGGTGATCGCGCTGCGTGTTGTCACCGAGACGGCAAACACGATGGAGCGCGCCGGGATCACAACGCTGCTGGCGGCGCTGGCACCGGAAAGCCCCGTCAATATGTCCTCGATCAGTACGGCCTCGGTGGCCGCACCGCCCTCGCCGGCCGTCAGGATGGTGTTCGCAGCCGCAGCGATCCAGGTATTGCGGCCTGCATCGAACGCCACGCTGCGCGCCTCGTCGCGCACATGCACCCGCCAGCCATCCGCCGGCACGATCGCTGTCCAGAAACCGTCGCGCCAGATCGCCAGCGTGCCCGCCGCCATTGCTGCCCAGTCATCGCCGCTGGCGCCGGCCGGCACGATCCAGACATCGCCCTCGCCAGGCGTCTCGGGCTGGACGGCCAGCGCCCGGCTTTCCACACAGGCCTGCGTGAGGGCGTCGAGCCGTAGCAGCGCCTCGTTCACGGTGACATGTTTTTGCGCCTGGGCCGGCATGACCAGCGGCAGGGACAGGTTGGGGGTGGTTTCGCTCATGCTGACGGTCTCCCGGTTCGTCCCGTCATTGTGCAGCCGGTTTGGCGTGCGGGGATTTCCCCCATGCACTGTCCACGCACCGCAGCGCCTCTTGACGCACGCGCCGTGCGCGCCTTTTCTCCGCGCCAGAACAAGAACACACGCTTCGAGGACAATCGCGCATGACCGACAATATCCGCGCCCTGGCCGGGGGATTTCCGGCCTTGAGCCCACAGGATTGGCGGCCCCTCGCCGAGAAGGCGCTGCGGGGCGCGGACTTCGAGGAGACGCTGTCGCGCACCACGGTCGACGGGATCGATCGCGGACCGGTCTTCTTCGACAGGCCCGAGGGCGCACATGCCGTCGACGCGGCCCCGCGCGACATCCACCTGCCCTGGGGCATGCGCCAGACTCTGGTCGAGGCCTCGCCGGAAGCGGCCAATGCCGCGGCGCTGGCCGATCTGATGGGCGGCGTGTCCGAGCTGGAATTGCGGCTCGATCCGGAAGGCCGCTTCGGTCTCAAGGCCAATGATGTCGACCTGATGGACGCGGCCCTGAAGGGTGTCGACCTCACCCTCGCCCCGGTCCATCTGGACAGCCTGGACGGCCAGGGCCACCACGCCCATGTCTTCCTGACGCTGATGGCGCGCCGCCGGGTCGATGGCGAACAGATCGAGGGCGGGCTGGGCATTTCCCCGGTCGAGCGCGCCGCGCGCCAGGGCGTGGTGCTGGACGATCAGTGCTTCCCCAAGGCGATCGAGATTGCCGAACTCGCCCATGCCGCCTTTCCCAATCTGAAAGTCTTCCGCGCCGATGCCGCCCTTGCCTTCGAGGCCGGCGGCAGCGAGGTGCAGGAACTGGCAATGATGGCCGCCTCGGCCGCAACCTATATCCGCCTCGCCCTCAAGGCCGGACTGGGTGCCGACGCCGCCGCGCGATCGGTCGAGGCACGCCTGGTCGCCGATACCGATATTCATCTTACCATCGCCAAGCTGCGCGCGGCCCGTCGCATCTTTGCCCGCATCGCGGAAAGCTTCGGCGCGTCGGACCAAGCCCGCCGTCTCAGCCTGCATGCCACCACGGCACACCGCATGCTGTCGGCCAGGGATCCGTGGACCAATCTCATCCGCAATGCCTGCGCAGGCTTTGCTGCAGCCGCCGGCGGTGCCGACGCGATCACCGTGCGTCCGCTGACCGAAGCGATCGGACGGCCGACACCCTTTGCCCGCCGCGTCGCGCGCAATCTCCACATCCTGCTCGCCGAAGAGAGCCATCTGGGCAAGGTGACCGACCCGGCTGCCGGATCGTATCTGCACGAAAGCCTCGCCGATGCGCTGGCGCAGAAGGCCTGGGCGCTGTTCCAGGAGATCGAGGCAAAGGGCGGGCTCGCCTCGGCCCTCTCCTCGGAATGGTTCCAGTCGGAAATCGCCAAATCCCGCCGGGCCCATCTCAACCGCTACGAGGCCGGCACCGACCAGATCCTGGGCGTGACCCAATATGCCGACCCGGATCCGCGCGCCGTGGAGACGGACGGCAGCTGGCCCGATGACGACCTGCCCGCCTGCGCCCTCGCCCCGATCCGCTTTGCCGCCCAGTTCGAGGAGGCCGCCCAATGACCCGTCCCGGCCCCGACTTCACGCAGATCGATCTTGGCGACGCGCAGAATCCCGGCAGCGGATCGCGCGAGCCCTGGGACACCGCCGAAGGCATTGCCGTGAAATCGCAATACCGGGCGCAGGATGCCGCCGGGATCGATTTCACCGGCTCCATCCCGGGTGCGGCGCCCTTCGTGCGCGGCCCCTATCCGACCATGTTCCTGCAGCGTCCCTGGACGATCCGGCAATATGCCGGCTTCTCCACCGCCGAGGATTCCAACGCCTTCTACCGCCGCAATCTGGCGGCCGGCCAGAAAGGCCTCTCCGTCGCCTTCGACCTGGCCACCCACCGCGGCTATGACAGCGATCATCCGCGCGTGGCGGGCGATGTCGGCATGGCCGGCGTGGCGATCGACTCGATCTACGACACCCGCACCCTGTTCGACGGCATCCCGCTGGACGAGATGTCGGTATCCATGACCATGAATGGCGCGGTGCTGCCGGTGATGGCGCTCTACATCGTCGCCGCCGAGGAACAGGGCGTGAGCCCGGACAAGCTCTCGGGGACGATCCAGAACGACATCCTCAAGGAGTTCATGGTCCGCAACACCTATATCTACCCGCCGCGGCCCTCGATGCGGATCATCTCCGACATTTTCGAGTACACCTCGACCCACATGCCGCGGTTCAACTCGATCTCGATCTCCGGCTATCACATGCAGGAAGCCGGGGCGCCGGCCGATCTGGAGCTGGCCTACACGATCGCGGACGGTCTGGAATACATCGCCACGGGTATCGAGGCCGGCCTGGATGTCGACGCCTTTGCGCCGCGCCTCTCCTTCTTCTTTGGCATCGGCATGAATGTCTTCATGGAGATCGCCAAGCTGCGCGCCGCGCGCCTCCTGTGGGCCAGGCTGGTGAAAGAGCGGTTCTCGCCGAAGTCCGACAAGTCGATCTGCCTGCGCACGCACTGCCAGACCTCGGGCTGGTCGCTGGCCGCCCAGGATGTGTTCAACAATGTCGGCCGCACGGCGCTGGAAGCCATCGCCGCGGTCGACGGTCACACCCAGTCTCTGCACACCAATTCGCTGGACGAGGCGCTGGCCCTGCCGACCGATTTCTCGGCCCGCATCGCCCGCAACACCCAGCTCCTTCTGGCCGGAGAAGCCCATCTGTGCGACGCGATCGATCCCTGGGGCGGCAGCCACTATATCGAGCGCCTCACCCACGATCTCGCCGTCCGGGCGCTGGACCATATCGCCGAAGTCGACGAACTGGGCGGCATGGCCAAGGCGATCGAGGCCGGTATTCCCAAACTGCGGATCGAGGAAGCTGCCGCGCGCACCCAGGCGCTGATCGACAGCGGGCGCCAGACCATCACCGGCGTCAACAAGTTCCGCCTGGACGAGGAAGAGGACGTGCCCGTCCTCAAGGTCGACAATTATCTCGTCCGAAAGCAGCAGATCGAGAAGCTGGAACGCCTGCGCGCCGAACGCGACCCGGCGGCCGTCGAGGCTGCCCTCAACGCGCTGGCCGAAGGCGCCCGCACCGGCGAGGGCAATCTGCTCGCCCTCTCGGTCGACGCGGCCCGTGCGAAAGCCACGGTCGGCGAAATCTCCGACGCGATGGAGACCGCCTTCAACCGTCATGTCGCGAAGATCAAGGGCGTGACCGGTGTCTATGGCGCGGCAGCCGGTGAGGACGACAAGGTGAAACGCGCCCTCGCCCTGGCGGAAGCCTTTGCGAAACGCCATGGCAGGAAGCCGAAAATCCTCATCGCCAAGCTTGGCCAGGACGGCCATGACCGCGGCCAGAAAGTCGTCGCCTCGGCCTATACGGATCTGGGCTGGGATGTGGTGATCGGCCCGCTCTTCCAGACGCCCGACGAGGCTGCCGAACTGGCCGTGTCGGAAAATGTCGATGCCGCTGCCGCCTCATCGCTCGCTGCCGGCCACCTCACCCTCGTTCCGGAACTGCGCGACGCGCTGCGCGACAAGGGGCGCGAGGACATCCTGGTGATCGTCGGCGGCGTCATCCCGCCGGATGACGAACCCGTGCTGCGCCAGATGGGCGCCGCTGCCGTCTTCCCCCCCGGTACCGTTATCGCGGACTCGGCCCTCATCATGCTGGAACGCATGGGGATGGAGGAGGCGTAAGGCGCACCTTCATCCTTCCCCTTGACGGGGAAGGTGTCCGGCGAAGCCGGACGGAAGGGGTAAATCCCGGTGGTGGCACGTTGGCAGAGACCTCGCCCCCCACCCACTCCACCGCGCATTCGCGCGGTCCCCCTCGCCCATCAAGGGCGAGGATGGTGCGTTTCAGATCACCAGGCCGTGCAGGGCCAGCCAGGCGAAGCCGAAATAGAGGGCGGAGAGTATGGCGGTCATGGTGGCGCCAGTGAGGAAATAGGGTTTCAGGGTCGGCCAGGAGAGCCCGTGAGCGATGGCCGCGACCTCGCGGGCGATCTCCTCGACCAGCCGGTCGCGCTTCTGCCCGGCCAGCGCCAGCAGAAGATCGTCATGCCAGAGCTGCGGCTGCTGGGCACTTTCCGCCAGCACTTCGTCGAAGGTCTGTGCGGCGATGATCTCGGCCACGGTCAGGCGCGGCCGCCAGCCATGCTTGCGCAGCTCGCTGGCGGCAAAACTCAGCGTCGGCCAGAGCATGTAGAGATCGCGGATCAGGAAGGCCGTCAGCAGGAAAAGCAGCATCGCGCCGTATAGCCAGCCCTGCAGCACGCCCAGCCGCTCCAGCGCGACCACGCCCAGCAGCAGACCCGCCTTGACGACCAGGGCGATGGAAAAGCGGCGCAGATGGTCGACCACGAAACCGCGCGCCTGGGTGCGGATGCGTTCGCGCACTTCCGCACCGGCGCGCTGGACCAGCGCCGCCTTCTTCTTCTCGACCTGGCCGGCCAGCAGCTTGCGCCCGATGAAGACGCCACCGGACACCGCCGACACGACCAGCGTGGCGATCCTGAATACGCTCATCGTCCCTACCGTCTGCGGACCGCGAACAAGCGGCCCTGTCATGCCCTGATCGCGCGATTCTGGCGCCGGCTGGCGGCGAAATCGCGGCAAGGCCTGACGACTAGATAGAAATCGCGGCCGTTCAGAGCAAACCGGCGATGACACGCTGCACGCCCCGGGAGGCGTTTTCCGGATCCCGGGCCACGACATAGCCGGCGGCGAGCGCGATCGCGACGGCGCTGAGCGGGTGCTTCTTGACGATGTGCTGGACCGTGTCGAACGGCAGATCCGCCAGGGTTTCCGCCGCCAGGCTTTCGGCCTGTTGCGCTTCGGCCTCTGCCGGCTTGTAGGGCAAAAGGAAGAAGTAGAGACACAGGCAGGACAGGCCGATCAATACAGCCCCGACGCTCACCGTCGCCCAGGCCAGTCCGAGGACCGGCGTCAGCACGACGACCAGCGCATAGGCCATGGACAGCGCCCCGGCAAAGCCGAACAGGGCGCCGCCCACAGCGGCCAGCAATCTGAGCTTGGCCTTTTCCATGACGCGATCCTCGTGCTGCCCTAGCGCCGCGACGACACGTAGGAGAGGAGCGCGCCGACGCCCATCGCGATACCGATGGCGGCCAGCGGGTTCTCGCGCACCTTGTCCTCGACCGTGGTGCGCGCCTCGTCGACGCCCTGCTGGGCGCGATCGGACCATTCCTTCGAGCGCTCGATACCCTCGCGCGACTTGGCGGAGGCGTAGCTGCCCGTATCCGAAAGCAGTTTCGACAAATCGCCGCGCAGCGCCTTGAGGTCATTGCGCAGTTCGTCGATATCGGAATCCACGGACTGGGCCGCATCCTTGGCATTCTGCTGGCCCGCCGCGATCTTGGCCTCGGTCTTCGTCGGCATGTTGCATGCTCCTTCGGCTGGTTTCCGGTTCGGGTTCCCCTTTGCAACACCTGCCACGGGCAATCGTTCCATCATTCCGCGCATTCATGCAGATCGCCGCTCCCCGGTCGCAAACGGACAGAGCCAAGCGGAACACTTGCCCGGTTTCACACGTTGTCCTTGCAGTTGGCCGGCTGTGTACCGCCTCCCCGCGTGTCGAGCCGGCGCCTCCGGGAGCCGCCCATGCCGATGAAGCGCATATTCAGGACAGCCCGCCGCCCCGCCAGGCGCGCGGCCGGTTATGCGCTGATCGGGCTTGGCAGCGTGCTCGCAATCACGCCGCTTCCCGCCGGCATCCTGCTGGCCGGGGTTGGCGCTGCGATCCTGATACCAGCCGACTCGGGGTTCCGGCGCTGGGTACGCGAGCGTCGGCAGAGCTGGAAGTGGCTGGACGGCACGCTCAACCGGATCGGACATGCCGTGCCCGGTTCCCTGGGCCGCTATCTTGTCCGCTAGGCAGGCCGGCCTCCCAGTCGGTGCGGCGCGTGTCAGCCGTTCATCGCGGTGTCAGCCAGACTGTGACACACTCCATTTCAGCCGCCAGCAAAGCGAGGTATCCGACATGCGCACCCACATCTGCCTGATTGCGCTTGCATCCGTGACGGCCTGCGCCTCGACACCGACCGCCTATCAGCCGATGGCCGGCGGCGATCGCGGTTATTCGGAAATGCGCATCGAACAGGACCGCTACCGCATCCGCTTTGCCGCCGGCAGCGACGCCTCCTTCCAGCTGGCTGAAGACTATGCCCTGCGCCGGGCGGCCGAGATCACCCTGCGCGATGGCGGCGACTGGTTCCTCGTGGCCGGACGCGCCCGCGACGGCAATGACCGCGATCCCGTCGGTGTCGGCGGCTCGGTCGGCCAGACCTGGGGATCCGGCGGTTTCCGCGCCTCCGGCGTCGGCATCGGGCTGCGCTTTGACGGCAACGCCGGCGAAAAGGAAGTGATGCTGGAAATCGTCGTGCGGTCCGGCGAGCGCCCGCAGGATCCACAGGCCTATGATGCCCGCGCCATCCTGGACTTCGCACCGCGCTAGCCGCGCGCCTATTCCGCCAGAAGGCCCAGCTCGCGCTGTTTCTTCTTGCTCAGGCCGGACGCGACCAGCTCGTGCGACTTGGCGATATAGGCCTCAAGATCGCTGTCCGGCAGACCGGGCGTATCATAATGCTGGATCCAGCTCATCCCGCGTGAGGCGAGATAGGGCGCCGGGCGCAGGCCGGGCTGTTCCTGCAGGATTTCGAAGGAAAGCGGTGTGACCTTGAAGGTGATGCCCGGATAATCCCGCTGGCCCCAGCCGCCGATGGCGAACACCTTGCCGCCCACTTTCCAGACATTGGCATCGCCCCACTGCACCACATGCGTGGTGGCAGGCAGTGAAGCGCAACAGGCGTTGAATTCGTCTTCGGTCATGGCCGGATGTCAGCCGGCAAGATCGCGCGCCTGGCTGACCCAGCTGTCGCGCTCGATCCGGCCTCGGCCATTGATGCGGTCATCCCAGACATCCACATCGGTTTCGCTCCAGGCGGCGATCTGGGCGAAGGTCGTGATGCCGCCGGCCTTGAGGGCCGCTTCAGCCTTGGGGCCCAGCCCCTTGATCCGGGTGAGATCATCCTCGCCGGACGCGGCCTCCGCCTTTGCCGGCTTCTCGGCAGCGTCTGCCGGCTTCGAGACAACCGGCTTGGTTGCGTCTGCCGGCTTGGCTTTGGCCTTCGGCCTGGGCGCAGCTTGGGCGGCAGGCTCAGGCTGGGACACCTCAGGTGTTGCGGGAGCCGCCGGTGCGACCTGGGGCGCGGCCTCGGCAGACGGTGCGCTGCGGGCCGACGCCTCGCCGAGACGGCGGGCGAGATTCTCGTTCTCCTGACGCAGGCGGGCATTGTCGGCCTGGGCCTTGTCGGCATCGATGCTGCGCGCATCGCCGCTCCAGACCAGATAGCCCACCAGGAGGCCCAGTCCGGAGAAGATCACCAGCAGAACACCCATTTGCCAGATCAGCCAGAACATGCGTCAGTCCTCATTCGTCGAGATGGTGAATGATATCGCCGCATCCTGGTCCTGGACCAGTTCGACGGAAATGCGCGGGGTCTCGGCCCCGCCGGCATCGACCAGCCGGCTCACCTCGGCCATACGCGCCTGGTCCAGGCCGGCCTGCACGGCTTCGCGCAGCACGCCGACCGTCAGGACCGCATCGGCGGGACAGGCGGCAAAGGCGCGCGCCACACGGCGCAGCGCAACGACCGTCAGCGGGCTCGGCGCCGCACCGGCCCGGTCGAAGCGCAGATTCTCCGTACCCTGGGCCGCGCGCACGATTGCTGCGCACCCGTTGACATCGGCTATGCGGCTGACGGCCGGCGCGCCCGCAGGCATGACGATCCAGGCGGCTTCATAGGGTTCGGGCATGCCGGACAGCGCCGAGGCGACCGATTGGGCGATCTGCGGATTGGCCGCCTCGCCGACCAGGGCACCGGTTTCCGACTGCAGCACGATTGCGCCGCGATCGAGCCGGGCCAGCTGGCCGAGCAGGCGCCGGGCTGCGGCCTCCCAGTCTGGCGCGGCACCGCCGCCCGGAACCAGGGTGAGATCGGTATCCGCACCATTGGTAAAGGTTGTTTCGGCGAAGGATGCAATGGCGGCGCGGGCCGCAGCATCGGTGGCATCGCCGCGAATCAGCACCCGGCCATTGACCGCCATGTCGGCGCGGAAAACGAATCCATGCCGCAGACGCGCCTCGACCGTCTCGTCGGTGATGGCTGTCACGCCGCCGGCGACGCGGCCGCCCGACCAGGTCGAGGCCATGACAGTGGCCAGGGCATCGTCGCGCGCGGTGCCGCTGGGCGCAGGGCCGGTCACGATCGCGCGCTGCCCGTCGAAACGGACCGACGCCCAGTCATGTCCACGCAGGCTCAACGCCTGCTCTGCATTGGCCGTCAGCCGGTCCTCGAGCGCGCGGATCGAAAACGGACCGACGCTCATTGCGAGGGCCGACACGGCGACCAGCCCGGCGATCGCTCCGAGGAGGATCCGGCGCTGTCTCGGTGTCGTGGCGAAATTCGTCATTGCGTGAAAAACCGTCCCGCGGAGCATACAACCGACAGATATCGGCGGTTTCAGGGCAAGCCTGCACCGGAATTACCATTAAAAATTCGGCATCTCCAGTGGGCAAACCCCAGATTGGACACTCGATTGCCGCAACGCACAAACGCAGCGGCGAAAAAGAAGAGGGCCGCAGCACCGGCTGCGGCCCTCCCCTGTCCGGATTGCGCAGCCTGTTAGCGGCGCACGCGCAGGGTCACGCCATAGGTCCGCGGACGGCCCAGGAAGGCGTTGAAGGAACCGGCCTGGAAGGGACCGTCGAACCCGACCTGGATGTAATCCTCGTCGGTGATGTTCTGGCTCCAAAGTTCCAGGTTCCAGCTGTCGTCGACCGCGCCGATACCGACACGCGCATTGAACAGGGCATAGCCGTCCTGCATCTTTTCCGGGTCGAGGTCGGAACCGGTATTCTGCTCCGACATCCAGCGGCCATCGAGGTGTGCCAGCCAGCCCAACCCGTTCTCCAGCGTGCCTTCATAGGTGATGGCGCCGGAGGCATACCATTCCGGAGCGAGCGAGAAGTTCTGACCCGACAGACGGTCCACGTCCGGCGTTCCGGTCGCCGCGAACTCGTCATAGGTGGCATCGGCATAGGTGATACCCCCCTGGAGGGTCAGACCGTCGATCTCTCGCGGCAGCCACAGCAGTTCAAGCTCTGCCCCCTGGGTAGAGGCCCCCGGGATCGACGTCACGAAGTAGCCGATGCCGTTAAAGGTGTTGAGCTGGTAGCTATCGAAGTCCGAGTAGAAGACGTAGAAGTTGGCCAGCACACTGTCGCTGAGCCACTCGGTCTTGATACCCAGCTCGAAGCTGTCGACGATTTCGGGATCGAAGGTCGCCGGATAGCTCTCCGGGTTCGCCAGCACCGCGGTGAAGTCAACCGGATCGCTGCCGGCCTGGGTGAAGCGGTCGAGATTGAAGCCGCCGGCCTTGTAGCCGCGCGAATACGTGCCGTACATCAGCAGGTCTTCGTTGAAGCGGTGAGACAGCGAGAGCAGGCCCGTCATCTCCTCTTCCTCGAGCGACTGGGTGTGGTCGATCATGGAATAGACGTCGCGGCTCTGCGGCAGGCAGGAGAAGGTGCCGAACTCGGCCAGGGTCGCCGCCGGCAGACCGGTTGCGCCGGACAGCACACCGAGGAAAGCCTGGTTGGCCGGCGAGGCGAAGTCCAGGGCCGGACCGAAAGCGTGCTCCCAGACGGCACAGGCCGGGCTGTCGCTGTCGGACCAGTCGAAGGTCGCGGTCTTCTCGGTCGAGGTATAGCGCAGGCCGAAGGTCAGATCGGTTGCATCCGTCAGGTGCCACGTATTGTGGGTGAAGAAGGACAGCGCTTCCGTCTGCTGGTCATACGTGTCGCCGCCCGAATTCCAGGCACCGGCCGGAATGGCCGCGCCCGGCGCGAGCCCGGTGAAGCCCGGCATCGGATTGCCGACAGCCGCCGACACGCCCCCCACGGCATTGGCCAGATCGGCCACCGTCGTCGCTGAGGCACCGCCCGAGGCGAGCAGCGACAGGAAGGGTTCGAAATGCGGCCCGACGAGAATGCTGTCACGACGCACCAGCGTTTCGTCGGAATAGTAGGTGCCGACCATCCAGTCCAGATTCTCGGTTGCACCTGACAGACGCGCCTCGAAGGTCGTCACATCGACATCAACCGTATTGTCTTCCGGCAGGCGGTAGACCGCATCCATACCGGTGAAGTCGACGTCCTGACCGTTTGCGATCGAGAACGAACGATCCGACGCGATCACCGTCAGGTCGAAGTTGTCAAAGGCCCAATTCAACTCACCCTGGAAACCGTAATCCTCGATGTCCTGAAGGGTCGAGCGATTGGCCTGGGCAACGCGGCTGAACGGTTCCTCCTGGCCCGGCATCGGGCGCGCACCCGGCACCAGCGCATTGATGATCGGAGCCGTCGGGCCGGACACCAGCGCCGTGCCGAGGCAGCAATCCTCGTCACGGCTGGTGTAGTCGGCCCCGAGCAGCAGGTTCACATTGTCGGAAATGTCGAACAGCACCTGGCCGTTGAGGGTGTAGAAATCCTGGTTGGCATCTTCCGTCGTGGTGCGCGGACCACCGAAGGTCTGGACCGACTGGAAGCCGTCGCGCTGGCGGCTGGCGCCATAGATGCGCGCCGCGACATTGTCGCTCAGGCCGCCAGTCATGCCGCCGGCCACGCCCCAGCCATCGGCACCGCCGCCGCTCACTGTGGCTTCAGCATGGGCGCCGAACTCGTATTCCGGGCGCTTGGTGACGACATTGATGATACCGGCCGAGGTATTGGCACCGAACAGCGTGCCCTGCGGGCCGCGCAGCACTTCGATGCGCTCGATCTCGCCGAGATCGCCGAAGCCGACGCCGTTACGGGCGCGCGGCACGCCGTTGATGACGACGCCGACGGAGGATTCGAGACCGGGGTTGTCGCCCACGGTGCCGATGCCGCGGATACGGGCGGTCGTCTGGAATTCATTGGAGGTCGAGGTGACGTTGAGGCCCGGCGCGATAACGGCGAGGTCTTTCAGGTCGCGAACGCCGGCGTTGGAGAGGAGTTCCTCGCTGTAGGCCGTAACGGCGACCGGAACGTCCTGGATGCCTTCTTCGCGTTTCTGGGCCGTGACGGTGATGACGTCGACCGTGCGGCCTTCATTCTGGGCCGCGGCGTGACCGGCCGTCAGCGCAGCCGCCGAGGCGGCGGCGAACAGAATCGTGCGCTTGGTGAGTGACATGCTTTAACTACCTCCCGTATCGGCGGTCATTGCCGCCGTTTTGTTTTGAACGCGGACGAGCCGACGCCGTCCGGTTCTTCTCCGAACACTTCTCAATATACCGGGTCGGCCCGGGCTGAAAAGGCGCGAAGGCCGCCTGCAGACCGGCAGGACGCTTTGCGTGTCGGTTTTCCACCGCCATGTTGCAGGACTGTCACATCACAACCCGCAGCAGCGCCATTGCTGGCGCCTCGAAGGCGGGCTTAGATGGCCGGGTATTCGAGGAGACTGCGCGTGATCAAGACGACAAGCTGTGTTCTGGCCCTCATGGCCATCACCCTTCCCGCCTCTGCCCAGGCCACCCGGCCGCTGTCCCAGGAAGACGTGTTCCGCCTGGAAGCCGCCGCCGACCCGCAGATCGCTCCGGATGGCGGTATGGTCGCCTATGTCCGCCGCAGCAATGACATCGCCACCGACCGCACCCGCAGCGAGATCTGGATCGTCGGCGCCGATGGCAGCGGTCACCGCCAGCTCCTGCCCGGCGAAGGCGAGACCGGCAGTCCGCGCTGGTCGCCGGACGGCGCGCAGCTGGCCTATGTCCGCACGCACGACGAGACCACGACGCTGGAAGTCCTGACACTCGCTGACGGCGCCTCGCGCACCCTGACGACACTCCCTGCCGGTCAGTCCGGCCTGGCCTGGTCGCCGGACGGCACACAGCTGGCCTGGGCCGCCTTCCGGCCCGCTGCAGGCCCTGCCGCCGCAGACCTGCCCGAACGCACCGAAGACATGGACTGGGCAGCCGGCGCGCAGGTCGAGGAACGCCTCTCCTTCCGCTTCGATGGGGCCGGCGAACTGCCCATGGGCCGTCAGCAGCTCTTCGTCATCGATCTGGCCGGCGGCGAGCCGCGGCAGCTGACCGATGACGAAGCCGGCGCCGGCGGCGATTTCGCCTGGTCGGCCGATGGCCGCGCGCTCTATTTCTCCGCCGACCGCCGCCCCGACAATGGCGCCCTCGCCCCGGACAGCGAACTGCACCGGATCGACCTGGCCACCGGCGAGATCGAGACGCTGACCGGACGCACCGGTCCGGACACCACGCCGCGCCCCTCGCCCGACGGCACGCAGCTGGCCTGGCTGGGCTATGACGATCACCGGATGGGCTATCACAATGTCGAGCTATACGTCGCCGGTCCGGACGGAACCGGGCCGCGTTCAGTGACTGCAGAGCTCGACCGGTCGGTCTCGGCGCCGCAATGGAGCGCCGACGGCCGCATGATCTATTTCCTGTACGACGATTCCGGCCAGACCCGTCTTGCGCGGACCAATCTGGAGGGCCATATCGAAATCGGTCTGGACGACCTCACACCGCCGACCTTCGGCCGCCCCTATACCGGCGGCAGTTTCTCGGTGTCGATGAATGGGCATGTGGCCGCGACAGTCGGGTCATCCATACGTCCCCCGGACGTCATCCTTATGTCACCGCTAGGTGATACGCGCGTGCTCACTTCACTCAACGAAGATGTCCTCGCGGAGATCGATCTGGCCCCGGCCGAGGAGATCCACTGGGCCTCGCCGCATGACGGTCTCGATATTGAGGGATGGGTGCTCTACCCGCCCGGTTTCGACCCGGCACGCGAATGGCCGATGATCCTGGAAATCCATGGCGGCCCCTTCTCCGCGTACGGTCCGACCTTCTCGGCCGAGCTGCGGCTGATGGCGGCGGCGGGCTATGTCGTCGTCTACACCAATCCGCGCGGCTCAACGAGCTATGGCTACGACTTCGCCAACCTGATCCACCACGACTATCCCGGCCATGACTATGACGACCTGATGGGCGCGGTGGACCACATGATCGGCCGCGGCTTCATCGACGAGGACCGGCTCTTCGTGACCGGCGGTTCCGGCGGCGGCGTGCTGACGGCCTGGATCATCGGCAATACCAACCGTTTCGCAGCGGCGGCCGTCGTGAAGCCGGTGATCAACTGGACCAGCTTCGTGCTCTATTCCGACCTGCCGCAATTCTTCTACCGCTACTGGTTCGCCAGCGCGCCCTGGGAGGATCCGGAGGAATACTGGCGCCGCTCGCCGCTGTCGCTTGTCGGCAATGTCGAGACCCCGACGCTGATGATGGTCGGCGGCGCGGACCTGCGCACGCCGCGGGCGGAGACAGAGCAATACTATTCCGCCCTCCACCTCAACGGTGTGCCGACCCGGCTGGTTGTGATCCCCGACAGCTATCACGGCATCTCGAACTCGCGGCCCAGCCGCCTGCTCACCAAGGTCGCGGAAATCCTGCGCTGGTTCGAGGAGTACGATCCGGCGGCACAGTCTGGCGGGTCAGAGCCGGAGGCTGCTGGAGAATAGGCTTCCAGCATTTGTCATCCCGGATGGATGGCCGGCCTTGGGCCGGGCGGAAGTCCGGGACCCATAGTCACCGTCTTCGTCCGGTGGGCACGAACAGCGAGCCTGCTTCCGGCCGACAAGGTGCGTATGGGTCCCGGCTCTGCGCCCCGCCTGCGCGGGGCATTCGGCCGGGATGACAGTGCTGGATGACGAAAGCTAAGCCTCCGCGCTTGGCCGGGCGCCGACCGTCGCCCGCCACTGGGCGAGATGGGTCAGCGTGTCGGCCGGCTTCAGCTTGATCCAGCCGGCAAAGTCCACAAATACAAAGGCCGCGATATCCGCTGCGCTGAAGCGCTCGCCGGCGAGATAGGGCACCTCCGCCAGACGCGCGTCCAGCACCTGGAAGAAAGCTTCGGCGCGGGCCCGGCCGCGCTCGACCAGTTCGGGCACCTGGGCATAGCGGTCCGGTCCGGTGATCGAGGAATCCTTGAAGAATTCGGAGCGGTTGCGCAGCGCCTCGGCGACGCCGAGCAGCCCCTCGCCCTCGGCCCGCGACATCCATTCTGCCACCAGCGCCTTCTCGACCGGTGTCGTGCCCAGCAGCGGCGGATCGGGAAAGGCTTCCTCCAGATAGCGCGCGATCGAGGTATTGTCGCTGAGCACCGTGCCGTCATCGAGGACGAGGGCCGGGACCGTGCAGCGCGGATTGACGGCCCGGTAGGCCGGCTCGAACTGGGCCTTCACCCCCAGATCGACCTGTTCGGTTTCGATCTCGATGCCCTTCTCGGCCATGAAGATGCGAGCACGGCGCGGACTGGGCGCCGCGCAATAATCGTAGAATTTCATCGGTTTACCCTGACTGCTTGCTGACTACGCAAACCCGGACGGGCGTTCGGTCGCGACACCCAGCCGCGCCTCGATCGCACGCCCCAGCGCAATGATATTGCCTTCCTCGAAGAGGGGCGCCCACAGGCTGGTGGCCTGGGGCACGCGGAACTCGGCCTCGCCGGCATCCTCCTGCGCCCCGCCGAAAATCGTCCGGGTGCGCTGCCGGGAGTAGCCGGAGCGGAAGGCGAGCTGCGGGTGTCCGGTATAGTTGGTGATCAGCAGCATTCCGCCGGCAAAGTTCGGACCGATCACCGCGTCCAGCCCGTCGAAGGCCGCATGCACGTCCTGCATCACCTGACGCCGGAACCGGTCGATATTCACATAGTCGACGGCCGAGATGAAACGGGCCCGCCGCCAGGTATTGGGCCAGGCCTGCGGCGCCTGCCAGACCAGGCTGTCATCGCTGTTGTCCAGGGTGAGGTGTTCGAAAGCCGCAGCCGACTCCACCTCGACGCTCGCCAGCAGCGCGTCATAGGGCCGGTCCGGCAGCGAGAATTCGACAAGCTCGACACCCGCATCGCGTGCGGCCTGCAGCGCAGCCCGGTCGGCATCGGTGCCGTTTTCGAACCAGGCCGGATTCCACCCGACCCGCATACCGCGCACATCGCGCCCGGCATCCGCCTCGAACCCGGCCTCCAGCGAGCCGGGATCCAGCGGATCGGCGCCGTTGATCGCCGACAGTATCAGCGCGGTATCTTCCACGGAGCGCGCAATCGGTCCGATCTTGTCGAGCGACCAGCACAACGCCATGGCGCCGGAACGCGACACCCGGCCGAAGGACGGGCGCAGCCCCGTCGTGCCGCATCGATGCGAGGGCGACACGATCGAGCCGAGCGTTTCCGTGCCGATACCGAAAGCGACCAGTCCGGCCGCCGTCGCCGAGGCCGATCCGGCACTGGAGCCGGACGAGCCCTCCTGCGGGTTCCAGGGATTGCGGGTCTGCCCGCCGAACCAGCGGTCGCCATAGGCCAGCGCACCATTGGTCGTCTTGCCCAGCAGGACGGCCCCTGCCTCGCGCAGCATCACGGCGATACGGGCATCCTGTCCGGCGACACGCTCGCGATAGGGCGTGGCCCCCCAGGTCGCCGCCACACCGGCTACATCGATGATGTCCTTCATGCCGTAGGGAATGCCGTGCAGCGGCCCCAGAAGGCGCCCCTCTGCAAGCGCGCGATCGCACTGATCGGCCTCGGCGCGGGCGATTTCCGGCGTCACGGTGACGAAACAGTGCAGCGTGCCGTTATACCGCGCGATCCGGTCGAGATAGATCTCGGTCAGCCGGCGCGCGGACAGAGCCCCGGAGCGTATCCACCCGGCCTGCTGCCAGACCGGTGCGAAGGCGATATCGGCATCATTGCCCGGCAATGGCCCGGCCCCATGCCCGGACAGGCTGACCGCGTTTGGCTGGGACCGGTAGGCCACACCCGGCAGACGCGGATCGAACATGCAGGACGGCGCCAGCGTGTTCGGCTTTTCCACCGCGCGCTGCTGCGAGGTTCGTGCAATCCAGTCATCGAGACCGGCAAGCACCTGCTCACGCTCGGCGTCCGTATAGCGGATATCGAACAGCGCCTCGGCGCAATGCAGCGTATCGGTTGAAACGGCCGGTGCAGCAGCATCCGCCGCCGCGGCGGGCGCCGCGTCCTGGCGCGCCAGTGCAGGGCCGGCCGCCCCGGCGGCAATGACAGCCACCGCTCCCCCCTTGAGCAGCTCGCGCCGCGTCGAAACCTTGTCGGACATTGCTCCCCTCCCCGGATTCTGTAACGAAGAGCGTGAGCGCCAAGCCTCCGGAATTCAATACACAAGCGGCAGAGAAAGACCGGCCGACCCACAAATCGCCGCATTCCGCCCCATTTCGGCTCACAATTGGCGGTTAACCATGGTGTGAACGCCAATGCGGCGCGCGCCAACCGGGGGGAGGCCATGCCCTTAGACCAGATGGAAAACACCGTGCTCGACCGAAGCGATTTCGGCAGTACCCAGGACTATTCGACCGAAGCGACCGAGATGCGCGAGACCCGCGCACCGGCCGCCATGATCCAGCTTTCGCGTGCCCGGGCCATTGCCCGCGCCCGTCACGCCGATCTCCTGAAATTCCGCCGCACCTGGGGCGGTGCGATCAACGACCCGGCCGAGGACGGCAAGGCCGACGAGGCCCGTCCGGCGGTGAAGCCGATCGACCGCGCTGCGATCTACCCCAAATCCCATATCCTGCACTTCTCCGTGCTGGCGACGCTGGTGCTGTTTGAAGGCCTGGCGAATGCCTATTTCTTCTCGAAGGGCTCGGACCTCGGCCTGCTGGGCGGCTGGCTGCAGGCCATCACGGTCTCCTTCACCAATGTGATCGCGGCCTTCTTCCTGATCGGCTTCATCGGCCTGCGTCACATGTCGAACCGCAACAAGCCGGTTATCGCCGCGCTCGCCGCGGTCGGTGTCGGCGTCACGGTTGCCGCGCTGGGCCTGCTGAACCTCACCGCGGCCCATTTCCGCGACCTGCTGGAACTGAATGCGGCCACGCTCGCCCTGGGCGGCGCCGAGACCACGGGCACGGTGCTGACGCCGGTTCTGGATGCGCGGGCCAACCCGTTCAACCTGCAGACCCTGGAAGCCCTGCTGCTGTTCATTCTGGGCTCCACCTTCGCCGCCATCGCGGCCTACAAGGGCCGCACGTTCGACGACGCCATCCCCGGTTATGGCGGGGTCAGCCGCCGGCTGGACGCGGCGTCGCGCGATCTGGAGAAGGCTCTGGAAACAGGCTGGAAGGACGCGAAAAAGCTCTCGGCTCCCGAGCTGGAAGAGCTGGTCGAGGCCAAGGCGCTGCTGGATGAAATCTGCCAGGATCTGGCCGGACCGGGCCACCGGCGTTAAGACAGACGGGCCGGTGCGGGGCTGCACCGGTTCGACCTGCGACGGGAGGGGGCATGTCCGGACGCGATCTCATCGGGCTTTTCAACCTGATCATCATCGCCGGCGTTGTCGGCGCCATCAGCTATGCCGCCTTCGTTCTGAAGCCGGCCGAGTATGACAGCCAGACACTGTGCCTGGTTGACGGGACGCCGCCGCACCGTGTTGTCGTGATCGACAAGACCGACCTTTATTCCACCGCCCAGGCCGACGCGATCGGCGATGTGATCCTGGGCGAGCGCAACGCTCTGGCGGTCGGTGAACGCTTCTCGCTCTACGAGCTCAACGAAAGCGGCGCGCTTCGCAACACCAACCGCTTCTCCCTGTGCAATCCGGGCGCGGGCGAGCAGGTCAATCCGCTCTACCGCAATCCCGAACGCGTGCAGGCCCGCTACAATGCGCTGTTCGCCGAACCGCTGCAGCGGGCGCTGGCCGACCTCGTCCTGCCAAAGGACGCCCCGTCCAGTCCGATCATCGAAGCGCTCGCCCGGCTCGGCCAGGATCCGGCTTTCGACCGGACCGTGCCGCAACGGCGCATCGTGCTCGTCTCCGACATGCTGCAGAATTCGGACGTTTTCTCGGTCTATGGCCGCCGCCGGGGCCGTTTCGAACAGCGCGTTCCTCCGGCCCGCGCCGTCGCGGATATCATCCGCGAGACCTATGGCGACAGCCTGCGCGGCACCGAGCTGGAAATCCGCCTGATCCCGCGCGAGACGTGGGAAGCCGAGCAGCGCGGCGAGCTGCAGGCCTATTGGAGCGAGATTTTCCAGCAGCTCGGCGTTCGCGCCTACTGGCTGGATATCTAGCGCCGCCCCTCCTGTCCCTGACCAGGTTTTCCACACCCCCGGACCGGGATGCATAGGATATGCATTTCCCCGACTCGCGACGCGTACCACAATATCTGGTATCGAAACTGAAACGATGCGCTAGAGATGGGGCTCGCCATGTCCATTCAGCCCGCCCGCAACGCGACCGGAACACGCGCTCTGGACCGTGAGGCGCGCCGCCTGCTCGACCGCGACATGCTCACCTTCTGCGCCCGCCAGCCGCAGCTTGCGGAACTGGCCTTCACACTCGCCGATCACGGCCACACCCATGTCGGCCATGTGGCGAGCCTGACCTTCTTCACAATTCTCGATCTTGCCGGCGGCGACCGCGCGCTGGCTGACGAGTTGCAGCACCGGCTCCGCCATGCCGGTCTCGATACCGGCCTTTCCCTGCCCGACTGGCAGCCGCCGACGGGCGATGCCATCGAGCCGCTGCTCGATTAAGGTTTTGCATTGCCGCACCGCACAGGCGCCCTATCTTCGCAGGAAGTGACGAAACCCGCGGGACGATAGCCATGATCACGGTGCACCACCTCAACAATTCGCGCTCCCAGCGCATTCTCTGGCTGCTTGAAGAAATCGGGCAGACCTATGAAATCCGCAAATATGAGCGCGATCCGCAGACCATGCGCGCGCCGGCGGCGCTCAAGGAGGTTCACCCGCTGGGCAAGTCTCCGGTGATTTCCGATGGCGACCACGTCATTGCCGAGTCCGGCGCGATTACCGAGTATCTGGTCGACACCTACGGTGCCGCCCTCAAGCCGCAAGCCGGCAGCGACGATCACCGGCGCTATGTCTACTGGCTGCACTTCGCCGAAGGCTCGGCCATGCCGCCGCTGCTGGTGAAACTCGTGGTCGACCAGATCGCCAAGGCCAGGATGCCCTTCTTTGCCAAGCCGGTCGCGCGCTCGATCGTGAGCCGGCTCAATGACGGCTTCGTCCAGCCCGAGATCGACAACATCTTCGGCTATATCGAGACCGAACTGTCCGGGCGCGACTGGTTTGCCGGCGATACCTTCTCCGCGGCCGACATCCAGATGAGCTTTCCGCTGGAAGCGGCGGCTGCCCGCGGCGGTATCGGCAAGGCCTATCCGGCGATCCAGGCCTGGCTGGAACGCATCCACAACCGCCCGGCCTATGTGCGGGCGCTCGAACGCGGCGGCGAATACGGGATCGTCGGGCGCTGATGTCATGAAAAAGGCGGGAGCCACGCTCCCGCCTCTTCCTTGTCAGACTGTCTGCGGCCAGACGCTACTGGCTCGCCGTATCGTCCGGCGTCTCGCGGAAATCGGCATCCGTCTCCGCCGCCAGGTAAACCAGAGCGGCATAGGCCGCGACATTCTGGGCCAGCTCGTCCGGATCGATCTTGTCCAGCGTGTCGTCCGGCGTGTGGTGCAGGTCGAAATAATCCTCGCCATTCTGCTCCAGGCGTACGGTCGGCACGCCCAGCATGGCCAGCGGAATGATATCCGGACCGCCGCCGGGCTCGTTCGAGCCGCCGCGAATGATCCCCAGCGGTGCGATAACCCGGCCCACCTCGTCGATCACCGGCGTGCTCGCCTCCGAGACATTCGAGGACAGGCGCCAGATGGTCCGGGCGCCGAAATCGGATTCGGTTGCCAGCACATGGTTGGCGACTTCATCGGCGTGCTGCTCGGCATAGGCGCGCGCGCCCAGCAGACCGACTTCCTCGGCTCCGAACATCACCACGCGGATCGTGCGGCGCGGCCGCTGCGGCAGGTCGGCGATCAGCTTGGCGGCCGCAACGGTGATCGCGACACCGGCCCCGTCGTCGACCGCGCCGGTCCCCAGGTCCCAGCTGTCGAGGTGACCGCCGATCAGCACGATCTCTTCCGGGTTTTCACGCCCGACAATGTCCAGCACCACATTGCCGCTGGTCACTTCACCGTGCCAGCCGGCAACGGAATTCACCGTCAGGCTGATGGCCTCGCCGTTGTTGTGGAGGCGGCGCAGATGATCGGCATCGGGATTGGAGACGGCGATCACCGGGATATCGGCCCAGCTCCCGTCGAGATCGCTCATCATGCCGGTGTGCGGGAAACGGTGGCTGTCCGAGCCGACCGAGCGGACGACCAGGGCCGAAGCGCCGGCGCGCTCGGCATGCTGCCAGCCGATGCGGCGGCGCTGATTGGCCGGGCCGTAGCCGGCGCCGACCTGGCTGCGCACCATGATGTCGCCGTCGATGAAGGCGATACGGCCTTCCAGCGAACCGTCTTCGGCCGCTACAAGATCGTCGACGGTGCGGAAATACACGATCTCCGACTGAACGGAGCCGGAACCGGAACCGCCGAGCGCCGTACCGTGGAGCTCCATCTCGTAGGGAGCGGTCATGGTGATGGACAGGCTGTCGCGATCCCAGAAGGGCATGGTGAAGCCTTCGACCTCGACGCGGTCGAAACCCAGCTCCTGACCCAGCGCCGCCCCCCAGGCGCGGGCCCGCTCCTCGGCTTCGGATCCTGCCAGGCGCGGTCCGATTTCCGTCGTCAGCGACTCGACAATGTCATAGGCCAGATCGCTTTCGAGCGCGGTTTCCATCAGCGTGCGTGCTGTCGCGGCCGCTTCCGGTGAAATGTCCTGGCGCTCCTGACCGATTGTTTCCGCCGTGAGAAACATGGTCATTCCAAGGGCGACAATTGCTTTCATCCTTACCTCCCCACACATTCGGTGCGTCACTATGAAACGCTTTGCCCGCGGCGCAAGGGCCGGGGCTGTGAAAGCCGTTACCAACAGATGGGAGCGAAACGATGGACAACAAGATCGAACGGACCATTCAGGGCCGCACACGCGACCTGGGCGGGTTTGAAGTCCGCCGCGTCCTGCCCTATGCGCGCCGCCGCATGGTGGGGCCCTTCATCTTCTTCGACCAGATGGGCCCGGCCGAATTCGCTCCGGGCCAGGGCATCGATGTGCGCCCGCACCCGCATATCGCCCTGGCAACCGTGACCTATCTGTTCGACGGCGCGATGCAGCACAGGGACAGTCTCGGCGTCGACCTGACCATCCGTCCCGGCGATGTGAACTGGATGACGGCCGGCCGCGGCGTGGTGCATTCCGAACGCACACCGGACGAGGAACGGGCTGCCGGGCACCGCCTCTACGGCATCCAGACCTGGGTGGCCCTGCCCTCGGACAAGGAAGGGATCGAGCCGGCCTTCCATCACCACAAGGCCGAAACCCTGCCGCGCTTCGAGCGCGATGGTGGCGATTTCCGGCTGATCCTCGGCACGGCGTGGGGGCACCGGTCGCCCGTCGAGGTGTTCTCGCCCATCGTCTACCTGCACGGCGAATTGCGGGCGGGCGCCTCGACCAAGCTCAATCTCGAGCATGACGACGTGGCGGTCTATCTCGTGGAAGGCGCCGTCACGATCGACGGTCAGGCGCTTGAGCCTGGCGAAATGGCCGTGATCGAACCGGGCACCGCGCCGGAACTCGGCGCGCAATTGCCCAGCCGCATCATGATCTGCGGCGGCGCCCCCCTGGGCGAGCGGCACATCTACTGGAATTTCGTCGCCAGCAAGGAAGGCGATATCGACACCGCCAAGCGTGACTGGGTCGCGGCGGCGGAAGCCGGTTTCCCGGCCGGAGGACGTTTCATCCTGCCGCCGGACGAACAGGAACACATCCCCCTGCCTGATGACATCAAGCGCGAAGAGCCGGTCAAACCGACCCCGGACAGCCCGACCAGCTGATCTCAGCCATCCTCGCCGGCGGACGGCATGGCGCGCCATTCCGGTGCGTCGAGCGCGCGGCCCGTGACATAATAGGTCGCAAAACTCGCGAGCCAGTGTCCGCCGGCATAATCCTCGCCCGTCACCGAGGCGATACCGGCCTCGCCATGGCGCTGCGCGCTGGCCCGCAGGGCTGCGACACGCGGGTCGCCCTGCGGCAGGGCGTGGGCGATGGCCTCCAGGTTCCAGGCGCGCGACAGGTTCACGCCGTCCAGGTGGACCAGCTTGCCATCGGTCGGATCGACAACCCGTCCGGGTTCCAGCCAGTCGGCGGATCCGTCCTCGGGGATACCCGGCAGGAAACTGCCCAGCCAGTTCGCGAACTCGGCCTGCGGCATCACCCGCCGCATGAGATCGGCCTCCATCAGGCATGGGGACAGGAAATCCTCGCCGGACGGTTCATAGGCGATCGGGCAGTCGCGGTCCCCGATGTGAAACTCGCGCGCCTTGTCGACGATCAGCCGCTCCAGCCCGGCATCGCCCGTCGCCCGGGCCCAGTCCAGCGCCAGGGCAAAGCCGAAGGCGGACTGGTTATGCGTGCCGATCCGGATCGGATAGAGCAGGTTGGGCAGCCAGGCCTTGTAGCGGTCGGCCACCGCCGTCTCGAGCGGTTCCAGCGCCGCCAGCCAGCGCTCGGCCCGCGGATCGTCCCATTCGCGCAGCTCCAGACCAAGCTGCAGCAGCCAGGCCAGACCATAGGGGCGTTCGAACGAGCCGCGCCCCTCGCCCTGGAAATAGGCCACTTCGCCGGCAATATTCCCGGGCGTCAGATTGGCATCGAGTGCCGCTGTCGCGCGGTCGGCCAGCTCGCCGTCTCCGGTCTCGCGCAACAGCCGGACCAGCAGCCAGTGGCCGTGGACCGCCGAATGCCAGTCATAACAGCCATAGAAAGCCGGATAGAGTTCCCGCGGCGTCAGCGCATCCTCGCCGGACTGCAGCACATGCGAGATCTTGTTGGGATATTCGCGCTGCACGCAATCCAGTGCCAGTTGCATGAAGCGGACATTGCGCTCGGACGGCTCGGCCGGTTCCTGTGCAAAAACAGACGAGGCAGAAAAAACCGAAGCAATTGCGGCACATGTCAGAAGTGTTTGCGATACCATTTCGATCCCCGTCCTTCACTTTCAATTTCCGGCGTGCCCGAAGGGCTTTTCTGCCCCCGGACGATCTGCTACCGCCGGAATACCAAAACCGTTCGACCCGTGTGGCAAGCGTCTTGCTCCCGGGATCGGCGATAACAGGGTGCGCGAACAGTCCCGTTTCACACAAGCGCCCGCAAACAGGTGAGTGGCTCACCGGCATCCGCCCCGAATCCGGGACGGGCCGGACAACAAGGTGCGGGCAGACTGACCACACTGGGGAAGCAGGAAACATGTCGAATTCCGAAACGCGCGATGGCGGGCTCAAAGCCCTTGGCGTCAATGCCGGCCGCGTCAATCTGAACTGGAACGAGGCCCGCCTCTATGAGGAGGCTGTGCGCCGTGGCGAGGGTGAAGTCGCCGAGGGCGGTCCGCTGGTCGTGAAGACCGGCGCCCATACCGGCCGCTCCGCCAAGGACAAGTTCACGGTCCGCGATGCGGAGACCGAGAACCAGGTCTGGTGGGAGACCAATGCGTCGATCACGCCCGAACAGTTCGACACGCTGTGGCAGGACTTCAAGGCGCACATGGACGGCAAGGACGTCTTCGTCCAGCAACTCTTCGGCGGCGCCGACCTTGATCACCGCCTGCCGGTGCGCGTCGTCAACGAGCTGGCCTGGCACTCCCTCTTCATCCGCCACCTGCTGCGCCGCCCCGAGCCGGCCGAGCTGGACGGGTTCGAGGCCGAGTTCACCATCGTCAACCTGCCCAGCTTCCAGGCCGATCCCGCACGTCACGGCTGCCGCTCGGAAACGGTGATCGCCGTCGATTTCGCGCGCAAGCTGGTGCTGATCGGTGGCACGTCCTACGCCGGCGAGACCAAGAAATCGGTCTTCACCATCCTCAACTACCTGCTGCCGAAGAAGAAGATCATGCCGATGCACTGCTCGGTGAATGTCGGCAGCCAGGACGATGCCGCGATCTTCTTCGGCCTGTCCGGCACCGGCAAGACCACGCTGTCGGCCGATGCCAGCCGCACGCTGATCGGCGATGACGAGCATGGCTGGTCGGAGAACGGCCTCTTCAATTTCGAGGGCGGCTGCTACGCCAAGATGATCCGCCTGTCGGCCGAGGCCGAACCGGAGATCCACGCCACCACGAAGATGTGGGGCACGGTGCTGGAAAACGTCGTGATGGATCCGGAAACGCGCCGGCTCGATCTGGACGATGACAGCCTGGCCGAGAACAGCCGCGGCGCCTATCCGATGCACGCCATCCCGAACGCGTCGGCGACCGGCCGGTGCGGTCATCCGAAAAACCTGGTCATGCTGACCTGCGATGCTTTCGGCGTACTGCCGCCGATTGCCAAGCTGACCCCGGCCCAGGCGATGTATCACTTCCTGTCCGGTTATACGGCCAAGGTGGCCGGCACCGAAAAGGGCGTCACCGAGCCGACCGCGACGTTCTCCGCCTGTTTCGGCGCGCCCTTCATGCCGCGCCACCCGGCGGATTACGGCGCCCTGCTGCGCGAGCTGATCGCCGAACACGATGTCGACTGCTGGCTGGTCAATACCGGCTGGACCGGCGGCGCCTACGGCACCGGCCACCGCATGCCGATCAGGGCGACGCGCGGCCTGCTCAATGCCGCGCTGGACGGCTCGCTGAACAATGCCGCCTTCCGCGAGGACAAGCTGTTCGGCTTCATGGTGCCGATCGCGGTTCCCGGTGTGGATGACAGCATCCTCGACCCGCGTTCGACCTGGTCCGACCCGGCCGCCTACGACGCCCAGGCCGCCAGGCTGGTGACCATGTTCGTCGAGAATTTCACCAAGTTCGAGGACAATGTGGCGGCCTATGTCCGCGCCGCCGCACCCAAGCTGCCGGCGCGTGAAAAGACGCTGGAAACCGCGGCCGAATAGGTCTGCCGCCATCCAGATTGAAGGACCCCGGCTGCCGGCGGCCGGGGTCTTTTTGTGTCCGAAAACAGGAACAACCGACACGGGCCTGCGGATTTATGATTTTCACATTCCGGCACCCAGACCCGGAATTTTCAGGATGATCTTTCGCAAAATCGTCGATGCGGAAATTTTGTTCCGGATTTCGCCAAGACTGGCGCACCAGGTTTCAGCCAAAAAATTGCGTCAGTCCGGTGAAAAAACACTTCTGGCGCAAAATTTGTTTGACCCGCCAGCGCAAATGCGCCTTCCTAGGATGACTTCGCAAGCGCAGCACACCGCTGCCGCAGGGATGGACCCGTCATGACGCTCGACGCCATGAACATCGCCGGCCTTCAGACCCAGACCGTCACCGGTCTGTCCGGTCGCGGCGGCGCCATGCCCGGCGGCCTCGGTACCACCACGACCACCATTATGACCACCTCCTGGACACGGGGGGCGGCCGGCGTGCGTTAGCGGACCAGAAAACCGCAACACACCGAACCCGCTCCCCGGCCCGGCGAGCGGGTTTTTTTGTGCCCGAAATTCACACCTCACCACCAGCCAGACCCAGACGACCCAAAGGATCCAGACCCATGCCCCTCGACCTCGATGCCCGAAAACCACTGAAGCTCTGCGTTCTCAAATTCGGAAGCTCCGTCCTCCAGAAGCCCGATGACTATGTCCGCGCCGCTCACGAAATCTATCGCCACACGCGTGCCGGCGAGAAGGTTGTCGCGGTCGTGTCGGCCCTGGAAGGTGAAACCGACGCCCTCTTTGCCGTTGGCGGCGATGTGGGTCAGGGGTCCAGCGACGGTCTGATGGCCCGGCTGGTCCGGTGCGGCGAGCTGAAGTCTGCAGCGCTGATGGGTCTGGCGCTGGAGCGAACCGGCATTCCCTCTGCCGTGCTCGATCCGCATGAAATGGGTCTGATGGCCGATGGCGAGCCGCTCGACGCCAATCTCACGGGTCTCGATTCCGACCGCGTCCTGGCGCACTTCGAAAAGGCTGACGTGATCGTTGCGCCGGGCTTCTTCGGGGAAGGTGTTGCAGGACCGGTCACACTCGGTCGCGGCGGGACGGATCTGACGGCCGTCGAGTTCGCCCACTGGCTCGATGCCGACCGGGTCCGGCTGATCAAGGATGTCGACGGGGTCTACACGGATGACCCGGCCAAGGTTGCCGACGCCGAACGCCTCGACCAGCTGGACTATGACGAAGCGGTCCGCGTGAGCCGGGGCCTGGTGCAGGAGAAGGCCATCTTCCGGGCACGCGACAACCAGATCGTGATCGAGGTTGCCGCTCTGGGTCGCCCCTATGCGACGCGCATCGCCGGACGCGTGCAGCAACGCCCGGGGCCCGTGCCCGCCGTCCGCAAGCTGAAAGTCGCAGTGCTGGGCCATGGCGCCGTCGGCGCCGGCGTCTGCTCCCACCTGCTGGCCCATCCCGGCCGGTTCGAACTCGCTCCGGTTCTCGTACGCGACCCGGCCAAACATGCAGCCGCCTGCGACCGGCCGCTCGAATTCACCGGCGACCCGGCCGTCGCTCTCGCCGGAACGCCGGACATTGTGGTGGAAACGCTGGGCGGTACGGATACAGCCCGCGCGCTGAGCCAGAGCGTGCTGCGCGATGGCAGCCATCTTGTCACCGCGAACAAGGCCGTGGTCGCGCTCGATATCGAACGGCTCAACGATCTCGCCCGGCAGCAAGGACGGCAATTGCGCTACTCGGCCGCTATCGGCGGCGGTGTTCCGATCCTGGAACTGGTCGACCTGCTCGGCCGCAATGGCGAAATCCTGGCCGTCGAAGGCGTGATGAACGGCACGTGCAATTTCATCTTCGACCAGCTCAAGCAGGGCACCCGGCTCGCCGACGCCGTCAGCGAAGCCCAGCGGCTGGGCTTTGCCGAGGCCGATCCCAGCACCGATCTCGACGGTCATGATGCCGCTGACAAGCTGGTCCTGCTGGCCCATCACGCCTTCGGCGTCACGCTGCATCCCAGCCAGATCGAGAAGGAAAGCCTGAACGATCTCGACGGCAACCGGATCCGGGCGGTCAACGAGAAGGGCATGGTCTTCAAGCAGATCGCCCGCTGTGAAGCGACCCCGGACGGCCGCGTCGAAGCGCGGGTCGAGATCGTCGCCCTGGAACCCGATCACCCGCTGGCTGGCCTCGTCAACGAAGGCAATGGCTTCCTCGTGAAACTTCCGCAAAAGACGGTTTCCGTCCGCGGCAAGGGGGCCGGCCGCTGGCCCACAGCGGAAGCGGTCTTTGCCGATATCATGGACATCCAGCGGTCCTATCTGACCGGCGAAGCCGAAGCATCGCCCGTACCGGAGAATCCGCTTAGCCATATCCGCCGAATGTCGACGGGACAGGTGGCATGACGACAGCAAATCCGGCGGCCCGCGCCAGCGCGCCCGCCAGTGTAGGCAATGTCGGGGTCGGCTTCGACGTGCTCGGCCTCGCCTTCGACGCCGTGCGTGATGAAGTCTGCGCAACGCGGGAAGACCAGCCCGGTGTGCGTCTGGGCACGGTTTCGGGTCTGGTCGACAGCCTGCCGGCCGAACCGGAGCGCAATTGCGCCCTCGCCGCCGCAGCCGCCGTGCTTGATGCGGCCGGGGCCGATTTCGGCCTGCGGATCGATGTGCACAAGGGTGTGCCGCTGAGCGCCGGCATGGGCGGCTCCGCCGCTTCGGCCGTCGCCGCGGCCGGTGCGGCCAATGCCCTGCTCGACAAGCCCTTTTCAGACATCGAACTCCTGCCTCTGGCCATGGAGGGCGAGAAAGTCTCCGCCGATCCGCCGCCCTGGGACAATGTGATGGCCGCATTGCTGGGCGGTCTCGTCCTGGCGGCGCGTCTCGACCCGCCCCTGATCCGGCGCCTGCCCCTGCCCGAGGGGATCGCCTGCGTGGTCTTCCACCCCCAGCGCAAGATCGAGACCCAGGCCGCACGCGAACTTCTCTCGCCGCAGATCGCCAAGGACATCGCGGTCGAGCATTCGCGGAACATGGCCAGCTTCGTTGCCGGTTGCGCCAGTGGCGATCTCGACCTCGTGGCCAGCGGCCTGCGCGACATCTTCATCGAACCGCAGCGGGCCAGCCTGCTGCCCGAACTGGCACCGGTCCAGGCCGCCGCACTGGACGCCGGCGCGCTGGGCTGCTCCTTCTCCGGATCCGGTCCCTCCGTCTTCGCCTGGACCCGGGTGGCCGACCTCGACGCCACGCGGGCAGCCATGGCCGCGGCCTTTGCATCCGCCGGATGCCCGGCAACCGCCTATGACGCCCCTCTGAATTCCCCCGGGCTCCGGATCGAACCCCAACAGGGATAGTGCCGCTCATGCTGTTTCACTCCACCCGCGGCAACGCGCCTGCCGTCACCGCCGACATCGCACTCAAGGCCGGCGCCGCTCCCGATGGCGGCCTGTACCTGCCCGGGAACCTGCCCGGCTTCGCCAGCGGCGACTTCGCCGATACGTCAGGGCTGGGCGATCTGGGCGCGCGCCTGCTCGCCCCCTTCTTCGAGGGCTCGCCACTGGCAGACGCCATACCGGACATCTGCCGCGATGCGTTCGACTTTCCGGCGCCATGCGTCACCCCGCAATCGAGCGATGATGGACCGGCCGTGCTCGAGCTGTTTCATGGCCCGACCGGCGCCTTCAAGGATTTCGGAGCCCGCTTCCTGTTCCGCAGTTTCAGCGCGCTGGGCCAGGATGCAGACGCGCCGATCACGGTCCTGGTCGCGACTTCCGGCGATACAGGCGGGGCTGTCGGCTGCGCGGCCGAGGGCGTGCCCGGCGTGCGTGCCGTCATCCTGTTCCCCAAGGGCCGCATCTCGGCCTTCCAGGAACACCAGCTGTGCTGCTGGAAGCCGCCTGTCTCGGCGCTGCGTGTGGCCGGCGATTTCGACGCCTGCCAGGCCCTGGTCAAGGCGGCCTTTGCCGATCCAGGCCTGACCGCAAGGCACTCGCTGACCTCGGCCAATTCGATCAGCATCGGCCGCCTGCTGCCGCAAATGATCTACTGGTCCCGCGCCGCGCTCGATGTTGAAGCAGAAACCGGGATGAAGCCCGGCCTCGTCATCCCCACAGGCAATCTGGGCAATGCCTTTGCCGCCATCCTGGCGCGGGCCTGCGGCCTGCCGATCGGCCCGGTCGTGCTGGCCACCAATGCCAACACCACCCTGTCCGACTGGTTCTCATCGGGCCGCTATTCAGCGCGCGCATCGATCGCGACCATTGCCAATGCCATGGATGTCGGTGCGCCGAGCAATTTTGAACGTCTGGACGGGTTCGACGGTGGCCGGATCGCCGGCGTTGAATGCATCGGCGACGACACGATCCGCACCCGCATCCGCACGACATTCGAGGACAGCGGCTATATTGCCTGCCCGCATACGGCGACCGGTCTGGAAGCCCACGCACGCCTGCCCGAAGCCGAACGCAAGGCCCGGCCCTGGATTGTCGCCGCAACCGCCCACCCCGGAAAATTCGCCGATATCGTCGAACCGGTCATCGGCCGGACAGTCGATCTGCCGCCTGCTCTCTCCGGCGTTCTCGAGCGCGAGGTGCGGGTCAGCGACATCGCGCCGGAACTGGCGGCTTTGACAGCAAGTCTGGACGCCGGAACCTGATTGTCGTCGACTAGCGCCCGTCGACAACGGTGTGGCGGACCAGCCGGCCGGCCGGCACCTGCGTGCGGAACCGGGCTTCATTGTAGGCGAGCCCCGCATCCACATCCCAGCAACCGGCCGAAACGGTGAAGCGGTAGGAACGCCCCGGCGGCACCGTCACGCCCGACGGCAGGCGGTTGAGCCCGTAGCTCGCGGCCGAACAGTTGGAGATGAGGATTGCGGTAAAGGTCCGGCTCGACCCGTTGACGATCTCCAGCACGCCGGTCGGCTCGCCCGGACGCACCAGCGGACCGCCGGTGACGAGCGAGGCGCAAGCGCTCAGACTCGCAGCAACACCCAACGTCGCGATGAGTTGAAAAAAGCGTTTCATGTCCCCTCCTGTGCCCCGCCGCCAGACCTGGCAGAGCGTTTGCCGGTGGATTTCACGAGGTTATCGAAGTGTAATCGACAGCGGCCATCCCCTGATCGGGGGAGCGGCCCGGGGGCGGCCTGCCGCTATAAGCGTGGACCAACACGCCGGAGGAAGCCGGGGGAAGATGTTAAACGCATGCCTACGAGCCGCACTCGCCTGACACCGAATACGCGACTGGCCGCATTGCTTGTGGCCGGGCTCGCGGCGAGCCTGGTTGTAATCTGGGCGGCCTTGCGGCCGGCGATCCCCGGCGATCCGCTCCGGCCGGTGACCGGTCTTTCCCATGTGTTCTGGATCCAGATCGTGATCGGCTTCGGGTCCCTCGCGATATCGGGCTGGGTCTGGGCGCTGAAGCCGGCTGACACGGCAACGCGGCTCTTCGTGCTCAGCGGCATCGCGACCATGTGCTTTACCTATGCACCGGCGCCGTTGCGCGAGTCGACGGCCCCTGTACCCGACACGGTTTTCCTGGCGCTGGTGGGGCTGAACGGTGTCGGCGCCTCCCTGTTCGGCATCGCCATGACCGCGCTCTTTATCTGCTATCCCGGCCGCCTGCCCTACCGGCGCGTGCTCGCCATCGGCGGTGCAGCTTTCTTCGGTCTGTGGACCGTAATCGGCCTGGCCGGCGCCCTGCAGGGCCGAGACGAACCCATCTACAACATCCACCTGCTGACCACTGCAGAGATGCTGACGATCTGCCTCGCCGTCGCGGCCCAGATCGCCGTGACCGGCCGCGATCCCAAGGCACGGGCGGTGGCAATCTGGTTCGGTCTCGCCGTGCTGTTCGGCGCCGGCGGTTTCATCACGATGACTGCAATCCCCGGCGTGCTCGGGATCCCGGCGCCCCTGGATTCACGCTATTCCTTCGCCTTCTTTCTGCTGATCTATATCGGCGTCGCTGCGGGGCTGCAGCGCTTCCGCCTGTTCGAGCTGGGCGACTGGGCCTATCGCATCCTGTTCTACGCGGCCGGTGCCATTGTGCTGGTCGCCATCGACGCCGTTCTGGTCTCGCTGATCGCGATCGACCCCGGACCGGCCTTCGGCGTGTCGCTGCTGGCCACAGCGCTGGCCTATCTGCCGTTGCGCGATGTGATCGGCCGCCGCATCCTGCCCCGGCCCGGCCTGAAGCAGGACGAGCTCTTCCTCGCCGTTGTCGACACCGCCTTCGGTGCATCGGGGCGCAGCCGGCATCATCGCTGGCGCAGCCTGCTCGACCGGCTGTTTGCACCGCTGGAGATCGCCGAGGCCGACAGTGCGGTCGACCAGCCCGAGATCCGCGAGGACGGCGTCGAAATGCGGCTGCCGTCAACGCCGGGACATCCCGCCCTCATCCTGCGTCATCCCTGGCGTGGCCGCGCCCTGTTCTCGCCCGCACATCTCGCCACTGCACGCCAGCTGATCGAACTGATGGCTCATGCCGAAGAAAGCCGGCGGTCCTATGATCGCGGCGTGGCGGAGGAACGCAGCCGGATCGCCCGCGACATGCACGACAATATCGGCGCCCAGCTGCTCGGCGCGCTGCACTCCAGCGATCATGACCGCAAGGATCTGATGATCCGTGAAACGCTGACCGACCTGCGTGACATCATCAACAATGCCGCGACCCCGGGGCTCGATCTCGACGAAACACTCGCAGATCTGCGTGTTGAAACAGCCGAACGCCTCGGCGCTGTCGGGATCGAACTGGTCTGGGAAAACGACATCGGTGAAACGCCCGACCTGTCGACCCCGGCCACCCACGCCCTGCGCTCGATCATCCGCGAGGCCGTCAGCAACACGATCCGCCATTCCGGTGCCTCGCGCCTGTCGGTCCAGCTGGGCCGCGAAGCCGGCAGGGCCCGCCTTGTCATCGCCGACAATGGTCACGGCTTTGACCGCAAGCGTGTCAGCGCCGGCAACGGTCTCTCCAACATTGAAAGCCGGAGCGAGACACTGGGAGGACAAATGACATGCGACAGCTCGCCCGGCGGAACACGGATCGAGATCCGCTTTCCGCTGAAACAGCCCGGAGTGCCGGCATGAAACGTATCCTGATCGTCGAGGATGTCGCCCAGACCCGCCGCTGGCTGTGCGAGATTGCCGAGAACGCCTTTCCCGGCTGCTCCATCGACGAGGCGGCCAGCATGCGCGGAGGTCTGGCCGCAGCCGCAGCCAGTGCCGACTTCGACCTCGCCCTGATCGATCTGGGACTGCCGGACGGTTCGGGACTGGAAGTCCTGCGCAGCCTGAAACTGGTCTGCCCCGACGCCGTCCCCATCGTCACGACCGTAATGGGCGATGACGCGCATATCGTTGCCGCGCTGTCGGCCGGCGCCGAGGGCTATCTGCTCAAGGAAAACCCGGCCGATCTGCTCACCGCCCAGCTGAAACGCCTGGCCGACGGGACGCCGGCCCTGTCGCCCTCGATCGCCCGGCGGATCATGGAGCATTTCCGCTATACCGGCCCGGCGGCCGATCCGGAGGAAGAGCTGACGGCGCGCGAAAAGGAAGTCCTCGGACTGATCGGACGCGGTCATCGCAATGTCGACGTGGCGGCCAGTCTCGACCTCGCCGAGAGCACGGTGGCCAGCCACATCAAGTCGATCTATCGCAAGCTGGGCATCTCCTCGCGTGCCGAAGCATCCTGGCACGCCACCCGGATGGGGCTCACCCTCAACAAGCCGGGCGAGCCCACCGGGCGCTGATCCCGGTCAGTCCCAGCCGAACTGCACGACGATGTCGGCATTGCCGTCACCGATCTGATGGTAGGTCGTGTGCTGGCCGCTGCCGATCTGCAGCACGCCGAGGATATTGCCATTGCCCTCCTGCACGGTGTTGGCCGTGTGGCCTTCGCCCACCTGTGCGACGCCGACGAGATTGCCATTGCCGGACTGATAGACCGAGCCGGTCAGATTGTCGCCGAACTGGCGGGTCAGCGCACGATTGGCGAGACCGGCCTGCAGCACATCCTGCCAGTTGTCATAACCCTGCTGGCGAATGTCGAGCCGGTTGCGATAGCCATCCTGGCGGGCTGCGGCCGCGTTCTGGTCGCCGCGCTGGGCGATCCGGGCCCGGTTGCGCCAGCCGTCGAAGCGGCCCTCCACCATATTGCCATAGCCGGACTGTTCCACGCTTACGCGCGAGCGCGACTGGGCATCGGCCTCGCCGGCGGCAAACGCGATCGAGGCCAGAGCGGCCCCGGCGAGCATCATCTTCGAGAAGGTCATCATCCTGTCTCCCTGTCGGGGGCCGGCTCCATGCGGCGGCCTTTCATGCACACCGGTCTAGCAAGCCGAGGCTGAGCGCAGTCTGAGGCGATGGTTCATCTCAAAGTCACCCGGCGTGACATCGGGCTTACCCGCGCGTGACCCCGAATTAAGTTGTCCCGGAATGCTTGCGCACCCCTATTGGGCCGCGACAGACAGGGAGGGATTTCATGAAAAAACTTGCACTTGCCGGCACGGCTCTGATGCTGGCCAGCCTCGCAAACGGGCTGGCCGAGGCGCGTGACGATGACGCGATCGGCGCGCTCGCGGATGTTATCGAAGCGAACTATTATGACGAGGCCCGCGCCCGCGAGATCGCCGACGCCCTGCGCAGCGAAGCCGCTGCTGGCGCCTTTGGCGAAGCCCCGTCCCCCGACGCCCTTGCCTCTGCGCTGACGAACCGGCTGCACGCCGAGGACCGGCATTTCTCCGTCCGCTATATCGGCCCGGAACGGGCGGCGGAGATCATCGCGCGCCGTGCAGCCGCCGAAGCCGGTGAAGCGCCCGAACAACCTGCCGATCCCTGGGCCGGCCTGAGACGCGAGAATTTCGGCTTTGCCGATATCGACATCCTGCCGGGCAATATCGGCTATATCGATCTGCGCCAGTTTGCACCGATCCAGCCGGCGGAAAGCACGGCCCGCGCCGCGCTCGACTTCATCGCCAATACGGATGCCGTGATCTTCGACCTGCGCCAGAATGTCGGCGGTGCCCCGTCGATGGTGCAATACCTGATCAGCCACTTCCTCGACCCCGAGGAACCGGTGGTGATCAATACCTTTGTCGCGCGCGACCTGCCCTATCCGGACCAGCTGTGGTCGCTGCCGGTGCATCCGGCCGGCAACCGCCCCGACGTGCCCCTGATCGTGCTGACCTCGGGCAATACCGGATCGGCCGGCGAGGCCTTTCCCTACCATCTGAAGGCGATGGAGCGCGCCACGATTATCGGCGAGACCACACATGGCGCCGGCAATCCGGGCTCGACCTTCTTCACGCCTGAAGGCTATGCGGTTTTCATCTCCACCGGCTCGGCGCGCAATCCGATCACGGGAACCAACTGGGAAGGCACCGGCGTCACCCCGGATGTCGCCGTTCCAGCCGGCGACGCGCTGGAGGCGGCGCTCGACCGCCTCTACGACACGCTGCTGGCCTCTCATGAGGCTGACAGTGCGGGGCGTCAGGACGTGGAATGGGCGCGCGAACTGCTGGCCGCTCAGCGCGAGCCCGTCGTCATCCCGGCGCGCCAGCTGCGCCGCTATGCGGGCACCTATGGCAATCGCCACTTCGACACCGTTGACGGCACGCTCGTCTATACGCGTGAAGGCGGCTCGCCGACAGAATTGCTGCCCGTCGGGAACCACCGCTTCGCCATCCCAGGCAATAACAGCTATCGCTTCGTCTTCACGCCGGACGAGACCGGAAATGTCGGCCATCTTGAAATGCAGATCGCCGGTTCGGGCAGCCGCAACTACCCGCGTTCCCGCTAGAGCGTGATCAGGTGAAGTGGGAACCGGTTCACCGGTTCGATCACGCGACCGCTCAAGTCGAGCGTGATCAGGTGAAGTGGGAACCGGTTCACCGGTTCGATC
>MDTG01073810.1_pt1 | contig 79480 bp, 60 predicted proteins | sample 811421 | NCBI WGS metagenome assembly MDTG01 (sample SAMN05326645, study PRJNA326480) | marine metagenome | isolation source: seawater | place: Pacific Ocean: South East | collected 2011
GAAGCAGCGGCCCGCGCAGCGGCGGCTGATCGCGTGGGCCTGGTTGGGCAGGAGACGACGGGCGAGGCTCATGGCCTGGGGAGGGCAAGCAGCGGACCAAGAGGAGCGGCCCTAAGTCCAGACAGCTCGGCTGTGGGCGAACGGGGGTTCGTTTCGTCGAGGAGGTCGATGGGCAAGATCTGCCCGTCGGCGTTTCAGGAAGGGCCCACGTGAGGCGCGGACTAGCGCAGCATGCGCTCGCGAGTGAAGAGCGCGTAGCCCAGGCGGAGCACGGCGCCGAGCAGGGTCAGCAGTCCGCCATAGGTCACGCCCACCTGCAGCGCGAAGGGGAGCTTCACCCACAGCTTGCCGAGGATCACCAGCGGGCCGGTCAAGCCGAGCAGGTCAGCCGCCAGGGCGAGGCTCGGCAACCCTATGAACACGGCCACGATCAGGCCGCCGAAGAGCTGACCCGCTCCCTGAGTGGTCTTGGCGCGGACCGAGCAGAGGGCGCCCAAGCCGACCTGCAGACCGCAGCACACCAGGGGCAAGGGCAGCGCCAGGGCTCCGCACAGGAGCAGATCGGCGGGAGTGACCCACTCCCACACCTTGGGCGGAGCCAGCAGGACCGCGCCCGCCGCGCCCAGGCCGAGCAAGGCGTAGCCGGCCGTCGAGCAGAGCAAGGTCACGCTCGCGATCTTGTAGAGGAAGATCCGCCGGTCGCTGAGGGGCGTCGAGAGCAGGATCTCGATCGTGCCTCGCTCGCGCTCGCCAACGAAGTTGGCCAGGGCCAGCGCGATCGCGAAGAAGGACCCGTAGAAGGAGAGGAAGGTCGCCAGGCCGAGCAGGAACCAGCGCACGGCCCAGCGCGGCGGCGGACCGTCGAAGGCATGAGCAGCCTCCTCCATGGCGACCATGTTGGTCTCGAGGTCCGCGCGCTGCTCAGGCGTGAGGTTCCTCGCGCTCGCGACCGCGGCGACCTCGGCCCGCAGCTGAGCCAGGGTCTTCTTGACGTCGCTCGAGAGGGCCACGCTCGTCGGCGTCGCGGCGCTGGCGCTCACGACCTGGGCTGCGTCGCCCTTGCTCTGGCGGACCTCGTCCTGGCCGGCCCCGAACACGAGCCCCATGAACACGAGCGAGCCGAGGAGGCTCAGCAAGCCGAGGATCTGCTGCGGGTCGCGCAGCAAGAGGCGGAGGTCCTTGCGCAGCACGGCGCGGAAGGCGCGGTAGCCCGGGTCACTCACCCCGGCACCTGCCCCTCGGGCGCGCGCTCGGGGGCCCGCACCACCTCACGGTAGAGCGTGCGCAGGTCGCGCGACTCGGGCTCGAGGCTGAGGATCCGCGCGCCGGCGCTGACGAGGCGGGCCACGACCTCGGGGACCACCTCGGCCACCTCGGCCTGGGGCTCGGGCTCGAAGCTCAGCTCGCGCTCCTGCTGGCCCAGCAGACTCACCGGCAGACCCTCGAGCGCGCCGCTCAGCTCACCCGCCTCCTCGGCCAGCTCGACGCGATAGCGCGGCGCGGGACGCGAGAGCTCGGCCAGCGAGCCCTCGACCAGGAGCCGGCGCCGAATGATCGCGACCCGCTCGCAGAGGCGCTCGACCTCCTCCAGGTGGTGGCTGCACAAGATCACCGTCACGCCCTGCTCGCGCGTCAGCTCGCTCAGCAGGTCCCACACCTCCTCGCAGATCGCGGGGTCCAGCCCCGAGGTCGGCTCGTCGAGGAGCAGCACCCGCGGACGGTGGAGCAGGGCGCGCACCAGCTGCACCTTCCGCTTCATGCCCTTGGAGAAGGTCCCGACCCGGTGCTCGCGGCGCTCTCCCAGGTCCAGGCGAGCCAGGAGCGGCGCCGAGCGCTCGCGCACCACGGCCGGGCTCAGCCCGTAGAGCCCGCCGTAGAACTCGAGCTCGTCGTCGACCGTCAGCAGGTCGTTGTTCCCCGCGTCACCGGGCACCAAGCCGATCGCGCGTCGGACCCGATCCGGATCCGCGGTGACCGAGACGCCCTCCACGTGCGCTTGGCCCGCGGTGGGCGCCAGCAGGCCGCAGAGCATTCGGACCGTCGTCGTCTTGCCCGCGCCGTTGGGGCCGAGCAAGCCGAAGATCTCGCCTTCGCGCACCTCGAGGTCGAGCCCGCTCACCGCCTCGATCGGGCCGGCCTTGGACTCATAGGTCTTGCCCAGCCCGCGGGCCCGGATCACCGCGCTGCTCTCCTCCGCGGTCAATCGCGCTCCGCCTGGGCGCGCGCCTGCGCGGCGTGCTCCTCCAGCGCCTCCAGCTCCTCGGCGTAGTCGCGTCGCGCCTTGCGGGTCGAGTTGGCCCGGGCGTTGAGGCGCGCGATCCGCGCCGCGGCCAGCGCCAGCTCGGCCGCCGCCGCCGCGTCGTTGACCAGGTTCCGGTTGCCCTCGCTGGCCACCCGCGCAGCCACGGCGGCCAAGCGCTCGGCCGCCGCCAGCGTCGCCTCGGGCACCCCGACCGCCTCGGCTCGCGCGGCGCGCACGCGCTCCTTGCGGCTGGGCTCGTCCTTGGGCAGCTGCCAGGACGCCAGGAGGTCGACCCAGGCCCGGTGGTCGTCGCGCGCCAGCTGGAGCAAGTCACTCGCCTCGGGCAAGCCCGCGCTCAGCGCCGCCAGCTCGGGCGCCTGCTCGAGCGAGAAGCCGAGGGCCTTGCGTAAGCAGCTCTGCGCCAGGGCCAGGGTCAGCGCCGCCGCGCTCCCGCCGCCAGGGTCGTCGGGGGCCGTCCCCGCCAGCGCCTCCAGGGTCGCGGGCAGCGGAGCGCTCGGGTCGCGCAGCTCGCGGCGCAGGCGCGCCTCGAGCAGCCGCTCGGGGAGCGGCGCGTCCAGGAGCAGCCGGCTGCGCGCCACCTCGCACAGGGCCACCTCGGGCATCAGCCCGACGAGCTCGCTCCGAGCGACCTCGACTCCGGCCTCGGCGGCCCGGCGGGCGACCTCGCCGTAGGCCCGCCCCGGGCCGGTCGCGGCCAGGTCGAACAGGTTCATGCTGACCTGGACCCGCCCCTGGCGCGGCAGGGGCAGGCCCTTGGCCTGGACGCCCGGCAGCCCCCCCGAGGAGGTGCGGATCGCCTTGGCGATCCGCTTGGCCAGGGCCAGGTCCTCGCTCGCGAGGTCGACGTTGTAGGCCAGGAGCAGGTCGCGCGCGCCGACGACGCAGGCGCCAGCTCGCTCGTGCGCGCGCGCCGGGCCGCGGTCGGGCGCGCGCTCCTCGCTCTGCAGCGCCGCGTCCAGGCCGGCCAGCCCGGGCTGACGCAGCCAGGGGAGCCAGGCGCGCTCGGGGCGCTGGGCGGCGTGGCCGTAGAGGTAGACCGGCAGCTCCAGCTCAGCCGCCAGCCGGTCGGCCAGGCCCAGCGCCAGCTCCACGCAGCGCTCGCGCGAGGTCTCGCCCAGGGGCACGAAGGGCACCACGTCCGCCGCGCCGATCCGCGGGTGGACTCCCTCGTGCTCGCGGAGGTCGATCTCGGCCACCGCCAGCTCGACCGCGCGAAAGGCCGCCTCCGCCACGGCCTCGCCCTCCCCGGCCAGGGTCAGCACGCAGCGGTTGTGGTCGGGGTCGACGTGCGTGTCGAGGAGGGCCACTCCGGCCACCGAGCGGGCCGCGGCCTCGAGGCGGGAGATCCGCGCCGCGTCACGGCCTTCGCTGAAGTTGGGCACGCACTCGACCAGCACCAGAGCGCCTCCATCTCGCCAGATCGCGCAGACGCTCGTTTTACCTGTGTATGGCAGTGCTTGCCTTGTGTCTGGGGGCCCTAGCGGCGACCATTCCGTGCAATCAGCGCTCCATCGCCGGAGCGCCGCCTGGAGAGAGGCCTCCATGGACGAACGCAGGCTCACCGCCTGGCTGATCATGCAGGGGTTCCTGCAGCCGGACCAGGTCAAGGAAGCGCTCGAAGAGCAGCTGCGCCTCAAGCGCGACGGCACCGACGTCGACATCATCGAGGTCGCGCGCCGCCAGAAGCTGATCACCGACGTGCAGGTGCTCGAGATCCTCGAGAAGACCGGCTACCAGCCGCCCAAGCGGCTCGCGGCCCCCGAGCCCAGCGACGAGGGCTCGGTCGAGGCCAGCGGCTGGGGCAGCGCGGCCAGCAACACCGGCTCGCTCGACTCGCTCGAGGAGGTCGAGGCCAGCGCCGAGACCGAGGCCGTCTCCGACGAGGGCGAGCTGACGCCCTCGATGCGCGTCCCGGCCGTGGACGCCGCCGCCGAGGCCAAGGCCCTCCCGGCCAAGGGCGCGCCGCGCGCCCGCAAGGGCATGAGCTCGGCCAGCTACCAGGCCGCGCGCCGGCGGAGCAACTCGACCCTCCAGACCGTGCTCGTGGGCGGCTTCATGCTCCTGGCGGGCCTCGTGATCCTGTCCTTCGTCGGCGGGGGCTCGTCCTCGCCCATGACCGACGACCGGCCCGACGTTGCCGACGTCAAGCCGCCGACCAACAAGAAGAGCCGCGCCGACACCCTGCTCGACAAGCTGCGCCTCGGCGTCAAGAACCTCGAGGAGAGCAAGATCCCCGGCGAGTCGCGCAAGCGCGACATCGAGAAGCTGGAGAAGGTCGTCGAGGAGCTGCGCGCCGAGCGCCTGCTCGTCAGCCAGGGGCGGATCGTCGAGCGCCTGGCCATGCGCCTGGCCCGCCTCTCGGGCAAGGAGGGGCCGCCCCCGCCGCCCGAGATCGACCGCAGCGCTGAGGCCGAGGTCGCCTGGAAGAGCCTGGCCGAGGACTTCCAGCGCGTGCTCTCGCTCTCGCTCCAGCAGCCGCGCAGCGAGCTGCAGCGCGGCGCCGAGCTGGTCCGCGGCACCAACCTCCGCAAGCAGGTCAGCGAGGAGCTGGCCAAGATCCAGGGCAAGGGCCCCGACGCGATCGCGACCCTCGTCAGCGCCCCCGATCTGCACCCGGTCCTGGGGGTGGGCGGCTACCGCTCGATCCTGCGCGCCTGCGACCGCTTCCCCAGCAGCCTGCGCGAGACCGACAAGTGGAAGAACTGGTCGGGGATCATCGCGCGCTTCAAGCAGCTCCAGCGCGTGGCGCGCGCCTACGAGGAGGCCCTGCGCCTGGCCGAGGACGCGGCTCAGCGCGGCAACATCAACCTGGCCCGCGACGCCTTCAAGACCAGCCGCTACGCCAGCGACCCCTGGTTCAAGGCGATCCTGGAGTTCCTGGCCCGCCCCGAGGTCGTCGCGGCCTTCGCCGAGCGCAAGAAGGAGGTCGAGAAGGGCGGCCCCGTCGTGCGCCGCCGGGTCGTGCCTCAGCCCGAGGGCGGCACCCAGCGCAACGACTGGGGCGCCAACTGGAGCGAGCGCTTCCTGGCCCTCGAGGCCGAGTTCAAGCAGGCCAAGGACGACGAGCGCGCCAACGTCGTCAACCAGCTGGTCGAGCTGCTCAAGGAGACCGAGTCGCTCGCCCGGAGCAACCACGCGACCTGCGTCGAGATCGTGGAGTTCTTCGACGAGCACCCGCGCGTGTTCAAGGACACCGCCCCCCTCGTCGAGCCGCTCAAGCGCCACCACGAGCTCTACTTCAAGGGCCAGCTCGCGCGCGCGACCGGGCCCGCGACCCTGCAGGCTCTCGACCGCTGGTGCGCGGACAAGGGCTATGAGGCCTGGCGCGCGCAGCTGCGGCCGCTGCTGCGCGTCGTCGCCATGGGCGGCAAGGCCAACCGCGGACGCGAGAAGAAGCGCGAGGGGCGCGCCGCCGCGCGCGAGGCCGTCGCCAAGTTCTCCGACAAGCGGCTCGGGATCGTGGTCGAGGGCTTCACCGACCTCCTCGACTGGATGCAGAAGAAGGGCTTCGCGCCCAAGCCGATCAAGGACGAGCTGGACGCGATCTTCACCCGCGGCGTCGAGCGCGCCGGCGACCCGGTCGCGGGCAGCCGCCTGCGCGACCGCCTGGCGCGCCTCGAGCACAAGCTCGGCGACGACGCCTCGAGCGAGGAGAAGACCTTCCGCAAGCTGCTCGGAAACGTGATCAAGGAGGCCGTCAACCGCTCGCTCAAGGCCGTCGAGAAGTGCGTGGCCGTGGGCGAGGTCGGCCTGGCCTTCGACCTCTTCGCCTACGTGCTCCAGCTCGACCCCGAGAACGACCGCGCCCACAAGGGCCTGGGGCACATCAAGGTCAACGGCAAGTGGCTGCGCCGCTTCCTCGCCCAGCGCCTCCAGGCCGGCTACGCCTGGGACAGCAAGGTGTGCTGGCGCAAGGTCGGCCAGGACGAGCGCTACGCCAAGGGCGAGGTCTACGTGACCCAGTCCAACAGCTGGGAGCCGCTCTCCTCTGCCAACCAGAAGCACAGCAACCCCAACGACCCCTGGGTGATCAAGACCGAGCACTTCGAGCTGCGCTCGACGGCGGACCTCGCGGTCACCGCGCAGGTGGCCGAGCGGCTCGAGGCCTTCTACCTGCAGCTCTTCCGCCAGTACGACCTGTTCTTCATGGACAAGGGCGGCGCCAAGCTGATCTTTGGGATCAGCCCCAGCCAGAACAAGCCGCTGGTCGTGAACTTCTACCGCGATCAGGGCCAGTTCAAGGCGCACGCCAACCCGACCACCGACTGGGCCGCGGGCTTCTACTCGGGCGGCCAGCACGCCAGCTTCTTCTACGCCTCGGGCGGCTGGACCACCCTCCAGCACGAGATCGTGCACCAGATCCTGGGCGAGACCTCGCCGGGGCACGCCGAGGCGTGGCTGGCCGAGGGCGCGGCGGTCTACCTCGAGGACGCGTTCTTCCGCGACGGCGTGCTGACCCTGGGCGAGAGGCAGCACCACCGACGGATCGTCACCTACGAGAGCATGGAGCGCTCGGGCGGCAAGGAGCACAAGCTGCTCGACATGATCAAGTTCCGCACCAGCCAGGACTGGGACTCGGGCGATATCTCCAAGAACTACCGGGGCGCGGGCGCGGTCGTCTACTTCCTCTGCAACTTCGACGGCGGCCGCTACCGCGGCGACTTCATCGAATACTTGCGCGCGGCCTACAACGGGCAGCGCCCCAAGCTGAGTGACTTCTTCGGCATGCCCGAGCGGGTCCTCGACCTGCTCATGCGCCGCTTCTACGACCCCAACGCCAAGCTCGACATTCCGGGCGGCGCCGGCGCTTCGGCCGAGGACCTGAGCGCGGCGATCGACGCGCTCAAGAAGACGGCGGGCAAGAGCAAGCCCGACCTCGACCAGATCGCCGCCTCCTTCGACCTGGTCCGCAACGCGCTCGCGGGCGTCGAGACGAAGGAGGCCGAGAAGCAGGCCAAGGTCGCGGTCAAGACCCTCAGCAAGATGCGCAAGAAGCAGGCGCGCGTCGTCGAGAAGGCGATCAAGGCCGCGACGGGCGGCAAGGTGCTCGTCGAGCGCCTCCAGCGCCTGCAGGCGCTCCAGGCCAAGGCCGTCGCGATCGTGAACGACCCCAGCCGCTATCCGGACGCCGATCACGGCAAGGCCGGTCAGCCCGCGGTCGACAAGGAGGTCAAGGAGCTGACCGACTTCTGGAACTCGCTCCCCCCGGCCTTCGAAGACCCTGAGGTCAAGGTGGCCTTCGAGCTGCTCGAGGCCAGCGAGCCCTGGATGGCTGAGCTGGGCGCGAGCGCCAAGCAGCGCGGCGACGGCAAGAAGGAGCTGGTCGAAGAGCTGAAGAAGCGCGCCGGCTGCGCCAACCTGGTCCTGACGCCGGACCTCAAGAAGGCCTACGAATACAACGAGAAGGTGCGCGCCTTCAACGCGGCCCAGAGCCAAGTGCCGCCCGAGTCCCGCGAGCAGGTGCGGGTCCTCAACGACTACCGGATCATGCTCGGCCTGCACGCGCTCGCGATCGACCAGCGCCTGCACCAGTGCGCCGCCAAGCACTCGGCCTGGATGCAGCAGGCGGGCAACATGACCCACGACGAGCCGACCCCCGCCCGCCGCACGCCTGGCCTGCGCGCCAAGCAGGAGGGCTACATGGACCCAGTCGGCGAGAACGTGGCCTTCGGCTACTCGACGCCGCTCTCGGTGCACCTCGGCTGGTACAACTCGAGCGGCCACCACCGGAACATGATCCGCAAGACCTTCTACGTGATCGGCGTGGCCAAGAGCGGGACCTACTGGACCCAGGTGTTCGGAGTCAGCAAGCCGCCCCTGTGAGCCCCCTCGAGGGGCACCTCGTGCCCGTGGCCGTGCCCGAAAGCAGCGAAGGAGCTGTCGCCTCGGCGACAGCTCCTTCGCGTTCCGGTTAGACGGGGAAAACAGGAAGCGAGGAAAACCGGAAGTCGGCAGAGCGCGCCAGGGCGGCGTTGGCGAGGCGGCTGTCGCTGGGAACCAAGACCCTGCGCTTTGGCTGGGGTCCTTCCAGTTTTCCAGTTTCCCCGTTGGTATCCCCGCAACGCGAGGGAGCCCTCGCTGACCGCGACAGCTTCCTTACTCGCCGAGCGCGACCTTGAAGCGGCCCTTGTGGCGGCGCAGCACGTAGAAGGCCTCGGGCGGTAGCCCTTCGATCCCTTCCTTGAAGCGCACGGCCACGACCCAGTCGCCCTCCTCGAGGAAGGGCAGCAGCCGAAGCGGATCGAGGCGGTAGCCCTCGGGCAAGAGCGCGATCGGCGGGCCTGCCTTGCCCTCCGCGGCCTTGGCCTTGGCCAGGCGGGAGCGAGGGATCGCGGCGAGGGACTCGAGCACGATCAGCTCGCCCAGCGGCTTGCCGCCCGCGACCGGCGGAGCGTCGCTTTGGGCCTCGAACATGGCCTTCAGCCGCTTGGGCGGGACGGGCTCCAGCTCGCCGGCGCCGGTGTGCATGACCAGCTCGGGGTGGAAGTAGGGCAGCACTCGCGCCACGTCGCGCGTGAAGAGGTAGTGCAGCACCGAGAGGAAGGCTCGCTTGAGCTCGCGCCCCGGCTCGGCCTCCTTGTCGAAGCGCTTCAGCAGCGGCGCCAGGGCCTTGGTCGGCTGGACGAGGTCGGGCGCCTTCTTGGCGCCGTCCTTCTTGGCGCCCTCCTTCTTGGCGCCGTCCTTCTTGGCGCCGTCCTTCTTCTGGGAGGGCGTCGGCTTCTTGTCTTTGGCCGGCTGGCTCGCGGGGCCGTCGTCGGCCAGCGCGGGGGCGCCGAGGGTCAGGCTGAGGAGGAGCGCCGCGCCCGGGCGGATCACGAGCCCTTGCTCAGCTGCTCGAAGCGCTCGCGAGCGCGGGCGGCCTTGTCCTTGTCGTTCAGCTGCTCGTAGACCTTGGCCTGGAGCTCGTAGGCCTTGGCGAAGTTCTCGTCCTGCGCCAGGCAGCGCTCCAAGGTCTCGAGCGTCGGCTTGAGCTCGCCTTGGGACCACTTCCAGAGGGCCTGGGCGTAGTAGAGCTTGCCCTGGCTGACCGGGCCCTCGAGGCCCATGGCGGTCTGCACGTCGTTGCCGCCCTGGTTGACGTTGCGCAGGGTCGGCGGCAGCTCGCCCAGGTGCATCAGCGCTCGCGTGAGGAAGGCCTCGCGCAGGACGGGGTTCAGCTCGCACGCCTTGCTGACGTCCTGGAGCGCGCCCTCGGCCTTGTCCGCGGCCAGGCGAGCGCGGCCGCGCAGGAGGTGGGCGCGGGCGTGGTAGGGGTTGCGCGCCAGGAGGGCCAGCGCGTTGCGTTCGAACACGCCGATCGTGTTGGTGTTGACCTTGCCCGCGCGCTCACCCAGGAGCTTGGTCCCGGGCTGGGCGCGCTCGGCGGTGGCGGCCTCCAGGAAGCGGCGCTGGGCCTTCGTCCGCAGGCCGGTCGCCATCAGCGCACGACCCGCCAGCACGCTGGCGGGGGCGCGCAGGACGGGGTCGTACTTGATCGCCTCGTCGAGGGCCTTGAGCGCCTCTTCGTAGCGCGACTTGGACAGGCGCTGGGCGCCGTAGACGAAGAGCGCCCAGCCGGAGGCCAGCCCCGGCAGCTTGTCGTCCTTCTTGTCGGCGCGGCCGCAGAGGGTCAGGGCGCGGTCGATGTAGTCGTCGCTGGTGACGCTCTCCTGCATGATCCCCAGGAAGACCATGGTCGCCAGGCCGTAGGGGTCGAAGGGGTTGCGGTTGACCGCCAGCTCGATCTCGGACTGGGCCTCGGCGTTCTTGCCCTGGGCCGCCAGGATCAGCGCCATGCGGGACTGAGCCGCCACGCGGTAGTCGAGGGGCAGCGGCGCGGCGAGGGCGTCCACGGCCTCGGCCACGAGGCGGTCCGGCTTGCGCGGGGTGGCCGCGACGGCCTCGCGATAGGTCGCGAGCGCCTTGTCGAGCTGGAGCAGGGCCAGCTGCGCGTCGCCGAGCGCGAGCAAGCCGCGCGCCGTGACGCCGATCTTGCGCGAGCCCTGGGCGTCCCTGAGGGCTGCCTGGGGGTCGTTCTTGCGCAGGTAGAACTCGGCGCGAGCCGCGAGGGGGATCGGCGACTCCTTGCCGCTGGCGACCGCCATGTCGTAGGCCCCGCTGGCCTTGCTCTGGTCGCCGCGGCCCTCGTAGGCGCGCGCCTCGACCAGCTTGGCGGCGGCCTGGTCCAGGCCCGTGAGGCCCGAGGCGTTGCTCGCCTCCTGCGTCGCGCGCGGGTAGCGGCCCTCGGCCAGCCAGGCCCGCGCCACCAGGATCCCCTTGAGCGGGTCGTCGAGCTGCTTGTAGGCCTTTTCGGCCTTCTGGGCCGAGCCGCCCAGCTCCCAGGCCAGGCCACGCAGGGCCAGCGCCGTCTGCGACTTGAACTCGGCCAGGTCCTCGGCGGTCTCGGCGTAGCGGCGCTGGTCGATCCGCACCTTGGCGACCTCGACCGAGACCTCCTCGCCGACGCCCTCCATTTCGAGGGCCTTCTCGAACAGGCGCAGGCCCTCGGCGATGTTGCGAGCGCCGCCCTGGGCGATATAGAGCTTGCCGGCCAGGATCGTCCAGGTGCGGACCTTGGTCGTCAGGTCTGCCTTCTTCTCGAGGGCCTCGGACTCGGCGAGGAGCTCGCTGCTGGCGCCGAGGTGCTTGCGCTTCAGCTCGGGCAGGTCTCGCTCGACCTTGAGCAGCACGTTGGCGAGGCGGCGCGGGTCCTCCTTCTTGGCGGACTCCTCGGCCAGGGCGATCAGCCCCTCGAAGGGCTCCTTCCAGAGGGCGAGCTTCTTCTTGTTGGCCTCGATCCGGGCCAGGCGCCGCGCCTCGGCCGGGCGGACCACGAACCAGTGGTAGGCCCCGAAGCTCATGCCGCCGAGGATCCCGGCCAGCACGAGCATCGTGGCGAGCTCCTTGGCGCCGAACTTCGCCTTGGGCGCGAGCGGCTTGGGGCGGTGCTTGGTCGCCTGCTCGGCCAGCTCGGCGATCGAGGCCTGCTTGCCGACCTTGGCCACGGCGGCCGCAGCCTTGGCCGCGGCGTCCTCGACGCTGGTCTTGGTGGCGCCCTTCTTGGCCGCCGGCAGCTCCTCGCCCGAGTCCTCTTCGACGATCCCCGAGCCCGAGCCGAGCACGAACTCCTCGACCTCGACGGCCGAGCGCAGCTCGCTTTGACGCTGGAAGAGGTCCTTGGGGACCTTGATCCGGTGCTTGCAGCGGCGGCAGTTGAAGCGCTTGCCGACCTGGTTGCGCTTGACCTTGTAGCGCTTGCCGCAGTCGGGGCAGGCGATCAGGCGGCGCGTGTCGGTCTCGACGTCGGACTCTTGAGCGCTGGCGAAGATCGCGGGGTCGACGGCCTCGACGGCCGACTCCACGGCCGAGTCGTTGAGGTCGCCCTCGCCCGAGGCGCTGGTGGCGCTCTTCTTGTCCTTGCGCGTGGACTTGCCGCGGGCCGCGTCCTTGGACGAGCGGCGGCTGCGCCGGGAGCGCTTGGACTTGGATCCTGCCCGCTTGCTCTCGGTCTTGGTGGCGGTGGCGGTGGCCGTCTCGCCCTCGCCCTCCTCCTCCTTGCCCTTGCGCTTCTTCTTCTTGGCCGGCTTCTTGGCCTCGAGGGGCTCGGCCTCGATGGAGCCCTCGCCCGAGGTCTCAGCGTCGGTGGCGTCCTCGGAGGTCGCCGCGATCTTCTGGCTGGTGGCCTTCTTGCTGCGCTTGCTGCGGCGCTTCTTCTTCTCGCCGCCGTCGGCCTTCTCGAGGGCGGCGTTGTGCAGGCGCACGCACTCCTCGAGCTGCTCCTTCTCGAGGTAGCCCTTCTTGAGCAGGAGCGCCCCGAGGGCGACCTTCTTGCCCTTGTCCTTGGCGAGCTTCTTCTTCAGGGCCAGACACTTGGTGAGCTGGTCCTTGGTGATGAAGCCCTCTTTGAGGGCAATCTTTCCGAGTTGGACGTCGCGCTTGGAGATCAAGCAGGGGCCCTTTGGCAGGGGCGAGGATGGGGCCCGCGATGCCGCCGGATCCTAGCATCATCGATCGCCAGGAGCGGAGATAAAGCGAGTTCGGTCAAGGCCGCTTCCTTGCGCCCCTCTGCGGCCTGGACTACGATCCGCCACCTGTTGGGAGGCCTGCTCCGTGTCCGATGTCGAACCTAGCGAAGGCGCGTCGGTGCTGTGCCCCGAGTGCGGCTCCGACAACCCAGAGGGAGCTGACGCCTGTATGGCTTGCGGGGCCGACTTGGCCGCCGCAGGAGGCCCCCTCGCCAAGATCCCCGCGCCGGTGCTCTTCGGCGTCGTGGCGCTGATCCTGGTCGGGATCGTGGGCGCCGTCGGCAAGACCCTCTACACCAAGTCTCGCCCCGGCAGCCTGACCCAGGCCGGCATGGCCGCGCTCGGCAACGAGGACTACGACGCCGCAGCCAAGGCCTTCAAGGAGGCGCTGACCTACGACCGGCGCTACACGCCGGCCATGGTCGGCATGGCGCGGGTCGGCGCCGGCAAGAAGGACGCCGACCTCGTCAAGCGCTACGCCAAGGAGGCGATCAAGGAGAGCGAGCCCGGGCCGATCCGCGCCGAGATCCGGGTCGCCTACGCCTGGGCGCTGCTCGCTGACGGCAACGCGCGCGAGGCGAACAACCAGGCGATCGACGCCGAGAGCGACGACGTCGGGGTCAAGGGGATCGACGCGATCCGCGGCCTGGCCGCGCTCAAGATCGACCCTCCTCAGGAAGACGACGCGATCACCTTCCTGACCAAGGCCGCCAACGCCGGCAGCGAGCGGCTCGAGGTCTACGTGGAGCTCGCGCGCCTGCACCTCCCGCGGAGCAACTTCGAGGACGGGCGCGCGGCGGCCAAGAAGGCCGTCGACATGAGCCCCGACGACGTCGAGCTGTGGCTGCTCTACGGGCAGCACCTCGAGGGGGCCAAGGACCTGGCCGGCTACCGCAAGGCGCTCGAGAAGGCGCTCGAGGTCGACCCCAAGAGTGCTTTGGCCCACAGCCGGCTGAGCGAGATCTACCTGAGCGAGGGCAACCTGGACAAGGCGCTCGAGCACGCTCAGCAGGCGGCTCAGCTCGACGCCGAGAACTTCGAGGCGCGCCTGGCCGTGGGCAAGATCCTGCTCGCCTACGAGCGCCCCCACAACGCGCGCAAGGAGCTCGAGAAGGCCCGCGCCTTGAACGACACCTGGGAGGTGCGCTTCCTCCTCGGTCGCGCCGAGGTCCTGACCGCGGCGGGCTCGAGCGGGTATCGCAACATGCAGGAGGCGCTCAAGAAGGCGCCGGCCGAGCGCGCTCCCCAGCTCTGGGTCGAGGCCGCCACGGTCGCCCTCGAGAAGGGGCTCTACCGGGATGTGCGCTCGGACCTCGAGGCTCAGATCAAGAAGCACCCCAGCTCCTACGACCTGCGCCTGCTCCTCGCGCGCAGCTACCTGGGCGACGACCGCGCTGCCCGTCACCGCGATGTCGTGGTGGCGCACCTCGAGAAGGCGATCGGGATCGAGCCCTCGCGGCGCGAGGCGCCGCTCCTGCTCGGCAAGTTCTACGAGAAGGCCGGCGAGCCCAAGCCCGCGATCGAGGCCTACGACATGGGCCTCAAGATGGACTCGCGCGACAAGGAGCTGCTCTTCCGCAAGGGCTGCGCGGCGATCGAGGCCAAGCTGTGGGACGTGGCCGTGCAGGCGCTCAAGACCCTGGTCGATATCGACAGCAGCTACCCCGAGGCGAAGGTCAAGCTCGACGAGGCCAACGAGGGCGCGTTCTTCTCCAAGAACCAGTAGCGTGCTCGATCTCCTCTACCTCCTCTCGCGCGGGGTCTTGTTCCAGCTCGACCCCGAGCGCGCCCATGAGCTGACCCTGTGGGGGGCCGAGCGCTTCGGGCGCCTGCTCGGCGCGCTCGCGCGTCGCGGGCCCGAGGTGCCAGCGCAGCTGTGCGGCCTCGAGCTGCGCTCGCCGGTCGGGCTGGCGGCGGGGCTCGACAAGAACGCCGTCGCGCTCCCCCTCTGGGAGCGGCTCGGGTTCGGCTTCGTCGAGATCGGGACCGTGACGCCGCGCCCTCAGGTCGGCAACCCGCGCCCGCGCGTCCACCGACTCAAGCAGGCGCGAGCGCTGATCAACGCCATGGGCTTTCCCAACGAGGGCGCCGAGGCGATCGGGGCGCGCTTGGAGCGGCTGCGGAAGGCTGGGCGCTGGCCCAAGATCCCGATCGGGGTCAACGTCGGCAAGAACAAGGACACGCCCGCCGCGGAGGCCAGCGCCGACTACCGCAGCGCCGCGGCGCGCCTGGTCGAGTTCGCCGACTACCTCGTCGTGAACGTCAGCTCGCCCAACACGCCTGGCCTGCGCGCGCTGCAAGGCAAGGACGACCTGGCGCGGATCCTGGGAGCGGTGGTCGAGGTCTCGGGCGGAAAGCCGGTCCTGATCAAGCTCTCGCCCGACCTCGAGGACGAGCCCCTGGCCGAGGCGGTCGAGGTCGCCCGTGAGGGGGGCGCGGCGGGCCTGATCGCGACCAACACCACGATCACGCGTCCGGTCGCCGACCCCCGCGAGCACAAGGGCGGCTTCTCGGGGCGTCCGCTCTTCCCCCTCGCGAAGGGTCGCCTGGAGGTCCTGCTCGCGGCCGCCGGCGATCTGCCCGTGGTCGGGGTGGGCGGGGTGGACGGCCCCGAGCGCGCCGGAGCGCTCCTGGACCTCGGCTGCGCCGCGGTCCAGCTCTACACGGGGCTGATCTACGAGGGGCCCGGGCTGCCAGCCCGGATCAACCGAGGGCTGGCGAAGCGCTAGCCCGAATCCTGCACGAGTCCGAGCCTGCGAGGATCGGGCGGGGTCGGGCTAGCCGCGGACATCACTTCAGGACGAAGCGCGCCCAGTCGCCGATCGGGCCTGGGTGACCCTGGAGCGGCTCGAAGACGGCTCGCGCGTCACGGCGCCCTTGCAGCGCGCCGCGCTCGGCCTGGAGGCACTCGGCGGCGAAGCGGAAGTCGCCAGGCTTGAGGCGGGGCTCTCCCGAGAGGCGCTCTTGGACTCCCGCGATCGCGCGGCCGAGGCTGCGCGCGTCCTTGGCGTTGACCTCACCGACCAGGGTAGAGCCGCGCGGGTCACAGAGGACGAGCTTGAGGTAGGAGCTGCTGGGTCGGAACGAGCCGTGGGGCATGGGCTCGAAGTGGGCGCCACAGCGCATGCCCCCTGCGACGATCTCGTCGTCGAAGACCGGGCAGGAGGTGTTGGGGTCGGTGTTGGGCTGGGGCTGGCCACCCTGGCCCTGGCCTCCCTGACCTCGGCCACCCTGACCTCGGCCACCCTGACCTCGGCCACCCTGCTGGGGTCCACCCCAGCCTTGCTGACCGCCTTGCTGAGGGCCGCCACGGCCGCCCCGCTGCGGACCGCCTTGCTGAGGGGGACCGCCGCGACCGCCCTGGGGAGGGCCGCCGCGGCCGCCGGGCGGGCCGCCACGGCGGCCGCCCTGCTGGGGGCCGCCCCAACCCTGCTGACCGCCCTGCTGGGGAGGACCGCCGCGCCCACCCTGCTGGGGACCGCCGCGTCCGCCTTGCTGGGGACCGCCGCGTCCGCCTTGCTGGGGGCCGCCGTCCCAACCTTGCTGGCCGCCCTGCTGCGGAGGACCGCCGCGCTGGCCGCCGCGACCGTTCGGACCCGGAGGGCCGCTGCTTCCGTTCGCGACCCAGGGGGGGTGAGGGGCTTGCGCGATCACGAGCACGCAGCGCTGGTTGAGCAGCTCGCGCGACGATGGGTCGAGCAAGACCGTTCCCTGCAACGCCTGGGCGTTGGCCTCGTGGTGAACGCCAGCCACGAGGATCGGGACGTTCCAGGCAGCGGCCTCTTGGAGGGCAGCTGGCCAGGACTGGGCCACGATCAGCTTCGTGGTCGGGGTCACGCGGCGACGGACCCAATCGGGGAGGTCCTCGGCGATCTGAGCCGGGTGCGCGCGAGTGGAGTCCTCGGGACCGGGACGCTCGGGATCGGGACGCTCGGGACCGGGACGCTCGGGACCGGGACGCTCGGGACCGGGACGCTCGGGACCGGGACGCTCGGGACTGGGACGCTCGGGACTGGGAGGTCGATCCGGCTTCGGTCGATTCGGATTCGGCCAATCGGGATTCGGCCGATCGGGATTCGGCTGACTTGGGCGACCCTGCTGGGACGGGCGCGGTGGCTGGCCCTCGGGCTTGCCTCGGGTCGGCTCCGTGGGCTTGGGCGGGAGCTCGGGCGCGCGGGTGGGCTGGGGCGGCGCGTCGTCGGGGTCCTGGCTCGAGGTGCTGTCGGGGTCGTTGGCGGAGACGTTGTCGCGGCTATCGCGGGCCGTCTGAGCCTCGTCTCCGCCGCGAAAGGCGAAGCCGGCCACCACGAGCAGCACGACGGCGGCGCCCACGACCCCCGCCGTGACCTCGCGGTGGCTCTCGATCCACTCGCGCGCCTGCTCCCCCGGAGTGGGCGGGCGGGCCATGATGTCGAGCGCCTTGAGCCAGCGAGTGAGGTCACGCGCCAGGCGGTCGGCCGTGGGGTAGCGATCGGCGGGGTCCTTGGCCAGGCACTTGAGCACGATCGTCTCGAGGTCGCGGTCGAGGTCGTCGACCAGCTCGCTCGGCTTGGGGGGCTTCTCGTTGACGATCGCCATCAGGAGGCGCGTCATGCTCTCGTGGGCGAAGGGCGGGCGCCCCGTGAGCATGTGAAAGAGCGTCGCGCCGAGGCCGTAGACGTCGGTCCGCTCGTCGATCAAGCGCTTCTCGCCGTTGGCCTGCTCGGGCGACATGTAGGCCGGCGTGCCGAGGAGGGTCCCGCTGTTGGTCAGCGAGACGTCGCCGCTGTTGCGCAGCTTGGCGAGTCCGAAGTCGGTCAGGCGAGGAGTGCCGTCCTCCTCGAGCATGATGTTCTGCGGCTTGAGGTCCCGGTGCAGGATCTCCTGGTCGTGGGCGTAGGCGAGCGCGTCGGCCACGTCGCGCACGATCTCGGCGGCCTCTTCGGGGTCGAGGGGGCCGTCGCGCTTGAGGACCTCGGCGAGGTCCTCCCCCTCGACGTACTCCATGGCCATGAACCACTTGCCGTCGGCCGACTGGCCGTGGTCGATCACGTTGACCAGGTTGGGGTGCGCCAGCCGACGAGCGGCGGTCGCCTCGATCTGAAAGCGCTTGACCTCGTCAGGCTTGGCCTTCTGCCCGGAGAGCAGGACCTTGAGGGCGACGCGCTCGCCGCTGCGGCTGTCGCGCGCGTCGTAGACGATCCCCATGCCGCCGCGGCCCAGCTCGCCCTGGATCTCGTAGGGGCCGAGGCGGGAGAGATCGCCGGGGTCTCCGCCCGGGCTGGAGATGGCGACGGTGGCGTGCGGGCTGGCGGCCCCGCTCGCGGGGGGCTGGCTGCCCTGAGCCATGGTCCAGCGGGTGCCGTCCTCGCCCTGCACGGCCTGGATACGCCCGCTGTCGACGGTCTTGACGTAGTCCGCCATGTTGGAGCCGCCAGCGGCCGGCGCGGCGCCGAAGCCCGAAGGCGCGCCCGGGGCCGGCGTGAGGGCGTAGCTGGAGGGGGTCGTCGCGGCGGGGGGCGCCGTCGTGACCGCCACCGAGCCGCCCCTCGCGGCCTCGCTGGCCAGCGCTTGCTGGTAGATCGCGCTCAGGACGCGGTTGCGCTCGGGGTCGAGCCGCCCTGCGAGCAGGGCCAGGAGGTCTCCGCCCTGGCTCTCGTGCGTGGCCCGCACTTGCGCGACCGCCGCGGCGTCGATCAGGCCGCGCGCCTGCGCGACTTCGATCACGAATTGCTCGATCCGGGCCCGGTCCATGCTGCCTCGCCCCGCAGCTTAGCTGCCGCGGTTTGCATAGGGTATCCGTGAGCGAGCCCTCGAGGTGACGAATCCGCCCGAAGTCCAGCGTTTGCGAGGCCCGAGCCTACTCCTCCTGCAGCCGCTCCCGGGCCTCGCGCAGCCGGCGGCTGATCTCATCTTCGGCGCTCAGGGCGGGAGCTGGAGTCGGGGACGCGGGGGCGGCCTTCTCCTGCTGGGCCCGAGCCGCCGCCTCGCGGCGCAGCTGGCGGAGCCGGCGCAGGTTGGGCTTGACCAGGATCACGACCTGGGCCCTGGGTCGGGCGAGCTGGCGGCTCTGCTTGCGCTCGAGGGCCGCGGCCATGCGCTGCCGCTTCGCCTCGATCGGATCGAGAGGCCGCTCGCTGCGGCGAGTCGGCGGGACGGGCGCAGGCTGGGCTTGTCGGCCCTGGGCCTCGAGCGCGGCCAACTTGGCGCGGCGCACGCGCTCGGTGTCTGCGATCCGCTGCCGCTGGGCTGCGAGCGGGTCTAGGTCGCTCATGCCTTCAGAATAGCGCCTCGAGAGCCAGCTAGAACTCCTCCTGGGCGTCCGATTCCGCACCGGCGGGGGCTGAGGTGCCTCCGATTTGCTGGCCCTCCTTGCACGAGAGCCAGGCTGGCGCCGAAGATGGCCGCGTGAGTCTCCAAGGTGGCAGCTCCGAAGACCTCATGCTGAGCTCGTCCATGTCGGGCTCGGTGGTCGGCAAGCGTCTGGGCCCCTACGTCCTGCGCAAGCTGATCGCCGAAGGCGGCATGGGGACCGTCTACGACGCCTACCACGAGCGCCTCGAGCGCGAGGTGGCGCTCAAGACCCTCCGCAAGGACCAGGAGCAGTCCGAGGAGGACCTGCAGCGCTTCCTCAACGAGGCGCGCGCCGCCGCTCGGCTCAACCACCCCAACGTGGTCTCGGTGTTCGACGTGGGCGAGCACAAGAACGTGCGCTACCTCGCCATGGAGCTGGTGCGCGGGCGGAGCCTCTTCGACCGGATCAAGAACGAGGGCGCGCTCGACCTGGCCGAGGCGGCCGAGATCGTGGCCAAGGCCTGCGACGGGCTGCAGCACGCGCACGACCTCGGGATCCTGCACCGCGACCTCAAGCCGGCCAACGTGCTCCTGCAGGCGCCCAGCGGCTTGCCGCGCCTGACCGACTTCGGCGTGGCCCGCGCGCCGGGCAACCAGCGCCTGACCAAGACCGGGATCGCCCTCGGCACGCCCAACTACATGTCGCCCGAGCAGGCCATGGGGCTCAACTCGGAGCTCGATGGGCGGAGCGACGTGTGGGCCATGGGAGCGGTGCTCTACGAGTGCCTGACGGGCTTCCCGCCCTTCAACTTGCCCAGCCAGCTGGAGACGATGCAGGCGGTGGTCTCCGACCCCGTCGTGCCCCCCAGCCAGCACCGAGGCGAGGTCGACGCGGACCTCGAGGCGATCGTGATGCGCTGCCTCGCGAAGGAGCGCGAGGACCGCTACCCGGCGGCCAGTGAGCTGGCCGCCGACCTCCGCCGCTACGTCGCGGGCGAGCCCGTCCACGCGCGGCCGCGCGGGGCCTTCGAGCTGGCTCGCGACGGGCTGCGCGAGCACGTGCTCCTGGGGGCCGTCGCCGGCGCCGTCGCGGTCGCGGTCCTGATGCTGGCCTTCCTGGGCGGCGTGGTGCTCGGGATCCGGCGCGGGGGGGCTGAGGAAGGCGGCGGAGCGCTGGCGTGGCGGAGCGCGCGCCTGGCGGAGGTCGGGGCTGCCCTGGCCAAGCCCGGCCTCTTGGCCGACGAGCTCGGCGCGCTGCGGGCTCAGCTCGCCCCCGACGCGCTGCGGGAGAGGGCGCAGGCCGAGCTGGGACCCGTCGACGACCTGGAGGCGGCGCTGGCGCCGGAGGCCTGCCGCGCGGCGACCCGGGCGCTGCGAGCCCGGATCGCCTACTTGCTCGGGCGGGAGGGCGAGGCGAGTGACCTCGCCGCCCTGAGCGAGTGTGTGGAGGCGGCGCGCCTCGACCCGCGCAGCACCAGCGGCCGGGCGGCGCGACTCGCCGTGGCACGGGCGCTGGCAAGGCGCGGCGGCGAGGCCCTCGAGGTGGCGCGTGACGCCCTGGCCGCCCTGCGCGGCCAGGACGCGCAGGGCCGGGCGGCCGCGCTCCTCGAGGCTGAGCTGCTCCCGCCCGCCGAGTGGCGCGTCGCGGGGGCTCTGGCCAAGGGCGCGCTGGCGGGGGAGCTCGAGCCGGATGCCCGGGAGCGGGCGACCTTGCTGCGCGCCCTCGGTGAAGTGCTCGGCGCGGGCGCGCCGCTCCCCGCGGGCGAGGTGTCCTTCCTCCGCTCCAAGGAGGGCCCGCGGGTCGTCTCCCTGGAGAACGAGAAGCTGCTGCGCGTCTCGACCCTGGCGGGGGTGGAGGTCCAGCGCCTGCGGGTCGCCGCTCCGGTGGCCTTTTTCCGCACGGGAGACACCAACGGCGACGGCACCGGCGAGCTCGTGATGGTCGTTCAGGGCAAGCAGAACCAGGTCGGGATCGCCGCGATCGGGCTGGGCGAGAACGCGGTCAAGACCCGCTTCGCGGTCAAGCTCCCCACGCCGACGGCCTTCGCGCTCGGCCAGCTCGACGGGACGGGCGGCGACGAGCTGGTGGCCCTCAGCGACGACGCGCAGCAGTGCGGGGTCGTGTGGAGCAACAAGGCGGTGAGGCTGATCGAGGAGAGCGAGCGCGGCCCCACGCTCGAGGGGCTCGCGATCGCGGACCTCGACGGAGACGGAAAGGAGGAGGTGCTCTGCGGGAGCGGTCGCGCAGGCGAGGGAGACCTGCGGGTGTTCGGCTTCGCCAAGGGCGCCATGACCGAGCAGGCGCGCCTCCCCCTGGGGAGGGTGCGTTGGCTGCGCGCGACGCGCCTCGTCGGTGGTCAGGGCGCGCTCGCCGCCTACGAGGGCGAAGCCGGGCTGGAGCTGGCCGTGATCGGCGCGGGCCAGAGCGGGCCCGCCGTGCTGGCGCGCTGGCCGCTCCCCCAGGAGGGCCTGGTCACCGACCTCCGCGCGGCCGTGCTCCACCTCGGCGACGCGGGCACCTGGCTGGCCCGGGCCTGGAGCTCGCAGCTGGGCTGGCACCTGCAGCTCGTGTCCCTCGGCGAGCTCCTCGCCGGCGGGCCGCGCGCGGTCCTCGACCAGCGGCTCCCGAGTCCCCCGCCTGGGTATCCGCGCTTCTACAGCTGCCAGGTCGACGACGACCCCGAGAGCGAGCTGGTGATCGGGGATCGGCTGCTCGGCGTCGGCCCCAAGGACCTGCCCAGCCCGCCCGCGGCGGTCGAGCTGCCGGCGGCCCCAGATCTCCGCCTCGACGAGGAGGCGGCGCGTCAGCTCAGCGCGTTGGGCGCCTCGGGCGAGGGCTCTGAGCTGCCTTTCGCCGCGCGGGCCGACGTGTGGCTGCGGGCCGCTCGCCTGAGCGAGGACCAGGCCCGGAGGGCCTTTGCGCTCGGGGAGCTGGAGTCGGCCCGCCGAGCGAGCGAGCGCGCTCAGGGGGAGGCGCGCGCGCTGCTCGCCAGCGCGCGAGAGGCGATCTCCAAACAGGGCGGCTCCTTCGAGGTGCTCGTCCTCGCGACCCTCGCCGCAGAGCTGGCCGAGGACGAGCCCGCGGCCCAGGAGCTGCTCAGTCAGGCTCGTCAGGCGGCGCGTACCCTGGCCGAGCGGGCGGCCCTGCGCTCCCTGGAGGAGGAGGTCGGCGGACTCGCCAGCCCGCAGCGAGCGGAGGTCGACCTGACCCAGCCCAGCGGGCACGCGCTCTTTGGCATGACTCAGGCCCTGGACGGGCGAATGGACAAGGAGGGCCTGACCCTCTACGCCAGCGGGCGGGGGACCCAGTGCGTGTTGACGCCCCTGGGGACCTCTTCGGCAAATGCCCTGCAGCCGCCGCTGGAGCTCGAGGCGCAGGTCACGCTGCAGGGGCACGCCCACGACTGCCGCGTGCTCGTGGGGGCCTTGCCGGCCTTCAGCGGCACGACCAGCGCCGGCGCCGCCAGCGGCGCGCTCAGCTTCTACGAGCGGGGGACGGGGATCGAGCTCTGGCTCTACGACCCCGAGGGCGAGCGCCGCGCCCTGGCCCGGATCCTGGTCGACGGGCGCCCCCTCGGGGGGCTGCACCCGCTCCCGAGCCTGCGCGGGAAGCTCCAGCTGAGTCTGGTCCTGCGGCCCCTCGGGCGCGAGTTGGTCGGAGAGCTGCGCGTGCGCGACGGCGAAGGTCGGGAGCTGCTGCGCGCGCGCGACCGCCGGGCGCTCGCCTTCCCCGCCGAGCTGAGCTACCTGGGGATCGTCTCGCCTGGCGGGGGGAGCTCCGTCGAGACGCGGGCCTGGGCTCGCGAGACGCGCCTGCGCCTCGAGCGGCTCGAGCTCGGGCTCGGGAGCGCGGTCACGCTCTCGACGGGTCCACCTGCCAACTACGTGCCCCAGTCCTGCTTCGCCCGCGGCGACGACGCGGGGGCGATCACTGCCGCTCGTCCGGGGACGGGCACCGCGGGCATCGCCCACCTGCTCGTGAGGGCCCTGGCCCGGGGCCGGAGCGGCGATATCCCGGGCGGGTTGACCGACCTGCTCGCGGTGGGCCAGCGCTCCCCCATGCACCTGGGGCTCTTCCTGGATCAGAGCGCGACCTGGATCCAGCGCGACCCCCGCGACCGCGAGCTGGTGGCGCGCTTCCTCCTCCAGCTGCGCGGCGCGAGCACGAGCGCGCCCGCCCTCGCGACCCTCGCGCGGCAGCTCCTGGGAGAGGTCAGCGCCTACGTCTCGCCCGACGACACCCCCACGGCCTCGGGCAAGCTCCTGGCGGCCTATCTCTCCTTCCGTCGGATCGGCGTCGACGACACGGAGCGCTGGCAGCACTGGCAGCGCTACGGGTCGAGCTTTCAGCTGGACAACCTGCCCTGGACGCGGCTGCCCAACGTGCTGCCCTCTCTCCCAGGCGAGCTGAGCGACGAGGCGGCGGCCAAGCTCTGGGACAAGGCGCCCGAGGGGACGCCGCTCGCCAAGCGCTGGGTCCAGTATCAGCGCGCCCACGCGGGGCGCCCCGGGCGGCCTGAGCCCCTGCTGCGCCTCGCGGAGCTCTGCGAGGAGCTCGAGCTCTACGGCATGGCCGAGGACTACTACATGCAGGCCTTGGACTCGGCGGGAGCGGGCGCGCTGCGCCAGGAGATCCTGGTCGCGATCGCGCGCTGCTACGTGGAGCTCTGGGTGCCTCAGCGGGCGATCGACGCCCTCGAGCAGGCGATCGAGAGCGGTCGAGGCGTCGCCGGGCTCGAGACCCAGTTCCCCAGCCTGGCCTCCCGGGAGCGCTTCCGAGCCCTGCTCGAGAAGAAAAGGTGACCCGCTGGTGACGCAGGGGGGCTAGGATCCGCGCCATGAAGCGACCCCGCCCCCTCTTCCTGCTGCTCCTGCCCCTCCTCCTCCCGCTCTCGGGCTGCTTCGGCGGCGACACGATCGAGCCGATCTACGAGATCCCCGACAACGAGTACTGCGTCGTGTTTCCGGCTCGGGAGCCAGGCTCCAAGTCGCCCTGGACCTCGACGATCGGCCACCAGGTCAGCGAGGCTGCCTCGCGCCGGCTGGAGGCGGCCGCGGAGTTCCACACCGTGCCCTACGGCGAGGTGATCGAGCTGATGTACGCCGAGCCGAGCAAGGAGGCCAAGAAGGGCAACGACGACGAAGTCGGGGTCGACGTGACCAAGATCACGCCCGAGAAGCTGGCCGAGCTGACCGGCGCCGATTGGGTGATCGTGATCGACATCGTGGCCTTCCAGGAGAAGGACCCCAACACGATCAACCTGACCAAGGCGACGGGAACCGCCGACGTCAAGCTGTTCAAGATCGTGAAGTCGACCAAGGAGCGCAAGAAGGCCAAGGAGCTCTCCGAGCGGGAGCGCAAGCGCGACGAGGCCCGCCGCAGGATCGGCCTTCCGCCCGTGGGCGCGGCGCCCGACGGCGGCAAGTGGGTGGCGCAGGAGACGGTCAACGCGCGCTATCCCAAGAACTTCTTTGGACAGTACGGCGAGACCTTCATGGATCCCGTCGAGGCTCGCCGCGGCCTGATCGAGGCCCTCGGCAAGAAGTCGGCCGAGCTCTTCTACGAGCACGAGCGGGAGGACACTCCCGGGTCGGGTAACTAGGGTTCGAGTCAGCCCGCTGCGGGCAGCACGAGGAGCCGTCGCGACCCGCGACGGCTCCTTGGCGTTGGTTGAGCGTCCCACCGCGACGAACCGCACCTGAGATCGGGTGGGCAGATGTTGCCCGTCGACCTCCTCGACGAAACGAACGCCCGTTCGTTCGTCGCCGTCGCCAAAGGGATTAGGTCCCCGCCCCTCGGCCCCCCCTTTGCCCGCCCCTCCGGCATGAGCCTCGCCCGCCGCCTCTTGCCCAACCAGGCCCACGCGATCAGTCGTCGCTGCGCGGGCCGGTGTTTCTTCCTGGTCCCGAACGAGTGGACGAACCAGCTGGTCGGCTACTGCTTGGCCGTGGCCAACGAGCGCTACCACCGGGTCCAGATTCACGCCCTGGTGGCCATGTCGAACCACTTCGAGATCGTCGCGACCGACGCCTACGACGCAGGCCAGCAGAGCCACCTGCCCAGGTTCTTCAACTACGCCAATTCCTTGATCGCCAAGGCCATGAACCACCGCCTCGGTCGCGGGGAGAACTTCTGGGCGCCCGGTTCCTACCGCAGCACCGAGATCCACGGCGAGGAGGCGCTCCGGGATCGGCTGGTCTACAGACGATGTGCCCTCTCCGATAACAACGGCGACGTCGAAGAAATCGATCGCAATCGCATGCGGTGCAAAGGCTTGAGGACTCGACTCGGCTTTACGCCCTCGTAGTATCAGTTGCGGACAGCCGAACTCTACTCGAGAGGCCTCCAGTCCAAGCCATGTCTCCCTCGACCCAAGGGCAGCTGATTGGAGGGAAACAGCTTCGCCCCCACTACACCCAGGCAAACTGGCCGCCAGGCTGTTCGCTATTTGGCCAGGTCTCGCCAGCTAGCCCGCTTGCCTCGTGGCAGTTGGCTAGTAGCGTCCGGCTGCGTCCCTCGGACCTCGTCGCCTGCGCAGGTCGAAGCCAGCGAACCCGCTGCGCCCCACCGGCCGGTGCCTGCTGTGGGTGCCAACTCATCCTGGTGCGGCACGCCGTCCCGCGTTAGGGGCAACCGCGCACGCGCGATTACTGAAGCGATATCGCCGCTGTCGACAGCTGCCGTGTCAATAGTTGCTGGTTCCAGCCAGTAGCTGGTTAGTGTCGTCGATCACGTTGTCGTAGTGAAGCAGCGATATCCTGGGATTGCTCGCTCTCCGCATGCGTCTGACGCGGTACGTGCGTTCATTGAAATCGCTGCGCCGTCCGGCGATCACGACGTAGTGGAACCTAAATGGACCTGTCGAAATGGCGAAACTCACCTGGCAGAGATGCTTCAGGGCGCTTGCATTTCACAAGTACCTGCTCAAAGCCCGGCATAGTGGGCTTGAAGCCACGAATCCCAGTTCTCGATCTGCCTGATCCCCTTCCGGAATGCGTCACCTAGACTAGCCCGCTTCGCTCACCATTAGTGCTCGAGCGGTAGCAGCGCCTTGCCAAGGCGCTCGCCGAGGCCAGGCGGGAGGCGGCCGAGTCGATCACGCTCGGTGATGCGCATATGGGACAGAAGTCTGCCGCGGCAGACAGTCCTCTGGCCCGACGCCCTCGGGCGCAGGGATCGTCCCGCTTGCGTCGCGTGCACTACATAACGACTACAGGGCGCATAGAGAGTCGTTCATGGACTTCCGCGAACGCTCTTGCGAAGGGACATGTCGAGGAGAGCCTGACCCAGACTCTTCGGACGGTGACCTCGATCCGCGCAGCGATCTTCAGGAGCTTGACGCGGATCGTGTCCGCTCTTGACTTGCTCAGGCTTGTTCCTGTCAGCCCCAGGTCGCGAAGGGCCTGGACAAGGACGTAGGCGAGGCCTGAGAGGTAGAGCCGGATCTGGTTCGCGTGGATCGAAGCTGAGCTCGTCCGCGTCCCGAAGAGATAGAGCTGCTGCTCCTTGATCCGGTTCTCCATTTCGCCGCGAGGGCAGTAGCCGTGCTCGTAGAGGACGTGGTCCGCAACTTCTTCACGGCTCAGCGAGGTCACCACGAAGCGCGGGTTCCTGCCGGTCCGCGTCGCGCCGCCGCTCGCGCCGCCCTCGTCAAGAGACTTCGAGCTCTCCCTCCCGGGCGGCCTCGAGCTGCGAATTCCCGCCGGCTTCGACTCCGGCGACTTCGACCGCCTGCTTGGTGTCCTCGCGCGTCACTCGTGCTGAGCGTCGCGCCGGGCGTCCGGGTCTACCTGGCCGTCGGGATTACAGACATGCGGAAGTCCTTCACGGGGCTCGCCGGCCTCGCTCAGCAAGCGATCGGTCAGGACCCGACCTCGGGTCACCTCTTCGCCTTCTGCAATCGGCGGCGAAATCTGGTCAAGGTCCTGTTCTGGGACGGGAGCGGCTTCGTCCTCCTCGCCAAGCGCCTGGAGCGAGGCACCTTCGCCTGGCCCAAGCCCGAGAAGGACGCCGCTCACGTCATCCTGACCGGTGAGGAGCTGAGCTGGATCTTTGGTGGCTTGGATCTCAGCCAAGCTCAGCGCCGGACTTGGTGGCGGCGCGAGCCACGGCTGGCAGGAGGATAGCTCTCGCCCAGATCCCGAAATCGAAAGCTCGTGTGGCACGCTTCTGAGGAGCAGGCTGGCGGAAGGACGCCCGCCGTGTGATTTCGATTTGGCATCCTTTCTGCAAGGCGTCTTCGCGTGACAGACTTCGAAGCCCAGATCGCAGAGCTCCGGCGCGCACTTGCTGACAAGGACGCCAAGCTCGCCGCAGCCGAAGCCAAGCTCTCGGCGCAGAAGGCCGTCGCGGCTCGCCTGGGCAAGGACGCGGAGGACAAGGCCGCCAACTAGGCGCCTTCCTGCTGCGCCGGCTCACCTTCGTGCTGGACGCCAACGCTCGAGCTCAGGCCGAGTAGATCCACGCGAGCTTGGCGGGCCCCTTCCAGGCCGCCTCCACGCTAACGAAGCTGACCAGCGTAGTCGGCTTCCCCTCTTGGCTCGCCGCCTCGAGCTTGGCGGTCGTCGAGGACGCCCGGAACCACGAAAGAGGGCCGTCAGGAGCGTTCCTGACGGCCTTCGCGTTACAAGCGGGCGAAGGGGATCGAACCCTCAACCCTCAGCTTGGGAATACTGCCGAGCGAGTGTGCCCAGCCGTGCCCCAGTGAGGATAAACGTGAAGTGGGCAAAGCGTTGCGCGCCTTCGAAGCGCGCCCCCATGGGCCCCATGGGCCCGTTCATGCCGATGGAATGGCATGAAAAATGGCCTGTACGACCCTGGTCCAGTCAGTGGTCTGGGTCGATGTAGCAGCTGAAGCCGGAAGCTTGCCAGAGGGCGTCGAGTGACGGGCGCAGCATGCGCAGGACGTCCGCCCGGTCTCGCGGGAACTCCTCGAACACGGCCTCGGGCAAGACCACGGTGTCGCGCTCAAGCAAGTGGCTATCTCCATCGTGTAGCGCGGGGACATGTAGACGTGGCTCCCGCGTGCGCCAGTGAGGGCAAGGAACACAGCGACAGGCGGGCACGACCCGAGCCCCTCGAGCGCTTGCATGTACTCCCAGACGGCAGTGAGGACGTCGCGGGGAAACGCCACACCAGGGATGACGGGCGTCTCCTCGTCCCGTCCCCAGCACCCGGGGACTGTTTCCCTGAGCGTGTCAACAGCCTCGATCATGCCGTGGCGGAAAACCTGCACGTAGCCACGAGCGCCGCCCTCACGGGCGTCGTCGACCGTCGCGAATCCATCCAGGTTGTACCGGTCGTTCCAGCCGTTGGCGCCTATCGGCCTCAGCCTCACCCGGCTCTCCTCCACTTGCCCGAGGTCGACTCGAGCCCCAGGGTTCATGGCCGAGAAGGGGATGAGGTGCAGTGCTACGCGGCGCGTAGAGACGAGGGGGAAGGGCGTATCGTCACCGACGATCCGTCCGAGGCGCTCATCGCGAAACCGTCGGATCCGGTCCGCTACCAGCTGCGAACCGAGAAAGGCGGCGCGGATTTGATGCACGTCGAGGGGAGCCTTCTGCGCGCCGGACCGCGCGTAGAAGCGGGAGTCAGAACCGCAGGCGGTGACCATATGCGGCGCGTTCCAACTTCGAGGAATCCGCATGACGATCGCCGGGCCCAGACGGAACCCAGCCACTGGTCGGAACTCGACACCGTCGACTCGCGGATCGACCCCGCTTCGGAGCATGTTCTGGAGGCGCAGAATCTCCTGGTCAACGTTCTGAACATCAAGGCCGCAGACGTCGACTGCAACACCCTTGTCCTCGGCTACGCCGAAGACGATGTTGCCCCCAGCGCTGTTCGCGAAGGAGGCCGCGTCCGCGCTGAACTCTTTGCGGTCCGAGTCCTTCCCGGAGGGCAGGGCGACCTTGAAGTCCAGGGTCCTACACTCCGCAACAGCCTCAGAGACGAGCAACTCAAGCGTCTCCTTTGAAACCTCGTGAAGTCGATACCTGTCGAGCATGCTGCCTCCTGGGCTAGTCAGGTCGTAAAGAGCGACGCGACCTTTCCCTTCAACCACTCCCAATCCAGACTCCAGGGTCGCGAGGTGGAGTAGGTATCGCACAGGATGGAGTCGAGTTCCGAGAGTACGTCCGCACAACTCGTGAACCGCGCTTCTGGCCGTGGATCCGTCAACCGCCGAAAGAAGGCGTCTACTGGCGGCGGGATCCTCGGGTCACGATGAGCGAGCGGCGCGCGATCAGGCCGGCCAGTGAGCATCTCACCGAGCACGACGCCAACCGAGAAGAAGTCTGCGGCGGCACTGCCGTCACCTGTTGCCCACTGCTCGGGGGCGCAGTACGTCTCGGTACCGAGGCCGCCCATGGTGAGGACCATGGAGTGCCGGTTCACAAATTCTCCCAGACCGAAGTCTGTGAGCACGAGACGACCGGCATCGTCAATCAACAGGTTCTCCGGCTTCAGGTCACGGTGGTGGACGCCTGCGTCGTGGGCGATCTGCAGTCCCTCGAGGATCGTCGCCGTCGCGAGGAGCGCGCGGACCTGGTCGAAGACCAGGCGACGGCTTGCAAGGGCAGCGATGTGCCCGCGGAGGGAACCGCGCTTGAGGTAGGGCATGACGTAGTAGGGCGGGACGTGCGCCAGGTCCTCGTCCAACACTCGGATGATGCGATCGGAGTGAAGGGCTTTGGTCCCCTCGACCTCTCGGCGGAAGCGCGCCTGGTGGGTTCCCCAACCCGGCGCCTTCAGGAGCTTGATGGCGACATGCTGATTGGCCACCGAGTCCTCGGCGAGAAGCACGACACCGAAGCCCCCCTCCCCCAGCTTGCGAATCGGCCTGTAACGCGACGGAACGTCAGACTGGGAACGATCACGCTTCGAACGCCGCATGTGTGCCTCACTCGTTCTGGGGAGGGAAGCGCGGTTCACACGCGCTGATCCAGCCATAGCCGCTCCCTAACAGCAGGAATTCAGACTCGGGGGGAGCCTGATGGTGTCAAGCGCGCGCAGGTTGGCAGCCACTGGTCCTGCCCTAGGCTTTACGGCGCAAGGCTCTGCGGTGCTGGGCGTACGTACCAACCTAGCGGACGTGTTTGGGTCGACGCGCTATCGGCTCAGCACTTCCGTCAAGGAATCCGACGGTAGCAGCGGATACCGACAAACCGCGCGGCCTCTTCAATCAATGGGGCTGCCAAACTGACTGCCCCAGGAGGCCGGTCCCGCGCGGGGGTGGATGCCCATTTGGGGCTGCTGATACGCCGCTCTTGCTCGGCTGGTGAAGACTCTGAGCCTCGTCACCCCCCAGGACAGAGGACGCCGAGACCTGAGCTTTCTGCCAGCGGCCTCTCTACCCTCGACTTCCCCAGCAGAGAAGCTAATGCTCTCCAGCAAGGCAAGTTAGTTTCCCCTTGCGCAGTCTAGACTGGTGGTCTAGACTGCCAGTCTAGACTGGTGGTCTGTCAGGTTTGGCGGATCCGTGGAGAGAGCCCAGTGGCACCCATACTCGGAGTCCGTTCCACCCTCCTCTTGTCCGTCACGCTGCTACTGAGCAGTTGTGCTTGGGACGGCGTCGGCGCAAGCGACGCGCTCCACACGGAGCTCGCGCGCGACCTTGGAGGCCCCGAACGCGACGACGTCGGGGCGCTCTCGCTTGGTCGGCGGCTGTTGGCTCAACGAACCGCGCCGGTCTCCAGCGACTCGCTCACCCTCACCCATTGCTTTCGTCTAGCGCTCACCAACTCAGACTCCCTGCGCGCACGTGGCGAGGATCTATTTTCGAGCGAACTGCAGGAGCGCGAAGCGATCGCGTCGCTTCTTCCTAGCGTCTCTCTGTACGCCAACCACACCAAGGACTCCAACGCGATCCGATTCTCTGGGTTCGGCAGCTTCCAACCGAGTGAGCGGACCGGCTACGGATTCACTGTGACCGAGACCCTGGACCCGACGGTCTTCCCCAGGCTCGATGTGATCTCCGAAGTCCGTCGCATCCAGGCGCTCTCCCTGCGGGACGAGCGAGATAGGCTCCTCTTCGCCGTCGCATCCGACTTCTTCGCAGTGCTCGCGCTGGAGGCTGACGTTCGTGTCCTGCACGAGAGCTTGGTGAGTGCTCGCGAGTCAAGCCGAGTGCTCCGCGCGCGGAACACCAATGGCACTGCGCGGGAAGACGAAGCACTGCTCGCTGAGGCTAGCGCAGCGGAGGCCGAGTCGCGGCTCATTCGCGCGAGGGCAGAACGTGACCGTGCACGCGCCCAGCTCTCCACCAAGATCGGTCAGCCGCTTCCAGCCCGTCTCGACGACACCTACGAGGTGAGACCCGGACCACGAGACATTCCGCGGCTGATAGACCTCGCCTTACGGCAACGCTATGACCTCGAGGCGGCTCGTAGAGGTGTCGCAGAAGCCACCGCGCGAAAGCACTCGGCGATCGCCAGCTATCTTCCTCGCGCAGAGCTGATGTTCAACCACCTGACTGAGACCGAGGATGGCTTCAACAGCCAGTTGGACTGGACCTTGGGGCTCAACCTGAGCTGGACGCTGTTCGACTCCGGCGGCCGTGAGGCGAGGCTCGCCCGGGCGTATTCCGCGATTCGCCAGCGGGAGCACGAGCTGCGCGAACTGGAGAAGGGCATCCGTCTCGAAGTCGAAGACGCTGTGCTGGCATTCCAAGCCCTGGAGCAGGCGCTGCCCTCGCTGCGTTCGCAAGACCGCGCGGCAGGCGCCGCTCAGGAGGTGGTCAAGGCGCGCTTGGCGCTGGGCTCCGCCACGCAGTTGGAGGCGCTCGCGGCCAGCGCATCGCGAGAGAACGCGGCGCGGGATCTGACGCGAACGCTCCTGGCCCGAAAGCTCGCGGCGCTCCGCATTCGCCTGGCGGTCGGCGATCTCCGGCGTTCGGCCCCCGTCGCGGCGTTGGTGACCCATGAGTGACCCGAGCGCGACCAGCCCCGCGTTAGGCGTGTACGTGAGCCGGGAGTGGCTCGGAGCCGATACCCGGGTCGTGGTCGAGGAGTCCGTTGGCAGTCAGCAGACGCTGCGGCAACTCCAGGCAAGCTATCGGCGGGTGACGCCATGAGCGAGGCGCTTCGCTACGCTAGACGCCGTCCCCGAGAGGCGGTCCTCAGCATGCCCCGTGAGAGCTTTCAGCAACTTCCGCCCGAGCGCCGCGAGCGTCTCCTCGATGCAGCAGCAGAGGAGCTCACCGCTCACGGCCTTCTCGACGCGTCCATGAACAGGATCCTCAAGCGAGCTGGGTTCAGTAAGGGGGTCGCGTACCACTACTTCAATGACCGTGAGGACCTCCTCGTCACGGTCCTACGCGACCGGTTCTTGGGTGCTGTATCGGATCTGGAGATCGACCTCGAGGCCCTGTCCGCGGAGTCGTTCTGGGAAGACCTCAGTCGGCTCGTGGGGGCCGCCACTGAGCCCGCGAGGTGGGACTCCTCAGCCATAGAGGTCGCGAGGGCAGTGTGGCACCTCCCCCTGGAACACCGGACCCGAGGGGCGATGGGTGAGTTCTGGGAGGAGATGACCGGGTTGCTGCGCGGGATCATTCGTCGCGGGCAAGACCTAATGGTCGTCCGCTCGGACTTGCCGGAAGAGCTCCTCGTCTCCGCAGCGATGGCCGTCGGAGAGGTCGGGGACCGTTGGTTCGTGGAGCACTGGGATGCCGACCGACCTGCGGAGATGGAGCGATTGGGCCTTCAACTCGTCGACATGGTCCGCCGAGTCCTTGAACCAGGTGACGCGCTCCACAAGAACACTGCCTCTGCCGGAGAACGGCAGTCGTGACCTCTGGGGTCGTGCCATCGCAGAGTGCCACGCCAGACGGCCGAAGGGCGGTGTTCCACATGGAGCAGCTCTCCAAGACCTACGACATGGGAGCCGTTCAGGTACTGGCGCTGCGGGGCGTGGACCTCGACCTGTATGCCGGTGAACTCACCGTGCTCCTCGGCGCCTCTGGCAGCGGGAAATCGACGCTCCTCAACATCTTGGGGGGGCTAGACGTCGCCTCCGCCGGGCGAGTCTGGTTCTGCGACCAGGAGCTGACGAGCGCAGATGACGAGGTGCTCACCCGCTACCGCCGCGAAAACGTGGGGTTCGTGTTCCAGTTCTACAACCTGATCCCAAGCCTCACGGCCCGCGAGAACGTCGCCGTCGTGACCGAGATCGCGAAGGACCCCATGTCACCCGAAGATGCGCTAGCTCTCGTCGGGCTGGCAGAGCGCCTCGATCACTTCCCGGCTCAACTCTCCGGTGGGGAGCAGCAGCGGGTTGCGATCGCCCGCGCGATCGCGAAGCAGCCGACCGTGCTGCTCTGCGACGAGCCCACAGGTGCGCTGGACTCGAAGACAGGGGTGCTCGTGTTGCAGGCGCTGGAACGCATCAACACCGAGTTGGGCACGACGACAGCGGTCATTACCCACAACGCTGGCATCGCGGCCATGGCAGATCGGGTGGTCCACATCAGCGATGGCGCAGTGGCGGAGGTCGAGATCAACACAGCCAAGACGTCTGCTCGGGAGTTGAGTTGGTAGTGCGGAGCCTGGACCGCAAAGTGCTGAGGGACCTCTGGCAGATTCGAGGGCAGGCCCTGGCGATCGTCCTAGTCATCGTCGGCGGCGTCTCGACCTTCGTCATGTCCCTGTCGGCGGTTGACTCTCTGGAGAGCGCCAGGGCGCGGTTCTACCGCGACAATCGCTTCGCCGACGTGTTCTCAGACGTGAAGCGCGCCCCTGAGGGCGTCAGCGCACAGCTCGAGGGGATTCCGGGAGTCGAGCAGGTCGAGACGCGGGTGGTGGCGCCCGTCAGGCTCCGGGTGGAGGGGTTCGGCGACCCGATCACCGGCCAGTTGGTCTCCGTCTCGGGTCAGCCGGACGCGCTGAATCGGGTCTTCGTCAAGGCCGGGCGCATGCCCGCTCCCCACCGCGGGGACGAGGTCCTGCTCAGCGATGGCTTCGCAGGAGCCCACGGCCTGGGCCTCGGGGACACGCTCAGCGTTGTCGTCAACGGGCACAGGAGGGACCTGCGGATCGTCGGGGTCGCGCTCGCGCCGGACTTCGTGTTCCAGTTGGGCCCAGGCACCCTCCTCCCTGACTTCAAGCGCTACGCGATCCTGTGGATGGAGCGGGAGCCCCTCGGCACAGCCTTCGACATGGATGGCGCGTTCAACCAGGTGTCCATCTCGCTCGCCCCGCGCGCCTCGCCGGAAGACGTGCTAGAGCGTGTGGACGCGGCCTTGGCGCCGTACGGGGGCAAGGGGGCCTACGGCCGAAAGGACCAGCTCTCACACCGATACCTCAACGAAGAGTTCAAGACGCTCGCGCTGATGGCGCGGGTGCTGCCGCTGATCTTTCTCGGCGTGGCAGCCTTCCTCCTCAACGTGGTCGTCGCTCGCCTCATCAACACCCAGCGCGAGCAGATCGCGGTCCTCAAGGCCTTCGGGTATCGAAACGGCGAGGTAGGGTTCCACTACTGCAAGCTCGTAGTCGCGGTGGTCTTGATCGGGACGACCTGCGGGACGGCGCTCGGCGCAGTGCTCGGAGCAGGGACGACCAGCGTCTTCTTGGAGTTCTACCGGTTCCCGAGCGCCCCCTACGAGGTACGGGCATGGATCGTGGCCAGCGCGGCGCTAGTTACGCTCATGGCCGGGATCTCCGGCACACTCTTCTCCGTGTCGCGCGCCGTGCGACTCCCTCCCGCGGAGGCCATGCGACCGGAGCCTCCCGCAACCTACCGGGTCTCCCTCGTCGAGCAGCTGGGTCTGTCGCGGTTCTTCTCCCAGCCTGCGAGAATGGTCGTGCGCAGCCTCGAGCGACGCCCGGTCAACACCCTCCTCTCCGTAATCGGGGTCTCCTTCGCGGGGGGACTCGTCGTCCTTAGCGCCTCATTCTCTGACGCCGCGGACTACACGCTGAACGTCCAGTACAACCTCGTCCAACGGGAAGACCTGACCGTCGTCTTCACCGAGCCGACCTCACGTCGCGCCCTGTTCGAGATTGAGTCCATTGCCGGCGTGGAGCGCGGCGAACCCTACCGCGAGGTGCCTGTAGTCATGCGGCACGGACACCTGAGCCGGAGAACTGGGATTCGGGCCTCCGAACCCAAGAGCGTGCTTCGGCAGCTCATCGACGGTGACGACCGCGTCCTTCAGCCCCCACCTGCCGGCCTGTTGCTCAGCGCCGCGCTCGCCGACCTTCTGAAGGTCCGGCCCGGAGAGACGGTGACGGTCCAAGCCCTCGAAGGGACTCGCCGCGTCACCGAGATCCCGGTCGCAGGGCTCGTACACGACTATCTCGGCACCTCTGGCTACATGTCTCTGGACGCCCTGAACCGGCTGCTTGGGGAGGGGCACGCCGTCTCGGGCGCCGACCTGGCGATCGACCCGGGCCGTCAAGAGGAGATCCAACGTGCGCTCCTCAGACGACCTCGCGTCGCGGGAGTCACCAGCAGCGGAGGCTCCCTCGCGTCCACGCGGGAGGCCATGGACCGTCAGATGCTGACGTTCGCCTTCCTGAGCACGCTCTTGGCGGCCACGATCTCGTTCGCTGTCGTCTACAACGCTGCGCGAATCGCCCTCTCGGAGCGTTCGCGGGAGCTCGCCAGCCTCAGGGTCCTGGGATTCACCCGCTGGGAGGTGTCGACGATCCTCTTGGGCGAACTCGCGGTCATCACCGCGCTGGCGATTCCCTTGGGGTGGGGCCTTGGCGTGGTGTTGTGCTACGGGACGGTCCAAACGTGGCAGAACGAGATCATCCGCATCCCATTCGTGATCGAGCCCCAGACCTTCGCATTCAGCGCCGTGATCGTCGTCGCATCGGCCGGGCTCTCGGCGCTGATCGTGCGCCGTCGCTTGGACAGGCTCGACCTCGTCTCCGCGCTCAAGACTCGGGAGTAGGCTGTGAAGTGGATCCGTGGAATCATCCTAGTGACATTGGGCATGCTGTCGCTCATCGCGATCGCGTACGCCTTCATGCCCCGTGGGCCACTGGTGGACGTCGCCCAGGTGGAACAGGGTCCGCTCCGAGTCACCTTCCGAGAGGAAGGGAGGGCGCGTGTGCAGGACCGCTTCCTGGTGTCCGCCCCCGTCGCAGGAGTGGTCCGGCGGTCGAAGCTGGAAGTCGGTGACACCGTTCGACCAGGCGACGTGGTCGCCAGGCTCGCACCCCCTCCTCCGCGGCTGCTCGACCGCCGGGCGGAGGCGGAGGCCGAAGCCAAGGTCGCCGGCGCGACCGCACGCTTGGCTGAGTCCAGGCAACGCGCGGAGGCAGCGACCAGTGAGGCCTCGCTCGCCAGGACAGAGCTCGAACGAGCCCGGAGGCTCCTCGAGCAGCGGGCGACGACTGACGCCGACCTCGACGAAGTCCGAACGCTGTCAGGTGTGAAGGACGCGCTCCATTTAGCAGCCCAGTCCTCAGTAGCCGTAGCCCAGCACGAGCTACAGGCCGCTCAGGTCTACGGGCAGCGCTACGGGCTAGAGGGCAGTACAGCGGAGGAAGGCGCCGAGATCTGCACTCCAGCTGCAGGCAAAATCCTCCACGTGTTCCACGAGAGCGAAGGCGTCGTTGCCGGTGGATCCCCCTTGGTGGAGATAGGTGACCCAGGGGCGCTAGAGGTCGAGGTCGAGGTGCTCTCATCAGACGCAGCCCAAATCCACTCGGGGACGCGAGTGGTCCTTGACCGCTGGGGTGGGGACCCGCTCGAGGGCCGCGTCCGGGTCGTAGAGCCGGTCGCGTTCAAGAAGGTCTCGGCCTTGGGAGTCGAGGAACAACGTGTGTTGGTCATCGTCCAGATCACCACGGACCCGAAGAAGTGGAGGAGCCTTGGGGACAGATACCGCATCGAGGCGACGTTCGTGCTTTGGGAGCGAGAACAAGTGCTCAAGATCCCCAACAGCGCAATGTTCCGTGGTGATGGTCACTGGCGAGTCTATGTGCTGAACGGTGAGTCCGTCGAGCTACGCGAAGTCGAGATCGGTCAAAGGGGTGAGTTCGCGTCCGAAGTCCTGAGCGGGATGCGTGAGGGAGAGGTCGTCGTCGTCCACCCTGACGACCAGGTCGTCGTTGGTGGGCGCGTGCGGGTTCGGAAATGACGTCACCTCGCAATCTGGCTCTTGGTGGAGTCCTCAGGGAGTTCTAGCACGGGAACCAAGACCGCCCACCGCGCAGTGACCAAGCGCAAGCAGGAAGAAGCTGGCCAACGCTATGCGACTCGACAGGAAGGAGCCCATTCGTTGAGGGCTTCACCACCCGGGCCTTGAATCCTTCGACTGGCCCGGCCAGGCGGCTGGGCTGGTCGGAATGAGCGCCCTGACCTTCGAGCTGATCGAGGCGGGAGATGTGGGGCTGCCAGCTCGGCCGTTTGGGTCCGCTCGTGGTCGCAGGCCTCGCCGCCGTCGTCTTCTTCGCGCTGGAACCCGCGCTCAACACCTGATGGTCCCGCTCGAGCTGCTTGCTCGCGCGCTGCGCGGACCTCCGTGGCGATCGGCTTCACGTTCATAGTCGGCTTCTATGGCATGGTTCGTCATGAGCCTCCCCCCAGGGGCAACGAGGCTTGTCCGTGCCCTTCTTGCCCTACACCGGGCTCAACGTGTTCCTGCCGGTCGTCGCACCCCGGCTCGGAGTAGCTTGAGCTGCGAAGTCTCACTTCAAGCTGTCTTCCAATGCCCACAAGAAGCGCTCGTCCATGACAATCGCCTCTTGTTCGAGCCACATGTCGCGCTGCGAGAGGTCACGAACCCAGGGGGGAGTGTCCGGGGGCCACTCCATGACTGGCCACTGTCGCATCAATCCCTTCTCATCCGAGTAATCCTCCCAGAACTCGGGCACGAACCACCTGACCTCCGGCCTCCACCGTCGCAGATGAGAGACGATCGCAATCCCATTTGGATCCAGGTCTCCGAAGTGGATGAGCGGGACGTCAGCCATGCCCTCTAGAAGGTCCTTTGTTGTTCGGGTGTTCCAGCCCGGCACGTGAACCACCAGGACATCCTCTGGGGCTGGGCAGTCCAGGTACGCTCCCAGGTTCTCGATGGTTAGCACAGCGCGCGGGATGTCACCTGCTAGCTGCGTCCCATCGCGAAGGGCGCGATCACTCACAACAAGTTCGCCGAGCAACTGGGTAAGGCCACGAGCAGCAGTCACCAGACCATCGCGTTTGACGGCCAAACCTCGACTGGCTCGCATTCGTACCAACCCGTCATAGGTCACGTCAACGTCCTCTAGGACCAGCTGCTCGAACGGACCCAGGCGAGCCTTGGAGTGCTCAGCCACTGCAGCCGCAGCGGTTCTTCTGTTCAATCGACTCGGGAGTTCGAGCATGCTCGCAGCCTCGATTCGGTCGTGACGCTCTAGCTCTCGAAGTCCATTCGGCGTATAGGGAAGCTCCAATTCGCGCAGTCGCTCCGCAAAGTCGGACCACTCAGGCCATGCAGCGCTCAGCGTCGCTTCGACCGAGTCCCGAGCGACGTTGTCGAGCTCCAATACGCCGCTCCGGCGGCTGCGACGGGCCCAACCAAGGTCGAGCAAGGTGGACCACGCGCTCTCTTGATTCCTTCGCCGGCGAACCTCGCCCGTAAGCAGAAGCTCTACCAGTGCCAGAGCATGGGGCCTGGTCCCCCAGAATGTCATGGGTCGTGCCGCCTGGCTCGGCGCCCCGAGACATTCACGACCTCACGTCCCTCAGAATCCGTCGTCCGCTGCAAGGTATAGGTGGTGTTCCCGCTCGACGTGGCCACCTCTGGGGCTGCGGCCAGCAGCTGGAGATCGAGTGCTGCACACAGGTCGAATAGGACCCCCAGATTGTCGAGCGAGAGGCGATTGGCTTCGTCTAGGAACAAGAATCGGAGCGTTCCGGTCTCTCGGCGGGCACGGATCAGAGCAGCATCACGCTCCCACGCGGTCAAGACCACCATCATGATGGCTGCACCAACGCCAATCCCCTCGCCAGTAGACATCTGGGCTCCGTCTCGCACTTCCTCCCAATCGTCGGAGTTGCTTCTCCGCGCTTCGACCCTGAGCTTGAGGTACTCCCGGTAGTCCAGTATCCGCCGCCCGCCGTCTCGACGTCCTCCGTGCCGCCGGAACAGCTCGTCCAATGCCTCCTCGATGGACATGTCGGGACCGAACAAAGCGCCCTGTTGGTCCGGGTCTGACAAGGCTGAGAGGATCGAGCTCATGCTCTTCTCCCGTTCGCTCTTGACTCGGATCGCCTCGATGCTGCCGAAGCCAACCCCGCGCAGATCGCGGTTTAGCTTGGTGAGTAGGTTGTTCACCTTGCGGAGTCGTCCCTCGATCGCCCGCGCAACGTCTCGAGAGTCTCCGCGAAGCCGGTGTTCGTAGCGTTGGAGCTTGTCCACCAGGCGATCCAGGTAGCGGCGCAGCCTGCGCAACGCTTCAACTGGGTCTTCGACTTCACTGACGTGCTTGGGTACTCGCTCAGCAAGCCAAGCTCGGGTGTCGAGCCACGCGCGCACGTACTGATCACTCCCAGTCTCCGTGCTCGACTCGGCGATGAGACGCAGGGCCGCTGCTAAGCTCTCTCCGCCAGTAGCGCGCTGAAGTCGGTCAAGCATCAGCGCCCACCAATGCTTCCGGAGTTGGAATACATCGACACTGGCGTTCCCTGCGACCTCCTTCAACGCCTCATCCCCAAGAGCGGCCTCGAGCAGCCCCAGTTCGGCGCACCTAGCCTCCAACGCCTCCCAGCGGGCAACGGCCGGCCCGGCCTGCGCTTCTTGCTCAGTGCGCTCCTTGATCGCCGCCCCTACTCTCGTTTCGGCTGCCGCGACTTGGGGCTCGATGCTCGCGAGCAGGTTGCCGGCAGCCTTCGTAGCCTCTACTGCTGCGTCGTGCCCTGCGATCGCCGCGCGTGCGGCCGCCTTAGTCAATCGAAGTGCCTCGTCCGAAGCATCATCGACTCCGCAGGCTTCGATCTCCGCGTCCATGGCTCGTAGACGCGCGCGACTCCCTTCAACCCTCCCCTCTGCGTCTCGGAGATCCTTCTCCCGATCGTTCTCGTCTTCCTTCCGTCGGTTGCGCCTTTCCCGAGCCTTCTCCAAGAGTTTCTCTGCTGCCTCGACCTCTGCGTTGAGTGAGGCCAAGAGTTCCTCCTCTGCCCGAATCCTCTCCTCGGCGTCAGCGAATCCCAGAGCTTCGAGGTCACCCTTTACCGACTCTAGGTCAGCTTGGGGAGCGAGCCATGCGTCCCGAGTCCGTTGAGCATTCGCAACACGCTCCTCAAGTTCTCTGCGATCCGCAGCGTTGAGTGGAGGCGTGCGGAGATCGTCCAATCCACTGGCGACGATCTCCTGGTCAGACAGCAGGCGGTCAACCCGGCGACTCGCAGCAGCTGCAGCCGCGACCTCCTGCTTGAGTTGCGCAGCGCGTTCAGCATGTTCAGGAGGCGGCAAGAGGGTCGCGTCAGGCCAGACCTCCTCTAGCGCCTGCTTTCGTGTCCTCAGTTGCCCCCACCTGTCGGTGAGCAATCGCAACCTGGCTCGTGAGTCTTCCCTCTCAGCCTGGGTCTCGACGAGCTCGGCTTCAGCGCTGGCGAGTTGCTCTGCGGGAGGCGGCCCAACAAGCAGGTCACTGTTCGGGAGCAGAGAGCGAACGCTCTGAGCATCTGCCCCTAGCGTTCTGTGACGCTCACGCTTCTCAGTGAGTCTCTCGTCGAGACTCTTCTGCTGGGCCTCCAACCGGAGGATCACCTGCTCACGCGCTTGACGTCCAATGACGGGGGCGTCAGGGAGACGGGAGAGCCTGAGCCCGAGCCCTTCTTCTACAGCTACTGAACCTCTAAGAACCTGTCCAGCAGGCAAGTCCTCCGGAGAAATCCCCACCTCCCTGCCATTCAGGAGCAGAACGGAAGGAGGAGTGTCCGAATGTTGCGCGAGTTCCTGGGCAGCTGAGTCAGCATTCTCGACGAGGATTGCGTTAACAAGCGGCCCTAGCCGCGCCTCCACTTCGGCTGCTTCCTCTACCCCTACAGTCTCGAATCGTTCAACGAGGAGGCGCCCGTCTACTCGCTCACATGCCTCAGGGAGCCCCTGGGGGAAGCTCCCCCCCATGCTCCTCAGCTCCTGGAGCCGAGCCTCCAGGGTTACCGCCTCCTGTTCCGAATCGTCGATGCTCCGTTGGGAAAGGACCCGCTCCGACTCCAAGAACGCCAGCAAGGCGGACAAGTCCGCGGGGTTGTAAACTGACTTCTCCCACCTTCCAGCGAGTGACGTGACGGCTGCACTGAACCTCCGGTGCTCATCAACGCGCTCCTGTAGAAACTCCACCTTGTCTTGGATTGCCTGGATCGCGGCTGCGAGTCTCTGAAGGTTGGTCTTCTCTGCTGAAACTTCGTCCTGAGCATCAGACTCTGCTGCTGACGTGTCTCGCCTGGCGCGCTCAACGTCCTGGGGGTCATTCAGAGGCATGTCTGGGGTTGCCAGCCCTGCCCCAACGGTCGGGCTGCTTACGCCCTCCTGAGGCGGGCCTGGGGAAAGGACGGGCTCAAGGACCTCGACGCCTTGGGCGAGACCCTGACGGCGCGGGGCCGCGGGCGCCTCTTGGAGCTGGCCTACGAGCGCTACCGCGCCAAGGACGCGAGCGCTCACGCCAAGGCCTGCAAGACCGAGGGGATCGAGGCCGAGGGCCTGAGCCAGGATCCGGAGGCGCTGGGCGGCGAGCTGTGGACCGAGCGCTACGAGGTCTTGGCGCGGGGGGCAGGAGGCCTCCAGATCAAGAGCCTGATGAACGTGAAGGCTCGCGGGAAGGGCGGGAGCGGGGACCTGCGGCTGGCGATCGGGCGAGTCAACTTCGAGGTGCCCTTCGCCTTCGCTCGAGACGAGTCGGGCTGGCGGGTCGACTTCCCCCAGCCTCTCTACCCTGCCCTGCGAGCGATCGAGGGATTGGATCAGGCTCTAGCGCTGCTCAAGGAGGGTGACGCGGCCAAGGCCTTCGAGCTCTTGCGAGACGCGCCTGCCAGCAACGCCAAGGCCCGCCGAGCCCGCCTGGACGCGCTCCAAGCCCTCGCCCAGGCCGCGGTCGACAAGGCCGCCAAGTCGTCTCTCGAGGACCCTCTAGCTGCCGCCAAGGAGCTGGAGGCCTTCCAAGCCAAGTATGGCGACGCGATCGCGGGGACGGGGCTCGACGAGTCGATCCGCAAGGTCCTGGTCTCGCTCAAGGGTCCTGAGGCGACGACCGAGGAGCCGCCAGAGCGTGTCGCCGCGGCCGAGAAGAAGGCGGCCGCTGGGCGCGAGCGAGTCAAGGCTCTCCAGGAGCGGATTCGCTCGGAGAAGGGCGCGCTGACCAAGGCCCTGAGCGCCGAGCTCGAGCGCGCGCGCTCCGAGTCACGCAAGGCCCCCTTGGACATCAAGCTGACGCAGGGCTTCTCTCTGGCGGGCGCGGTGTTGGAGGATCGAAACGAGCAGGGGTTCAAGGTCAAGGCTGCGGAGGGTGCAGCGGCGCGGTCTTGGAGCAGCGTCCCCGAGGCGGTGGCCCTCAAGCTGCGCCAGCTGGGTGTCCGCGAGGACGACGCTCAGGACCAGCTCCGCTTCGGCTACTGGGCGCTCAAGCAGCGAATGTTCAAGGAGGCGGATCGAGCCTTCGAGCGGGCGATCAAGCTGGACGGCGCGCTCTCGAGCAAGGTCCCGAACGTGTCGGAGCTCGAAGAGGCCTCGCGCGTCTTCCAGGGGAAATATAGTCAAAAGGGGACGAGCGTCACGATCGAGTATCCCTTCCGCAAGCAGGACGAAGGGAAGGACTGGGCCTTCACGCCCTTTCGCGGGACCTCCGCCAAGGTCGTGGGCGGCGCGCTCGAGGCGACGGGCCGCGGGATCTTCCTCGTCGGGACCCAAGAGATCGGGTTCGACGGGCGCTGCGATCTCCAAGCCACCATCGAGAAGGTCACGGGCGACCACGGCGGCTGCTTCGGGATCGGGTTCGACTGCGACGGGAACGACGCAGTCTGGTATCTGGTCACGGTCTACCCCAAGTATCGCGCGCTGCGACTCCTCCGCTATCGGAACGGGAACCTAGAGACGCTCAAGGAGAAGCGGAAGGCTGTTCGCCCGACCGGGAGCACGGACATCCGGGTCGTGATTCGCGGGAACTCGCTCAAGGTCAGCTCACGGGGCCAAACGCGGATCGCGGTCAACATTCCCACCCCGACTTGGAACGGGACCCGGGTCTTCGTCGGCGGCGCGGGTCCCATGAAGTCGGCAGCGATTCGCCTGCGCAAGGTCAAGCTCCAAGGGCACGTTCGCTTCGCCTGGCTGCGGAAGTCCTTCGCGCGCCTGGACGCGCTCTTGTTCAAGGCGCTCAGCCGGGCCGGCGAGCTCCCGGTGTTCGGGGCCAGCGCGGCGGACCGTCCCATCGACACTTCGCTCTCCGCCGAGGACGAGTTCGGGCTCTCCAAGGTCTCGCCCCAAGCCCTCCAGGCCTACCGGAAGGCGGTCTCTCAGATCGGCAGCGAGGACTACCGGGTCCTCTACACGGTGGCTGACAACATAGGCAACGCGATTCGCCTCAGCCCTGACTTCGCCGCTGCTTACTACGTCCGCGCGCGACTTTTTCACAAGATCGGCAGCGCCTTCCTGGCCGAGCGCGACCTGGAGATCGCGTGCCGCCTGGCCCCGCGCTTCCACGAGGCCCAGGCGCTTCGGGCCCGGGTCCTGCTCGACATTGGCCGTCCCAAGGAGGCCCTGGTTCAAGCGGAGGCCGCGATCAAGAGCGCTCCGGGGGCTGCCGAGGGTTACATCGCGCGCGGTCTGGTCCGCTTCTCTCAAGACGAGTTGGAGGTCGCCCTCGAGGACCTCGAGTTGGCTCGGGCCCTGGCTCCTTGGGAGGAGGAGTTGGTGGGGCTGACTCGCAACGTCCAGAACGTGATCAACGGCCCTCCTTGGGCGCGGCGCTTCGAGGCCAAGACCGAGAACTACTTCGTCCAGACGAACGTCTCAGCGACCGCTGCCCAGGAGTATGCGGAGCTCTTGGAGGCGGGCCGGGCGCACTACGCCAAGACCTTCCCGCTTCCGGCGGACGGTCGTCGCTCCAAGGTCCTGATCTTCGACACTCAGGAGGGTTACCACGGCTATTCGGAGCTCAGCATCAACGATCGCGTGGAGTCCACCCTCGGGTGCTATCTGCCTCGCTACCGCCAGCTGCTCCTCTTCGAGGAGAAGGGGAGCAAGACGAGGGACAAGACGATCCAGGTCTTGCTCCACGAGGGCTTTCACCAGTTCATGCACCAGCTCGTGCCCGACAACGCGATTCCTTTCTGGTTGAACGAGGGCCTCGCCGAGTTCATGAGCGCCGTAGAGGTCAAGGGAGGACGTGTTGGTCGCACAGGCCTCGTCCTAGAGGGACGGCTTGACAACCTTCGCTACTTCGTCAAGGCCAACGGCAACCGCCCGATGTCCTTCCCCAAGATCATGCAAGAGACTCCGCAGGAGTTTTACTCAGGCACCGTGTGGGCCAAGTATGCCCAGGCCTGGAGCATGGTCCACTTCTTCAACCTCGGCGCGACGCCAGATACCAAGAGCCGCTACCAGCGCTATCTCAAGGCCTTGAGGGAGGGGACTCCAAGCAAGGACGCCTACGCTCAGTCTTGGAGCGGAGTGGACTGGAACGCGATCCAAAAGCGCTGGTGGGCCCACGTCGAGGCCATGAAGTAGGTCCCAGTTCCGTCCCAGCGTTTCACGCCCATGGGCAAATCTTGCCCATGCGACTTCATCGGCGAAACGCATTCCCCTTCTAACTCGAAGGGTTCCAGAAGTCGTCCAGGCGAGAATCCCTGAATCTGAGTCGTCTGTAGGGATGATTCGGAGGATCGAGAGAAGGGGCGTTGAGCCGAACAGCGAGGCACAATCACACGAGCCGTCCTCCCCAGACACGCGTCCGGGCCCGTAGGGTTCCAGAAGTCGACCGAGTCGGAATCGCCGATTCCAAGCCGCTCGTGAGGAGCGTTCGCGGAGTCGAGGAGGTGCGTTTGAGCCGAACGGCCGAGGCAGCCACACACGAAGGGTCCTTTCTGGACGCCACCAGAGTTCCAAGGCGCGCTTCAATCAGGCTCGAAGGGTTCCAGAATTCATCCAAGGGAGAATCGAGGATCCTGAGCCGTCTGTGCCGAGGATCGCGAAACCGAGGGGCGGAGCGTTGAGCCGAGTTTGGGCGAGGATCGACACGACGCGTCCTCCCTGGACACTTCCAGGTCTGCTCGCGGGCGCAACCGGGCTTTCCCTAACTAAGCAGCCTCCCGGTGGTAGTGGCGCAGGAGCCCGCCGAGGCGGGATCGACAGAGAAGTCTGCCCTCCTGCTGGCCGACGGTCGGCCCAGGGTCGATCAGGGCGCTATCGAGGCCCTGGTGGTTCCTCTCTCGGTGGTAGTGCTCGACGTATTGAGCAACCGCGTGGCGGAGGTGCCCTTCGCCCAGGATCACCATGCGACCGAGGCACTCGTGCTTGATCGAGCGCACGAAGCGCTCGGCGTAGGCGTTGAGGTTCGGGCTTCGGCGAGGCAAGGTCACGACCTGGACTCCGCTGTGCCTAAGAAGTTCCTTGAAGGCTGCGGTGAAGAGCGGATCCCGGTCGAGGATCAGGTGGGTCTTGCCCTGGAGGAAGCCGTCGAAGTCGTTGAGCAGGTTGCGAGCGACCTGAAGGACCCACTGGCCGTCGGGGTCGGGCTGGATCCCTGCTATATGAACTCTCCGCGTTCTGAGCTCCATGACAAAGAACACGGAGTAGCGGACGATTCCCCGCAGGGTCAAGACCTCGACCTGGAAGAAGTCACCAGCGGCCAAGCCTTCCCAGTGAGCAGCCAGGAATTCTCGCCATGAGGTGGAGCGGTTTCGCTCCGGGGCTGGGACGACGCCCTTGTCGTCCAGCACTCGCTTCACGGTGCTGCGGCTCGTGGAGTATCCGAGGTTGTGGAGGACGTCGCGGAGGCGGGTGTAGCCGAAGCCAGGGTTCTCGTGAGCGAGGCGGAGGAGGAGGGGCGCCAGCTGCTGGCGCCTCCGGGGGCGACCCAGGGGCTTGGAAGAGTGTTTCTCCGCAGCGAGGTTGCGATACCAGCGCAGGATCGTGTCCGGGGTCACCAACGAGGCGTAGCGAGCCAGGAGCGCCCTCCCAAGCGCCTTGCCAGCCTGAGCGAGCCGGTGACGCTGACGAGGCGTGTAGCGCAGCCTGCGGCCTCCGAGCTGCTCTCGGAGGGTCTCGTTCTCGGCCTGGAGGTAGGCGATCACCGTCTGCTGCTCCCGAGAGACCCAACCGACGGCCAAGAGGAGGAAGAATCGGACGACGTGAGGCATGTCCTCGGGGTAGCAGGCGGAGACGCCTCGTGCCTAACCAAGAGGATTCAACCGCACCAACGAGCAAGAGCACACGGCGGACCACGGCCCTCCGCGGCGCTATGGGCATTGCACCGCGTTTAGATGGTCGGGTGTTGGGAGGGCAGGAGTTAGGAGGGCAAGAATTCGGCGAGCTGATCGCGAATCATGTCTTCTCGCTGCCGCGAAGCGGCTTAGTTCAAGGCGAGCTGTCGGCTGCGCCGACAGCTACGCAGGGGTCGCGCGCGTGGATCCGCAGGATCCGCGCAAGCGGCGTTTTGGTTTCGACAGTTTGGCGAGCTGTCGGCTGCGCCGACAGCTACGCAGGGCCTTCCCGCCCGAGGCCCGGTTTTCTTGGCGATCTCGGCGCTTTGGCGCCACAAGTCTAGACTCGACGGCGAATCGGGCCTCAAAGCCATACTGCCTGGGGCCCTGAGCATACCGCCCCCGTCCCGGTGGTAAGGACTTACGGCAGGGACCGTACCGCCTTGGCGCCACGCCATACTGGGGTCGAATTGGGCGTCCTGGGTACCCAGAACTGGGCGCTCAGAACGGAATCCGAGAAGGGTTCCCTCGAATCGCTTCACCCTCTTCGTGTAGTCGCCGAGGGCGCGGCTGTCAATGTTCGCTCGCTTGGGTGAGCGCGATGGCCCGCTCGCGCTGCGGGTGCCATGATCCCTCCATGAGCTTCCAGCGGATCCGTTCAATAGAGATCGACGAGGGGTTCCTTGGCGGCTTCCAGCAGGAGCTGTCGGGCCACCTGAACTGCGTGATCGGCTCGCGCGGCTCGGGCAAGACCACCCTGCTCGAGTTCCTCCGCTACGCGCTGCAGGTGCCGGTCGAGGACTCGCGCAGCCTCGAGGGCCTGGTGAAGAAGAACCTCAAAGCGGGCAGGATCCGCGTCGAGGTCGAGACCCCCCTGGGGGTCTTTGTCGTTGAGCGCCAGGCCAAGTCCGCCCCCAAGGTCTTCGACGCCCAAGGCGCCCTGATCCACTCGCCCCCCGAGGGGCTGCTCAAGACCGGCGCATACGTCTACAGCCAGTCCGAGATCGAGGCCATGGCGAGCAAGCCCATGGATCGCCTGGCCCTGATCGACCGCTTCGCCCACGACGACCTCGAGACCGTCAAGGCGACCTTGGAGCGCCTCGACAGCCAGCTCCAAGTCTCAGCAGCGCAGCTCCAGAGCCTGCATGGAGAGGTGGGGGACGTGGAGGCGCTCCAGCACGACCTGGAGTCCGCCCGGATCAAGCGAAAGTCCTTCGAAGGAGGCCAGGTCGACACCAATGCGCAGCTTCAAGCCGCCACCGCTGCCGCTTCCGCCCGAGCTGAGGAGGAGCGCGTCGTCAAGAGCCTGGCGAAGGGGGCCAAGGCCACGGAGCTAGCCCTAGACGAGTCGCGAAGCCGAGCCCTTGAGGGTCTTCAGCCCCGCCCTGTGGGCGCGGCGTCTCCGAATCAGGACGTCTTGAAGCGGATCCAGGCTGCGCAAGAGCGTCTTCGACAAGCAATCGAGCGCCATATGGACGCCGCCCAGACAGAGGTGCGGGAGTTCCTCGAGGAGTGCCGCTCGGTTCGGCATGCGCTCTACGAGCGGCATCATGAGCAAGGCGCGGCCTTTTCGGAGTTGCTGAGGCAGCAGGAGGTCGCCAAGGCAGCCGCAGCGGCGATTCTGGAGGCCGACGCTGCCGTCGCGTCGCTTGAGGAGAAGGTTCGGGATCAGGAGGCACGCCTCGCTCAGCTCTCGCGACAGCGCCACGCGCGCCAAAGCCAGATCGCCCGACTCTCAGAGGCACGGGATCGCCGTCGCGCAACACGCCGCAGGGTCGTTGAGTTCCTCAACGAGAACCTCGTGGGCGCTGGAATTCGTATCGAATTCCAAGGTCAGGGCGACACTCAAGCCTTTGAGCAGGCGCTCTCCAACTTCTATCGAGGGACAGGGGAGACGGGCCAGAAGCGCGTGATTGCGGGCGTCGTCGAGCACCTAAGCCCTAGCGAGTTCGCGCGCCTCGTCGCGGAGAATGCAGCGGAAGAGCTCGCGACACTGACCCACGTGGAGCGGGCGCATGCCGAGTGGCTGATTCGTCACCTTCGTGGCAAGCCGGAGCACTACCAGATCGAGGTGCTCGACCTCCCTGACGTCCCCTCGATCCTGTTCAAGGACGGAGAGGAGTGGAAGTCTTCCCACGAACTCAGCACCGGGCAGAAGTTCTCGGCGATCCTCCCGATTCTCCTCCTGCAGAGTGACAAGCCTCTGATCTGTGACGAGCCTGAGAGCCACCTGGATCAAGACACCCTCATGGAGAAGATCGTTGACCCAATCAAGAAGCTCGCAGGCAAACGACAACTGATCTTCGCGACGCACAACGCGAACATTGTCGTCTTGGGAGACGCGGGGCAGACCCACGTCGTCGTCCTGGAGTCCACAGGGACCGCGGCCCGCGTGGTTCGCGCGGGGACCGTTGACGACGCCAAGGTCGAGATCGGAGCCCTACTGGAGGGCGGACCCGAGGCCTTCCGCGAGCGCGCACGCCGCTACGGAGGGAAGTATGAGTCCCGATCTTGAGGCGCTCGCGAAGCGACTGGATCGGGGCAGTTGGACCGAGCGCGAGGAAGCGCTGCGCAAGGTTCGGCGCCTCGCCGAGAGCCTGCCGCCAACAGCCTTGGAGGAGCTGCTCGAACCGCGCTTGAGCGTCCTGGCTGCCGACTCCAAGTGGGAGGTCCGCCGAGGTTTGGCGCGCGTGCTGGGGCACTACCGCAGCGCGAGTGCGCGAAACGTGATCGAGCGGCTGTGGGGCGACGACAACGCTCAGGTCTCCAAGACGGCCCAAGAAACGCGGAAGCGCTGGACGGCCGACGATCGCGAACTCGAGCGAAGGAGGGCGCTGGAAGAGACGCTCCCTGAGCGTCTTCGCGAGCTGCGCGACCGAGACCCCGAAACGGCCCAGGCCGCAGAAGAGCTGGCGTTCCGGCAGTCAGCGCTTTCGATCGGCGCTCTGGCTCACGACCTCGCGACCACCACCTTCAACCTCGTCAACCTCAGACGTCGCGCCGAAAGCCTGCTCGCCGACACCGACCCCGGCGAGCGAGAGCCGTTCCTCTCTGGCCTGGATCGGCAGATCGACCTCCTGAACGCGCTCGTGCAGGACTCGCGCTCCTACGCGGTGAGCGCCAACACCCCCTCGACTCAGACACCGCTCCGCCAGGCCGTAGAGAACGCGGTCGCGCGAAACCAGGCTCGACTGGAGGGAGTCACCGTGCGACTCAAGATCGGCGACGAGCTCGCCGCCTTCGTGCCTCGCGAGCCCTTCGAGCGAGCACTCGGGAATTTGCTCCGAAACGCGGGTGAGGCCTTCGAAGAGGGGCCGGGGAGCGTGATCGTTCGGGCATTCGAGGAGGACGAGTGGGTTGTGCTCGAAGTAGAGGACGACGGCATGGGTATGGAAGACCCGATTCGTTGCCTCCAGCCCTACGCCTCGACCAAGAAACGAGGAGGCGAGATTCACAGCGGCCTCGGGTTGCCAATCGTGCGCAGGATTGTGGAGACCGCTGGGGGAAGCCTGAGCATTCACTCAACGCTGGGAGCGGGCACGCGGGTTAGGCTGCAGCTCCCAAGGTGGAGCGCGTGATCCTCGTTGTCGAAGACCAAGAATCCATGCGTGGGATCCTCGCCGACCTCTTCCGTGGCGAGGGCTACGAGGTCGAGGTCGCCTCGGCGCGCAAGAGTGCAGAGAGCCTCCTGGCGCAGGGGGGCTTTCGACTCGCGATTCTGGACTACGAGATCCCCCTCGAGGATCGCCCGACCTCCTTCGCCTCCACTGCACAGGGCAAGGCCGTCATGGAGGCGGCAGAACGAGCGAAGGTTCCCTTCGTCGTTCTCACCGGCGTCGCCTACGACTGGCAGCAGGCCTTCGCCGCCCGCGCGGCTCTCGACTACTTGGACAAGTCCGACGCTCGCACCTTCGATCGGCTCCTCGAGATCGCGGCTCAGGTCTTCGCCAACCGCAGCGGAGGGCTCCCGCTTGAAGTGGAGCGCTACCAGGACGGCAACGTCATGCGGCTCCACAAGGATCGGCTCGTGCGGGTCTGGGTGACAGGCCAGCAGAGGCGCTATGAGGTGGTCGTCACAGAGGGAATCGAGCGCTCGCTCTACCACTTCGCGGAGGCGCAGGGCGAGGACATGCCCTGCACGTTCCCACACGTCCCCAATCCAGATTCGCGCCGCAGCGCAGCGCGTGACCTCCGGGCATGGCTTCGAGAACACTTCGAGCCTTCGACTCCGACCGATCCCAAGGCGCCAGTGATCTCGAACAACAGGGGTGGCTACTACTGCGAGGTCACCGTTCTCAACGAGCCCGACCCCTTCGAGTACGAAGAGCGACGGCGAGGCATGCGCGAGGCGGGAACCGAGATCAGTCCCGAGGCCAAAAGCGACGACGGGGAGTCAGACGGCTACCAGCGTCGCCGCCCACGTTAGCGTCGCCACCTCCGCCCGACTCCTCCCCCGCTCGGTCGGGGCGTGTGGCACACGCTCGCCCACGAATCTTGACGTAACTCCCCTGTTTTCGTTCCGCGGCCGAATCCGTGGGCGAGAAGGGCACTTCGTGTGCCCACGCTCGCACACGCTTTGACGCCGGTCAGACGGCGGCTAAGGACTTAGAGAGACTCCGAGGAAATCTCGGAGCGAGATCCAGCCGAAACGGGCCGAATCCGTGGGCGGGCCCCGCCCACGCCCCCCACGCGCCCACACTTTCTCCGACTGGCAAAGACTTACAGCGACACGACCAGGGAGCGTGTGCCGATCGTGGGCCACACGATCTTGCAAACACTGTGTTCCCAGAGCGTTAGGGAGTTTTCGAGCAAAACCACGGCAGTCCTTAGAGGAGGTGCGAAATGCACATTACCCAAGGGCACGAAACGCTCGAAGAACTGCTGACCCGAATCCACGACCCCGCTGCGGACACCTGCAGCACGCCGCCGCCGTGGGTGACCCAAGACCCGGAGTGGTCTGTCGCCCTCAGGCGCCTCTCTCCCTTGCTCGAGACGCAGAGCCAGGGGGTGGGGCAATGACCCGCGCTGGCAAGCGCCTCAGCCAGATTGAGGCACTCAGAGAGGAGATCTGTCGGCTTCGCCTGCAGCTCGAGTCCGACACCTATCAGTTCGAGGCCCTCGCGGCCTGGGCCTTGGAGGCGGGCGCCGACCCCGACGACGTCGTCGGGGACCTGCACGAAGCCGCCGAGCGTGCGGTGTGGTCCATGTCGCTCGAGTTCGGGTTCGAGCGAGGTGCGGCATGAGGCGCACCGTGTTCTCGATCCCTCCCGAGCAGCGGGAGCGGATTCGTCAGGGGATCTTGGAGCTGGAGCGCGAGGGCGAACGCGCCTCGGTCCGCTTGATTCGTGAACGCGTTGGTGGCTCCACCGACGTGATCGCGTTCTTGGTGCGGGCCGTTGCGGCAGGCTTCATTTCGCCCGAAGAGCCGTGGGACGGGCGGGTGGCTCCCCTCGACCTGAGGGAGGCGATCCGGGCAGCTACCACCCACGACGACCACGTTCGGATCCACCAAGAGGTGGCCGCCCGAGTGGCGTGCGGGGACATGAAGCCCCAGATCGCAAAGTCGATCCAGGACAGCATGACGGCGGCGCGGCTCAGCGCGAAGGCGGCCCTGGAAGCGAGCCCGCCGGTTCACGGCGAGGACTCGGTTCAACTCGTCGACCGGGCGACCTTCTTGATCTCTCGCGTCGTGAACCGGATCGCCTCGCCCTCGATCCTCGAAGAGGTCCAGGCCTTCGTCTACGACGCCGGACGCCGCGACCTCGACGAGTTCCCGAACCCCACGATCGACGAGGTCAGCCACCTCCGAGGGGAGGGGCTGCCCTCGTGAACTCCCCCACCACGTGGGGGCGGGGAGTGCGAGCGCGGCTCGCACTCCCCGAGGTTCCCCCAATGATCCGCTCGCTCCTCACGGAGCGTGACGGGACCGAGAGCTGCGCAGCCTGCTTGCGGATAGGCCTCACGCCGCCTGCCAGCGAGCCGCTCGAGGTCGACCACAAGCAGCCGATCTCGCTGGGTGGCGACAACCACTGGACCAACCTCCAGATCCTCTGCCGCTACCACAACCGCAGCCGAGGCAACCGGCCCGTCGACCCGCGTCGGCTTCCGACTTGGTTGGCGCAGTTGGCCCGAGAGCGACGACTCAAGGCACACGTCGCCTGGTGTGAAGCCTGTGGTCACGTCTGGAGCCCAGTCAGCAAGTGGCTCGCCTCTCAGGTTGAGGTGCTGCTAGCGAACGAGTCGGCGTCATGAGCGGCTCGCTCGACGATCTCGAAGACCTCGGCTACCTCCAGGGTGAGCCGCGGCACCGCCAAGGAACCTGCGCGCAGCGCTCGCTGGGGTTTGAGCCCTGGTGGGGCCAGCGCCTCGTGCGACGCTCCGACGCTCCGTGCCGAGTCCTCGTCGCGGCGCGACAGGTGGGCAAGAGCTACCTCGCTGCACACCTGGTGATCGAGGTGGCGCTGGGACAGCCGGGGTCCTACTCGGTCCTCCTGACGCCGACCTACCTCCACGCTCGCCCCGCGATCGACACCCTGCGGCGGATCTGCCTCCACCTCCCCGACTGCGAGTGGCGAGAGCAGCAGAAGCGACTGGTGTTCGGGAACGGCTCGATCCTCCAGGTCTTCTCGGCAGACCGGCCCCATGCGGTTCGCGGTCCCGCCCTCTCCGGCATTCTCTGGGTCGACGAGGCGGCCTTCCTGCGGCCAGCCGCCTGGGAAGCAGCCCTGGGTGCGCTGAGCTCCTCGCAGAACCCGCGCAAGCTCCTGACCACCTCACCGCTGGGCAAGAACTGGGTCTTCAAGGAGTTCGTCACCGGCAACGCAGGCAACGAGCCCTTCCGCTTTCGCTCGGCGGACAGTCCCTACGTCAACCAGGAGGAGGTCGCTCGCAACCGCGCCAAAATGACGCCAGAGCGAGCCGCGCAGGAGTTCGACGCCGAGTTCGTCGATTCGCTCTTGCTCGTGTTCCCTGACCTCTCGCGGCTCTTCGTGAAGACCGTGGGGACGCACCCAGAGACCCCCAAGCGAGCGCTTGGGGTCGACCTCGGCAAGGACCAGGACTGGACCGTCGTCGTCTTGATCAATGAGTTCGGCGAGGCCGAGGTCCTGGGGCGCTGGCGCCACGTCAATTGGCCCGAGACCGAATCGCGGATCCTCGACCTGATCGAGACTCACCAGGTCTCGATCACCTGCGTCGATAAGGCCTACGTCGGCGGCTACCTGATCGACCGCCTCAAGGCCTTGGGCAAGAGCGTGCTCGAGCTGGCCACCAGCTCGCGCCAGCTCAAGGCACGTGTCATTGAGACCCTTCGTGCCGACGTCCAGCACCAACGTGTCCACGTCCTCGAGAACGAGCACTCGGATCAGCTCCACTATGAGCTGAGCCGCTTCCAGGCCACGCAGCACGCTGTCCACGGACGACTAGAGACGCGCTACGAGTCTCCTGAGGTCCGCGGCGAGCACGACGACTGCGTGATCGCGCTGGCGCTGGCGAACTGGGTCCGCCACCACGGCTTGGTCGGGCCCAAGCCCGTCCGGGCCGATATCCGTCGCTACGTCGCGTCCGCCAAGCGGATCTTCGGCAACGACCACTGGCCGAAGACGCCAGGTCCCGACGGCGGCTACTACGGGCCGGGGTTCCTCCTATGAGCGACCCCGCGAGAGACGCGCGGCCCTTCGGCCGCGCCCCAAGCAGCGGCGGCGACTCGCTCAACGTCCGAGCCTCGGCGGCCTTCGAGCACTTCGTCGGGCAGCAGCTCCGCCACCCCAATCCCGCCCGCGTTCCCCTGTCCTACCTCCGCGCCATGGACGACCACGCCATGGTCTACCTCGCGGAGCGCACGGTGACCGGCGTCGTTCGGCGCCCCGACCTCTACTACGTCGCCCACACCGATCCGCGGATCGTGAAGGAGACCGAGGAGTGGCTCTGGCCACTGCTCCCGAGCCTCCTGGGCTCGATCGCGCGGGCCTACGCCTTCGGCGCGATCCCCGTGGTCTGCAATTGGACCTGCGAGGACCTCGCCCACGACGAGCTGCGCTGGCCGGATCACGTTCACTACAGCTCGGCCCACGAACTGTGGCCCGAGGACGTTGACGTCGAGACCCGAAACGACGCGTTGATCGCGCTGCGCCACGAGGGCAAGCGCTACCTCGCCGAGCGGGCCCACGTCTTCGTCTGGGACTTCGCCTTTGGCTCCTGGCGAGGCCGTGCCGCCCGGCGTCGGGCCTGGTGCGACTACTGCCGGAGCCTTTCCACGGAGCTGCTCCAGCTCCGCTACCTCGAGCGGAGCGTGGACTCGCCTCGCGTCGGCTACGCGCCTGCTGGCTTCGTTGCGACGGGCGGGACCGAGGTCGACGCGATCGACCACATGAACCAGCTCTTGGGCACCCTCCAAGGCTCGGGAGCAGTCACCTTCCCGTCTGAGCGCGACGAGAAGGGGAACCTCGTCTACGACGTTCGCCTCCTCGACGGGCCCGACCGCCAGACCGTCTGGGAGCGCTCGCTGAGCCGCTACGACGCGGGGATCCTCCGCGCCTACCTCGTCCCACCACGACTTGCGGGCCTGGAGGAGATCGCCGCCACGGGGGCCCGAACCCTCGACGGCATGCTCAAGGAGTTCATACAGGACCTGGCGCAGTTCGCAGGCGATCAGCTCACCCAGCTCGTCGCCAAGGTCCACCGCCACAACCATCCCGAAACCCGCGTCCCGCCGCCCGAGGTCAAGGCCTACGAGGTCCCCGCGTCGGTTCGCAAGCTCTACCTGGAAGTCCTGCGGCTCGTATCCGCAGCCAAGCGAGAGGAGTCCCCAGCCGACTGGGTCGACGTTCCCTCCCTCCTCGATCAACTCGGTGTCCCCCTCCGTCGAGAGCCGCTCCGCGGCTCCAGCTCCGCCCCGACAGGGCGACCTCCCGACCTGACAGGCGGGAGGCAAGCGCGCCGCGAAGCGGCGCGGAGTGAGGACCCGAGCCCCGATCTAGAAGGAGGTGAGTCGTGAGTCGACTTATCAGTGTGTTGGTGTTGGTGGTGTGTTTTGGCGGGTTCGCCTGGGGGGCGGACTTGCCGCCGGTGGACCGAAAGCCCCCTGGGGCGGAAGGGAGTGGGGTCACTGAGGCGGTGACCAAGGAAGAGGAGGGCTTGGACGACTTCTCGTTCGACGCCTTCCGGGATCTGGTGCTCGGGCGGACGACGGTCCGCGGAGCGCTCAGCGCGGGGTATTCCTACAACCTCGCGGATCCGGAGCAGCACCGAGGCGGGAACGCGCTTCGGCTGAGCGACCCGGATCACAACAGCTTCGCCCTGACCCACGCGGTCTTGGGGTTGGAGCGTCGGGTCGATCCGAACAGCGACGTGGACGTGGGCTATGGCCTCGATCTCACGGTCGGTCGGGTCGTGGACGAGGCCTACGACGACGGCCTCCTCCAGTCGCGAGGGATCGCGGTCGGGCAAGCCTACGTGGACCTCAAGACGCCGCTCTTCGGCGGAATGAAGTTCCGAGCAGGTAAGGAATACGGATGGTTCGGGCTCGACTCGGTCGACCTGAGCCGCAACTTCCACCAGTCGCTCAGCTACGCAGCGCTCTCGGCGCCGCGAACCCTCGTGGGGGTCTCGGCCGAGATCGAGCTCCTGGACGGGGTGACCTACGCCCAATACCTGGTCAACGGGTCTGACCTCGCGATCGACGACAACGACGCCAAGTCGCTGGCGGGCCGCCTGCGCCTGGCCTCGGATCGAGGGTCGCTCACGCTGAGCTACATGCTTGGCGCCGATCGTTTCGACAGCGAAGGCGAGCTGAGTTGGATCGCGGAAGCCGTCGCGACCTACCAGCTGACGGACACCCTGTCTGTCGGCGGCTTGGTCCGCGTCGGCCAGGAGGAGGTCAACGGGTCGGTCCGTGAGTTCGGCCTCCTCGAGGCCCAGGCTCGGGTCTCGCTCTTCGACGGCCTGCTCCACCTCGGGGCACGGGCCAGCGTCCTCCACGACGAGGACGGAATGATCACGGGACGCGACCAGTCGCTCTTCGAGATCACGGCGACGGCTGAGCTGCGCTTGGCTGAGCAGTTTGGCGTCGGCGCGGAGTTCCGTCACGACGAGTCGTCCGAGGACGACGCTTTCGGCGGGAGTCGAGGTGCTGCCACGCGCAGCAGCCAAGACACCCTCTCGTTCTTCGTTCGCGTCCGCTTCTAACCCTCTCTTCCGCAAGGGGCGGGGCCGTCAGGCCCCGCCCCGCCTGGAGGCCCTATGCCTACTCAGCTCTCCGCCCTTCACCTCCCGCTGGTCTCGAGCCGGCTGATCGTTGATCGCACCACCCCGGGTCGGATCCTGGGCGTCTCGATCCTGACCACGGGCCCCGCCAAGGGGCATGGGTTCGACGTCGACGAAAACCTCGTCGAGCGCGTCGTCCACCTCGGCCAAGGAATCAGGGGCCGCTGGACCCACGGGGCTCCAGGAGCCAGCGCGCTCGGTCGCCACCTCGGCGAGTGGTCGAACCTCCGCACCCAACGCTTCTCGGTCTGCAGGTCCTGCCAGCTTGAAGCAGAGACCCCGCACTGCGGCCAGTGCGGCGCCAAGACGGAGGCCGCCCTGAGGGCGCTGGGCGACTTCGCGTTCAGCGCCAGCGCCTGGAAGCTCAAGCCCGACGGGCTCGACGTGCCTGCCCCCGAATACCTCATGACTCGGGCCGAGGAGGACCCGCGCAGCCTGGGGATCTCGATCGTGGCGCCTCTGCGCCTGGAGGCTGAGCCGGGCAACAGCGACACCCCTCGGACGCTGGCCCGAATCGTGGGCGACGAGCTGCTGCGCGCTGACTGGGTCGCGGACCCCGCCGCCAATCCCACCGGGCTCTCCCAGGACGCAGGCGAGGAGCCCTTCCTTCCCCACCTGGACCGGCTCGTGGCCACCCGAGGCGAGGAGGGAGCCCGGCTCCACATGCTCGGGGTCCTGGCGCGCTACTTCGGCGACGAGGCCGAGGAACCCGCTGCCGCGCCGCCTCCCGTGCTCAGCCCGTCGGCGGAGGACGTTGCAGCTCTCCGGAACGAGCTGGCCAGCCTTCGCGCCGAGGTCGAAGGAGTCCGGCGCGAGACCCGGAGCCTGTCCGTTGGGCTGGCTGCCGAGCGGATCCGCTTCCTCAAGCGCCAGGCTGCGGCCCTCGACGCCCCCGTCACGGCAGACGAGATCGCCTCGCTGGAAGCGCTCGCAGACCAGGGCAACTACGCCGCCGTTCGGACACGCGCCGAAGCCTGCCTGGCCAGGTGCGAGGCCAAGCAGCAGGCCCCCCACGAGGCGGTCGCGGTCGTGCCGCTCCGCGTCCAGCCAACCGCCGAAGACTCACTCGCCGTGCAGGCCCGCGTCTTCGACGCCTCGCGGCGCGTGCTGCCGCCCCTCCCTTCCCTCTCCCCCACCCCGACTGCCCAAGGAGGCCGCCATGAGAGTTCCTGAGATCACGACGCGGGAGCACCGTCCCCGTCGCTACCTGGTCAATGACCAGGTCTACGTCCGGCACAAGGACGTGGTCCTCGAGGCGGACACCGAGTCGCCGATGGTTCCCGTGGACAAGATCCGCGCGGGCACGGTTCTGGTCGCAGCTCAGCGCTCCTCGACCTTCGTGGTCGCGACGGACGACCGCGCCGAACGGTGTCGCCCTGCGCGGCTGGTGTCGCTGGCTCCCGCCGACGCCCAGTGGGCCAACTCGGTCCTGACGGCCTCGCTGGGCCGGGACACGGGCTTCGCGGTCGTGCTCGACGCCAACGCGGTCGACACCGCTGCGGTCGTGGATCAGCTCAACCAGAACCTGGCCTTCTCGGTCCACTTCCTCGCGGACGAGGACCCCAACGGCCTGGTGCGAATCCGAACCCGCTCCAGCGGCGCGGACGCCTTCCTGCACGTCGCCAGCAGCTACGTCCAGGCCTTCGGCCCCAAGGGCACGGCTGCGATCGGTCGCGACCCCGTGGTCTGTGTCGCCGACGACCTCGGCGAGCTGAAAGACGTCGAAGGACGAGCGGCCCAGTCCCTCGTTCCCACGATCGCGGCGGGTCACTTCCGCGAGTCCGAACTGATCGCCCTCCCCCCAGAGACGCGCCGGGTCCTCGCCCGCCGTGGCTCGCTCTTCTCCTAGGAGGCAGCTATGGCTGAGACCCCTATCGAACAGCTCCTCGGCGTCGACACCCTGACCGGCCTGATTCGGCGCTTCGCTGACCAGGCAGACAACCGAGCCTGCACGGCGCTCTTCGCCGCTCACGCCAAGCAGATCCTCCCTCGGGGGCGATCCGCCAAGTGGGACGAAGTGCAGTTCTCGCGCCACCTCGCTCCCGTGACCGGGATCGAGAGCCCACACACCCAGGCCAGGCGCCTGGGGGTCAAGCAGCGCGCGAGCCCCATGGCCATGGTCAAGCTCTACAAGGACCTCCCCTCGAGCCACCTGTTCTTGAATCGGGCCCCGGGCGCGGACACCCAGGAGGCGTCGGCGATCCTCGCGGACGAACTCCAGGACCTCGCCAACCTGATCGAGAACACCAAGGAGTTCCTCGCCTGCGGGACCTTGCTCGGTCGGCTGCGGGTGAACCAGCAGACGGTGCCTGGGTCTGAGATCGAGTTCGACCTCGACTGGGACGTGCCCGAGACGGCGTCCGTCGACTGGGGGGACAAAACGGCGCTTCTCCGCTCGGAGGAGTTCGGTCGCCTCAAGAAGGTGTTCAAGGATCAGAGCGGAATCCGCGCGGGCGAGGTGATCGCCAACGCGGACACCGAGGGCCTCCTGGTCAAGAACGAGGAGATCAAGGGCTTCGCCAAGGAGGTCCTGAGCCTTCAGATCCTCCAAGGCGGACCGAGGCAGGGCGCGAGCCCACACTGGTCCGGCCTGGGTGGCTTCCAGTGGCGCTTCACCGACGGGAGCTACAAGCCCGAGAAGGGTCCCGTCACCGACTACTGGCCCGGCGACACCGCGCTCGTGCTGCCCGACGCAGCCCGCCTGCGGAGCGTCTTGGGCTGGGCGGAAGGTCGAGTGTTTGTGCCAGGCGGGAGTGTCTTCGCGTCCGCGGAGCAGGCCACGAGCCTGATCCGTGAGGCGCGGGGCTACTACGCCTACGCCCAGCTCCGCAGCGATCCCGTGGGCGTCCGGGTCTATGCGGGGTGGTACGGCCTGCCCGTGATCCTCAACCCGCAGGGCCTCCTGCGGGTCCGCACGCGACCCCAGGCGGCGCCTGCGCCGACCCCTGCTCCCTAAGTGTCCTCAGCGGTCACGTCAGCCCGCTCGCGGGCTGGCGTGGCCCCTCTCCCCCGAAAGGAGGTCTCGCCATGTGGCCTCGCGGTACCGCCCTCGTTCCCGACCTCAAACGCGTCGCCCAGCTCACCGGCGCTACGCACCTGCGCAACCTCGAAGCGTCGGGCCAGCTCCAGCTCAAGGACCTCTTGGTCACCGCCTCCGACGCGATCTTGGATCGGGCCTGGGCAGAAGGAGACGCGGTCGCTGGCGTCGACGCCTCGCTCTACGAGCGGGCCGTGGCGTTCCAGTTCCTCGGGCTCTTGGCTGCGCAGAACTACCTCCGCAGCGGCGACAGCGCCGAGGTCGCCATGCAGCGCTACTTCGGGCTCAGCGATCGCTACTACACCCAGGTCCGCGTTCGCCGCCAAGACGGGGGCGTAGGGCCCGTGCGCCGAGGACAAACCCCTCGGATCCACCACCCCAGCGGGCCCTTTCGGCCTCACCCGGACGCGCTGTGACTCGCGCTAGCTCCTGGCCGCGTGGTCCGCCCTGCTCACCCCCGTCCCCACTCCCCTCTCTCTCGCTTCCCCCTCTCCCTCTGCTGCTGGAGGCCCCATGGCCTGCTCGAAACCCACCACCCCCTGGACCCTCTACCGAGGTGACGCCTTGCGCCGCCTCGCCTCCCTCGAACCCGAGTCGATCGACGCGATCGTGACGGACCCGCCCTACTGCGCAGGCGGCTTCACCGAGAAGGAGAAGCAAGCCGCCAAGTGCATGGGGATCACGAACAAGCCCAAGGAGGAGTGGTTCGTGGGCGACAACATGGGCACGGCAGGCCTCTGCTTCCTGCTCCGCTCCGTCGCCTGCGAGGCGCTCCGTCTGCTCAAGCCGGGTGGCTCGCTGCTCGTGTTCTGTGATTGGCGCATGGTCTCGGCCCTCGCGCCCGCGCTCGAGTCCGCGGGACTCCGGCACCAGAACCTGATCGTCTGGGACAAGGGCAGCATTGGCCTGGGGCGGGGCTTCCGCCCGCGTCACGAGCTGGTGCTGCACTTCACCAAGGGCGGCAGCAAGGCCCGCTACTTCACGCGCTCGGGCTCGAACCTGATCGCTTGCAAGCGGGTCCCTGGCCGCACGCGGAATCACCCCACCGAGAAGCCGGTGGAGGTGTTCGAGAAGCTCCTGGAGGTCGTCTGTCCCGAGGGCGGCACCGTCCTCGATCCCTTCGCGGGCAGCGCCGCCAGCGGCGAGGCCGCCCTCCGCTCAGGGCGGAACTGGATCGGCGTCGAGCTCTCGGGCGAGTTCTGCCGCAAGAGCCGCCAGCGACTCCGACAGGTCGCCAGCGAGGTCGCGGCCTAGACGCCTGTTCGGTCCGTCTCGGCTGAGCGGGGCGGCGTCTCGCCGCCCCGCTCCAGCCCTTCCCACGTTCTCAGGAGGTGCCCGTGAGGCTCCATGTTCGTTCCTTCTCTCGCCGCTGGGCGCTGCGTGTCCAGCAGCTCTACGCCCGCGCGATCCTCTCGGGGCCACCACCCAAGCGTGGCGGCGTTCCCGGGGGCACCCTCTCGAGCCGCGTCCTGGACGCGAGCCTGATCTCGTTTCGCCGCTGGGGCTTCGTGTTCTCGCCGAGCAAGCTCGGCGCGAAGTTCCGCTTCTGGTGGAAGGGAACCCGTCGCCAGGGAGGTCGTGGGCGGACGGTTTCGCTCAACGAGGCGCAGCTGGCGGAAGACCTCCGTCGCGAGCTGCTCGCTCAGATCCGCCGGGCGGATCGCTCGTGAGCCTCCTCCCCACGGTCACGCACGAGCTGGAGGCGCTCGTCGCGCAGGCCCTGAGCCTCCCCCCAGAGGCCGTCTATACCGGCCCGGAGCCGCGTCACGTCCCTCGCAACGGGCTGGAGGTGTGGCTGGAGCCGCTCCGGCCCCAGCAGCCTGAGCCTGGCGTCTCGGCCTATCTCTACGCGCTCCACCTTCGCCAACTGGTGGTGGATCAAGCCGCGGGCTCGTTCGGGGCCGCGTCGCTTGCACTCTTTGAGCGAGCCGACGTGCTGCGAGCTGCCCTCGACGGAGCGCGTCCCTTCGCCGATCGCGTCCCCGCCTTGATCGGGACAGCGCTTGAAGGCGGGCAGCTCGCGACTCGCGACCAAGAACTCTCCCTGGAACTCGACATTAAGGCGGTGGTCTATGACTGATCTCAAGAAGCCCCAGGCGGCCTGGATTCGGCTCGTGGGGCACGAGCTGGCAGCGAGCTACCTCGCCGTTCTTGGCGAGCTGCGCGAGCTGGAGTGCCGCTACACCCAGGAGCGGACTCGCGTTCTCGTCCTAGGCGATGCCGTCGTCGCGGGACCCAAGGGGATTCGGCTTCAAGGCGTTGAACTGGGGCGCAACACCGCCGCTGATGGCTCGCTCTGGGTGTCGATCGACGCCCAGCGTGGCGTCCGCCTGGCCACGGCTCCCGGCCTCCAAGGTCAGGTCGCTAAGGGTCCTCAGGGCCAGCTGCAGCCCGTCGGGGGGTCAGGGCTCAGCGGGGGCTGGGACCCGCCGCCAGGCAACGCCGTCCTTCAAGACGTCCGGGTCGTGGTCGTGCCGGACTGGGTGGCTCGCGTCGACGGCGTCTGGGACGGGAGCGAGCCGCAAGACCGCGAGGCCCGCCGCGTGTTCCTCGACGCGCTCGCCTTCGCCGCTGAGCGGCTTCGCGAGGCCCGCTTCACGGTCCTCGACGCGCTCCGAGAGTGGGCGCAGCTTCGGGGGAGCGAGTTCCTCGGCATTGCCGTCGCGGACCTCGCCCGAGAGCAGGTCGTCCGTGACCCCAGCGGATCGGTCTCCCGCTCCCGCCAGGGCTTCCTCGCCGACGTCGCAGCCGCCATGCACGCCGAGAGCAACGCGGGTCCGCAGAGCGTCGCGCCTCGAACCATCGTCGCAGCAGCCGCTGCCTTCGCTGCAGGGAACCGCGGTCGCGCACGCCTTCGCCCCTTTCAGCCCGGCCCAGCCTGCCCCGTGGCTCGTTGGAGCTTCCGCTGCACGCAGGGCGCGGAGCAAGGACAGGGCGGCCTCGAGGAGTTCGCCTGTGTCGCGAGGCTCCGGGGCAGCGAGGAGACCCTCCGCTTCGAGGGCGTGCGGATCGGCTTTCCCTTCGTGGGCCCTCGTGACTTCGGCCCGCTCCTGCTGGAGCGTGACCCCAGCAAGAAGGGCGACCCCCAGGACCAGCTCCTCGGCGACCTCGCCGGGCTGACCCTCGGCGGCGAGCGATCGACCAACACCGACGGCGGCGTCCTCCACTGGCAGCTCCTCAAGGAGCCCGCAGGCACCTGGGCGGTCGAGTTCTACATGAGCCTGGCTCTGGGGTCGGGTGACCTCGTCGCCAGGGCCGAGGGCGTTCAACCCGGCGCTCCCTTCCGAGCCAGCGAGCGGAACGTCTCGGGCCTGTGGCTGGTCTGGGCGCTCGGCGCACAGCCCCGCCACAAGGCAAGTGGACACCTTGATCTCCACTTCTTCCGCGCGGACGGAACGCCCGACACGTTCACGGTCGAGACCTCCCTCCAGAGCGAAGGCCGCATTCAGAGCCTGCTTGCGAGCGAAATCGGCGCCGCGCTGCCGAGCTCTCCCACGCCAACCATCCCCGACGACCTGGCCCGCGCAGGCGTCCTCAGCTCCTTCCTGATCGGAGACTCCGCATGAGCAACCCTGCTACCCCCTCGACTGCAGCGGAAGCTGGCCCCACCCCCTCGGGCCTCTCGGTGTCCACGGGGGACCTAGCCTTCGTGCTGCAGGTCCTGATCCCGCGCGTGTGGGTCCGCGGTCCGGAGGTCGACGCCCTCGTCGACCTCCGGGCCAAGCTCGAAGCGATCCTGGAGGAGGTGGACCGTGACCCTCCTGCTTGAGGTCCAAGGGCCGCACACCTTCCGTTTCCACGTCCAGGGCGCCTTCGAGCCACGCCTCGAACCGGAATGGGAGCAGGGCTCGATCCGCTCGCTGCGGGAGGTCTGGGAGATCCCCGGCGCTCGCTTCCTCAGCACCGACGACCGCTTCTGGGACCGCTGGACTCAGTTCCTGGGGCTCCTCCGGACCCGGGATCCCGGCGTCTCGGTGCGCCTGCTCGACGCCTCGGGCCCTCAGGAGCGTGAGGTCTGGAAGCTCGGCGCTCCAAGCCACGAGGACTTCCGAATCGAGCAGGTCCGCGCTCGGGGTGACGACCTCCTTCCTCAGAGCAGCTGGCGCTCGCTGACGGCGGTCACGCTCACGATCTCGGCCGTTCAGCGCTTCGCCGATACCCAAGGAGTCACGGGCTGGTCGCAGGAAGTCAGCAACCGCTACGACCCAGGCGGCCTCCAGGTCCTCGAGTGGCGGACCGAACTCACGACCCGGGAAGGCACGAGCGCGATCGAGCGGGCGCGGCGCCTGGGGCGGATCGACGTCCGCCCCTTCGGCGAGCGCTACTCCTACGAGACGAACGGCCCCGACGGCGTGGACGTGGTCGCGCTCGACGCCGACGAGCGCAGGCAGCGCGTCCCGACCCAAGCCGTCGCCGTCTCCCGGGTTCGCCAGTGGGGCACTCGGATCGGGGTCCGAGGGCCTGGCGAGGGACCCACGGAGGTCAGCCTCAGTCGGCGTGTCCGACGCACGCCGGACGGCGTCGTGACCACGGTCCGCGCCACCGCTCAAGGACCCCACGCGCGACGTTGGGTCGAGGCCAAGGCGCCCGGCAGCCCAACGACGGCAGAGGTGTTCGAGGAGGAGGCCCGGCGCTACGCCGAAGGCACCTGGACGATCGAGGGCGGCTCCACGCCCAGCGGCGAGCCGCGCCTGGAGGTCAAGACGGAGCTGAGTGGAGGGCATAGGGGCTTCGACTTCGAGATCGCGGCCAACGGCTACCCGCCCGTGCTCTTCGAGGGGGGGCTCAGCCCCTGGCGCCTCGTGGTGCGCCTCCGCGTGGTCGCCAAGGAGGTCGCCGACTTGCGCTGGCCGCAGGTCCTTCCGCCGCCTTGGCGGCTCGACTTCGACGGCTCCAGCGAGAGCGAGCCCTTCCGCGAAGGGAACGACTGGGTGCGGGAGGCCACGCTCCTCTACTGGAGCCAGACGCGTCCGCCCGCGTCGCCCCGGGACCTGTTGCTGAACGGCCCCAAGCAGCGGGCTGGCTACGTGCTTCGAGTTCCCTCGTGAGGGGCCCCGACGTCCGTGTGGTCGTCCTCGGCCTGCGTCGGGCGGAGCGTCAGCTCCGCCGCCTGTTCCGCGAGCGCCGCTTGGCCGAGCGCCAGGCGCGTCGCCTGGAGCGAGACCTCGAACACCTCAAGCGCCAGCAACGGGCACGCGAACGAAGGAGCGGGTCATGAGTCGCGAAGTCCTCCTCAACCTCAAGACGAACCACTACGAGCGAGCCCTCAAGCTCGTCCAGAGGATTCGCCAAGGCGCACGCGAAGCGCTTCAGCAGACCCAGGCCGCGGACGACGCCCAGCAGCGTCAGGGACGGCTGAGAGCCCGCGCCAAGCGGCTTCGAGGCCGCGACGTGGTCGCAGGGCAGCAGGGTCGCTTCGGCGCGGCAGTCGGCAGCGTGGGCTCGGCGCACGAGCGGGTCGACTCGATCCTGAGCGCGATCGAGAGCCGCTCCGTGGGCTCGATCGCAGCCAGTGTGGGGCAGTTCTTGCCTGGAATCGGGCCGATCCTGGCCGTCGCGGGTCCGCTCATGGATCGGCTCATGGCCTACGTCGACGAGCGGATCGAGATCAAGGTCGCGGTCCTCGAAGCCAAGACCCTCGCGCGCCTCGAGGAGGAGCGGCTGCGCGACGACTACACGCGGCGCCTCCGTGAGGACCCGAGCTTCGAAGCCGAGCAGGCCCACGAAGGGTTCTTCCGCCTGATCCGCGAGGAGGCTGCCCTCGGCAAGCGAGTCCACCGCCTGGATCTCCTGGGGGAGCTGTAGTGGAGACCCACTGCTCGTATCAGGGGCTTCCGGTCCACGCGTGCACCTTCCGCCGCACGCGTGGCTGGACGGGAGACGTCAGCACGGTCCAGTTCCTCGCGCACGAGTTCCCCAAGGGCTTCGTGTTCGAGACGCCCAAGCCAGGCGACCTAAGCCGTCCTCGGCGGACGTCCTCACCAGGGATCGACTGGAAGCGAAACGCGGCCCTCTTTGCCCGCCGCCTCCACTGGGTCGGGCCTCTGGTCATGGCGGAGCGCAGTGTGGGCGGGAAGGAGCACGTCGTTGAGGTCGAGCTGTTCTGCATGAGTGTGGCTGCGGTGCGGCGCGACGGCGACGGCCGGGTCACGCTGGTCGAAGCGCACCTGGTCGACGAGCGCTTCTTCTGGGGCCAGGGCTTCCTCAGGCGCTGGTCCTTCAATCGGACCGGCCTCGACGGGGAGTACCGCAAGGACTCGCTGCAGGACGACGGGTCGCCCTTCACGCTCCTCGCGGTCGCGGAGGAGGTGGCCTCTTGCCTCTTCGATCGACCTGCGTTGGGGCATGTCCCCGAGCCCTGGAAAACCGAGACCCCTGAGATCGAGTTCCTCTCCTTCTGGCGCGCCCGCCGCGCCATGATCCGCCTCGCAGGCCAGCACGGGCTTCTGGAGCCCTGCCTCGGTCTCGCGGACGGCGGGCTCCACCTCTACCGCGCAGGCGAGGGGAGCGTGGGAGCGGGGCCGGAGAACGCGACCCCGCTTCCGCCCGAGCTGCTCCTCCACCGCAGCGGAACCGGGCAGGGACAGGGAACCGAGGCGACCTTCCCGCCTGACTGGATCGTGGTTGTGGGCGGTGTGCGGGTCGCCAGTGTCCAGCTCGACGACCTCGAGCCGGTGCTCGTGATTCAAGGCGAGCCGGTTCCGCTGACCGAGAAGACGGTCCGGACGCTGACCAAGAACAAGCATGGCCTCAAGTGGCTCGAGGCCTTTGTGCTCGTGCCCCAGGCCTGGCAGAACGACGTCGACCTCCGTCCCGAGGTGATCCTCCTCCTCCGCGAGCAAGCCTGGCGGCTCTGGCGGATCCCCAGCGTGGAGCAAGGCGTCGACGCCGAAGTGCCCGCCGAGCGAATCGAGGACCTCCTGAGCGGGCTCCGCCAGGCCACGCGGAAGGAGCAGACGATCCAGCCGGGCCCGAACGCGCACCTCCTGCCCTTGCTGCCTCGGGCGGAGACCCAGGCAGGTCGGCGTCTCCCGGTTCAGGTCGAGTCGTACCGCTTCGCGAGCGTTCAGATCGCACTCGCCCCGGCTGCGGCGCAGGAGTCGTCAGCCAAGACGCGTCAGCGCCTTCGTCGCCTCCGCGAGCAGATCGAGCGCGCCGCGCAACTGCAGGGCGACCCCAGTCCCTGGAACAAGAGCGACTGGTTCTTCCTGTTCAGCGAGCGCTACGCCAAGCCGCAGACGCTCTGGAAGTTCGTGCGCGAGCTCCAGGCGGCGAACGTCAGCTACGAGGAGTTCATGGCGGTCTTCGAGCAGGCGCGGCTCGTCGATCGGATCCAAGAGACCACGGGCGAGCTGGGCTCGGCCTACGACCAGGAGCTGACCAAGCTCTACGAGCTGGACGGTGAGCTGGGTGGGTTGGGTCCCGAGCTGTGGTCGCTGGCCAAAGAACTCGTCGCCTTCGAGAAGACCGCCGCTGAGCAGCGCGACTCCTTCGAGGAGGTGGACGAGGAGATCGAAGAGCAGGCAGCCACCTTGCGAGACAAGCTGGCAGGAGCCCTGCGGGAGGTCGAACGCAAGCGGATCGATCGCCAGCGGCGCCAGCGCTCGAGCACGCAGCGTCGCGTGCTCAAGCCGCAGCACGCGCAGTTCCTGCGCAACCTCCCCCTCCGTGTCGACCCCCACGCGTCCGTCTACTCGGCCGAGCTGGGGATCGTGCGTACGAGCGGGCTCAGCGGGCACGTCCGCGACCCAGGTGTGCCTGTCGCTGAGGCCACGACCTTCGTCCCCAAGTCGCCCCGCGTGACCTTCGGGGCCGTGGTCCGGCCTCGCCTGACGACTCGCCGTCCCGTGACGGGCACTGGCAGCGGTGCGGGCGTAGCCGCCCTCAACGACCAAGAGACCTACTACACCGCCGCGTTCCGGCGTCAGGGGCAAGGCCGGGTCCAGCCTGTGTCACTCGAAGACGTCCCGCGAGGGCATGGCGTCGTCGTGCGGCGTCCCGACCTGGTCGAGCTGGTGCCGCTCAAGGGAGCTGGCAACCGCTCTGCCCTGGATCGAACCGCGGAAGGAATCGCGCGCGAGCAAACGGCACAGCCCAGCGTGCGCCAGTCAGGGCACTTCGTCCTGGCTCGGCCTTGGCCGGTGGAGTGCAACGGAGTCGTCTCTGGAATCGAGATCCGGCTGCGACCGGGGGCGAAGGGCTTCACGACCACGGTGTTCCTGGGGAGCGAGGCTCGTCCCCTCAAGGGCACGGGCTCAACGCAGGTTCGGACGCCTCCACTCGGTCTCAGCGACTCGGCGAAGCGGGAGGGCATGTGAGTGCGTCTGGAGCCCCGCGCGATTCGATCGCCCACACCCAGCTCTTCGTGCCCGTGGACGCGACCGGGCGCGACTTCTACGACCTGGGTCGCCGCTTCGCGACGCCCGTCGCGGTCCTGACCGAGGTCAACCGAGACACGCAGCACCGTTACGCGAAGCAAACGGGAGCCTGGGATCCGCGCTGCCTTCGCTGGCACGACCTCAAGCGCCAGGTCGCCGGGCTGGGGATCGCGGATCGAAGGCTCTCGGTCCAGGTCGTGAACGACTACGAGGCGGAATACGAGGACGCTCGCTCGGGGGACGCGCCCTTCGGCCAGCCTGAGGTCTTCACCTCGGCCAACCGGACGACGCGGGAGGTCGACACGTCTGGACGCGTCGCGCTCCCAAGCAGCCACCGACGAATCATTGACAGCGAAGACGACCGCTACGCACTTGGCCTGACCTGCCGCTCAATCGCGCTCCGCGCCGCAACCAACGAGATCCCAGACGCTCAAGTCGAAGTCGAAGTCGAGCGGGTCCACCAGAACGTCCGCTTTCACGAGCGAGGAAGTGCAGGCGGCACGACCTTCCTCAGCGAGGCCGTCTCGGTTGGAGGCGTGACCTTCTTTGGAGCCGCTGCGGTCAGCGCGGCGAGGCTCGCAGTGCAGGCGGGGCGTGACGCTGCGGCAGCGGCGAGCGCTGCGGTGACGGGCCGCTCGGTCCCACGCGAGCCCAAGCCGGTTCCCGTGGTGCCCGATCTCGATCCTCTGCCTTCACCCAGCGCGCACTCGGTCCCGCTCCTCAACCATCCGGCGGGCTACGTCTGGAGCACGAGCGGGCGCGCGGGGCTCCTGGGAACGCTGGTCGTCCCCGAGGGGGCGTCGGGTCACTACTTCACGGGACGTGAGGGCACACGGATTGGGCCTCTTCCTTGGCGCCACGACGCGCAGGTCTCCATGGGTCCTGAGACCGTCGGGCGGATTGTGTTCGTGGCCAACGACGCCGCCCAGATCGAGCGCGGAACGGGGCGAAAGATCAAAGGAGAAATGTGGGCGGATTCGTCGCGCGCGAACAAGGACACCGAGCTTGGTTTGGAGACGGTTCAGTTCCGTCCGGTGATCGCCGTCGACGCGGACCTCCCGCCGCGCTACCCACCGCCTCCGCCGCCCTGGGAGCCGCCTCCTCCCGAAGAGGAGGACGAAGACCAGGACGACGAAGACGAGGACGGAGCTTCCGGCGAAGGAAACCCCGCTGGCAAGCGGCGTCAGCGGGTCCGCCCGCCTGCGGGGAGTCCCAGGACGCCCCGCGAGCTGATTCTGGTGGGCGGAGGTCCCTTCTTTGAACTGCCTCCCGTCAAGCACCCCGAGGGTCAGGCCCGCGACCTGTCCGGGCCGGGCGTGCCCTGCCCGAACAAGACCGCAGGAGTGCTCCTGGGCCCGAGCGTGCGCGAGGAACAAGAGTCCGGCGCGGTCAAGGTTCCCGGAGGCTGGGTCCAGTTCCACGGCTACTCGGCGCTCACGCCCGTCCCGGGTGGGCTGGTCATTGGCGGTGTTGAGCAACCAATCCGTCCGCCGCGAGCGCCGCGTGGCCGGGTCAGCGACCGCCCCGTCGTTCCCGTCGGCCTCTCGCCGCCTCCAAACGAGGACGAGAAGCGCAAGCGGAGGGGCGTCGTGGTCCTGCCTCCCTTCGGAGGGGATCGCGGCGTTCCGCGCGGCCACGGAGAGCGCTACGAGCGCGCCAAGCGACGCTGGAGGCGGGATCGCGCCGAGGAGGAGCGGATTCGCGAGCTGGAGGAGCTGGAGCAGCGGCTGCGCAACGCAGGGCGCGAGCGCTACGCGGATCGCGTTGGCCGTGCTCGCGAGCGTCTCGTGGCTAAGCGGCGGGAGCGGCAGGAGCGACAACAACGGCTGCGGGACTACAAGGCGCGCAAGAAGCGTGAGGCCGCAGAGCGGCAGGCGAAGCGCGAGGAACGCTGGGCCAGGGCCCGGCGTCAGCGACGCGAGCGGCGCGAGCGCAGGCGCAGAGAGCGTGAGGAGCGACCGCGACGTCGAGACACCGCTCCCCAAGGCGGCTACGTGATCGACGTTCGCAACCCCGACCTGGGTTCGCTCTCTCCAGAGCAGCGCAAGCTCCTCGAGCGAGACGTGGCACGAGGCTGGCTCGACCCGAGCGTCTTGGGGTTGGCGAGCGATCGTCCGCCCGAGCCCCGGCGCATGGGGGAGTGGAACGTGGCCAACGCCCCGCTCCCCTTCCTCGGCAGCGTCGGCAGCTTGGAGCAGTGGGCCAACGTCGCGACCTACCAGCTCCGGGCCCTGCAACGGATCGTCTTAGGCGCCTTTGGTGGGCCCGACTACCTCGCATCGAACCTGGCTCTCGTTGACCAGAGCGGCACGGGGCACTTGCTCGCGGGCTGCGGCAAAGGGCCCGTCCTCACGGTCCGGGCCTGCGGAGGTGTCGCCCTCTGCGTGGAGGGCGACCTCGTCGTCAAGGGGCGAATCGTCGAGGGGGACGCGACAAGCCAGGTCAGCCCGCCATGTCGACGAACGCCCGAGGTGCCAAGCGAGGAGGTGAGCCATGAGCTGTAGCAAGGGAGAGAAGGGCCCGAAGAGCCGCACGCCGATTCGGCTGACGGTCTGCTACGAGCGCACCTCGTTGGAGGAGTGGATCGAAGGTCTCGCACTCTTGGCGGAAGCCCACCTCCAGAGGGCGCGAGCAGGCGTTCCAACCAACCCCCTTGCTTTCCAACGCCCCGATCCGCTAAACGGGACGGACGAGACCGGGGTTGCAGCCCCGATCTCGCCCTAACCCCGACGACCTATCGAGGAGGTCACCGTGGCTGCACGGAATCGTACCCGTCCCAAACCCACTTCTCACCCCTCCAAGCGCGTGGCGATCTACGCCCGGCGCTCCAAGGAGGACCGAGACAAGACGGCCTCGCTCCCTGAGCAGATCGAAGCCTGCCGTCGCTACGCCGAGGAGCGTGGCTGGGGGGAGATCGTCCGAGTCGAAGGCGAGAACCGCTCGGGCGTGAGCGGCTTCGACCGCCCCGTCTTCCAGCGCCTGATCAAGGCGGCCGAGGCGGGCGACTTCGAGGTCCTCCTGACTCTCGACATGTCGCGCTTTGGTCGCTTCGACGCGGACGAGCGTGGCTACTGGGTGACCCGCCTGCGGGCTGCTGGGGTCGAGGTCCGTCACGTCATGGACGACGATCGGCTGGCAGGTGAGGCCGGGCCGATCATGGGTGCCGTCCTTCAAACGGGTCAGCGCGAGCACTCGGTGAAGACGGCCTACAAGGTCACGCTCGGTGCTCTCGGAGCGATCAAGCGAGGCTTCTGGCCCGGGGGCGGCGTCCCCCTCGGTTACCGCTTGGAGCGGCGAGCTGACTTCGACGGAACCGGCAAGCGCGACGCGACCGTCAAGATTGTGCCCGAAGCAGCCGCGCTCGTGAGGCGGATCTTCCAACTCCGGATCGAGTTCGGCCTCGGCTACAAGACGATCGCTCGGCGGCTCAACGACGACGACAAACGAACCCAGCGCGGCTCGCTCTGGACTGCAACCTCAATCAAGTCAATCCTGGACAACCCCGCCTACAAGGGGGACCTGGTCCGGGGGCGGAAGGGGTTCAAGTCGAAGTTCTACGTCGGCAACGAGAGCGGTCCCGAAGCGATCGGCGAGCCAGGTGCCAAGGTCGGATACGAGATCAAGGACTACTTCCCTGTGATCGTTGACCGCGAGACCTGGGACGCTGGCCAGAGAGTCGCGAGGGAGCGACGCAAGAAGTTTGGTGGAGGACGGAAGACCGCGGACTGGGGGCGCTGCGTGCTGACCGAGTTCGCTGTCTGCGGTGCGTGTGGCGGCTCGGCGATCATTGCGGAGGGAACCAGCGGGAAGAAGCACCGCTACTCCTACATGGTTTGCGCAGCCAAGACGCGTGGCGCTGCCACGACGGAAGAGTGTCGGCTCGTCCGGGCCCAGGAGAACGCCTTGACCCGGCGAGTGTTCGAGGAAGTGAGGAGGCTGGCTGAGCAGATCGATCCGGCCCAGGTCGCGGCGAGAGTGCGAGCCAGGATCAGCGAAGCCGACGAGCCTGGCGTCGATCTCAAGAAGCTGGAGAGGCAACGAGCGAAGCTGGCTCGCAAGAGGCGGGAGCTGTTGCTCTCGGACAACGAGTTCGTCCGTGAAGGTCTAGAGGTCCTCGCGGAGGAGGACGCCCGGCTTGCGCGCGAACTGGAGGTTGCGCGACGCAAGCAACAGGCGGTGCCTTTCGATCTGGAGGAGGGAATCCAGTCCGCAGTGAGCGCGGCGCTCGCGATCACCTCTCCCCCCGACCCAGGCGCCAGGGACGCGCTGCGGGCGACGCTCCGCAGCTTTATTCGCGAGATCCGAATCATGCCCAGCCCGCTTCGGAAGGCAAAGCACGTCGAGCTGACGCTGCTCACGCCGGAAGGACTCGCAGGCGTAGTTATCGGAGAGGGGACGTCGTCTACGCCCTCGCCAACCCCGCCGCGGCTGACCTGGTCGAGACCCTCGACGAGTGGCCGGGCTTGCACTTCGGCCCCGAGGCCTGGGGTCAGTCCTTCCCTTTCGAGTGTCCCGAGGGCGCCTTCTTCGGCGGCCGCGGAAGCGCGCTCTCCCCCGACCCCGAGGTCGCCCGCCGCCAGCGCGAGGAGCAGCGACACGAATACGCCCAGGACCTGAAGGCCGCGTTCCAGGCCGATCGGGACGCGGGCTACACGAAGGAGGAGGCCCGCCAACGGGCAGCCCGCCGTCGCCGCGAGCGCAAGCGGGAGCAGTCGCGCGAGCGAGACCGGAGCCGGCTCCCCGAGAGCGCGACGCTCAGGATCGTGACGCCCCCGACCTACGCGCCGATCGAGCCCCAGGCCCGCCTCCTGATCCAAGGGAGCCTCGATCAGCGCGAGGCCGAGCACCGCCGTCGCCGGAGCCAAGAGGGCAAGAGCGTGCTGGGCGCCGAAGCCGCGCAGGCGGTGGACCCTCTCTCGAGCGCAGGCAGCACCGTGCCCGACTACGGCCTGACCCCGGTCGTGGCGTGCAGGGACCGCGAGCAGCGCAAGGGAATCCTCAAGTGCCTGGTCGGCTGGCGGCGTCGCTACCACGCGCTGCGCAAGAAGTGGCCGAAGCAGCGCAACAAGGAGTTCCCGCTGGGGACCTACCAAATGGCCGTCGCGCACGACGCGAAGGTCATGAGCGAGCAGAAGGCGCTCGACGAGGGCCTGATCTACACGCCGACCGGCCCGCCGCGCTGGATCTAGCGCCCGGCCGGCGCGCATTCCCCACAAGCCCACCAACCCGACCTCGGTCGCCAGCAGGCGGCCGGGGCTGGTCGTCGTCCGGATCGCGCGACGCGAAGCGCCTGCGAGGCCGCTGGGGAGGCCGCCGCGGCGGGGTGGTCGGGGCCATTCGGGCCCTTCCCTGGGAAGGTCCCGGATGGCCCCTTTCGGCTCGCTCAGCCCAGCCGCTCGGCGCCCGCGTAGATCCGTCCGCTTTGCCCGCGCAGGAAGCCGACCAGGGTCTGGTCCTGCTCGAGGGCGAGCTCGACCGCGAGGCGGGTCGGGGCCGAGACCGAGGCCAGCACGGGCACGCCCAGGCGGAGGGTCTTGAGGACGAGCTCGTAGCCGGCGCGACCCGAGAGGATCACCGTCGCTTGGCTCAGGTCGCGCCCCTCGGCTAGGCAGGCACCCAGGGCTTTATCGAGCGCGTTGTGACGTCCCACGTCCTCGCGGATCGCCCAGGGCTCGCCGCTGGCGGCGTCGAACACGCCAGCGGCGTGGCAGCCGCCCGTGGCTTGGAACAGGACCTGACCCTGCCGCATGCGCGCCTCGCAGGCGTGGAGGGTGGCGAGCGTCGTCTGGGGGCCGGCTCCCAGCTCGGGGAGCCCCGCGCTCAGGCCCTCGGCGCTGACCAGGCCGCAGAGGCCGCAGGAGGGACGCACGGCGTGGGCCCGGGTTAGGCGCTCGCGCGCCACCGGGCCGAGCGCGACTCCCTCGGCGAGGCGGACCTCGACCCGGTCGGTCGGGCTCTCCTCGCCGCGCGGGAACTCGCGCAGGCTGGCGATCGCAGCCGGCGCTACGATCCCTTCGGCGCAGAGGAAGCCGCGCGCCAGGGCGAGGTCGTCGCCCGGGGTGCGCATGGTCAGCACGTGCTGGTCGCCGACCTCGATCAGGAGCGGCGCCTCGTCGATCACGCAGGCGGGGCCCTGGTCGCTCTCGACCCAGGCCGCGCCGGGCGGCCTCTCCTCCGCGCCCGCGGGCCTCACTGACCGCTGAAGCTCGGGGCGCGCTTCTCGCGGTTGGCGGCGATCCCCTCCTTGGCGTCGGCGCTGGTGAACAGGCGCTGCTGCAGCTCGCGCTCGAGGCCGAGGGCCTCCGCGAAGGGGAGCTCGGCGCCGGTCTGAACGGCGCGCTTGATCAGGCCCACCGCCAGGCTGGCCCCCTGGGGCGGCACGAAGCGGGCCGCGTAGTCGCGGACCGCGGCCTGGAAGCCGGCGGCGTCCTCGCTCTCGAACACGGCCTGGACCAGGCCCTCCTGCTTGGCCTCGTCCACGCTCAAGAGGTCGCCGGTGAGCATCAGCTCCAGCGCGCGGGCCCGGCCGAGCTGGCGGATCAGGCGCTGGGTCCCGCCCGTGCCAGGCAACACGCCGAGCTTCACCTCGGGCAGGCCGACCTTGTAGGACCCCTGGCGCGCGACGCGCAGGTCGGCGGCCAGCGCCACCTCGAGACCGCCGCCGACGCAGTGGCCGTTGAGGGCCGCGATCACGAGCTTGGGGGTCTGCTCGAGCCGGGTGATCGTCTCGTTGGCGTGCAGGCAGAAGTAGTACTTCTCGGTCGGGTCCATGCCCTGGAGCATCTCGATATCGGCCCCAGCGCAGAAGAACTTCTCGCCCTGGCCCGTGAGCACGATCGCGTGCACGGCCGTGTCCATGCGGGCGGCCAGGATGCAGTCGTCCAGGGCGCGCATCATGGCGTAGGAGTAGCAGTTGGCCTTGCCGTAGTTGATCGTGATCGTGCCGATCCCGTCGGCGACCTCGAGCTGGGCCAGGGGTGCGTCGCTCATGGGGTCCTCTCACTCGCTAGATTGGGCGCGCACCAGACCATGAGGAGCGAGCCATGTCTAGCGAGCCGTCGCGCAAGCCGACCCTGATCTCTGCGCCGACCCGAATCGAGGCGGCGGGCAACAAGCCCAAGCTGATCGACGAGTTCATAGGCCGCGTCAACAGCCACACCAGCGCGCTCTCGATCGCGCGGATGCGCAGCCCCGCGGGCTGGGTCGAGCCCGGGCAGCGCCCCGAGTTCGAAGAGTACACGCTGGTCCTCAAGGGCTGCTTGCGCGTCGAGTTCGAGGGCGGCGAGCACCTCGACGTGCGCGCCGAGCAAGCCGTGATCACTCCGGCCGGGGCCTGGGTCCGCTACTCGACCCCCGAGCCCGAGGGCGCCGAGTACGTGGCGGTGTGCCTGCCGGCCTTCTCGCCCGACACCGTCCACCGCGACGAGTGACTTCGTAGGATCCCCGCCGTGAGCACCCTGGAACAGAACGCGGCGCGGGTCGTGATCCCCGTCCTGGACCTTCGGCCCAGCGCCGACAGAGCCGCCAGCTGGAGCGCCGCGCGCGAGCTCGCTCGCCGCGGCGTCGGCGGCTTCATTCTCTTCGGCGGACAGTCCGCGACCCTCGCCGGCCAGCTGGCCGAGCTGCGCGGGCACGCGCCCGGCCCGCTCCTGATCGGCTCGGACCTCGAGCGCGGGGTCGGGCAGCAGGTCGTGGGCTGCAGCTCCCTGCCGCCCCTCTCGGCCCTCGGCGGGGCGGACGACCCCGAGCTGGCGCGCGCGGCGGGCGAGGCCCTGGCCCGCGAGGCGCTCGCGCTCGGGATCGACTGGATCTACGCCCCCGTGCTGGACCTGGCCGACGAGCCGCGCAACCCGATCGTGGGGGGGCGGGCCTTTGCGGCGGAGCCCGAGCGCGTGGCCGCCCTGGGGCGCGCCTTCGTCCAGGGCCTCCAGGGGGCCGGCGCCCTGGCCTGCGCCAAGCACTACCCCGGCCACGGGGCGACCCTCCTCGACAGCCACGAGGCGGACCCCGTCGTCGAGCGCTCGGGCCAGGACCTGCGCGCGCGCGACCTCGCCCCCTTCCAGGCGGTGGCCGACGAGGTGGCTTCGGTCATGTCGGCCCACGTGGCCTACCCGACGCTCACGGGGGACGACCTGCCCGCGACGCGCTCGCCCCGGCTCCTGGGAGACCTGCTCCGCGGCGAGCTGGGCTTCCAGGGCGCCGTGGTCAGCGACGCCCTGATCATGGACGGCGTCCGCGCCGGCGGGCTGAGCGAGGTCGAAGCGGCCTGCGCCGCCCTGGCCGCCGGCTGCGACCTGCTGCTCTATCCGAGCGACCCCGCGGCCCTGATCGAGGCGCTGGTCGCCTGGGCCGGCGAAGCGCCCGAGCGCGCCGCGCGGCTGGCCGAGGCCGCCGAGCGGGCGGGCGCGCTGGCGGCGCGGGTCGGCGACTGCGACGCCGAGCTCGCCGCGGCGAGCGCGGCCGGTCGCGCGCTGGAGGAGCGGATCTGCGCGGCTGCGCTGGCGCGCCGCGGTCCGGCGCAGGCGCCGCTGGCGGCTGGCGACGAGGTCGCGCTCCTGATCCTGGACGACGACGAGGCGCCGACCCTCGGCAACGCCCTGGCGGCCGAGCTGCGCGCGGCCGGGGTCGAGCTGCGCGTCGCGAGCGTCGACGGACGCGAGGGGAGCGACCCCGCCCGCTGGCGCGAGCTGGCGGCGAGCTGCCAGCGGCGCGTGGTCGCGGTCGGCTGCCAGGTCCGGGCCTGGAAGGGCCGCCCAGGTCTGGCGCCCGCGCTGGGGCGGCTGCTCGCGGAGCTCGAGCCGGCCGGCCTGAGCGTGGTCGGGCTCTGCGGCGCGGCGCCCCTCGTTGACGCGCCCGCGGGGGCCGAGCAGCTCCTGGCTCACGGCGCGGCGCCGGCGGCCGAGCGCGCCGCGGCGCGGGTGCTCCTCGGCGCCAGGGCGCTGGGACGGTGGCCGGCCTGAGCCCGCTCGACTGGAGCGTCGTCGTCCTCTACTGCGTGGTGGCGCTGGCCCTCGGCGTGTGGGTCGAGCGGCGCGGCGCCGGGGCCGACACGGACAACTACTTCCTCTCGGGGCGCAACTTGCCCTGGTGGATCGCGGGCGCCTCCATGGCGGCCTCGGCCTTCTCCCTCGACACCCCGCTCTACGTGGCCAACCTGACCCGCAAGAGCGGGATCGCCGGCAACTGGGAGTGGTGGTTCATGGGCGTCTCAGGCGTCCTCGGCGCCACGATCATGGCGCGCTACTGGCGCCGGGCCGGGATCACGACCGACCTCGAGCTGATCACCCAGCGCTACTCGGGGCGCGCGGCCCACGTCCTGCGCGCGACCCGGGCCGTGTTCTTCGGACTGGTGTTCAACCCCCTCGCCATGGCCGGGGTCCTGACCGCCGTGATCAAGGTCCTGGGCGTCGTGGCCCCCAACCTGGTCGGCGAGGGCAGCTGGCCGACGGCGACCGGCTGGGCGGTGCTCGCCGGCGTGATCGGGGTCGCGGTCGCCTACTCGGTCCTCTCCGGCTTCATGGGCGTGGTCCTGACCGACCTGATCCAGTTCGTGGTCTCCATGGTCGGCGCCACGATCATGGCCGTGTTCGCGCTCCACCTCGCCGGCGGCTGGGGGAAGGTCGTCAGCCACCCCGAGGTCGTCGCCAAGGCCAACTTCCTGCCCGACGTGAGCCAGGGCTGGACGAGCAACGCGACCAAGCTCTGCGTGTTCCTGGGCGTGCTCTGGTGGACCTTCGTCAACGCGGACGGAGGCGGGAAGTACATCCAGCGCATGGCCAGCTGCCGCGACGAGCGGGAGGCCGAGCGGGCGACCTGGTTCAGCACACTGACCTTCGTGGGGCTGCGCTCCTGGCCCTGGATCCTGGTCGCCCTGGCCGGGCTCGTGATCTACCCCGGGCTCGCGGGCCAGGACGCCGAGGCGATCTACCCCAAGATCATGATGCGCCTCCCCTCGGGACTGCGCGGGCTGGTGTTCGCCAGCCTGATCGCGGCCTTCATGTCGACCCTCGACACGATGCTCAACTGGGGCGCGAGCTACCTGGTCAACGACCTGGCCGAGCCCTACTTGCTCCCGGGGCGCGACGAGAAGAGCTACGTGCGCCTGGCCCGCCTGCTGGCCCTGCCGACCCTGCTCTTGGCGAGCCTGTTCTTCCTGGCCATGAACCCACCCCCGGGCTGGCAGGCGCCTGGCGCCGCGCGCGGGCTGCAGGTCACCAAGGCCCTGCGCGCGGTGGTCCTCGTCAGCAGCGGCCTGGGCGCGGTCTACCTGCTCCGCTGGTTCTGGTGGCGCCTGACCGCCTGGGGCGAGGTGGGGGCCATGGTCGCGGCCCCGGTCGGGGCGCTCCTGACCAAGCGTCTCCTGGCGGGGCGCGGGCTCGACCCCGGCGAGGCCTTCGCGCTGAGCGCGCTCGGGGTCAGCGTCCTGACCCTGGGCGTGGCGGCGCTGATCTCGGTCCTGGGGCCCAAGAACGACGAGGGGCGGCTGCGGGAGTTCGTCGCGCGCTGCCGTCCGGCGGGACGCTGGGGCCCCTTCGCGGCCGAGGGCGGCCCGCCCGTCGGGCGCCTCTTGCTGGTCCGCTTCGCGGCGGGGCTCGCGATCCTGTTCGGCGCCACCTTCGCCCTGGGCGGGCTCGTCCTGGCCAAGGGCTGGGGGGTAGTGCTGGGCAACCTCGTCGCCTGCGCGGCCGGCCTGGCCCTCGACGCCTGGGCGCGCGCTCGCCTGGCGGGGACCGGCGCCGCCGGCGCCCCGCTCGAGGTGAGCGAGCCGGCCCTCGCCGTCGTCGGGGCCGAGGTGTCGCGCCAGGAGGTCCTGGCGGGCGTCGGGCTGTTCACGCTGGCCCTGCTGGGCTTAGGGGTCTCGAGCCTCCACCTGGGCCTGGGCGGGGGGATGTTCGTGGTGGCGACCCTCGTCACCGGTGTCACCCACGTCGCGCTGAGCCGTGTTCGTTCTCAATAGCAGTTCTACGCACCTTGAACGCCCGACCCAGGGCGCGGATCATGGCCTCGATGCCCCTCTCTTCCGACGACACGGACCGCATGGCGCCGAGCGACCAGCCCGACTACGTGCACCTCTCGCCGGGGACCATGATCGCGAACCGCTACCTCCTCGCGCAGGTGCTCGGCAGCGGCGGCGAGGGGCTGGTCTACGCGGGCGTCGACACTCAGTTCGGCGCGGGCGTCGCCCTCAAGGTCAGCGTCTACGACGACGCCGAGAGCCGCGCCCGCCTCCGGCGGGAGGCGCGGATCGGCAACCTGCTCGGCAACGACATTCAGGGCGTGGTGCGCTGCCTGGAGTGGGGCGAGCTGCCCGAGCGTGGGCTCTATATCGTGCAGGACATCGTCGACAAGGCGGTGCCCCTCGACCTGACGGTCGGACCTCTGGAGCAGCGCTTGAAGCGGCTGGAGGAGGCCGCGGAGCTGGTGGCCCTCGTCCACGCTCGGGGCGTCGTGCACCGCGACGTCAAGCCGGCCAATTTCCTCGTCGACGCCAAGGGAGCCCTGTTCCTGACCGACTTCGGCCTCGCCAAACAGATCGGCGAGGACGAGGCGGAGGTCGAGGACGACCTGACGGTCAAGGGGCGGGCCATGGGCACCCCCGCCTACATGCCGCTCGAGCAGTTCCAGAACGCCCGCGACGTCGACTACCGCGCCGACGTCTACGCCCTGGGCGCCATGCTCTACGTCGCGCTCTGTGGGAAGCCGCCCTTCGTGGGCGACTCCATGAAGGTCCTGACCCTCCAGGTCAAGGCCAACTACGAAGGCAAGGAGCTGCGCCCGAGCGACGAGGCAGAGTCCGTCCCCCAGGACCTGGACGACCTCTGCGCCGCCGCGCTCGCGCTGGACGTCGAGCGGCGCCTCGCGAGCGCCAAGGAGTTCCTCGAGCGCCTGCGCCAACGGCGGGGCGCCGCC